>ERZ773049.112-NODE-112-length-49398-cov-8.644874_pt1 | contig 49398 bp, 47 predicted proteins | sample MGYA00580633_ERZ773049 | MGnify/ENA primary metagenome ERZ773049 (study PRJEB29015, sample SAMEA2737991) | human oral metagenome | biome: human oral; feature: human-associated habitat; material: dental | place: China | collected 2066 ...
TTGCATGTGTTAGGCGCGCCGCCAGCGTTCATCCTGAGCCAGGATCGAACTCTCCGTTCGAACGTGCGCCGGGCTCGCCGGCGTGTGTGTCGTCTCTCGGAGCGCGTCGGTCCGTCCAAGATCCCGCTGATCTGGATTCGCTTGGTTTCGAATTGACTCTCTCGAATAACTCGAACTTCGCTCTGCTGTCTCTCGTCGATCTTTCGATCGCAGTATCCGGTTCTCAGGGTTCGCGGCGCCCGGGCGGGAGGCTGTCCCCCGCGCGGCGCGAAGAGATATATTACGCACTCTCTTCCCCTCCCCCGCTGACAATACGGATAATCACATATCATCCATATCTGTCTTCCTGCGGGCAGATAGGACTATCGCAGCAGATCCTGCTGATAGCCACCCTCGACATAGTCGGTTGCCACGTTCAGGAGCCTGTCCCGTCTTCTAACGCTGTGCGCCTCGGCATAGATCCTCACCGTGGGCTCCCTTCGGGACGGTCTCACCATAAGCCACGAGTCATCGAAGAACTCAAGCTTGAGACCATCGGCGTGCGAGACGTGACGTGGCTGCTCACCTGCGACGATCCCTGGGTTGAGACCCGGCAGGGCGTTGGAGAGCGTCCGCAGTTTTGCCGGATCGAGCCTCATGTCGCGCCTGCCGTAACTCATGGGGCCGATCTGCGCCTCAAGCTCCGATACGGCCTCGGCAAGGCTTTGTCCCGACCTCAGCAGACTCTCCACGACGAGCAGCGCGACAAGCATACCGTCCCTCTCGGGAAGGTGGATGGGCAGACACGCGCCGCCGAATTCCTCACAGCCGAGGAGCACGTCACCGTCGAGCAGCTCGTCATGGATGCGATCGAAGCCCACGGGAACTGCGGTGAAGCCAAGCTTGAGGCGCTCCGCCTCCAGGCGAATCTGAGCGGAGCTCGCCATCGTGCAGACCACGCGACCCGACATGCAACGGCTTCGTACAAGATGGTCGAGCAGCACAGGGATGAGCTTATGCGGTGTGACGAGGGTGCCCTGGGCATCGATCACGGCAGAGCGCATCGCGTCGCCATCAAGCACGATTCCAAGGTCAGCACCTCCTTGCACGACCGCCGCCTCGCAGTCGTCCACCCACGGCTCCGCAGCCTCGGGATGAAGACCTCCAAAGTCCTCGCGCTGCTCCCCATGAATGAGCGTGACGTCGCAGCCCAACTCTTTGAGCAGGGGTAAAAGTGGCTGCGCACCGACCCCATGCATGGGGTCGACAACGATCTTGAGCGTACGATGGGGGGTACCGGGCGGCTTGATGACTCTGTTCAGGCAAGCCCTATAGGGCCCCATCAGATCCGCTGTGTCGAACTCGTCCATGCCAACAGGCGCGGCGACACCCACGAGCTGATCGACTGCCTTCGCGAAGCGCTGTGAGACGCTCCCCCCATCGCTGCCACAGACAGAGATCCCACCATACTCACAGGGCGCATCGGAGCCACTCACCCTGACACCACCTATACAGGCCGGGTCCGCCGCAACGGCGCAGCAGAGGGCGGGCGAGGGGCAGGCAGACGCAGAGACCCTGACCGTAAGGCCATACGCGGCAAGTATTGACCCCACAAGCGTCGCGTAGCCTTGCGAGTCGTGACGCGTGTCGTAGCCGACAGCAACGGCGGCCCCACCGTGGCGTCTCGACCATAGCTGGCCGAGCGCTGCGGCAATGGACGACACAGACGTCTCGTCGAAGCCATCGTCAAAGCGGGCGGTCCAACCGCTCACACCAAAGCTGAGGGCACGCATCGCATCGCCCGCTAGCCAAGAAGCGCTGAGGCCTTTGTGCCGAGGGCCTCTGTGAAGGCGAGCCTGGTCGACTCATCGAGCAGGGCGAGCTTGGCATTCGTGGCCGCCCACGCCGCTGGAGTGCCCGTATCGCAGCCTTCCTCCCTCTCAACGACCAGGGCATACATGTCCTGCTCGGCAAGCAGGCGCTGCATCGCGTCGGTGAGCTGGATCTCTCCGCCCGCCCCAACACCCTGGTCCTCGAGGAGTTCCATAACTCGTGGGGTAAGCAGGTAGCGCCCCACGATAAAGAGGTGGCTCGGGGCATCTGCCGGGGCGGGCTTCTCTACGAGGCCAGAAATCTTCCACACCGCTCCTTGTGCCTCGCTGTCTACCAACTCGCCACCCGCAAGGCTACCAACGCACTCGCCCGCGATGATGCCATAGCGGTTCACCTGGTCTGGCGGCACAGGCGCAACCGCGATCACAGGGGCACCCCCACGCTCGTCCGAAACCCGCTTCATATTGACGCACATCTGGTGGTCGGGCACGAAGTAATCACCAAGCAGCACAAAGAATGGCTCGTCACCCGTGGCCGCAGCCGCACATAGGACCGCATGGCCAAGGCCGCGAGGCTCGTCTTGGTAGACGAAGCTCACGGGGAGGGAGGCCGCCTCATGAACGGAGTCAGCCTCCCTCAGCTTGCCACGCCTGCGCAGGATGTCCTCGAAACCGCCATCAACCTTGAAATACGATTCGATTTGCGGCTTCTCGTGTGAGTTCACGATGATGACGCCATCGACTCCCTCGGGCTCGAGGGCCTCCTCCACGACATACTGGATGACCGGCTTGTTGAGCACGGGAAGGAGTTCCTTGGGTGTGCCCTTGGTAGCCGGTAGGAAGCGAGTACCAAGACCTGCGGCGGGAATGACTGCCTTCATGAGACGACGTCCTTTCGTGGGCTGCGCTACACAGTGCAGGAACATGGGCCAGCTTCCGGCCCATTCGATTTAGGATACTCCCTCACGTCACCATAAGGATCGACAAGGCCGCAGACGGCAGGCCCAAGAGAGCCGTCACACCCGCTCTCCACAGCTGCCCTGGCGCCTCTAGTCCTCGATCGCTATCCCCTGCTTCTCGAGATAGCCGAGCCATTTGAGCTGTGTGTCACGCGAAAGGGCGTGTTCCATCAGGCAGGCTTCGGCATCCGCCGTCTCGTGATCTACACCGAGGTCCCTCTCGAGGAAGGAGCGAAGCATCCTGTGACAGCGCCAGACGTGAGACGCATAGACCCGACCCGCGTCGGTCAGCCTCACGCGTCCGTAGTGGTTCTGCGCGACATACCCGGCGTCCTTGAGAGTGCTCACCGCCTTGTTGACGCTCGCCTTAGAGACACCGAGCCGGTCTGCTACGTCAACGGAGCGAGCGCCGCTGAAGTCGCCGGCCTCCTCCATGACGCGGTAGATGGCTTCGAGGTAGTCCTCGTTGGCCATAGAGAGCCTGTGCGACCCAGGTCTGTTCTTTGCGGCCAGACAGGCGTCATCGCTTCCCGCCCGGGGTCGCTTGCGTTCAACTGCACTTTCCATTCCCTCTCCTATCCATGGATACCTGCTGGTAGCTTTACCAGCCTGTGTATCGTCTACCCAGCTTAGGAGAGACTCAACCCCACGGAGGGGACAAGCGTCATCCACGGCATGGGTAGCACCTCAGCGAAGCTAGAGGCCAAGCGGTCCTAGACAACCTCTCCCCCATCCTCGAGGTCTGGGACCTCCATGCGACGCACCTCGGCGCCAAGGGCCTGAAGCTTTTCGACAAAGCACTCGTATCCGCGATCGATATGGTGAACATCAGAGACGGTCGTATACCCATCTGCGACAAGCCCCGCCATCACGAGCGCCGCACCACCGCGCAGATCGGGCGACTTGACCTCAGCACCCGAAAACCTCTCGACGCCACGCACAATGGCATGATGGCCCTCTATGGTGATGTCGGCACCCATACGCTGCAGTTCGCTTGCAAACATGAAGCGATTCTCAAAGACGTTCTCGGTAACGATGCAGGAATCGGATCCCTGTGCGAGGAGACACATGGTCTGAGCCTGCAGGTCGGTGGGAAAGCCAGGAAAGGGTAGGGTCTGGATATCTATCGAGCGTATGGGTGCCTGGCGGCTCACGGTGCACTCATGTCTTCCGCGCTCAACGTCCAGACCCATGAGTTCGTACTTCTTGAGCACAAGCCCGAGGTGAGCCGGATCGAAGCCCTTGACGGTGACGGGCCCTCCACAAATGCCCGCCATGGCAATGAAGGTGCCCGCCTCGATGCGATCACCCACAACCCTGTGTTCAACAGGGTGCAGCTCCCTCACACCCTCGATCTCTATACGAGAGGATCCTGTGCCACTGACCTTTGCCCCCATCTCGTTAAGAAGGTTTGCGAGATCGACGATCTCTGGCTCACGAGCCGCGTTCTCTATCACGGTCGTGCCCGTCACATGAACGGAGGCCATCATGAGATTCTCGGTGGCACCGACACTTGCGAAGTCAAGCATGACCTGGGTACCCTTAAGGCCATGGGGTATGCTGGCGTGGATGTCTCCATGATCGACGTCAAAGTTGACGCCGAGAGACTCCAGGCCCAAGATATGCATGTCTATCTTGCGCGCCCCGATGTTACAGCCGCCCGGCATCGCGACGATGGCCTTACCGAAGCGCGACAGCAGCGGGCCGAGCACGGCCGTCGATGCCCGCATCTGGGCGACGAGGTGGTAGGGCGTCTCCCACCTATCGACCGAAGACGTGTCGATCTTAAGCTCATGCTCACCGAGGACCTCTATCCTCGCACCCAGGTACTTGAGCACCTTGCCCATAACATGCACATCTGCAATGTTGGGAACATTTGTAAGCGTATTCACGCCGGGCGCCATGAGCGTTGCCGCCATGAGCTTGAGCGCCGAGTTCTTGGCACCCTCGACTGTAACCTCACCCTCTATGGAACGTCCACCCTTGACCCTGATGACTTCCAACTTGCCTCCTGAGACGCGTCACGCCGGCGGACGCCTACGCGACCTCGTTGCCAGAGCGCTCAGCGTGCTTGAGCAGCAGGTTGCACCATTTTATCTTATTGTCCCAGTACGCACGACGATGATCCCCCTCAGGAAGGGCATCGCGCGTATCAAACGCGGCCTCTCTCGTGTCGCGCACCTGGTCAGGGTCAATGTCGTCGGTACGTCGAGCATGGTCGGCCAGAATGATGACATCCTTGCCATCTATCTCGACATAGCCACCCGAAATGATGACCTTCACGGTACCACCGCCGTCCGTCTCGCGCAGATGCAGGCGGACGACACCATCACCAAGCGCGCAGATCTCAGCGGCATGGCCAGGCCACACCCCCAGCTCACCCGACTCCGTCACTAGGATGAGGCTTGCGACAGGCCCCTCATACAGGAGCCTGTCGGGACGCACGAACTGACAGCTAAGCTCTGCCATCGCCCTTCTCCTACCCCTGTTTGCCCGCAGACATCGTACTGGCACGACGTCGAACGTCATCAATGCTGCCCGCAAAGCGGAACGCCTGCTCAGGAATATCGTCGCACTGGCCATCTATGATAGCGGCGAAGGAGCGGACGGTATCTTCGACCGAACAGTACACGCCGGGGTTACCTGTGAACTTCTCGGCGACATGGAACGATTGCGAGAGGAACTGTTGGATCTTGCGCGCACGGGAAACCACGAGCTGCTGTTCTTCGGATAGCTCATCCATGCCCAAGATGGCGATGATGTCCTGGAGGTCGGAGTACTCCTGTAGGGTCTCCTGAACGGCCATGGCGACCCGATAGTGCTCGTCACCCACAACGGAAGGATCAAGGGCGGAGCTGGAGCTTGCCAGAGGGTCGACAGCCGGGTAGATACCCAGCTCGGTGATGGCGCGAGAGAGGACCGTCGTGGCATCGAGGTGCGTGAACGTCGTGGCAGGAGCCGGGTCCGTGAGGTCGTCTGCGGGAACGTAGACAGCCTGGACGGAGGTGATCGAACCCTCCTTGGTGGAGGTGATGCGCTCCTGGAGGTCGCCCATCTCGGTGGCCAGCGTAGGCTGGTAGCCGACAGCCGACGGCATGCGGCCAAGGAGCGCCGAGACCTCAGAGCCTGCCTGAGAGAAACGGAAGATGTTGTCTATGAAGAGCAGCACGTCCTGGCCTTGATCACGGAAGTACTCGGCCGTCGTGAGGCCCGCGAGACCCACGCGCAGGCGCGCCCCAGGCGGCTCGTTCATCTGACCATAGACCAGGCAGGTCTTGTTGATGACACCGGATTCCGTCATCTCGAGGTAAAGGTCGGTACCCTCGCGCGTGCGCTCGCCCACGCCCGTAAAGACCGAGGTGCCACCGTGCTCTTGCGCAAGATTGTTGATAAGCTCCTGTATAAGAACTGTCTTGCCGACACCAGCGCCACCGAAGAGGCCCGTCTTACCGCCGCGCACATAGGGTTCCAAGAGGTCGATGGCCTTGATGCCAGTCTCGAAGACCTCGGTCGTAGTGGTGAGGTCCTCAAAGGGAGGCGCCGGATGATGTATGGGGTAGTAGAGCACGTCTTCGGGAATCCCCTTCCCGTCGACAGGCTGTCCCATGACGTTCCAGACACGCCCCAAGGTAAAGGGACCGACGGGCATCATCATGGGTCGCCCCGTATCATGTACCATAAGACCGCGCTGCAGGCCATCGGTGGATGACATGGCAACGGAGCGCACCACACCATCGGCGAGCTGGGACTCGACCTCGAGCACGGTGTGCACCTTGCCCACTGGCGTATCGCCATCGACGACGAGTGCCGTGTAGATGGCGGGAACCTTTCCATCAAACTTGACGTCCACGACCGGCCCGACGATGCGGATGATCTTGCCCGTGCCCACACTCTGGTACATATGGAGGTGGGCAGCCTCCTCAAGCGGCGTGCGCGTCTCTTCTAAAGTAGCCATTACATGTCCTCCAATGCGGAAGCACCGCCAATGATCTCATTGAGCTCTGTGGTGATGGCGCCCTGGCGCTCGCGGTTGTAGCTACGGCCGAGACTGCCAAGCACCTCCTTGGCGTTATCGGTGGCCGACTGCATGGCACGGCGACGCGCCCCATGCTCGGCGGCCGCCGAATCGAGCAGGGCGTGGAAGATGACCGTCCTGATATAGGCGGGCATCAAGTAATCCATAACCTCATGGGCCGATGGCTCGAAGGCGTAGTCGGTATAGGCCTCGTGCTCAACCTGCGAGAGGGCCTCGGGAGTGCGCGGACGGTTAGGCATCATGAGCCTCTCCCGCGAAATGGGAAGAATCTGTTCGCTGACCTGCACCTGATCTACGCGGTTCTTGGCGTGCCAGTACATGATCATGACGCGATCAAGTTTACCTGACGCATAGCCGTCCATAACATAGGACGCAATGCGGTCAGCCTCATCATGCGTCGGCTCGGAAGAGGTGCCGACGAAGGAGAGGACTGGTGGGATCTTGCGGTAAGTGAAGTACTCGGTGGGCTTACGACCACAGGTGATGACCGATGATTTGACGTTTCGAGCCGCAAGGTCCCTCATCTGCTGCTCGACCAGGCGTTGTTGCAGGATATTGAAACCACCAGCAAGACCGCGGTCAGAGGCAATCAGGACAAAGAGAACGCTCCTCTCCTCACGATGCCTTTGCAGCAACGGCTGCGAGTCATCAAAGCCAGCAGACGCGACGTGAGCGAGCATGTGGGTGATGGCGTCCTTATAGGGCGAGGCATCCTCGGCCCGCAAGAGCGCCTTCTGGATCCTGGCGGTAGAGATCATCTCCATCGTGCGCGTGATCTGCATCGTACTCTTGATGGAGCTCATGCGCCTCTGTATTTCGCGAAGATTCGCCATCTGCTGCTACTCCTGGCCTACCGTGGTACCGGAATCCCCCGCAGTCATGTCCTCGGCCATCTCGGCGACGTCCGCCGCCTTCTTACGGTTGGGGTATTCCTCAAGGAAGTCGGTCTTGAAGGCCGTGACGTAGGACTTGATCTTCTCGCCAAGCTCATCGGTGATCTTGCCCGCCTTGAGCGCCGAGCGAACCTGAGGGTGCTTCTCGGCCATGAACTTGGCAAGCTGGTCGCGAAAGAGCGTGACGTGATCGAGGTCGATGTCGTCGAGGAAGTCCTCCTTGGCGGCGAAGATGGCAATGACCTGGTCAGCCGCATCGAGGGCGGCATAGCGGCCCTGCTTGAGCAGCTCCATCATATGTGCGCCGTGATTGAGCTGGTACTGTGTCGTGCTGTCGAGATCGGAGCCAAACTGGGCAAAGGCCTGCTTCTCGCGGTAGGAGGCAAGGTCGAGGCGAAGCGTGCCTGCCACCTGCTTCATCGAATCGAGCTGCGCGGCACCACCAACACGTGACACCGAGATGCCAACGTCAACGGCAGGACGCTGCCCTTGGAAGAAGAGGTTCGACTGCAGATAGATCTGGCCATCGGTGATAGAGATCACATTTGTGGGGATATAGGCCGAGACATCGCCCTCCTGCGTCTCGATGATCGGGAGCGCCGTCAAGGAGCCGCCGCCATTGGCGTCAGACATCTTGCAGGCGCGCTCGAGTAGGCGCGAGTGCAGGTAGAAGATGTCACCAGGATAGGCCTCGCGCCCAGGCGGGCGATGCAGGGTAAGTGACATCTGACGATAGGCGACGGCCTGCTTGGAGAGGTCGTCGTAGACGACGAGCACATGACCGCCCGGATGACTGACGTCTGCGGACTTGCCATCCTTGTCGTTGTACATGAAGTACTCGCCAATGGCAGCGCCCGCCATCGGGGCGATGTACTGCAGAGGCGCGGAGTCGGCAGCCGTGGCAGCGACGATGATCGTCTTGTCAAGCACGCCTTGGCGGAAGAGCGTCTCTTTGATTGCCGCGACCGTTGACGCCTTCTGCCCGATGGCGACGTAGATGCAGATCATATCGGTCTCGCGCTGGTTGACGATGGCGTCAATGGCAATAGCCGTCTTGCCCGTCTTGCGATCGCCGATGATGAGCTCACGCTGACCACGACCGATGGGCACCATGGCGTCGATAGCCAGAAGACCCGTCTGTACGGGCTCGCAAACCGGCTGGCGCTCCATGATGCCAGGCGCCCTAAACTCAATGGGCCTGCGTGCCGTCGCATCGATGGCGCCCAGCCCGTCAATGGGTTGACCGAGAGGGTTCACGACACGACCAAGCATGGCTCGACCCACGGGGATGTCCATGACGCGTCCCGTGGTGCGGCACTCATCGCCCTCGCGAATGGAGTCGACATCACCAAAGAGGACAGCACCCACCTCGTCGACGTCAAGGTTCTGAGCGAGGCCAAAGATGCTATGCCCCGTGCTGGCGCTTGTGAACTCCAGCAACTCGCCAGACATGACCGTCTTGAGCCCCGATATGTGCGCGATGCCATCCCCCACCTCGGTGACAACGGAAGCCTCCTGGCGATCGACGGTCGCGCTGATCTGGGCAAGCTGCTCGCGCAGCGTGCTCATGATCTTTTCAGAGCTGATAGTATCTGTCATTGCTCATCACTTCCGACAAAGGTAGAGGCGAGCGTCTTACGAATGTTAGCGAGCTGGGCACGCACAGAGGCATCATAGCGCTTGCCCCGCGCTTCGATGACGATGCCGCCCAAAATGGAGGGGTCAATGCGCTCCTGGAGAAAGACAGGAGCCTTGAGCCTCGCGCTCGTCCTCTCGCGCACCTTCTCACGCAGTTCGTCATCCATGGGTATGCAGGTCGTGACCGTGACCGAGACGGTCGCATCCTCACTGTCGAGAATTTCCTTATACCGCTTGGAGACCTCAGCGATGAGATTATCATCACCGTCGGCACGCATGGCAGCCAAGGTCTCGAGGACCTCGGGCGAGAACTTGCGCGCGTGCTGCCACTGCACGAGGTTAGCATTCGCACGACCCTCACCTCGTCCTGCCTCGATGAGTGCGCGGGCGTACGCCTCCACCCTCTCGTTTTCGATATGGTTAGTCAGCATCGGGGGTGCCCACTTCCGCAAGGTACTTCTCGGCCAACCTGCGCTGATCCACCTCGCTAAGATCGTTGCCTATGATCTTGCCGGCGATCTCGACCGAGAGGTCGACAACCTGGCCCGAAAGCTCGATCATGGCCTTCTTGCGCTCGGAGCCGACGGCACCGTGAGCCTTAGCGATGATCCCCACAGCCTCCCGCTGGGCCTTAGCCAAGACCTGCGAACGCTCTTCTTCGGCCTCCTTCTTCGCCTTGGATATGATCTCCTCTGCCTGCCTCTGGGCATCGGCAATCTTTGCCTCGTATGCCTTCTCTTCCTCGGTGGCCTTCACCTTGGCCTGCTGCGCCGCGTCAAGATCGTCCTGAATCTTCTGCTGACGCTTCTCCATCATACCGAGGATAGAGGGCCATGCGAATTTAGCGAGGACTGCCCAGATGACCAGGAAAGCCAAGAGCGCAGGGATGAACTCGGCGGGCTTGGGAAGCAGCAGATCGGTGCCACTTGGCGTGTCCGCCAGCGCCACACCGGGCGTTAGCAGAATCGGCGTCACAGCAGCGACGCGAGCCAGCCATGTATGCCCCTTCGTATTCCTGTACATGGAATTCCTCCAACTCATGCGTCTCGTCGTTTGGCCGCCAACCTATTTGGCCATGAGCGTGACGACGAAGCCGATGAGTGCCAGGGCCTCGACAAACGCAGAGCCAAGGATGAAGGTCGTGAACAGACGACCCTGAACCTCCGGTTGACGCGCCATGGCCGTTGTCGCACCATAGGCCGCAAGACCGATGCCAAGACCAGCACCTATAACGCCAAGACCATACCCGATGACTCCCACGATTCCTCCTTTGACTTGTGCCCGAACATGGGGCACCCCAATGTCCCCTCTATTGCAATGGCGGGTAGTTCGCATCCATGCCCGCGAGTTGCCAGTCTCTTGGCCCCACCGCCCTATTCGCTCTCGACGAGCTGGATGTACACGGCCGAAAGCAGCGTGAAAACATACGCCTGGATGATGCCCACAAGAATCTCCACCAGATAGATGACAATGAGCAGAACGATCCAAAAGGCAGACGCCGCAGCATACCCCATCGCGGCAGCCGAAACCCCCTGCATGAGCGGCCCCACGAAGAGGGCGGCAAGTATCGCAAAGGTACCCATCACGACATGGCCGGCGAACATATTGCAGAAGAGTCGGACAGCCAAGGTTACCAAGCGCAGGAAGGTCGAGAAGAGTTCGATGACCCACACAAGCACGTTGAGGGGAAAGACAACGCCCTTAGGGGCGAGGCTCTTAATGTAGCCGATAGGCCCCATACGTTTGATGCCCATCACGATAAAATAAAAGAACGAGCAGAGCGCGAGGGCACCCGTAACACCGATGGTACCCGTTCCGGGGTGCGCCCCAGGGATGATGCCCACGATACTGTTTGCCACGATGAAGAAGAAGATCGCAGCGAGGAAGGGAAAGTGCCTCTTCCAACTATCCCCAAGAATCGATTTGCACATATCGTCACGAACGAACTCGACAACGGACTCCATGGCGTTCACAAACACGCCCTCCGGCACGAGCCCCTTGGTCTGCCTGCCCTTGAAGGCGAAGATGACGATGAGCAGCAGAGCGAGAGCCACACACATCCAGAAGATATAGTTGGTCAGGCCCAGTCCACTCGTGCCAACAAGCGGCTTGGACATAAAGCCGTCGAGCAACTCGTCCATCTCGTCAGACAGCCCATCGAGCGGGTTTGCGACCATCGCAAGCAGTACAGTATCCACCATCCGTCATTCCCTTCGGCAAGGCTCGCCTAGCGCATGGCGCGCATCGCCCTCATTGCCTCAATCCCCCAGAACACGAGGAACGCTCCGACCGTCGAACTCCCAAAGACGAGAATGTACTCCTGCGCCATGGCATACAGGACGAAAACGCACAGCGACATAAAGACAAAAGAGACGATGATCGCCATGATTCCGTCCGGCACGCTCACGTCACATATCTTACTCTTTTGGAGCGTGCGTTCAAAGAGGCGGGCGGGCAAAACACAACCCGCGAGACCGCACAGCATGCCACACGTGATAACGACCCCTACGCTCATCGCCCTGCATCTCGTCTTTCATACGTCAAAGCACCGAAGGAACCAGTAAAGAGTCTCTCTGTCACAGCCACAAGAATCCAGTAGCTCTGTGCAGCGTCTATTATGATACCCCATTCGCACGTATCCATGCGGGGCGCAACCGACTCTGAGAAACCCTCATAGCCCCGCCCGCACCCTAGCCGAGGGCCGGGGCGCGGGCGCATCCCCTACTTGGTACCATAGATACGATCCCCCGCGTCACCCAAGCCCGGCAGGATGTAGGCGCTCTCGTTGAGTTCCCTGTCAACCGCACAGGTATAGAGCCTCACGTCAGGGTCGAAGTCCAGAGCCGCCCTGACGCCCTCGGGGGCCGACACTATCGTGAGGGCGCGGATGTCCCTGACGTGCGCCTCGCGCAAAAACTGTATGGCCGCCGTGAGCGAACCGCCTGTTGCAAGCATGGGATCCACGATGAGGCAGGTGCGGCTCTCGACGTCTGGCGGAAACTTACAGTAGTACTGGTGAGGCGCATGGGTTGTGGGATCACGATACATCCCCACGTGCCCGACGCGCGCGGAGGGAACGAGCGAGAGCAAGCCGTCCACCATACCCAGGCCGGCGCGCAGAATGGGAATGATGGCGACCTTCTTTCCCGCGATTCGCTTGCAGACGGTCTTCTCGAGCGGAGTCGTTACCTCGATATCCTCAAGGGGAAAGTCACGCATGGCCTCATAGCCCTCGAAGATCGCAAGCTCGCCGACCAGTTCGCGAAACTGCTTGGTGGGAGTGTCCCTGTCGCGCAGGATGTGCAGCTTGTGCTGAACCAGCGGATGGTCGATGATCGTAAGGCGACTTGTGTCGAACCCCATGCACTCCCCCTCCTGGACTGGACGCGCCCCGCCCCCAGCAGGGGGACGGTCGCATGACATCGGGGGCATTCTACCTCAGCCCCAGGTAGAGTGGATGCGAGGCCAGAAGCTCCTTGACCTCCGCCTCGATGCGATCGAACACCCTCTCGTCATGAACATGCGTCACCACGTCACCGATGAGCTCTCCGACGCGCTCGCACTCCTGCTCAGAGAAGCCGCGTGTCGTGATGGCGGCAGAGCCCACGCGGATGCCACTCGTCACGAAGGGCGAGCGCCGCTCTCCGGGAATCGTGTTCTTGTTGACCGTGATACCGACCCGCTCAAGTGCCCGCTCCGCATCGCGCCCGCTGACCTCGCCCTGCGCCACCCCCGTGAGGTCCACGAGCAGCAGGTGGTTGTCTGTACCCCCCGTCACGAGGCGAAGGCCGCGCGACTCCATGCCGCGACCGAGCGCCTTGGCGTTCACGAGCACGCCTTGGATATAGGTCTTGAACTCGGGCCTGAGCGCCTCGCCGAAGGTCACCGCCTTACCGGCGATAACGTGCTCGAGGGGTCCGCCCTGCGTTCCCGGGAAGACCGCCGAGTTGATGCGCTTGGTGTAGTCCGGGTTGTTCCACAGGATGAGACCGCCACGCGTGCCGCGCAGGGTCTTGTGGGTGGTGGAGGTCACAACGTCGGAGCAGGGCACAGGGTTGGGATGCAGGCCGGCGGCGACGATGCCTGCGATGTGGGCCATGTCCACCATGAGGATGGCGCCACTGTCATGGGCTATCTGGGCAAAGCGCTCGAAGTCGATGGTGCGGGGATAGGCCGACGCACCTGCGATGATGATGGCAGGCTTGGACTCGCGCGCCTTTGCCTCGACGTCATCGTAGTCGATGCGCTCGGTCTTGGGGTCAAGCCCGTAGCTCTTGATGTCAAAGAGCTTGCCCGAGAAGTTCGCGGGAGAGCCGTGTGTAAGGTGTCCGCCGTTGGAGAGGTCCATACCGATGACGGTATCCCCGGGGCGTGCGAAGGCGGTTTCTGCCGCGTAATTCGCTTGCGCGCCGGAGTGGGGCTGGACGTTGGCGAACGCGGCCCCAAAGAGCCGCTTCGCGCGCTCGCGAGCGAGATCCTCCATTTTGTCGACGGCCCAGCAACCGCCGTAGTAGCGCTTGCCGGGAAGGCCCTCGGCGTACTTGTTCGTGAGGGGGCTTCCCACCGCCTCCATCACGGCGAGGGACACGAAGTTCTCGGACGCGATGAGCTCGATGGAGTCGCGCTGGCGACCGAGCTCCTCCTCAATGAGACCGTTGACCTCGCTGTCCTCGACACGCAGCTGCTCCAGATAGCCTGACATACCCATCCTCCCCTGCCTTGGGCGCGCCCATCTCAGGCCTCGGCCTGCACACCGGCGCGCACGCTCATGATCAGCCCTCTTGCTCGAAGCTCTTCCCAACGCCCTTGAAGCCAGAGTCATCCTCACGCATGATCTTCTTGACCCGCGTGGCATGGCGGCCACCAGCACACTGCTGGGTCAGGAAGACCCTGACGATCTCCTCGTTGAGCTCCAAGGGCGTGAAGCGACCCGACAAGCAGAGCACATTCCCATCGTTGTGCTCCCGAAAGAGCCTCGCGAACTGAGGCGTCTGGATGTTGGCGGCACGGATGCCGGGGACCTTGTCGGCCGCAAGCGCCATGCCAATGCCCGTGCCGCAGATGAGGACTCCGCGCTCGGCCCCTCCCGAGGCGACGAGACGGGCGACCTTATCCGCATAGTCGGGGTAGTCACAGCGCTTCCCTGTCGTCGTCCCCAGGTCAGCAACCTCATGGCCGAGGGACTGGATGTAGCGGGCAAGCGCCACCTTCTGGTCAAAGCCCCCATGATCTGACGCGATGGCAACCCTCATAGCATAACCTCCCTCACGGGGCCCGCCGCACACTTAGGCCCGAGTTCGCATCCATCGATACCAGTGTAGCGCGAGAGTCGCATGGAAGGACAGCCCCGAAGCGCCCTGCGTTCAGATTCGGAGCGTCAGCGTAGGGAGGTACCTTGGCAAGGCGCCCGTGACAGAGGTGAGACCAAGGCACGGGCGCCTCAGTCGGCAGCGATGTGGACATTGCGCCATTGGGTGCACGGCCCGCCAGAGGGGGCCGTGACCACAGGGGCTACAGGGCACCCTTGATGACGATATCCCCGCCCTTCATGATGACCTCCATGGCATCGGGCGTGAGGGCATGGATGTCCCTCGCGACGTCACCTTTCACGACGAGGAGATCTGCGGACTTGCCCGCCTCAAGGGAACCGAACTCATCCTCCTTGCCCAGCATCTTGGCGCCGTTGCTCGTGGCCGCCTTGATGGCGTCAAGGATGGGGATGCCGACCTTGTCGACGAAGTCATACATCTCGTCAATGGAAACGTAGCCGTACGGGGTGACAAAGCTGAAGGAGTCGGAGCCGATGGTGACCGTGATGCCCAACTCATAGGCACGGCGAAGGTTGGCATAGGTGCGCGCGAGGCCCTTCTCGACGACGGTCTCGCCCGGAAACGCATCGAGCTCGGGAGTCCACTCGGGGGGATAGGTAGAGTACCAGGTAGGCAGAAAGCCAATGGTGGGCGTGAAGAAGGTGCCCTTCTCGGCCATGAGGTTCATGGTCCTCTCGTCCAGCTCGAAGCCATGGATCATCTGCGTGCAACCAAAGCGCACGCAGTCGTATGCCGCGTCGAAGTTGTTGTAGGAGTGCGCATACAGCGGGATGTGGACCATCGCGCACTCCTCGGCGATGGCCTGGATCTCCTCGGTGCTAAAAAGCTGAAGGCGGTCCGAGTCCCAACGCCAGATGCCACCTCCCGTGGCCCAGATCTTGATGGCGTCGGGATTCTCGCGCAGGCGCATGCGGATGGCCCTGCGCAGCTCCCACGGTCCATCGGCCTGGTAGCCCCAAGGGTGTGAGTCCTTGGAAATCTGGAGAGGCAGATGGTGAGAGTCGCCATGGCCTGCAACCCGGCAGAAGCCCAGTCCCGTGGCAAAGATGCGCGGTCCCTTCATGACACCCATGTTAACGAGATCGCGAATCGCGATGCCGTTGCGTCCGATCTCGACAACGGTGGTAAGGCCATGGGTCAGGGCATCATATGCCTGCTTGACGGCACACGCCTGCTTCTGGGCAACGGATTCGATGACCCAGTCGTTGTCGTTGTCGGTCAGATTTCCCGAGAAGTGCAGGTGGGTGTCGACCAGGCCCGGCATGACGGTCCTTCCCGAGACGTCACGCAGCTCGAAGCCCTCGGGAATCTCGGTGCGCCGACCGGCATAGATCAGCTTGTCGTCCTCGACCAGAACGAGGCTGTCGTTGACGGGAGCGGCACCAGTGCCGTCAACGAGTTGGCCACCTGCAAACGCGTACTTGCCCATATCGGAACCTCCACGTATCTCCATCGTATGGCCCCCACCTCATGCGGGGACTCTCGTCGAAATCGTCCTGTCAAAACGCGACCACCAGGGCCTGTCCGCAATGGCTCGCGACCGAGGACCCAAAGCGCCGCCTTGATGGCAAAAGCGGGGAGCCGCGAACCCGCGTGATGCCCCCTCGACGGAGAGTCGCAGACCTCGGCGGGAGGACCTGTAGAGGTGCTCCCCCAACCACCTGCTGTAGAGACCCTCGGCAAAAAGCCGCAGACCTCGGCGGGAGATCCCTCATCTCATCTCTTCCATTCTCTAAGGCAGGCGTCAAGGCCCGTCTCTATGGCTGTGCGGTCCATGCCGCGGCCGATGAAGCAGAGCCTGATCCTGCGATCGCCACAGACGGGGTCCCAGTCCCTAAGGAGCTCGGGTTGCTCCGCAAGCAGGCGACGCTTCTCCTCTTCGGGGAAGGAGTCTGAGAAAAGGCCGTTCTCGTAGAGCCGCACCTGCCTGCCCGCCTGCTCGAATACGTAGTCCATGTCGGGGTCCTGCCGTATCCAGACGGTGCCCTTGGCGCGAATGACGCTGCGCGGCCAGCTGTGCACGAAGTCATCGAAGGCGCTGGCGTCAAAGGGCCTGCGGCGATGGTAGACGAAGGTCGAGATGCCGTACTCCAGGGTCTCTGGGTCCTCATGCTCCTCGGGATGCTCCATGGCATCCATCCACGCGGCTGACCTGTACGCCCTGTCAAAGTCGAAGCGGCCGGTGTCGACGAGCTCGGCGATGGGAATGTTGCCATGCGCGGCCTCCACGATCACGGCGTCCCTCTGAAGGCCCCTGACAAGCGCCCTCAGCTCCTGGAGCTGCTCAGGCGTCACGAGGTCGACCTTGTTGAGGACGAGCGTTGAGCAGAACTCGATCTGCTGGATCAGGAGACTCTCGATGTCATCCTCGCTGACGCTGCTGCCAAGCAGCGCCCGGCCGCCATCAAACTCGTCGTACATGCGGGCACAGTCCACCACCGCCACGATGTTGTCTAGATCGAGCCGAGCGTGCTTGTCGGAGTGACTGCTTTGGTTACAGAAGGCCGAGATGGTATAGGTGATGGGAATGGGCTCGCAGATGCCCGAGGCCTCGATGATGATGTAGTCGAACTTTCCGGTGTCAGCGAGGTCGCCAAGCTGGAGGCTGAGGTCATTTGAGAGCGTGCAGCACAGGCAGCCGTTGGTCAAAGGGATGACGTCACCCTCCCTGGCATAGCCGCCGTCCTTGATGAGGGCGGCGTCCACGTTTATCTCGCCGATGTCATTCACGATGACAGCAGCGCGAACCCCCTCCGTGTTGGAAAGGATGTGATTGAGTATTGTGGTCTTACCGGCGCCAAGATAACCCGTGATGAGGATTATCTTGACCCGCTTGTTCTCGGTCATGTAAGCCCCCCAGCCTTGCGCCTGGTGCGAATGCCACCTGCAGACATACGGTCCCGCGACAATCGGAGATCTAGGGTTTTCGAGCCGCTGCCTTAGCGCCCCCGCATGCAAAGAAGATCACGAAGCCTATGACGATCCACGTGATGGTGATGGCCCATTCAACAGGCTTGAGCGCAGCCGGACTGAAGGGGATGACCATGAGGCCAACGATGATCAAGCCGGCAACGATGGCGGCTATGATGCCGCCCTTACCGCCGTTGACCACGTAGGGACGAGGAAGGTCAGGCTCGGTTTTGCGCAGCTTGAAGCAGGCGAAGCCGGCCATCGTACAGGCAAATATGAAGCCCAGGGATGCAACTGCCGTGAGGGGCAGAAGCATATTGCCGCCAAGAAATGGCCCGATGAGCGTCAGGGCACCCATAACGATATTGGCCTGTTTGGGAGTACCTGACGTGGGGTCAATCTGAGCAAAAGACTTCGGCAGCATCTCCTTGCGTCCTAGAGCAAGCATCAGGCGGGTGGACGCACCAAAGAACGCATTCATGGGACCCAAAGGGCCAAGGGTGGCAATTATGAGCATCGCAATGTAGAAGAAGATGTTAATCTGCTCTAGGACTGCCAGTGCCGGCACTGGCTTCATAACGAAGTCATGCCAGTTGACAATGGTGCCAAAGGCAAAGATGCAGATCAGGTAGAACACCCCCGAGGCGAGCAGTGCGATTGCGGGAACAAGACCGAACTTCTTCCAGTCAAGGTTCTCGGAAGCCTCCTCGGCCTGCTGGGGAATGGTGTCAAAGCCCGCATAGAAGAACGGCGTCATGACGAGGACGGCCAAGACACCTCCGAGGAGACTCGTAGCCTCGGTTGACTTGCCACCTGCGGCACCTATGACCTGCGAGAAGGGAGGCATCGCCTTGGCCAGGTTATCCCCACCCATAAACGAGATGATCATGGCCAGGATCATGCCCGTCAGCAGTGCCTTGGTCAGAAATGAGGAGAGCTTTGCCGCCGCACTGGCGCCACGAAAGTTCAGGACAATGACCAAGACCGCAAACGCAAGGGCGATGAGCGTGGGCCAAAGGTAGACGTCTGCCCCAAGGATCGTGTAGAGCTTGACCGACCTCAACCATGCAAGAACGGGAAACTCGGCGAACCTATCCGTCAGGAGCTTGGAGATGGCGATCGCCTCCCACGGGCAAAGCGGCGCGTTGCCCAAGAGGAGCATCCAGCCCGTCAGGAAGCCGAGCTTACGCCCAAAGGTGCGCTCCACGTATTCGATGATACCGCCCGAGATCGGAATCGCGGCAGTCAGCTCACCAAAGCACATGCCTATTGGAACCAGGAAGAGAGCGCCGATGGCAAATGCTATCATCGCTGGGATTGGCCCCCCTCCCAACACCATCCAGTCGCCCACGAGAAGGACCCATCCCGTACCAATAATTGCGCCGAAGCCAATGGTAAAGAAGTTGAAGAGTGTCAGCTCCTTCTTCATGCCACTGGTCGGCGCCGCGCTGCCCGCCATATGTATTCCTTCCTCCAGGGGGCCCACGCGCCCACCCCCAAACCAGCCATCGATACCGTCCCTTAGTTTAACTCAGAAAACAGTGGCATAGGATTCATCCATGAGTCGATGTCTGTGCCTGGGTGCCGCGAGCGTGTCACACTCCTCTGAGAGCGGAAGGCGGAGGAGACGGAGCCCCTCCGAGAAGCTCTTTGAGAAGGACAGTGCTCCTACAGGCTGGCGATGCTCACGAGTTTCTTGAACTCACGCTGACGGTCATCGAGTGCGCCCATCTGGTCCATGAGCGCTATCGCGCCATCGAAGCTGGCCGTCCCCGCATGCTCGCTCTTCGTTGCCACCATGCCGAACTCGATGACTGCGCTCGCGAACTTCCAGTTGTCGGAGGGCTGATCCGTGACGTCGGCTTCCCCGATACCATAGCTGAGCTGCTTTGAGTCGTTCTCGCCGGGATTCTTGTATCGTACGGACAGCGTCATCCACTCACCGTTCTTCTCACCCTTGCGCTCGCCGCCTCCGTACTTTGAGTCGATCTCGGGAAGCTGCATCGGCGAGTCGGCCGTCACGATCTCGTAGGCAACGGTCACCGCATGCCCACTTCCGACCTCCCCCGCATCGACCTTGTCGTTCTTGAAGTCCTCTGCGTTCAGGGAACGGTTCTCGTATCCGATGAGGCGATACCCCTTCACATAGGCAGGGTTGAACTCGACCTGCAGCTTGACGTCGTCAGCCACGGTGCGCATGGTGGCACAGAGGTCCTCCCCGAACACGCGCTTCGCCTCCTGGATCGAGTCTATATAGGAGTAGTTGCCGTTTCCGTCATCGGCGATGGACTCCATCTTTGTGTCCTTATAGTTGCCCTGTCCAAAGCCGAGCACCGATAGGTACACGCCGCTCTTGCGCTGCTGGCTCACGTAGTCGGACAGCTCACTCTGACTGGTTATGCCCACATTCAGGTCTCCGTCCGAGGCCAGGATGATACGGTTGTTGCCCCCCTCAATGAAGTGGGCGCGTGCTAGCTCGTAGGCCTTCGCAAGACCGGCCTGCCCGTTGGTCGAGCCGTTGGCGTCCAGCTCCCTCACCGCCTGCAGGATACGCTCGCGCTCGCGGGCCTTCGCGCCCTCGAGCACGACCCGCTCGCTGCCCGCATAGGTGACGATGGACACGGTGTCATCGTCGTTGAGGTTGGCGACGAGCTCGCCCATGGATTCCTTGAGCAGCGGCATCTTCTCGGGATCTTCCATAGATCCCGAACTGTCGATGAGAAACACCAGGTTGTTCCCGTGCGTCTGCGCATACTCCTTCGGCTCGGTCGAGAGTCCCAGAACGAGCAGCTTGGTGTCGGGATTCCAGGGGCAGGTGGAGATGCAGGGGGTTACACCGAAGGGCTCTGCGTCCTTAGGAGCACGGTAGTCGTAGCGAAAGTAGTTGAGCATCTCCTCGATGCGCACGGCACCCTTAGGGATGTCGTTCAGCTTGGTGCCAGAGCTGAGCATGCGACGCAGATTGCAGTAGCTGGCGGTATCCACGTCGGCGGAGAAGGTGGAGAAGGGATTGGCGGCCACGCTGAGAAAGCCACTCTCCCTCATGGCGGCATACTCCTCGGTGTTATAGGGCACTAAAGGCTCCTCATAGGGAGTACCTATGGAGGAGCTTGTCAAACCCTCTGTATTCGCGCCATCGGACGAGTCGAGGCTCTTGGGCTGGTAAGACAAGGTTGGTGTCGCGTCCGTGCGACTGTCCCCCGCAAGTGAGCTGTCCTGCTCGGGAGCGGCCGGGGCACATCCCCCCAGCGCAAGGCAGAGCAGACAGCCAGCGAGGGCTGAGCGGACAAGAATTGAAGCGATCTTCTTCATGATGCCTCCTCGTGTTGGAAGGTGCTGGAAGAGCCCCGAAAAGGGCCCTTTCCTATAACACGATCGGGCGGTCGAAAACGTCGAAGCTTTCTTGGAAATGTCGAGGGTCTCTTGGAAGGGACAGAACTTTCCCTTGGGCGGGCCTCTCGGACGCGACGGCTCCCACAGTCTAACGCGGGGGCAGCACGAGCCGCCTCCCGGTTTTAGCTCGCCTGGACTGTATAGCGGCAGAATCGCTCCCGGTCGGGATCGCTCACGCCCACGGCCTCGTCCTTGTCGCTGCCAACAAGGGAGTAAACGAGAAGGACGCTCGGCGCGCCCGGCGCAGCGCTGGGACGATTGATCTCGGCAAGCGGTTCGCGCACGGACTCGACGTCATCCCGGGAAAGCGCCTCATCACTTCTTTGGTAGCTGCGTCCCTCGAACTCTATCGATGGCGGAAAGTGCGTCACGCCTGACGCCTCGCTCGCCTGGCCTTGCTCCTCGCTCGCTGCCATGCCGTTGGTCTTCGCGGCGCTAGAGTCCCCCGCCCGAGACTCCCCTGACATGTTGTCGCTCGTCTTTGAGGGAGCAGATGACGTGAGTGCGTCATTGGTACGAGCGGCATCCATGGCCGCGTGTGGACGGGTCAGCATTCCTACCCCCACGATGAGGGCAAGGCAGGCCGCCGCCCCCATCACGATCCTGCGCACAAGACGAAGCCTCGCCCGACGCGGACGTGTCGCCTGCGCGCCGCGCGAGGCCCGGCTAACACCCCGCGCGGGACGATCAACACCCTGCGCCTCACTGTGGGCAAGGATGTTCTTAAGCATCCGCCCCTTGGCCTCTTCGCTCGGAGTCATGCGCTCGAAGGCCTCCCGTATGCGACGTTCGTCCATATCACTGCCCTCCCAGTGCCTTACGCAGTATCGCTCGTGCCTCACGTAGGTGGGTACGAACGGTCGAGCTGGGCTTACCCAGCATGCGAGCGATGTCGGCTGCGGAATACCCCTCGTAGTAGTGCAGGTACACCACGTCCTTATACTTGGAGTCAAGAGCGAGGACCGCGTCGAGCGCCAGATCAGGACCCCTATCGTCGGCAGCTGGCTCAGCCACGCTCTCGAGGGGAACGCCCTTGCGCACCGAGGACTTCAGCACGTCCTTGCAGTGATTCGATGCCACCCTGATCAGCCACGCCTTCTCGTGCTCCTCGTTTGTAAAGGTCGGACGAGCCTTCATGAGCTTGACGAACGTGGATTGCGTCGCATCCTCGCTATCGGCCGCGTTGCCCATGAAGGAGTAGCACACCCGATAGACGGTGTCCACGTGACGCAGGTAGATGGCCTCCACATCCAAGGCAGTGTCTCCAAGTCAGAACAAGTCAGAGCAAGCCAGAGCAAGGGCGCGCCATCGAGTATGCCCTCCTATACGTAATACGATCGAGCGGGCCCAAACGTCGAGACAGTATACCATCGAGTCTCGTGATGGTTTGTGTACCCAGCTGGGGTCGAGTATCGCGATCGGGGTGGGTCGGAGGCGTCATCACCCAAATCGCAGTGCATCCCGAGTAGAGCGCAGGGTGACGGCGCGTAGTGTGGTGAGCCGCAGGGTGCGGCACGGTGACGCGGAGAGCGTGGAGCGCAGGGTGCGGCACGGTGACGCGGAGAGCGTGGGGCGCAGGGTGCGGCACGGTGACGCGGAGAGCGTGGGGCGCAGGGTGCGCTTTTCCGTGAGGGACGGATCGCATCGAAGGACAGATCGCGTCCAAAGTGCGCTTTTTCGTGACGTCGCTGGTCCAGGATGCGCTTTTCCGTGAGGGTGCCGGCACAGAATGCGCCTTTCCGTAGAGTGCGCTTTTCCTTACCTGCGCAAACGTGGAGCCGTCTCACGGAAAAGCGCATTCTAGGTGCGCAGCCTCACGGAAAAGCGCACTCTGGGTGTGCGGCCTCACGGAAAAGCACATTCTGGAAGGTTGGAGTCACGGAAAAGCACATTCTGCGTGTGGCCCCTCACGGAAAAACGCACTCTGAGTGGGGGTCTCACGGAAAAGCGCATTCTGAATCCCACCGGTTGGGCAGAGTGCACCTTTCCGTGAGACCAAACTCCAAGCCGAGACCTGCGAACCCCCGCGCAACCCACCCCGCAGCCTGGCGGGGGGTTGCTCGAGCGCATTTGCCCAGTTGAGGCATTCTCCATAGTGCCCCGCAGCCTGGCGGGGGGTTGCCCCACACCTCCCGGGCGCCGCGACGTGACGGAAAAGCGCATTCTGGCGCGGTGCGGCACCTCACCAAGGAGAACCGTGCGCTCGCAGCCGACCACCTGAACCTGAACGTGCCCGAGGCCGATCCCTGCAGCTGAGTTGCTACCATGAGCGCGACCTGCACGAGCTCGCAACAAATTGAACGGGCAAGCGTCTTGGCGATCGCGAAGTCACGATCGTCCACCACAATGCCAACGCGTGTGGCGACAACGTGCGACGCGATGCTCGTACTCGCGAAATGTCTGCACTCGAAACAGGCGTCCCGATGATGACGCCAATCCCGTCTCTGCGAAACGTGTAGACGTCGGTAAAGGAAGCATTCTTGCGGGTACAGCAGAAGGTATCAGAGGGTTTGTTCAGGGAGATGCCCTGGGTGCGGCCAAACGTCTGATCCTGCAGTTGCAGTACGTGGTTTGAAGAATACTCCCTGTCGCATGACGACCGGCCGAAGATTTCCCGAGATTGGTGATCTTGCGGAGCGTCTTGAGCTCGATGCGCTGGCGCGAGGAAAGATCTTACTCTTTGAGCCTACTATCCAAGTAGTCGTAGCGCCTCGGGGTCGCAACACCTCGGTGTACTCTTGATGGCGTACATAGGAAAGGGAGGCCTCACCGAATGCTCCGTTCCATGGGGAGGCTGCGAACCTTCAAATCCATGTCGGCCATATGCAAGCTCGATTCCACTTCCTACAACAGGCCGGACATGTAAAGGGGCAGGTACGACCAGTTGCCATCGACGGAAAGCTGCTTGGTATGCAGCACCACCTCCTCGCCCACCCTCTTGGAGTACTTCCTCCTGAAATCGTCGAGCGACACGGTGGTGTAGTTCTTCGAAGACTTGGTTTCGATGGGGCTGACGCGCAGTTTTCCCGCAGCGTCAGCGAACGGCTGCGTGATCAGGAAGTCTATCTCGCGCGGACGAGGCCGCGCGCCGTCTTTCTTGCCAGGCTCTTCCCAGGTGTGGTAGTAGAGCGCATGCCCGCTCGTATGCAACTGCTGGGCCACGACGTTCTCAACGAGCATGCCTCGGTTGACGCTCACGCGTCCAAACTGGATATCCCTCTGGACCTCGAGCGCGCGGGGACCATCGGCGAACGCATGGGTCACGAGAAGACCGGTATCGGCCATGTACAGCTTAAGCGAGCTCGCTTTCTCGGTCAGACGCAGGCCAACTGAAGGGTCCGCGCACATGCGGCAGGGATTGACCAGGTGCGCGTCGTCCAGCCAGTCAATCGCAGGCTCATAGTCGTCGTACATAGAGCCCCTTCCGACGCTCGCGAACTTGAAACGCTTAGACGCCGCAGAGAGCTGTCCGGGAATCTCCTGGAACAGCGCACGGGCTCGGCGCGCCTCGACGCCACCGAACTTGCCGATATCCTCCAAGTACAGATTGAGGATGCTGTGCTTGACACGGTCGCACGAAGAGAAGCGCTTTGACTCGACAAACGCCTCGACGGACTGGGGCATGCCGCCCACGAGAATGTACTCGTCGAAGAGGCGCATGACCTTGGCGTGCACGGGATCAGGCAGGGGCTTTCTCTCAAAGAAGGCCTCACGGATCGCGCCCACGTAAACGCCTGCACCCATTGCCCAGAGATACTCGTCGAAGTCGAAGGGGTGAAGCTGAAGGCGATCCTCCTCAGACGGTATGACGATGTCTCCCACGCTCTTGCGTATGGAGATGAGCGATCCGGTCTCGATATAGTCGAAGCGGCCGTCAGCCACGAGGTGCTTGATGTACTCCCGCGCCATAGGAAAGCGCTGGACCTCGTCGAAGATGATGACAGATTCACGTGCCGGCATGTCCTTGACGTACTGGAGTTGCAACATACGCAGGAACGTGTCAACGTCCTCGCGCTCGTTGCGAAATAGGTCGAGCACGACCTTAGGGGCCTTCGAGAAGTCTATGTAGATGTGGTCGGCGTATTCATGCTCCGCGAATTCACGTACAAGCGTGGTCTTGCCCACACGGCGGGCACCCTCGACGAGCACAGCGCTCTTACCATTTGACTCTCGTTTCCATTCCAGCAGCTTGTCGTAGCACTTACGCTTGAACATCCAAAGCCCCTCACACTCGAAACAGATAAATCCGCCTGTTCTTATTATTCTATAAGCCAATGAATCCGTATGTATCTAACTTCCGTCGTATGGATACATCCGTAGCTATCCCCCAACACGCTTCATAGTCGGAGGTAGTACGCCTCAGCTCAGTCGCAGCGACATCCAGCGCTGTAGCACGTGGAGCAGTGACGCGTGCTATGGTGACCCGCAGGGTGGTGGCGCGCGGGGTGCGCTTTTCCGTGAGGGGAGGATCGCGCCGAGGGACAGAGCGCATCCAGAATGCGCTTTTCCGTGACGTCGCTGGTCCAGGATGCGCCTTTCCGTGAGGGTGCCGGCACAGAATGCGCCTTTCCGTCACGTCGCAGCCACAGAGTGCGTCTTTCCGTAGAGTGCGCTTTTCCTTACCTGCGCAAACGTGGAGCCATCTCACGGAGAAGCGCATTCTGGGAGGTTGGGGTCACGGAAAAGCGCATTGTGACCCAGCGACTCACGGAAAAGCGCATTCTGCGATTCTCAGATCGCGCAAACTGCGCTTTTCCGTCACATTGCCGTCCTAGAGGCATGAGGTGCAACCACCCGCCAGGCTGCGGGGCGGTTTGCTCCAGGATCTGCAAATTTGGTTTTGGAGTTTGACTTCACGAAAAGTCGCAGTCTGGGCGCGCAGCCTGGATGAGCAGTCTGGACGCGCAGTCTGGGTAGATGGTCTTACGAGAAAGCGCACCCTAGATCAGGCCGGGACACCATCAGTTCGCCGATGGCCATTCCCGTCCTGGTGTACGAGGAGCGCCAGGAAGTGTGATGGTAACCCGCGCCCCCAGAATCGCGCCGTCGCCGCCCATCCGATTGGAGAGACTGAGCCTTCCGCCGTGCGCGGCGACGATCTCGGAGGCAATGGAAAGACCCAGGCCAAAGTGCGGCTCGCCGCGTTCGTCCGGCCCCCCTGCGCCCATCCTATGGCTAGCGCGGGACCTCTCACCCCGGTAGAAGCGCTCAAGCCCATGCTTGAGCGCCGCCGGCGAAAGACCAGGTCCGTCATCCTCGACGGCGATGGAGAAGGCACGCGCCCCGCCACCGCGCGCCCCGCCACCGCGCGTCTCTTCGCCCTGCGCCTCTTCGCCGTAGGAGAACGTGAGCTCGACAAGGCCACTCACCGTATAGTCACAGGCGTTTCCCACCACGTTGAGAACGGCTCGCTTCAAGGCGGACGAGTCCCAGAGGGGCAGGGGTGCATCGCCGGCCGACATAGCCCGACAGGCCTCCAGAAACGCGGGCAAGCGCAGTGGAGCGAGGGTAAGGCCCCGCGCCACCGTGAGGCGTGTCGCCTCCTCCTCAAGCTCCTCGGCCAGGCGACCGGGGTCGACGGGTTCCAGCTGCAGGGTATCGGCTGCCCCACGGGACACCTCAACGATCCGGCTCACAAAGGCATCCATAGAGGTAGCCGCCTCGCATATGGCATCCGCACAGGTCGCCTGCTCCTTGTTGAGCCGTCCTGCGGCCGCGTCCTCGGCCATGAGCTCGGCGTTGCCCCGCACCACCGTAAGCGGAGTCTTGAGGTCATGGGCAAGCGCTGCCACCTGCTCCCGTCCGCGCCTCTCGACCTCCCATTGCGCCTCCAGCGAGCGCCTCAACGAAACGCGCATCTTGTCCATTGCCTGCAGCACGTCATCGACCTGTGCCACGTTGCTATGCTCCACGGGTACGTCGAGGTCCTGCCTCCCGACAGCCTCCGCCGCACGAACGAGCGGATCCATCATACGCGTGAGCATGCGGCTCGCCCGTACGGCGACGCCAGCGATCAGCGCCACCAGCGGAGGACCCACGCTCCAGAACAGGAGACTTTGCGGGTCGGGAAAGGTATCTCGCCTCCCCTTGTCCGCCCACTGCGGCACGAGGTCGTAACTGAGCACGCAGACCTCGCCACCCGTCAGGGGGAGGCGATAGTACAGCCGTGACTCGGCCGCCCCCGCGCCCCCGTCACGCACCCTCGTCCTCGCAGGCGACGCCGCGACCACCCGCGCGCGCTCGAGCTGGAAGTCACTCATGTCCGACGCGACAAGAGCGCCCCCCGCGTCGAAGTGTGCATAGCGATATGGCGAGGGAATGGCGGTCGCGTCAAAGGAGGGCTGAGCAGAGAGGGTATCGGCAACCTCCTCGAGATGGGTCTCCCCATAGTTTGCGGGCAGTATCTCGCCCGCCCCCATCTGTCCGCCAAAGACAGCGAGAGGTACCCCGACAACGAGGATGATGCCCACAAGCAGGTAGAGAAAGTAGCGGCTGACCACCAGCGCGAGCGGCAGTCGAAGGCGGGGGCTCACCTTGGCGTCCTGCGTGGTGGCGATACCTTCGCCAGTCCCTACGCGCGCCACTTGTACCCTGTCCCCCACACCGTCTCTATGGGGTCGACGCCCGCCCGGCGGAGCTTGGCACGGGCGTTGCTCACGTGCATGGAGACCGTGTCATCACCCACGTCCGAGGCCCAGCCAAGCGCGCTCTCGCGGATCTGTGCCCGAGAGAACACCTTGCCCCGGTGCCTGGCAAGAAGCTCGCAGACGGCGTACTCGGTAGGTGTGAGCGACACGACCTCACCACCCACAAAGAGCTCACGGGCACCGAGGTCAAGGCGCACATCGCCCAAGGCAAGCACGCGCGTATGCGCCCGCCCCTCTCGGCGCAGGTGCGCGGCCACCTTCGCGCGCAGCTCGGCGATACCGAACGGCTTGCGGATGTAGTCATCGGCACCAAGTCCCAGCCCGTGCACGGCGTCCTCCTCGGCCACCTTGGCGGTGAGGAAGAGGATGGGAGCGTCCACAAGGCACCGGATGCGTCCCACCAGCTCGAAGCCGTCCATCTGGGGCATCATCACGTCGCACAGGACGAGATCGTAGCGCGAAAGATCGAGTCCGAGCACAAGCGCGGGATCGTTTACGACCTCGACGACGTGTCCGTCGCGCACCAGCGCGCGAGAGAGCAGGTCGGTGATCGCCTCGTCGTCGTCGATGGCGAGAATCCGTGCCATGTGCCTTCGCCTCCTCGCGTGCTTTTCGCAGGGCCCTCCCAGGACCCGTACCATCGTCGCCGACCCAGCGCCACCAGCCCGGTGTCGTCAACTTACCCATGAATATATCAGGCGCACGGGCGGGTGCCAGACGCACGCGGGCGTTATGCCCTTGAGACATCATCCGCCACCCAGGGCGTCGCGCGCGGCTTGCGGGACCTCCGATGCGTCGACGCTGTCGTAATGCCTGCCCGAGCTACCCTTGGCGTCGATCTTGAGCCACCCCTTCCCGGATGCCTCCCGACCGAAGAGGATGATGCTTACTGTGACACGCGTACCGTCGCCGGTGGCTGCCTCCACGTCGTACACGTAGTTCGTGCACGAACCTGACGCATCGCGATACGAGTCCGAGTGAGAACCCGGGGTCGGACAGCGCGCCCAGACCGTCTGTGACGGTATCGGCAAGAGGCTGTCGAACACGCTCTTTGCCACCGTCCCCGCACCGGCACAGCCCGTACAGCCCTGTAGAGACGAGACGACGAGCATGGTCGCGACAGCCAGCGCAAGGAGCACGCGCCTGCGTCTTTGTGTTCCTTCCATCATGTCAGACACCTCCTCATTCCCCGCGCCGCGCGGGTTCGAAGCGAGAGATCCATGCTGCCATCGCTCCCAAAAGCAGGAAGGTCACGCTCACACACAGGCCCACGGCCGAACCTATCGCAGAGGCGACGCGGGTTGCGGCAGCTGCGGAACCCGCAGGGCCTGCGGCGATGGAGAGCTCGACGGGCAGGGACCCCAAACGCGCCGCCCAGCTGGTCGGCAGGTACGAGAACGCATTGGCACCGGCAGCGGTGAGCTCACCGGTCATAAGGCCGTGCGCGAGTCCGCCCAGCGAGAAGAACGCGAGCATGAGTCCCGCCGCGCCCGCAGATATGGCCGCATTGCGACCCCAGCGCAACGCAATGGCATAGAGGATGAGGTAGATGGGGGCACTGCCAAGCGAGAGCCCAAGGGCGGCAAGCGCCCACGCATCCGGCCCCAACGCCTGACGCCCAGCCAACACGAAGGGGACGACGAACACGACCATGGCAAGGGCAAGGGCCGCCGCCCCCATCAGCCAAAGCGCAAAGAGCCTCGCGGCGAGCGCCCGGTATCTTGACGGGACGGAGAGCAGGCCCGAGAGGCCCGTGGCCTCCCCCTCACCATCCGCGTCCAGGCCGCAGACGATGCCCACCATGAGCGGCATCATCGCGCCCAAGAACTGCACGAAGGCATCGGCTCCCATCGACGCGTCCCAGGGAGCATAGGCGAAGTACGCCCCGCACGCCATCCCTGCCGCCAGGGCGCACGCCAAGTGCAGCGGCACGAGCGGCGAGTGGTGCAGGCGCAGCGCCTCGGCACGCAAGGCGTGCGGCAGCGTCATTCTTGGCTCGCCGACGGCACAGCCGCCCCCTACCCGACAACGCCCCTCCTCTTTCCGCGCCATCATCGCAGCTCCTCCGACCGGTCGAGCCACATCGCACCAGCAGCGGTGAGCGCAGCCGTGAGCACGGCGGCGACGATGAGCGCCAGCGCAACGTCTGGCCCCTGGGATATCGACTCAACGAGGGCCATGCCGGGGCTGGCAGGCTCACCGCTCGGCAGGACCGGCAGAAAGGCCGTCGGCAGCACGATGGTGGCCGCAGGTGGACAAGCAGGCCAGAACGGCACGACCGACCACCCTAAGCTCAAGGCCAGCTGCACCGCCAGCGGGACGAAGACGCCCGCGAGCATCCCGACGCGCATGGTGAGAAAGTGCGTCGCTGGTATCATCCACGAGCCCATGACGGTCAGCGCGAGCGCTACGGCCAGCATCGCCGACATGCTCGCCGCGCCCTGCGGCACCACGAGCGACATCACGGCGTACACGGCAAAGACGACAAGGTTTGACAGCAACAAGAGTGCCAGACACCAGGCGACCTTCGCACCCCACGCCAAGTGCAGCGGCACGCCGCTCGAAAGCAGGGTGTGGTTGCCCAGGCGCGCATCTGCGTTTGCCACCGTCGCGGCAATGAGCGTTATCGAAACTGGCATCAGCAGCGCATACCAGTAGTTCCACGGTGAGTACGACAAGCCGAACTGCGGCACGCTCAGGGCGACGAAGGCTGCCAAGAGCGGAAAGGGCAGAGCCAAGACGATGGCCAGGCGCACCGGAGCCCCATGCCTCGACTTCAGGGCCTCCGCACGCAGGACGCGTACGAAGGAACCCTGCGCGAGCGTGTCCTCGCTACCGGACCTTGCCATGGCAGCGCCCCCTGCTATGCATTGTCCTCTCATCGTCTTCCCTCCTTCCTACACACGTTCATGAAGAGCGCCTCCAGGTCCTCACCCTTGTGCAGCGCGTCCTCGTAGGCGAGCCTGCCTCCGACGATGATGCCCACGGCATCAGCCGTGTGCTGCACCTCGCCAAGGATGTGGCTCGACAGCAGCACCGTGATGCCCTGTTTGGGAAAGCTCCGTATAAGTCCGCGCAGGTCCTCGATGCCAATGGGGTCGAGCCCGTTGGTCGGTTCGTCCAGAATCAGCAGGCGTGGGTGCACCAGCAGCGCAAGCGCTATGCCCAGGCGCTGCCTCATGCCCATCGAGAACCTTCCGGCGCGCTTGGTCCCCGTGTCCGTAAGTCCCACCGCCCCCAAAACCTCATCGATGCGTTCCTCCGGAAGCCCCAACAGCGTGGTACGCACGCGCAGGTTCTCGCGGGCGGTGAGGTTTTGGTAGAGGGGCGGCTGCTCGACGAGCGAGCCGATACGGTAGAGGTCATCGCGCCGCCAGGGACGCCCCTCAAAGAGCATCTTCCCCTCGCTGGGATGCAGCACGCCCGTGACCATCTTGAGCGTAGTCGACTTACCCGCCCCATTGGGGCCAAGCAGCCCGTAGACCTTCCCTTCCTCGACATGCAGGGACACGTGGTCCACCGCCGTCTGCGCACTCCCACCACGACCAAAGCGCTTGGAGAGCCCGCGTGTCTCAAGGACGCATCGCGCCATATGTCGCTCCCTTCTTCTCGTCTTCTTGCCTCACCCCCAAGTCTGGACAGAATTCCTAAAGAAGCGCTAAAGGTCGTCGCGACGTGTTCTGCAGCTGCCCGATAGGGCCGAGCGATCGCGGCCTTCCCGCGCTCCCGTGCTTGACGGATACCCCTTATGGGTATATAGTGCGCAGCGGGTTTTGGTGAGGCGCTAAGGATAGGAGAATGGCGACGTGAGGACAGGCGGGGAGGACACGATGGGCACGGCAGCTGGGTCCCACCCTGATCGCACGGGTCCTCGCACGAAGCACACCCCGCGTCCGAACCAGCTCAAACGTGACGTCACACGCCGTCTGAACCGCGTCATCGGCCAGCTCAACGGCATCAAGGGTATGGTCGAGCAAGACCGCTACTGCAAAGACGTCCTCACCCAGCTCGCCGCCGCCGAAAGCGCCGTCCAGGCAATCTCGCGCTTACTGCTCAAGGAGCATCTCGAGACTTGCGTGGTCGAGCAGATACAGGAGGGCAACATAGAGGTCGTCGACGAGGTCATGGACCTCCTCAAGAAGTTTGGCGCCTAACGAGGTGCAGGCGCCATGAGCGGGACGCAGCGCCATCACGCGGCTACGTCGCCTGGTTCCAGCCCACACGAAGGGAGTGACCCAAGCATGCCAAGCGAGACGCCCGCAAGGGAGACCTTCGACATCACCGGCATGACCTGTGCCGCCTGCCAGTCGCGGGTCCAGAAGGTCGCGAGCGAGACCAAAGGCGTCACGAACGCCAGCGTCAACCTGCTCAAGAACTCGATGGAGCTTACCTACGATGGTGACCCCGCGACCATAGCCGCCGTGGTCAAGGCCATCGACAGGGCCGGCTATGGGGCAGAGCCGCGCTCAACCGCGACACCTACGGCCAAAGCTGGCCGGGCCACGACCGCCCTTGTGAACCCAAGGGATAGTGCCCAGAGGGCCATCAAGGCCAAGCGGGACCAGCTCGTATGGTCCATCGTCTTTGGCGTGCCCCTCTTCTACCTTGCCATGGGACCCATGTTCTTGTGGCCGGAGCTGCCCGGCCTAGCTGGCATGGAGGGCATGATGGCCTCGGCCGTGACGCAGCTTTTGCTCGCGACCTGCGTGCTCTTTGTCAACCGGGAGTACTTTGTCAGGGGCTTCACGTCCCTTGTCAACCTAGCACCCAACATGGACTCGCTCATCGCCATAGGCTCGACGGCATCGTACGCCTACAGCCTCGTGGGCATCTACCAGATGGCCCTCTCCCTGGGCGTGGCAGACCTGCAGGCGGCGCACCACGCCATGATGCACAACCTCTACTTTGACTCGGCCGGCACCATCCTCGTGCTCATCACGCTGGGCAAGTACTTTGAGGCACGCGCCAAGGGCAAGACGACGAGCGCCATCAGCGCCCTCATGGATCTTGCCCCCAAGACCGCGACCGTGGTCCGCGAGGGACAGGAGATCCAAGTTCCCACCGAGGACGTCCGGGTGGGAGAGCGCGTGATCGTGCGTGCGGGAGAGTCCGTGCCCGTGGATGGCAGGGTGGTGGAGGGCTCTGCCTCCATAGACGAGTCGGCCATCACCGGCGAGCCCATCCCCGTGGAGAAGGGCGTGAGCGATGCGGTCACAGGCGCCACCGTGTCCCAACGTGGTTGGATAGCCATGAGAGCCACGGCCGTGGGTGACGACACCACGCTCGCCAACATCATCCGCCTCGTGGACGAGGCCACCAGCTCGAAGGCCCCCATCGAGCGTATGGCCGACAGGATCGCGGGTGTCTTCGTCCCCACCGTCATCGGCATCGCGGCCGTGACCTTCGTCGCGTGGATTGCGCTCTTCGCACCGGGCAGCTTCTCTGTGGCCTTCAACCACGCCGTCGTCGTACTCGTGATCTCCTGCCCCTGCGCCCTGGGGCTCGCCACGCCGACCGCCATTATGGTAGGCACCGAGCGCGGAGCCAAGTTTGGTATTCTCATCAAGAGTGCCGAGGCGCTCGAGACCGCCTGCAAGCTGGACACCGTCGTCCTGGACAAGACGGGCACCATCACCGAGGGCAAGCCCCGCGTGACCGACGTCGTACCCGGAAGCGAGGTGGAAGAGAGCGAGCTCTTTCGTGTGGCCGCCGCGCTCGAGCGCAGAAGTGAGCATCCGCTCGCCGAGGCCATCTGCGCCCACGTAGACGAGATGTGCCCCGGCGCCGACAGCGGCGTCGCGATCACGGACTTCGAGCAGATTGCCGGAGGTGGCCTCAGGGCAACGGTCGATGGCCGCCTTGCCCTCGCTGGAAACGCTCGCCTCATGGAGGCCGAGGGCATCTCGCTCGGCGTGCTTGACGCCCATGCCGACGCCGTAGCCACCCAGGCCAAGACGGCGCTCTTCTTTGCGAGAGATGGCAGGGCCCTCGGCATGGTCGCGGTAGCCGACACCGTGAAGCCGACGTCACAAGACGCCATCGCCCGCCTACGCCAGCTGGGCATACGCACCGTGATGCTCACGGGCGACCAAGAGAAGACCGCACGCGCCGTCGCCAGCCAGGTGGGCGTGGACGAGGTCATCGCGGGCGTCCTTCCCGACCAGAAGGACCGACTCGTTCACGACCTCCAGCGGAAGGGTCACAGGGTCGCGATGGTCGGAGACGGCATCAACGACGCGCCGGCGCTCGCCCGTGCTGACGTAGGCATCGCCATCGGCGCGGGCACCGACGTCGCCATCGAGTCGGCCGACGTCGTACTCATGCACTCCGACCCCGCCGACGTCGCGACCGCCATCGAGCTCTCTAGGGCAACGATGCGCGATATCAGGCAGAACCTGTTCTGGGCGCTCTTCTATAACTCAATCTGCATCCCGGTGGCCATGGGCGTGCTCTCGCCCTGGGGTATCAGCCTAAACCCGATGATGGGAGCGGCGGCCATGGGCTTCTCGTCCGTGTTCGTGGTCACCAACGCCCTCAGGCTCTTTGGATGGGAGCCCCGTGGGGCAGGTCGCAGAGCGAGGGCAGCGGAAGTCATCCCCGCAAAGGATGAGGACACGACTGACAACGCCTCCGGCACCGCCGAGGCACAGGAGAAGGGAAGCGATAGTATGGCAGTAAGGACACTTTCGATCGAGGGCATGATGTGCGAGCACTGCGTGGCCCATGTGACAGAGGCGCTCAAGGGGGTGCGCGGCGTGAAAAACGTGCACGTGTCGCTTGAGGATAAGAACGCAACCCTCGACGCGGGGCCGCTCGTCTCTAACAAGCGGCTCGAGAAGGCCGTCGAGGACGCGGGCTACAAGGTGACGTCCATCGCGTAGGGACATCGCGCCGCGTGGGTTGCGTCGCCCCTGGAGCTCGCCCCTGGAGGCCGGCGCGAGCGGCACGGCGTACCGCAGCACAACAGTGTACACAAATGCCCCAAAACGGCTCCGAGAGGCCCTTTTCGCCAATTTGTGTACACTGTTGCATCCTCGCATCTATCAACAATGGCACAACAGTGTACACAAATGCCCCAGAACGGCTCCGAGAGACCCTTTTCGCCAATTTGTGTACACTCTTGCCCTTGGTTCCCAAGACAGCCGTGCTATAGTAGAAGTCGCACGTTGACAGGTGGCAAAAACAACGGACGAGGGGAACGTGACATGAGCGACAAGATGGGCGGCATCACAGTTCAGAAAACCACGACCGTACCCGTAAGCATTGGCCGTATCGCCATCGCGACGGCGGCACTGGCGATCTGCGCAAACGTTCAAGTTCCCCTGCAGCCGGTCCCGTTCACCCTACAGATCCTGGCGCTGGGCCTCATTGTCGCCACGCTCAACACGAAGGAGGCCCTCTCCTCCACGCTTTCGTATCTTGTCATTGGCGCTCTTGGCGCCCCAGTGTTCGCAGGCGCCATGGGCGGCCTTACCAGGCTTGTCGGCCCCACCGGGGGATTCATCTTGGGGTTTGTGCCTGCCGCTGGCGTTGGGTCTTGGCTGTGCGCACGACTCGCCCGCACGAGGCTTCCCCAGGCTACCTCTACGTTTTTCGCCATCATCGCCGCGATCGCCATCGCTTATCTCTTTGGGTGGGCGCAGCTCATGGTAGTCAGGCAGCTTTCGCCTGCCGCCGCCTTCGCAGCGGGGATCGCGCCGTTCGCCGTGATGGACCTGCTCAAGGCCGTCATCGCCACGAGCGTCGTCTCGGCTGGCAGGATTGCCCTCCGCGCACGCAAGTAGCCTTCCACGGAGGTACACCTTTCGGGCCGAGCGAAGTCACGCGGCGTGGGCGATTTGTGCCTGCGGCGCACGGCAACATGCGCTGGAACCATAACTCTGTGTATTATCACGAGCTGGTCGCGGATGCCGCAGAGAGGGGAGGGTCAGCCCTCGACGTGGGCTGTGGGGACGGCGAGCTCCTGGAGCTGCTTGCAGGGGTGTGCGAGCGCGTCGTCGGGGTGGAGGAGGACCCCGTTGCCGCGCGTGCCGCAGCCGACAGGGTCGCAGGCAGTGGCACCGTCATCTGCGGTGACTTCATGGCAGCAAAGAGTCTCCCCTTGGCTGGCTTTGACACGATCACCTGTGTCGCATGCCTGCAGCACCTGCCACTCGAGGCGGCGCTCGCACGGATGGCGGAGTTGCTGCGGCCTGGCGGCAGGCTGCTCGCCATCGGCCTCTCTGCGAACAAGTCGTTGGTGGACTGGCTGCTCTCCGCCCTCATGATCGTGCCTGGGAGGGTGTCTGGCTGGATCCATCGCGAGAGCACCTTCCCTGGCATGAGGGTCGCTTGGCCCCGCGAGTCCCTGGGCGAGATCAGGTCCGTTGCCAGCATCCTGCTCCCCGGAGCACGGATCAGGAGACGCCTCTACTGGCGCTATTCGCTTATGTGGACGAAGCCCGCTACCTGAGTGGACCGCGACGTTCCGTCTCAGGCACCCGCCCGTGAGGGTGCCTGGCCTTGGGTCAAAGCCCGGCTGCCCCTGCTGAGGCTCACCCCTTAGCCGAGACCATGCCGGAGATGTAGCTGAACCGGCCGTCTATGTGACTGACCTCGGCGCTCGCCTGGACCTCCCAGCCCCGCGTCAGATCGTAGGTTCGCAGCGTGCGGTCGAACTGGGTGTAGAGCGTGTCACCCCTGACAACGGCGTGGTCGAATGCGTACTCGAGGTCAACGACCTCGCCGGGGCGCCAGCGCTCCGCCGCCTCGCAGACGGCGGCGGAGGTCGTCTTGCCGTTCGCGTCGTCGTGGACGTCCCCGAACAGGGCGACGAGGCGCTCTCCCCAGGAGACCACCTCGAGGACCTGCCTCCCGAGGTCGAAGGCCTCCGTCGCGCCCGTGGCGGGGTCGTACGACCCGAGCACCTGCGACTCCGCGTCCTCGCTGGTGCCCGACCAGCTCGGAAAGTACACCCTGCCCTCCCAAGGAAGCGGACGGCACTGGTGCTTCCCGAAGGCGCTCAGGTCGATTCTCTCGACGAGGGAGAGGTCTAGGTCGTAGGCGTAGAGCCAGGGCCTGTCGTCGGGCGCGGCGATGTCGGTGGCGAAGGCGCAGAGCCTGTCCTTGCAGAGCGCGATGGAGTCCACACACACGCCCCGCTCCTCGGCCTCGACGACCTCGCCTCCCGACCTGGGGCAGCGGCTTACGTAGGAGCTGCCGTTGAGGTTGCTGCAGGCGTAGACGTAGTCATCGTTGGCCGCGATCCCATACATACCCACGCGGTCTATGCGGTGGACCCTCACGCCGAGCGTCGAGAGGTCGATCTCGAGGGCCTTCCTCTCGTTCTTCCTCCCCTGGTACCCCTCGGGAATGACGAAGAGCGCCCCGCCGTGGACGACGGGCAGATTCCAGCTCCCGTCGAGGCCCGCGTAGGGCAGACGCAGCTCCCCCAACTCCGCGAGGGCGCCGTCGTAGAAGACGACCCTGCTTGCCGCGATGTTCTCCCGCGTCTCGAGCACGCAGAGGGCAGTCCTGCCGGTGTCGAAGCCTGGGCCGCCGGAGGGACCCCCTTCACTTGGGGCGGGCGCGCAGCCCGCCCCCGCGAGGCAGGCGCCCAGGGCCGCAGCCAGGCCGAGGAACGTCCGTCGTCTCACCTTCGCCTCTCCCTCCCCTTCGCTATGATCGCATCAGCGTAGCTCACGCATATACATATAGACAGATAGACGAAGCTATCGTCTTTCCCTTGTTCACCCTGCCGACCTCCTTTAGGATGCCAGCTCCTCCACGGCATCGCCGACTGTCCCCATCCGAGGTACCATGCGTATGCCTCGACCCATCGCTCACCGTAATGACTTGCCGGCAAGCTGGACGTTATGGTACATCTATGCTTGCAAAATGTGCAAGACATGTATAGGATAACTTACCACTTCTGAAAGGACACGGACATGGCGAAGAAGGTAGGGAAGGTACTGCTGAGGATCTTTGTGTCCCTCGTCTGCGTCATCGTGCTCATTGCCGTCACGATATTTGGCCTTCGTTGGTACAACGGCAGCAAGTACACGATCATGCAGCGGGCCTTGTCGGTGCGCGAGACCCAGTACGAGACGAACGACTCAATCCGAGCCATCAAGGGCGCCTACCTCAAGGGCTTTCACTTCATCCCGAAGGAGCGCACGCACCCGGGCACCGTCGTCGTCTACGGGGGCTCCGAGGGCTCGCCGGGATACGAGCAGGCAAAGGCGATCTCCGAGCAAGGCTATGAGGTTCTTGGCCTCTACTTCTGGGGGCAGGAGGACCAGACTCCCACCCTCGCAAACGTCCCGCTCGATCAGTTCGAGGAGGTTCAGACCTACATAAGGGACAACGTAGACCGGCCAACTCCGATCACCGTCATCGGCACGTCGAAGGGTGCCGAGTTCAGTGCCGAGCTTGCCGCACACGGCTTCGCCATTGATAACCTCGTGAACTTCACCCCAGCAGACCACAGCTATGCCGGCCTCGACTACACGAGCCAAAACGAATTCCCGAGCTTCACCTACCAGGGTCAGGCCGTGCCCTTCGTGTCGCTTCGCAAGGCGGATCCCAGTGCCTCGGCAAAGCTCATGTGGGACCTCGCGACAAACTATCCGCCCTCGTTTCGCGCGTCCTATGAGTCCGCTGCCGCCAACGCCGACGACGACACGAAAATCGACCTGTCCGGCTTTAGGGGCAACGCCCTCTTCTTCGCAGGGGATCAGGATGCCATGTGGCAGGGCGACAGCTCGGCAAAGAACCTCGCCTCCCAGTCGAACGCTTTCGAGGCCCATATCTATTCCGGTGCTGGCCACGCATTCTCTGATCACCTTCCCGAGTATGGCAGCGGTTGGGAGATCATGCTCGGCGGAACGGCCGAGGCCGGAGCCAAGGCTCATGCAGACTCGATGAGAATCCTCCTTGACCGCCTGTCCCAGTGGCACGGCCAGATCTGAGGCGGGGTCTTGTGGACCTCTGACGCATGCTGATCTTCTGTCTACGTCGCCATGCGGCAGAGCCGAGCGGCGGCGGATCCTCGCGCTCGGTGCCTCCGGTGCACTTCTGTCAAACCAGCTTGAGAGCGCAGGGCCTTTCGCGCTGCCGCCACGCGGGGCCGCCGTCTTGGGGATGGGCGGCAGCGTCCATATGGCCGAACGCTCAGCCATATGCTATGATAGCGACACCGTAACCAATGAAAAAGAAACCTTATGGATAATAGAGGTGGGGTGACAGGGCTTTTGAGTAAGGTCTATCTCTTGCAGCACTACTACGACTACGGAAAGGAGAGCGAGCACGAGGAGGTGAAGGAGCTCGGCGTGTACTCGACGAGGGAGCTCGCCGAGGAGGCGAGGGACAGGTACGCCACGCTCCCGGGCTTCAGGGACTTCCCGCTTGACTGCTTCTTCATCGCGGAGCCGACCCTCGACAAGGACGCTGGGTGGGAGGAGGGCTTCGTCTCCTGCTGACGGCGGAGCGGCGGGGCGGCAAGGCGGCCCCCCGCTGCGGGGGCCAGGATGGAGGGAAGGGGTGAGGGCGCCTTGGTCAGGAAAGTGTACTACTTAGTGCACCGCTACAGGTACGGTAAGGACGACGAGCACGTGGAGGGAAAGCGGATCGGCATGTACTCGACGAGGGAGCTCGCCGAGGAGGCGGCAGACAGGTACCTCCCGCTCCCGGGCTTCAGGAACTACCCGCGCGAGTGCTTCCAGATAAGCGAGTTCGTCGTAGACAGGGACACGGCGTGGACGGAGGGGTTCTCCGTCCCGTCCTACCACGTCAACCCGCTCCCCGAGTCCGTGGCCTGGCCTGACTAGGGTTTAGCTGGGTTCCAGATGCAGTCGCACACCCCCGTGAGGCATGCCGAGAGTCTCTGGGACAGACATCTTCAGCCTATCCCACGCCATCGCTCTTGCGGTAAGCTGGTAGATATGATACGCGGTCAGAAGTCAGCTGGGCTCTCCCTTGGGCGAGAGTCCACGGTGATTGGGGTGACAGGGCTTTTGAGTAAGGTCTATCTCTTGCAGCACTACTACGACTATGGTAAGGAGAGCGAGCACGAGGAGGTGAAGGAGCTCGGTGTGTACTCGACGAGGGAGCTCGCCGAGGAGGCGAGGGACAGGTACGCCGCGCTCCCGGGCTTCAGGGACTTCCCGCTTGACTGCTTCTACATCAGCCTATACACCCTCGACGAGGACGCTGGGTGGGAGGAGGGCTTCGTCTCCTGCTGACGGCGGAGCGGCGGGGTGGCGGGGCGGCAAGGCGGCCCCCCGCAACGGGGGCCCAGGATGGAGGGAAGGGATGAGGGCACCTTGGCCAGAAAAGTGTACTACTTAGAGCACCGCTACAGGTACGGCAAGGACAACGAGCACGTGGAGGGAAAGCGGATCGGCATGTACTCGACGAGGGAGCTCGCCGAGGAGGCGGCAGACAGGTACCTCCCGCTCCCGGGCTTCAGGAACTACCCGCGCGAGTGCTTCCAGATAAGCGAGTTCGTCGTAGACAGGGACACGGCGTGGACGGAGGGGTTCTCCGTCCCGTCCTACCACGTCAACCCGCTCCCCGAGTCCGTGGCCTGGCCTGACTAGGGTGGACCCCATCTTAAATTTCATAGCCATTCCACCTGAAAGGTCCCGCCCGATGAAAGGCCGCGTCGGGAACATCGCAGTGGATGCGCCCGGCGCGGGCCTTGGGGATCTGTCACGGCAGGCAAGCGCCCGCCACGCGACCAGAATTCGTCACGCGATCATGTTGCCGTACTTGTTGATGTCCTGTATGGTCTTGAACGCCTGGTCCACGCTCACGGGAGCGACGGTTGCCTCGAAGTTCGTGGTCGTGCCATCGGTCGTCGCAATGCCGCCGCTCAGGCCGATGGTACCGTCTCCCTTGTTCGTAACGGCGATGGCCACGGCGTTGCCCGAGACCGCGTCCGTGACGGTGATGATATTACCCTCGTCCTCTGCCTTGCCCATGAAGCTAATGTAATCGCCAGAAGAGGCGAGGATGAACAGGCCGGCCTTGGACCCGTCGGCGTTGCAGATCCAGTAGACCCCCTCGTCGTCCGTATCGGTCCCCATGTAGGCCTCAGTGATCTCGTCCTTGGAAATCGTGAAGTCACTTGCCTTGCCAGCATTCGAGTCCTTGGAGCTGGAGCTCGAGCTGGAACTGGAGTTGCTAGAGCTGGAACTCGAATCCTTGCTTGAGGCAGAGCTTCCTGAGCCAGAATCTTTTGAGCTTGTGTTACCCGAGCTGGAACTACTTGTCGTGTTCTGCGAGCCGCCGCTCGAGTTGTTCTGCGAACCACCGCAGGCACTCAGGGGTATACAGGCTAGCGCAAGCGCAAGCCCGACGGCAATGATCTTGGCACGAACTTCCTTCTTCATGGTGACTTCCCTTCTAGACGCACGCTTTTATCTTGCAGGCAAGGTCACTCTCCTCAAGTCAGCCCCGTCCAGACAAACGTGACAGGGCCTTGGTGGAGGCGCTTCCTTCCTCTGCGACCAAGAAGATAGTAAGCTCGCTTCGAGAAAGATGAGTCATACCAAAGTATCATGGGCCTCAGGCTGACGTCGCACACCCTACAGGATGCCCAGCTGCTGCGCCGCAGTCCTCGCCTTTGCGCGGGAGGTGACACCAAGCTTCTGCATGATATGGCTGACATGCGACTTCACCGTGGGGAGCCTGATCCCAAGAACCTCCCCAATCTTTGCGTTGGACATATCCGAGGCAAGGAGCCTAAGGACCCTCTCCTCTGTGGGCGTGAGTGGTCTTGCGAGCCTCATGGGCTCCCGCAGGAAATCTGGATAGAAGGATGCCGTGCGCCGCGTCGCGGCAAGCAGCCGACGCATGAACGTAGGGTCCTTGCTCCACTCTACGGTCTGCAGCAGCGGAAGAACCGCGATGCCGAAGGTAGAGATAGGCTGCACGAAGGAATAAGGCTGGGCCACGTCGAGCGCCTGTCCCAGCGAGTCTTGCCACTCTCCGACGTCGACTGGTCCATCGGGCTCTTGGCGCAGGCGCCACTGGGCGATTGCCTCGATCACGTGAAGTGTGATACCGTCGATGGTCCTGTGCGTCTCGGATAGTATGCGGCGCCATGGGGCGAGCACCAACAGAGCATGCGCGGCATCCCCCAAGGCAAGCTCGACTTGGGCGAGTGTCAGGTAGCGGTACCGGTCCATAACGAAGGGGGTGAGCAGGTCCGTTGGCGCCTTGCTGCGATGCCAGCTCTCCCAGGCAGTCCTGTCACCTCGCCTAAGATCGATGCGGGCGAGCGCGGCGTCGATGTTGGGCAAGAAAAAGCTCTCCCCACGCTCCACAAAGCCGCGTCGCAGCACCGTTAAGGTCTGGCGGGCGTCATCGGCCGAGCCCGAATCGAGCTGAACGCGAGCTATGAGGCTTGTGGCGGCAAACTCTATGTCGGGTGTCCCATGAAGGCAGATCTCGGGAATCGTCGCGGCCAGCGTGAGTACAGAGGCCCTGACATCCTCGCCGCGCGTGAAGCGGCTCTCGGTGATCGCGCATAGCGGAAGTCCCACACCGTCCCTGCCGAGCACGCGGGCGACCGGCTTAGCAAGGGTCTTATAGAGCATCCAGTCATGTCGCGACCACTCGCTGAAGTCACGGCCCCCGTTCATGATAGACGGCAGGCCACTGGTAACGGAGAACGAGAAGACATCGCGATCCAGAGAACCGCTCCCCAGGGCGCGCGCCGCTGACACCAGGAGCTGAGACAAGGAGGAGTCTGGCCTAAAATTCAAGGCAACGTCCAGGTAGAGGAGGTCGGACTCTGCGGCACGACGTCGCCTTGCCGTCACATCTTTCCCGCTCGCATAGGCCTTGAGCCTATCGTACCAGTACCGTGAGGCGGGGTAGTCCGCCAAAAGCAGCATGAGCATGCTCATGCCCATCATAAGGTCCGGGGACGAGGCGATGTCGTCCTCAGGCAACGCGAGGTAATATGGTGCCAGCTCACGGAAGTACCCCCTGCGGGGATTCAGGCGCGAGTGGCGCTCGAGGAGCTCTATGACCTTATGACGCTCGCCGCACAGGTCATGGCAGCGAATGGCCAGAACGTGATCGCCGCTCTGCTCAAAGTACATCGCCGCTCGCGCATAGAGCGCCTGACGCTCGGGCCTGCTCCACTCCTGTTCCATCTGCCAGATCAAAAACGACTGCCAGAGGGGCCAGAACGTCAGTCTGCCAAAGGCATTCTGACTGAACATGCGCGTATCACGCTGGAGTCTCCCGATGATTGACTCCACGCGCGGGTTGCTCGTAAGCACCTCGGCCAGACCCGCGTCAAAGTACTCGAATGGCGACACGCTCAGCATGAGCGAGCGTTCCTCAAGTGAGAAGTCAGCATATATGACCTTCTGCAGATAATTGAAGATTCGCGTCCTCACCGACTCGTAGACATCCTCGGAGAAGCGAGCCGCCCTCATGCCCCGAGCCGCGCGTCGGCCGAGCTCATCCAACACAAGCGTTGCCATGAGCGGATAGCCCTCGGTCAGCTGGATGATCTCGCTCAGCTCATCGCGGGAGAGCTCAAGCCCCCGCCCGCGACTGACCTCCTCAAGAGCCATCGAGTCGAGCATCAGGTCTTCGGGCTCGATGGTCAGCTCCGTGCGCTCCGCCTCATACTGAACTAACCAGCCCGGCAGAGGACAGCGCCCACAGAGGATGAACCGTGAGAGGGGGTGCGTCCTTATCTGCTCGCTCAAGGCGTCCTCCCCCGCCTTGTCGATGCTCTGCAGATTGTCAACAAGCAGCACCCCGCCGCCGGGCGAGGAAACCGCTTTGCCGTCCGAGACCACAGGAGAAGCCGTTCCGGGAGGGATGAGTGCGCTTCGCTCATCGGGGAGAACGCCTGCGAGCCTGCGTGCAAAGTCAGGAGCGCCCGCATCGAGGCTCTTGTAATCGATGCCCCCACGCTTCAGCAGTTCGATTGCGCTTGAGGTCTTGCCGCACCCCGCCGGTGCGCTGAACAGGATGACGCGACAGCCTCCAATCGCATCAGAAAAAAGCTCAGAGAGGTTCTGGGTAATGGCGATGGGATTGTCAGCCATCATCGGACTCCTCGCATGCGAAGCGAGCGGCCCTACCGGGGCGTCAACCCCATCCATTGCCGCTTCTTTTCGTCACAACACTTTAACTCTAGCATCAAGGTCTTCATATACATCTGAATAGTACTATATCATGAGCGGGCAAGCACGCTGACACAAATCTGGAAATATATTGAAGCATGTGGAGGGACCGGCGCGCCATAACCCCAGCCCTTCGACACTACCTGACGCTACGGGAAGGGTCACCTACGCGTGAACAGACATGATCAGAGGAACTGCCCGGTGCGCAAGGTAGAGCGGAATGTTCAGCATTGTGCCGTCACACGAGAGCTCCCTCATGGAAAACCGCACTCGCACAGGTGTGCCCTCCGGGTGCCTTTGGGCGTAGTGGCGCAGACTACGGGCCGTGACCGATGTACCCGACTTGACCTCCATCGGAACGATGACATTGCCGATCTGCGCGATGAAGTCAACCTCGTGGCGCGGCTTGTCGCTCGTCCAATAGCGAGGTGTCACATCCAGCTGAGGAAGGAGGGCCTGAAGCGCGTAGTTCTCCGCGAACGCTCCCTTGAACTCCGAGAAGAGGGCATCCTCTTGGGTAAACGCCGAGGCCGCAAGCCGGGAAAGTCGCCTCAGGAGCCCCACATCGAGGGCGTACAGCTTGAAGGAGGAGGGGTCATCATAGGCGGCAAGCGGGATGCCATGCGCGGCGTTGAGGCGAACCCGCGTGAGGAGGCCAGCGTCACAGAGCCACTCGACGGCATTCTCGTACTCGCGGGCACGTGCCCCATCCCGCGCCAAGCCCCACATGAACTTCTTGTTTTCTCGTGCGAGCTGTGCCGGAAGGGAATTCCAGATCAGGGAGAGCTTAACGAACTGGCCGCGACCGCCATGCTTTGCGAAGTCGCGCTCATAGGAGTCAAGAAGATCCGAGAGCAGCTTGTCGACCTCAAGGATATCCTGATGTTCTGACCACCGTGCAACCACCTCAGGCATGCCACCCGTCATGAAATAGCGACGCAGCTGCTCGACAAGCTGATTTGAGAAGACCTCGGGCAGCGGTGCCAGCTGATCGAGCTGATTGAGGTAGGTGTCGAGGTTGCCATGCCCCACTCCGCGAAGAAACTCAGAGAACGTAAGCGGGTACATATCGAGAAACTCCACCTTGCCGACCGGAAACGAGCTCGTCGATCGAAACAGCATGACGCCGAGCAAAGAGCCGGCGCAAGCTACGTGGTACTCGGGAGCCATCTCGGCGAGCGGCTTGAGCGCTCCGATTGCCGCAGGACAGTCCTGGATCTCGTCGAGGATGAGGAGGGTGTGTTTTGCGTCGATGGGCTGACCCATCGCAAGGGAGATGTTCTGAAGCATGCGCCGCGGATCATGGGTACTTTGGAATAGCGGCGCGAACTCACTCGGTATGCCCGGGGCGATCTCCTCGAGGCTGAGGTAGACGCAGTTTTGGTAATGGGCTTTGCCAAACTCTCTGAGGGCCCATGTCTTGCCCACCTGACGAGCCCCTTTTAGGATGAGCGGCTTGCGATGGGGCGACGCCCGCCAGGTATCCAAGCTCCTTAGAACGTCTCTGTCCATTCCAACCTTTCCAAAATGTGATCTGTATCACATTATATAGGTAAAAAATGTGATGGCTACCACATTTTGAGAGGCTTCGTGAGTTCGTGTGGGTAGGTAGTTGCGTCACCGCCCCGATGGGGCGGGCCTCAGGTCCGAACACCTGAGTAGCACGGGGCCATGGGGCCGTCGGTGTCGTGGGACCCGTGGCCCCGCCCAGTCGCGCGAGCAGCCGTGGGGACGCAGGAGTGTACACAAATTGGCGAAAACGACCTCTCGACGCTGGTTTGGGGCACTTGTGTACACTGTTGCATCGTTGCGGACAACCGTGGGTATGCAGGAGTGTACACAGATCGGCTAAAACGACCTCTCGACGCTGGTTTGGGGCGTTCGTGTACACTGTTGCGCCGCGATTCGCCAAGGCAGCGACCCGCACAAACCCCCGAAGAGCCCATTTTGAGAGGCATTTACTCATGGCTGCGGGGCTTGGGTCTGGACAGAATCGCCCTTCGAGGTAAGGTGCAGGCAAAAGTTGGGGGCGAGCAGCCCTTCAGACAGGGGCTCCCCAACGGCAGCCGTCCACCACGGACGAGGGCGGCCAAGGCCCTGCCCAGCTGAGGTGTGCATGACGGGACGAGGCGTTCGAGGCCCACGCGATGGGGGCGGGTGCCCCTACAGCCCGAGTGCCTCGAGCTCCTTGGCGGTCTTCTCGACCTGTATCTCGATCTCCTTGGCGTTCTTGCCGATGATGGACTTGAGGCCAAACAGTCCAGAGGTCACCGTGTTGATCGCCTCGTTCACGACGGCGTTCGTGACGCCCGCCTCCTGGTTCTTCTGGACCTGGATCCTGTGCTTGCCAAACATCATAACCCACACCTGATTCTGGCTGTCGAGGGCAGGAAAGACGATAACGTCGGCAAGGCCGTTCTTTACGAGCTCCGGCTTACCGGCGTAGAAGCGCTCGTCCTTGATGCGCTCGTACAGGGCCTTGGTGTCGGCGAAGGGCTCTTTGGTCTTGACGTGCTTGAGCTTGAATCCGAATGCCATGATGGCCTCCCTCTTCTCGTGATGACAGGTACCGCTGCGCCTCCTCTGCTGCGCAGAAACGAGTGTAGGCAGCCCCGCCCACGGCTCCCTCATACCAAAGTATGGCCCCTCGCAGTTTTTGGCGGGGATGCGCGGGAAAGGTGGCCCTTGTGCCGATCAAGCGATATCATGCATAGATAGAACTGCGAGCGTGCGGGAGCTGTCGTGGACGCAGGTGACGCGAGGGTCAGCGGCCGCACCAGGGAACCCGTTCTGGAATCAAGAAGAGACAGCAGCGTCCACGTACCGACGGGTCTATACGACGTGTAGGGGGCTGGTGGCATGAGGCCGAGGGTGAGGGCATCTTTTGGCATCACGGGGGACGACTTGGACCTGGGCGCGATAACCGAGTCACTGGGGATCGCACCGACGGAGGTCTACCGGAAGGAAGATGCCCATGCGGTGATCAAGGAGATGGGCCTCGCAGCCGACACGTGGGGGTACACCATCCCACGGGCGGAGTGCGCGTCCGTCTCCGAGCGGATCGGGGCGCTGGAGGCCGTGTTCGGCGACAGGGCAGGGCAGATCTCCGCCGTCCGGGAGAGGTACGCGGCCAACGTCAGCGTGGAGCTCTCCCTGCATGCGGTGATCGGCGACGAGCCGGACCTGACCCTCACGAGGGGCGACCTGGCGTTCCTGGGCGCGCTGGGCGCCGAGTTCGGGATAGACCCCTACCCCTACTACCCCGACGAGACGGACGACCTGCCCCCCGTCGGCGAGGGGGCCTGACGTGAGGCCGCGGGTGGAGACGACGCTCTGCGTCACCGGCGGGAGGCTGGACTTCGGGGCGATAGGCGCTGCCCTGGGCATCGGGCCAACGTCCACCTGCCGCGCGGGAGAGCTGCCCGCCGCGGTCGCGCGGGCGGGCCTCGCTTGCGACATGTGGCAGCACACCATCGCGAGGGAGAGGTGCATGTGGCCCCCTGCGCACATCGACAGGCTACAGGACGCCGTCGGCGAGGGGGCCGCGAGGCTGCGCGCCCTCCTGTCGGGGCACGTGGCCAAGGTCGCGGTCGTGATCGACGTCGAGATGGAGGAGTTCTACCACCCCTTCGTGGGCGTCACCGCGCGCAACGTCGCCTTCCTCAACTCCATCGGCGCCGAGCTGAGGCTGGGCTGGAGGATCCGCGAGCCCGAGGACCCCGAGGAGTACACCGACCCCGAGAGGGTCGCCCGGGACGTGCGGCGGCGCCAGGAGTTGGGCGACGCCCTGTGGGCCTGGGGGCGCGCGGGCGGCGCGTAGGCAGGCGGGCCTCACCTGTAGCGACGAGTACCACCGCGCCTCCCTTGCTGCACAGGGGTGGGCATAGGTAGCCCCGCCTGTGGCTTTCGCACCAAAGCGTGGCTTTTGTGCCGAACAAACGATATCATATGCAGGTAGGGTTGCGAGTGTAGGGGAGCTGTCGTGGACGCAGGTGACGCGAGGGTCAGCGGCCGCACCAGGGAACCCGTTCTGGAATCAAGAAGAGACAGCAGCGTCCACGTACCGACGGGTCTATACGACGTGTAGGGGGCTGGTGGCATGAGGCCGAGGGTGAGGGCATCTTTTGGCATCACGGGGGACGACTTGGACTTGGACGCGATAACCGAGTCACTGGGGGTCGCTCCAACGAGTACCCGGCTCAAGGAGGACTTCCCCGAAGTGAGCCAGAGAATGGGCCTCGCAGCCGACTCGTGGGGGTACACCATCCCCCGGGCGGAGTGCGCGTCCGTCTCCGAGCGGATCGGGGCGCTGGAGGCCGTGTTCGGCGACAAGGCAGGGCAGGTCGCCACCGTCCGGGAGAGGTACGCGGCCAACGTCAGCGTGGGGCTCTCCCTGCACGCGGTGATCGGCGACGAGCCAAACCTGACCCTCACGAGGGGCGATCTGGCGTTTCTGGGCTCGATGGACGCCGAGTTGGGGATAGACCCCTACCTCTACTACCCCGACGAGACCGATGACCTGCCGCCGGTCGACAAGGGGGCCTGACATGGAGCCGCAGGTCGAGACGACGCTCTGCGTCACCGGCGGGAGGCTAGACTTCGAGGCGATAGGCGACGCCCTGGGCCTCGGGCCAACGTCCACCTGCCGCGCGGGAGAGCTGCCCGCCGCGGTCGCGCGGGCGGGCCTCGCTTGCGACATGTGGCAGCACACCATAGCGAGGGAGGAGTGCAGATGGCCCCCCACGCACATCGACAGGCTACAGGACGCCATCGGCGAGGGGGCCGCAAGACTGCGCACCCTCCTGTCGGAGCACGTGGCTAAGGTCGCAGTCGTGATCGACATCCAGATGGAGGCCATGTGCAACCCCTTCCTGGGCCTCACCGCGCGCAACGTCGCCTTCCTCAACTCCATCGACGCCGAGCTGAGGATGAGGTTGGAGATCCACGAGCCCGATAATCCCGACGACTACGACGACCCCGAAGGGGTCATCCAGGACGTGCGCCGGCGCCAGGAGCTGGGCGACGCCCTGTGGGCTTGGAGGCGCGCGGGCAACGCGTAGGCAGGCGGGTCCCTTCGCGATCTTCGATAGGTGGCACAGGTCCTCTTACGAAACGCGCGTCCCCAGAGACGGACCAGTCGAGCAACTGCAGAGCGGCAGCGGAGGCCCGCACGGGGTACTCAGGCTAAAAGGGGTCATGCCCCCCAAAAGAAAGCCCTCCACAGTGCATGCGGGCGAGCCGATGACGAGCGTGCGGGCACCTGGAAAGCGCAGCGAGAACGCGGTAAGTCCGCCGGTGGAGCGTACGCGGCCGCTCTTTACCTCTATGCCAATGACGTCCTCACCCCATCCCACAACGAAATCAACCTCATTGCTGAGGCTTCGTGAGTTCGTGTGGGTGGGTGGTTGCGTCACCGCCCCGACGGCGTGGGCCTCACCGCCAGGGCGACGACGCAACAGTGTACACAAATCGGTGGAAATGGCCTCTCGGCGCCGTTTCGGGGCATTTGTGTACACTATTGGGCCGTGAGCTTGGGTTGTGGGTAGCCTTGGGATCGCAATAGTGTACACAAATGGGAGGATCGGGCCTTTCCGCGCCGGATTGGGGCGTTTGTGTACACTGTTGGGCTGTTGCGCTGTTGCGAG
>ERZ773049.116-NODE-116-length-48485-cov-4.158992_pt1 | contig 48485 bp, 41 predicted proteins | sample MGYA00580633_ERZ773049 | MGnify/ENA primary metagenome ERZ773049 (study PRJEB29015, sample SAMEA2737991) | human oral metagenome | biome: human oral; feature: human-associated habitat; material: dental | place: China | collected 2066 ...
CCTAAAACCCTACTTTTTGATGGATGTTTTGCCCTTTTGAGCCATGTTTCTAGCGGTTCGAAAGGGGTTTATTTATACCATTGCAGTGTATTTTTATGCTTTTCGTCTCGCGTTTAGCGGCATTTTGCATTGCATTTTGCACCATTTTGCTTTGTATTTAGCACCAAAACGCACCGCATTTAGCATCAAAACGCAGTGCATTTTGCACCAAAATGCACAGTATTTAGCAGCATATTGCACCACATTTCGCTAAAAAAGGCTCGAAATATGGTGCAATTGACAGTTTGTTGTAATAAATATTCATTCTTCAACATCCGAGAACTAGCCACCTTTTGTATCAAAACAAACCTTCGCGAGAATCGATTTTTTGCGGCACGATGGCCAATTGTTGAACGGGAAGGGCACTCATAATGTTAAATTTTTAACTTAAAACTATACAAAAACGATTATACTCTGCATACAAGTGCATGGGCAACGGCGGAGAAAACACCTACGCTGATGTACGCCTGCGCGAACGTTTGCAGGACATGCCGGGCACGGCCTGCGGAAACAGCACCATGCAAACGCGGAAGTTATACCTTGCCGTTGACAGCCCGTTTTCGGCTTGTAGAGAATGCATTGAATGGCTCCTGCTAGCTCATTTTTTTGAGAGACAACCATGTTTTGCCGCAGGCAAATGGTGCATAATTTCAGATTTCATCACATCTTTTCGTTGTGCTCTTTACAATGGTATTGCCCATCTTGTTTAAAGAAAAAACACTCTAATCCTTCGAACTACGTCAAGAGAATAGACAGACAAGATGCCGACAAGCAAACGAAAGATGGACAAGGTGCGATGAATTCAAACTAAAACCTTTGACAAGCACCTTGATGAGCGATTGGGGTTTAAACAGGATTCCCCCACCCTATTATGTCTTTAACCACTTCGGCACCTACAACTATACCAGCTGCGGCAGGCACAAAGGCATTACTAGCAGGCACTTGTTTCTTTCCTTTGGGTTTGTGTGCGCCCTCATCATCAGCCAAATTCCCATTAGTGGTAACGTTATCACCACATCCCATGTTGTCCTGCTCCAGGGGTTTAAGCGGTTGTTCTTCGCTGAACACCACCTTTACCCCGGTAATGCCCATCGCCCTTAACTTCTTTCTCATCACCTTGGCCAAGGGGTCCATTGTTGTTTTCGATATGTCGACCACCCTAAATGCCGTTGCATCCATCTTGTTGGCAGCTCCCATGCTCGATATGATGGGTACATCAAGCTGCTTACAACGCCTTATCAGTTCAATTTTTGCCGTGATGGTGTCGACACAATCCACCACATAATCATATTGTTTCAAGTCTACCCCATCTGCATTTTCGGGCAAATAAAACATCTTATACTTGCCAACCACACATGTAGGATTAATGTCGTAGATTCGTTTCTCTATCACATCAACCTTCGCTTGTTCTAGTGTAGAGTGCAAAGCAATCACTTGTCGGTTAAGGTTTGTTATGTTTACCGTGTCTGCATCAAAAACATCAATGTTGCCAACACCACTTCTGGCCAACACTTCTACCGCATAACCTCCTACTCCACCTACGCCAAATACAGCCACTTTGCTACCTTTAAGTCGCTCTACGGCATCTTTGCCAACAAGCATTTCTGTTCTGCTAAATTGATTTTCCATACTTTTCTATCTGTATTTATTCTTGTGCCATGTCCCAACAAGCACGTTCAGTTGGCTGTACCTAATGCAGCATTCAACGTCACTTCCCAATCCATGCTCCATTTATCCTCGATTTTTTTCGAGTAGTTCTTTATCAAATAATAGTCGTTTGCAGCCTTATGATACGCAAAGCAGCTGTTAACGCCCTCAATAATCCACCTTAAAACGTCCTTTTCTTTGTCGTCCAACCCGTTGAGCGACACATAGCTTACTAGTTCTTGTACCTTAGCCACATCAAACTCTCCAAGTTCAAATAGCTTATAGCAAAAAGTATCCTCCACTTCGTCGTCCTTGTTTGCCACAATCAAACTTTGTTTTTTGTTTTCGCGTTCTAAATGTTCTGTCCTCATGTTTGTTTAATTTACGATGCCTGTTGTACCGAGGTTAGCCAACCAACAAACCAACACGGTGGCCCATTCTTGGTGATGCAGCTTAAAGCCTCTCAAAAAGATAGCGTTTCCAACTATTTTAATAAAACACGTCTACGCCTTTCTCTAAACCATCGTTGTTCAGTGTGCGGTTTGCCTTATTCTTCCCCTTTCCAAAGTTGAGTCGATATGTTGCGCCCAACACAAGCATGTTGGCGTTGTTTCTTATGCTCTGTATATGGTGTTCGGGATGAACGTCCGAAACAATTATGCGTTCATATTTAGCTCCACGATGGGTAAATAGGTTTGCTCCCATTATCGAGAAATGCCAGTTTTTATATTGATACTGCACTTTTATCATGTTCCATCTCTCATTAGAATAATAGGTGTTTCCTTGTAATTCAAACTTGGGTTCAATTTCTTGTTTTGCCGACAGCATCCATTTCCCCAAATACATGGCAGCACTTAACGAGGCGTAAAGCCTTCGGCGCGAATGGGTTTGGGTAAGCAACGGTACCTGATAGTGGTCCCACCCCACGCAACCCCACAGCGTTGCAAAGCCAAATAGTTCTTTCGCAGACAATTCCAATTCTAGGTTTAGCTGATTGGTAGACTTCCCGTTAATCGCTTTGCTTAAAAACTTGTCATAGTACGGGTTCGAAACTTCGCTGATATAGCTATACGAATAATAGATGGGGTTAAACGTTTTGTTGTGCGACACCCACAAAGTAGACGTGAATTTTGCTTTGGAAAAGCGCAGGTAAACCCTGTTTCGAAGATAGGTAGAGGGCTTTAAGCTGGGGTTTCCTTGCCTGATAGATATGTCATCAATCACCTGTATCAAATCAGATTGTTGCGAAATTCCCGGTAACGAAGGATTAAGCAAAAACAAATAGTTCAGTGACCAATTGGGCGAAAAGGCATAATTGGCATTAACATTCACTTTCATCCGTACGGCATTGGTTTTATAGGCATTGTTGTCAGCATAATTGTAGATGCCGCTAAGATTTAAACCATAACTCAGTTGTTTTGCGTTACCCACTATTTGTGCATACAGCGTTATGCGGTTTTGGTCTATCGTTGCTTGCTTTAATACACCGTTTTCCAGCTGCATGTTGTCTGTTGCATTATAATAGTTTTGTATTCCCACACTGGTTCTTAGGGCTTTAAAGGTCTTGGAATACATGATGTCTGCACCAATACGCCACGACTTGTTCTCGGTTGAGCTCATCAACGTGTCGTTATTTAAAGGGTTGGCGTACACATTCATATAATCCCTGTCGTAAGTTCCTGACGAACGCCTGCCATAAACGTTTGCTTCAATGTGTTGGGTCTTGTTTAATTGCTTGCGAAAGAACAGGTCGAAATTGGGCGAAACAAAACCAAGTTTCCAGCGTGTATGGTTTGTATAACGAGAGACATTGCCCTTGTAACTTTGCGTATTCCACGAATTATCGCTGATTTTTTGGTCTTCAAAGCCAATCCCAACCTTTGTCGACATCATGGTATTGGGGTTGTGCGAATAGGTGTAAGCCAAAGATAATTCGTTACTTAAATAGTTGAAGTCGCTAGGCATTCCGTTCCTTTCTCTCGACACAGGCTCATCCCTACCGATAAAATCACCTTTCGAACTGATTTCTCGTTTGTTATAGTCGCGCCAATTGGCGGCATAGTTCAGTTCCCATTCCGATTTTCCGTGGTGGTAGTCAATGCCAACATTGCCATTAAGAAAGCCCGTTGTTACGCCAGACAGCACATTTGCCATCACCGAGCCACCATTTTGGCTAGGATTAAGAATGATGTTAATAACACTTCTGCCGTCATATCGCAGGTCGGGTGTGTCGCTATACTCTATGCGTAATACGTTTTTAGGGTTCAATGAGAGTATTTTGCTTAGCTCACATGGTTTTCCGTTAACTTTAAACACAGGTGTGGCGTTGTCTACCTGCACCGTTTGCAATATCTCGTTAACAGCTAAACCTGGCATTTTATACTGTAAAGCGTTGAGCAAGGACAATCCGTTTGCCGACTGCCCCAACTCCTTTTTCGTAGGAATGATAATGTAACGGCCGGCTCTCTGCATAACCGACTCTGCCGTCACAACAACATCACCCAACGTTACTTGGCGCTCGAACAGCGTTATCGTGCCCAAATCAACAAACTGGCTGGGCGTTCCCGATATGTTGATTTGCAAAGGAACGAACGTATCTTTCGTTATTTCGATAGACAAGGTAGAATCGTTTACTTCGGCAGATACGAACTGCCCTTGTTTGTTTGTCTCTATTTCAATAACCTTTGTTCCTGCTTTGTTCCTGCCAAGAACGAGGGCCTCGTACAATGGTTTGCCAGTGGCGTCTACAACCGTACCTTTAACAACATAGGCTAAGGCCGATGCTGCTTGTGTAAGTAGCAGCAAGGCAATGATGGTTTTAAGCAAAAATTGTTTCATGTATTAAACGTTGAGCATGTGAGATTGAAAGCTTGATGATTGGAAATGACACAAAGGATGTGGGGGAAGATAAGCTAATAGAGATCCCCAATCAGTGTTATGCCGATTGGGGATTTCTTGTACAGCTGTGAAAGTCTGAATCTACTTCGATCCGTTTTTCATTATCTTAATACATTCTTAAACAGAACGCGTTAGACTTCTGAGAAACAAAACGTTATAGACCTAACGACTTCTTAATCTCTTCAATTTTCTCGTCGGCCTCCTTGTTGCAGCGTTCATAGCAACCTGCGCATTTCATTTCGCCTTTCACTTCGAGGTAGAACTTAATCTTTGGTTCTGTGCCAGAAGGGCGGACAGACACTTTCGTTCCGTCTTCGCAGAACCATTGCAACACGTTGCTTGTTTCGGGCATGTCGAGTTTTGTTACCACACCATTGGCGTCGGTTTGCTCCAACGTCTTGTAGTCTTTGGCGATGACAACCTTCGAACCTGCAATCTCTTTGGGAGGATTGCTACGGAACTTCTCCATCATTGCCTTTATTTCGTCGGCCCCGCTCTTTCCTGGTTTCACAACGTTGATGGTAAACTCCTTAGAGAAACCATACTCCAAGTAGATGTCCATTAGCAGTTCGTAAAGCGTTTTGCCTTGATCTTTGGCATAAGCGCAAATCTCTGCCAACAACGAGCAAGCCGAAACTGCATCCTTGTCGCGAACGAAGTCTTGCGCCATAAAGCCATAACTTTCTTCGCCACCGCCGATGTATTGTTGCTTTCCTTCCGACTTACGTATCTCGTTGGCAATCCATTTAAAGCCCGTATAGCAGTCGCGCATCTCGATATGGTTCTTGTCGGCAATCTTCTTGATGACTTCTGTGGTAACGATAGTCTTCACAATGAAGTCGTTTGGTTTCATCTTGCCCGTCTTGATGCGGTTGGTGATGATGTAATAAAGGAAAAGCAAGCAAGTTTGGTTGCCGTTGATAAGCACCCATTCGCCCTTATCGTTCTTGCAAGCCATGCCCACGCGGTCGGCATCGGGGTCGGATGCCATAACGATGTCGGCGTCAATCTCCTTCGCATCACGTAGTGCAAGGGTTAAAGCCTCGCCGTTTTCGGGGTTAGGACTAACCACTGTGGGGAAGTCGCCACTTCTTACCATCTGTTCTTTCACGCAATGTACGTTTTCGAACCCCCATAGTTTGAGCGAGCGTGGAATGAGCATCATACCCGTACCGTGTAGTGGTGTGTAAACGATTTTGAGGTCTTTCTGGCGTTCGATAACGGCAGGATCGATGCTAATGGTTTTCACCATGTCGAGGTAAATCTTGTCAACCTCTTCGCCAATAATCTCAATCAGTTCGGGATTACCCTTGAACTTCACGTCGGCCACCTTCACTTTATTCACCTCGTCGATAATTCCCTTATCGTGTGGAGCCAGCACTTGTGCGCCGTCTTCCCAATAAGCTTTGTAGCCGTTGTACTCTTTGGGATTGTGGCTAGCCGTAATGTTCACACCACTTTGGCATCCAAAGTGCCTGATGGCAAACGAACACTCTGGCGTTGGGCGCATATCGTCGAACAAATACACCTTAATGCCATTGGCCGAGAATATGTTTGCAACCGTTTCGGCAAACAAGCGGCTGTTGTTTCGGCAGTCGTGGCAAACGGCAACCTTTATCTGTGGCAGGTTGGCAAAGTTCTTTTTCAGGTAATTGGCCAGTCCTTGTGTAGCCATGCCCACGGTGTAGATGTTCATTCGGTTGCTGCCTGCACCCATGATACCGCGCAAACCGCCCGTTCCAAACTCCAAATCCTTGTAAAAGGCGTCGATAAGACCAGTCTTATCAGCATTTTCCATCAGTCCTTTCACTTCGTTCCGCGTTTGTTCGTCAAACTCGGAAGTTAGCCATTGCTTGGCCTTTGCCTCGCATTGAGCTATCAGTTGAGCGTTATTCTCCATAATCTATTTATTAGTATATTAAATTTATGTTCCCAATCAAGCCGACAACGTTGCCGTTATCAGCATGGCAAAGATAATAAAAAAATACTTTCGGGCACATATTTTCATCCTTTAAAATAAGGAAAAAACAAAGTTCCAAGGACATTTCTTTGGGAAGTACGCATATTTTAGGTACATTTGCAGCCGTATTTAGCGAAACAATAATTTAAAAACAACATCCATATAGAACATCATGGAACTTTATTTCACAGGCATTATTATAGCCGTAAGCACTTTTTTTATCATTGGCATCTTCCATCCCATTGTCATTAAGGTAGAGTATTACTGGGGAACTCGCCAATGGTGGGTGTTCCTTATCTTAGGCATCGTCGCCGTCTTAGTGGCCCTCTTGGTGGCTAATGTTATCGTTTCTTCGATACTTGGCGTGATTGGTGCATCCTTTCTTTGGTCTATTGGCGAACTGTTCGAACAGAAAAAGCGTGTAGAACGCGGTTGGTTTCCCATGAACCCTAAACGCAAACATGCTTATAATACGGAGCAACAAAAGAAAGCTGCGTAGACGTGAAAGTGGAACTTTTGCTCGTTGGAAAAACGGTTAACAGTGTGTTTGTGGCCGGTATTGCCGACTACGCCAAGCGCATAGGCCATTATATACCATTTAACATCAACGTTATTCCCGAACTTAAAAACACCAAAAACATCTCTGCCAATCAACAAAAAGAGGCTGAGGGCGAGCTGATATTAAAGAAGTTGCAGCCAGACGACCACTTGGTGTTGCTTGATGAGCATGGTAAGGAGTTGCGCAGCATTGAGTTTGCCCAATGGTTAGAGCGCAAACAGCACGTTGCGCGCCGCTTAGTGTTTGCCGTTGGCGGCCCTTTTGGTTTTAGCGAGGCGGTTTATGCCCGTGCGAATGAGAAGATAAGCCTTTCAAAAATGACGTTTTCACACCAAATGGTGCGCCTAATCTTCACCGAACAGTTTTATCGCGCCTGCACAATTCTTAAAGGAGAGCCTTATCATCACGAGTAGAAACAGGAAATGAAATGGGGTTGTGGGAAATATTCGTGAATGAAAACGCGACAGTTTGTAACACCTAACACCCAGATAGAATAGGGAAAGATACTGGTGCTGCGATACTACCCATTTTGCTTTATTACTAAACTAGCATCAGTACAAGCCGCTTGTACCGACGCTACAACGCACTTTGTACTGACACAACAAAATGCTTGTACCTGCCCTACAAAGCCCTTATAGTAGCACTACAAATAGCTTTGCACTGACATGTTAATCACAAAGTGGGTACACAAACAAAAGTTCAAAACCAATTCTTTTTTGCCTATAATGATGTGAAACATAGGCCAATTATTTTGTACTTATCGCGATTTGCGCTATCTTTGCACCCATATTTCGAAATAAAAACTTTTATTATACCATTTCATGAAACAGTACAAGTTAGTGGACAACGTGCTAGGGTGGCTCGCCTTTTTTATTGCTGCCTTTGTATATTGTTCTACAATCGAACCCACTGCAAGCTTTTGGGACTGTCCTGAGTTTATAACCACAGGCTACAAATTGGAAATCGGACACCCACCTGGGGCACCTTTCTTCATGCTCACAGCCAATTTGTTCTCACAATTTGCCAGCGATGTAACGCAAGTGGCTAAGATGGTGAACACCATGAGCGCTTTGTTGAGTGCCACAACCATCCTATTCTTGTTTTGGACCATCACCCACCTTACGCGAAAGCTTATCGTTAAGGATTGGGGTAGCATGACGTTGAGCAAGCTTATCGCCATAGAAGGTTCGGGATTGGTTGGCGCGTTGATTTACACTTTCAGCGACACGTTTTGGTTTAGTGCCGTAGAAGGCGAGGTTTATGCCTACTCTTCGGCTTTCACTGCCATCGTGTTTTGGCTTATTCTGAAATGGGAAGACCATGCCGACGAACCTCATAGCGACAGATGGCTTGTGCTTATCATGTACATGACAGGGCTTAGCATCGGCGTTCACTTGCTTAACTTGCTTTGCATACCCGCCATTGTGCTGGTGTTTGTTTACCGCAAGTTCCCCAACATCGAGGTAAAAGGCTCGCTCCTTGCCCTTCTTGTGGCCTTCGTTCTCGTTGCAGCCGTGCTTTACGGCGTTATTCCGGGCATCATTACCGTTGGCGGATGGTTCGAGTTGTTCTTTGTTAACACACTTGGAATGCCGTTCAACACGGGTGAAGTGGTGTATATTGTGCTTTTGGTAGGTGCCATTATTTGGGCCATCTACGAGAGCTACTCGCAGAAAAGCGAGAAAAGAGAAAACATTTCCTTCATCGTTGCATTCGGTTTGTTGGGTGTTCCGTTCTACGGCTACGGCTGGTCGGCCTTCATCATTGGCGCAATTGTTCTCGGCATATTATATTATGTGCTGAGCTACAAGCGCAAGAACGAGGCCAAGAAGTTGGTTCCGCTCATCACTTCGCGCATCAAGAACACGGTGTTGCTTTGCTTGCTGATGCTCATGATTGGCTATTCAAGCTATGCAGTTATCGTTATTCGCTCGTTGGCTAACCCGCCAATGGACCAAAACTCGCCCGAAGACATCTTTACGCTGGGCAGTTATCTCAGCCGCGACCAATATGGCGACAACCCCCTACTCTATGGACAGGCCTTTACTTCGCAGGTGCAACTAGACAGAGAGGGCGACATGTGCAAGCCCCGAATGAAAGAGGGCGCGCCCATCTATCAGCGTAAGGAGAAGGCTAGCAAAGACGAGAAAGACTCTTATTTCGTTGTTAGCAGAAAGAACAAGTACGTTTATGCGCAGAACATGTTGTTCCCACGCATGTGGAGTCCACTTCATGCGCAATCGTATAACGACTGGTTAGGAGGCATAGACGGCTCGGAAGTACCTTACGACAGGTGCGGAGAAACCATGATGATAAAGATGCCGAGCCAGATGGACAACATTAGGTTCTTCCTTTCGTACCAATGTAACTTCATGTATTGGCGCTACTTCATGTGGAACTTTGCAGGAAGGCAGAACGATATGCAAGGAAACGGCGAGTTGGAACACGGCAACTGGATATCGGGTATCAGTTTCTTAGACAACGCCCGACTGGGAGACCAAAGCAAACTGCCCGACGAGTTGAAGAACAACAAAGGCCACAACGTTTACTATTGCTTGCCCTTGTTGCTGGGTCTTATCGGACTTTTCTGGCAAGCCTTCCGCGGACAACGTGGCATAAGGCAATTCTGGGTGGTGTTCTTCCTCTTCTTCATGACGGGGTTGGCCATTGTTATCTACCTTAACCAAACGCCATCGCAACCGCGCGAACGCGATTATGCCTACGCTGCCTCGTTCTATGCCTTCGCCATTTGGTGTGGTTTGGGCGTTGCAGCCATTATCGACCTGCTTAAAAAGCGTATTAAGGTAGAAGGTACTATCGTATCGGCCGTTGTTGCTGCGCTATGCCTTTTCATCCCTATACAAATGGCTTCGCAGAACTGGGACGACCACGACCGTAGCCATAGGGATACGTGTCGCGACTTCGGGCAAAACTATTTGATGACCCTTCAAGACAAAGGTAACCCCATTATATTCACCAATGGCGACAACGATACATTCCCCTTGTGGTACAACCAAGAGGTGGAAGGCGTGCGTACCGATGCGCGTGTTTGCAACCTTAGCTACCTGCAAACCGACTGGTACATCGACCAGATGAAACGTCCTGCATACAATTCGCCCTCAGTGCCCATCACATGGCCGCGACTTGAATTCTGTTCGGGAACCAACGAGTATGTTGAAGTGGTGCCACAAGCCAAACAACAGCTGCTCGACTTCTATAAGAACTATCCCAACGAGGCCAAAGCTAAGTATGGCGACGAGCCGTTTGAGTTGAAAAACATCCTTAAAAACTGGGTTCGCTCTAAGGATAAGGACGCTCACTTCATACCCACCGACACGGTTTACGTTACTATCGACAAGGAGGCAGTGAGAAAGAGCGGCATGATGATGGCCAGCGACAGCATACCTAACCGCATGGTGATTTCGCTGAAAGGCAAAAATGCCTTGTACAAGGGCGACTTGATGATGTTGGAGATGATTGCACAGAGCAATTGGGTGCGTCCGATATACGTTGCCTCGACCGTTGGACAGGAGAATTACATGAACCTTGGCGACAACTTTGTGCAAGAAGGACTAGCCAACCGCATTACGCCGTTCACAACAAATGCGCCAGGTGCGAAGAACTTCGATACGCAAAAGACCTACAACAACGTGATGAACCGCTACAAGTACGGCGGATTGTCGCGCAAGGGTATCTATATCGACGAAACGGTTATGCGCATGTGCTACACTCATCGCCGAATAATAGCTCAGCTGGCACTGCACCTTATCTCCGAAGGCGACAAGCAAAAGGCAAGCAAGGTGCTGCAAAAGGCTGATAAGGAACTGCCTGCCTACAACATCCCCTATAACTATATGAATGGCGGATTGGATATTGCTCGTGCCTACGCATTGCTTGGACAGACCGCGAAAGCTAAGGAAGTGGCAAATGCCGTATGGACAAACGCTCAACAATACCTTAACTGGTACTTGACGCTCGACGGCTCGCGCTTTGCCAATTCGATGAACGACTGCATGTACCAGATTTACGTTCTCAGGCAAGCTGCATCCGTAATGGGAATGGTTGACAAGCAAACGGCTGCCCAACAAGAGAAGAAACTGAACATGCTGTTTAAGCAATATCAGGAAAAAGGCGGGGCTATGCCCATGGGAGATGAATAAGGAATATACATGACGATGTGCGAAGCAGGTGTAAAAACGAGGGTTAGTCTTAGTCACGCAAATGCTCTTGGCTATGGCGAATGCTGGTTCTTGCACCTGCTGCACGTCTGATACCACTGTTTGAACGATGATAATCGAACAACCCGCAATATGGTTACGCTGGCTTTATCCGCATGCCCTGTGGCGTATGGATAAGAACGACCGTTCTGTTTACCTCACTTTCGATGATGGCCCAATACCCGAATCCACCCCTTTCATTCTCGAAACGCTAGCTAAGTTTGGGGCTCGTGCCACCTTCTTTATGGTCGGCGAGAACGTTGAACGCTATCCCGAACTGTACCAACGCATCGTAGATGCAGGGCATCGGGTGGGAAATCACACCTATAACCACATGGGTGGAGCCAAGCACAGCATCAAAACATACACAGACAACGCAAGGCGGGCCGACGAACTGATACATTCCAACCTGTTCAGACCGCCCCACGGATGGATGCGCCCTAGTCAATACGCATGGCTAAGCCGTACATACAAGGTGGTGATGTGGGACCTCGTCACACGCGATTACTCGAAGTGGATGACGGCCGAAGACGTTCTCAACAACGTTAAGCGTTATGTACGCAATGGGTCTATCATCACTTTTCACGATTCGCTGAAAAGTATCGACAAGCTTCACTTTGCTTTACCTCAGGCATTAGAATGGTTAAAGGAACAAGGGTATGGGTTTAAAACTTTCGAATGACATCAAAGCCGAGGCCAAACGCCTTGGCTTTTTTGCTTGTGGAATAGCAAAGGCCGCGCCCGTAGAGCCTGATACGGCTGCCGAAGTGGTGCGATGGCTCGACAACGAGTGCTTTGCCGAAATGGCATACATGAACAATTACACCGACAAACGCCTTAATCCGCAATTGCTCATGCCTGGTTTAAAGTCTATTGTGTGTGTAGCCATGAGCTATGCGCCTGCCCAACGCATGCCAGAAGGCCAATATCAGCTGGCCAGTTACGCCTATGGACAAGACTATCACGAGGTGGTGAAGGGTAAGTTGCGGCAGTTGGCAGCGCATTTCGGGTTCGAGCCATACATCGAAGAATGTGTTTCGCACTCTACTTCTGTTGCCGATAGGCTCCCAAAATATAGGGTATTCTGCGACAGTGCGCCCATCTTGGAACGCTATTGGGCAGTAAAGGCTGGCTTGGGGTGGACAGGTAGAAACCATCAGCTTATCATTCCCAAGGCCGGTAGCATGTTTGTGCTGGGCGAATTGTTTCTCGACATCGAGTTAAACTACGATGAGGAGATGCCCAACCGTTGTGGAAACTGTCACAAGTGTATAGATGTCTGTCCCACAAAGGCCCTTGGAACGTGGCAAGACATGGCCAGTAAGAAGACATTCTTGTTTGATGCCAGGCGTTGTCTGTCGTATCAAACCATCGAATATCGGGGCGATTTAAATCCCGAAGTGGCCCAAGCTATGGGCGATACCATCTACGGATGCGACAAATGTCAAACCATTTGTCCCTGGAACGCTCACCCCATAGCCACCAATATCGAGGAGTTGGCTCCCAAAGCCGAACTGATGAGCATGACGCGAGAGCAATGGCACAACCTCACAGAAGACGATTACAGACGTCTTTTCAAAGGAAGTGCAGTTAAACGGGCCAAATATGCTGGGCTAATGCGAAACATTAAGGCGGTGGAACAATGCCGAAATCGGCAAAAGCAACAAGAAGACGACGTACAAGAACCCACTAATGAACGATAAGGAAAAGAAACAATGAGAGATAAGTTAAACCTATTAAACACGCAAAAGACGTTGATTCACGCTTTTTTTGATGGCTTTATGAACGGCGTTACGGATGCCAACGAGTTGAAACAAGACGAAAGGCAGACGTTGATAAAGACACTTCTGAACGTTTACGAAAAGATTTCGGAGCATTACGCCGCGGTGATGCTGCCCATCCTAGGTGTTGTTCACCACGAAAGCTTGGAGCAATTGCAATGCAAACTCGATGCGCAAAACCAACAAGGCGATGTTGATGTTGCCGCACTCTTTAAGGTGGTGTGTGGCGAAGAAGGCACTTACGAGGCTATGGTCGACGATTATAAAGCTAATTTCGAGGCACTTTTGAAGGGCACTACGCTGCACTCCCAGCATTTAACCGTAGTCGAGGAAACCCAAACAAACACTTATACCAAGACCAACGAGGAACAAAACATCAGGCTTTTGGTGCGCACCATTCTGCGCGCTTACAGCTGCGGACTGCAAACAAAGCCTTTATCACAGCAGTTTAAGCAAGCAACGGTTATTCGGATGGTGTTGGATAACGTAGACTTGTTGGTTAATGGCAAGTACACCATCGCACAACACATGGACAAGGCAACTGATATACATGGGCTGTTTTTGGCCGTGTTGCATACCCAAGAGCGGTATAATGTGGTACAAGAAGAATTACAACTCGAGATGGAAAGAATGATAAAGGGTGATAATTAAAGTTAGGTATTGGTTTAATTCGTTGTAAATAAACCGCAGATTCTCAATATTTTACTTGCTGTAATGTTTGCCTTTCATCAGCTTGCTGTCGATAAACTCAACTCCCTTTGGGGTGCAAAAGCCACGAAGAAACAGCATGGCCACGTTGGTAAACAAGTGGTTGGCATCGTATTCCTTATATATAGGGCCGCCCATCATCAACTTCGAAGAGTAAGAAATGTACTTCATCACCACGTTATAGTCGAAGAATGGCACAAAATAGCCCTCGTCTATCCCTCGTTTTAAGAAGTCCAAAGCCTCCTTGTGTGCTTTTTCGGTCCTGTTAGTGAGATAGCTTATTACCCTCGGATACTTACCTAACTCACTGAAAAATAATGGATTGACGTTGGCCATATCGGCCATTTTACGGTTGTAGACATGAAAAATAATGTCCATCACCGTGTGGTTCTTGTCTTGTGCAAACAATTGCGAGTCGCGTTTGCTTGCCATATCTTCGCGCATAATGCCGTCGAGCAACAACTCTTCCTTATTCGAGTAGATTTCATATATCGTTCGTTTGGATATGCCAAGCGTCGTTGCGATGTCGTCCATACGCACACTGCGTATGCCACGCTCTTTAAAAGCGCGCATGGAAGTAACCAAAATACGCTCCTTTAAATCCTTCCGATAGCTAGAAAGTAAATCTTGTTGCTCCATAATGTACCCTTATTTATACGCAAAGGTACAAAAAATATGAATAACAAATTTTGGTTTTAAGCCTTTTTTACTACCTTTGCGCTGTTTTCAGCGTATAACGTTTATCTTTAAATACAACGCTCATTATATTAATATAGAATGGCAACAGGTGCAGAAAAAGGCTCTAATGCCCCTACCCTACGCCCTTGCCACATTAAACAATCATACAAAATGGTGAAAGTAACCAAAGAGGCAGCTTTAAGCTATCATCAGAGTGGACGCCCTGGAAAGATTGAAGTGCGGCCCACCAAGCCCTATCACACCCAAACAGACCTTAGCTTGGCCTATTCGCCTGGTGTGGCTTATCCTTGTCTTGAAATACAAAGCAACCCCGACGATGTGTACAAATACACCGACAAGGGAAACCTCGTGGCCGTTATCAGTAACGGAACGGCCGTGCTAGGATTAGGCGACATCGGGGCGATGAGTGGCAAGCCCGTGATGGAAGGAAAGGGATTGCTGTTTAAGATATATGGCGGAATTGACGTGTTCGACATCGAACTGGCCGAGAAAGACCCCGAAAAGTTCTGCGAAACGGTTGAGAGAATTGCCCCTACCTTTGGCGGCATCAACCTAGAAGACATCAAGGCACCCGAATGTTTCTACATCGAAGAACGACTTAAACGAACATTAGACATTCCCGTGATGCACGACGACCAGCACGGAACGGCCATCATTTCGGCCGCAGGACTGAAAAATGCGCTCGAAGTGGCTGGTAAAGACATTAAGAAAGTGCGCATTGTGGTTAATGGTGCAGGGGCTGCGGCCATTAGTTGTACCAAGCTTTACCTTGCCCTTGGTGCGCAAAGAGAGAACGTGGTGATGCTCGACTCGAAGGGCGTTATCACCACCGACCGCGAGAACCTTAACGACCAAAAGGCACTTTTCGCCACCGAACGTCGCGACATACGTACACTGGCAGAGGCAATTAAGGGTGCGGACGTCTTTGTTGGCTTGTCTAAGGGTAACATTCTCACCCAAGATATGGTACGTTCAATGGCAGATAGGCCCATTGTGTTTGCCTTGGCCAATCCTGTTCCCGAAATATCCTACGAAGATGCGATGGCGTCACGCCCCGATGTGCTTATCTCCACGGGACGTTCCGACTATCCCAACCAAATAAACAATGTTATCGGTTTTCCTTACATCTTCCGCGGTGCACTCGATGTACACGCCACAGCCATCAACGAAGAAATGAAAATGGCTGCTGTGCATGCCATTGCCGACTTGGCCAAACAGCCTGTTCCAGATGTGGTTAACGACATTTATCGTGTTAACGACCTTACTTTCGGACCGCTCTATTTCATCCCCAAGCCCGTAGACCCACGCCTTATCACCGAGGTTTCGGCTGCTGTGGCTAAGGCTGCGATGGAAAGTGGTGTGGCAAGAAAAAGCATAACCAATTGGGATGCGTACAAAAATAGTTTGATGCAACTGCTTGGTCAGGAGACGGTGTTTACAAGAAAACTGCACGATACGGCTCGTTTGCAGCCCCAACGCGTGGTATATGCCGAGGGCGGACACCCAAGTATGATGAAAGCTGCCGTGCAAGCCAAGGCCGAAGGCATCTGTTTCCCTATCCTATTGGGCAACCCCGACCGCATTAACCGCCAAGCGCAACGCCTAAAATTAGACCTTAGCGGAATTAAAATTATCGACATGCGTGCTGATAAGGAGCAAGGCCGGCGTGCAACGTACGCCAAACACCTTGCCGAAAAGCTGGCACGCAAGGGCTATACCTTCCAAGAGGCCTACGATAAGATGTACGAACGCAACTATTTTGGCATGATGATGGTTGAACGAGGCGATGCCGACGCACTTATCACGGGGCTATACACCAAGTATTCAAACACCATTAAGGTGGCCACAGAGGTGGTTGGCGTTCGCGAAGGTTTCCATACGTTCGGCACCATGCACGTTGTTAACTCGCAAAAGGGTACATACTTCATCGCCGACACGCTTATCAACCGCCATCCCGACAACAATTTCCTCGTTGACATTGCTCGTTTAAGTGCCAACACTGTTGAGTTTTTCAATGAAAAACCCGTAATGGCGATGATTAGTTACTCCAACTTTGGCACGGACGAGATTGGCAGTCCGCTGAAAGTTCACGAGGCTGTTGAAGAGCTACATGCCAATTATCCCAACCTGATTGTTGACGGCGAGATGCAAGTGAACTTTGCCCTGAATAGGGAAATGAGGGACGAGAAGTACCCCTTCTCTAAGTTGAAAGACAAGGATGTAAATACCCTTATCTTCCCCAACCTTAGCAGTGCCAACGCCAGCTATAAGTTTTTGCAGGCTCTTAACCCCAAAACCGAGATTATCGGCCCAATTCAAATGGGACTAAACCGTCCCATCCACTTCACCGATTTCGAGGCATCGGTTAGGGATATCGTTAATGTAACGGCTGTTGCTGTGGTAGATGCCTGCGTAGACAAGATGAAAAGAGCTGGTAAAACTAAGCGATAAAGACGTTATAACGCGCTACATGCAGCTAAGTTGCGATACAAGAAATGGGGCATGATGCTCAACATCCCTGCCTTATCGTCTTTATAGTTGCATTTATTAGCAAGTACACATCATTCATATAGCACGCTGTTTCCGCATTCGGAACATAGCGTGCTATATTCATTTACTATGGTAAGGAGAAAGTAAGTAAAGCAAATAAGTATAGTTGAGATATTCGCCTTTGCCGTTTTTTGAGGGTTACTTGACCAACTTTGACAAACTTGTTGAAGGCACATAGCGGACTATACCACTGAAAGCACATGCAGGGCTGCTATATTTTCAGGTAAACCAAACGGCTTATAATGGTCTGGGCACAAAATAAAGCTCCTATTGCACTTTACCATATAGCGGTGATGCAATAAGAGCTTTGTAGCCATTATAAGCCTGTTGTAAACACCAACAAACTTTGTTTATAGGGCATATAGAACTCCCTTTAATGGGAAAGCTATGAACTATCTTAGGTCTAAGCGGTGTGTTTCAACATAGCCCGAACCACGTACATTCTTGTTTAGGTTCTTGGCTACACCCGCCAGCTTAATTGTTCCAGAGCCAAACACCTCACAATTAACGTTGCCGGCATTGTTCAGGTTGGCCTCTATGTCGCCCGAACCCTTCACAGAGAATTGCACTTTATCGGCTTTAAGGCGTTTGAAGTCGATGTCGCCCGACCCTTTAAGGCTTGCTTCTGCATTTACACATTCTACAAATCCAAACTCTACGTCGCCCGAACCATTGATTGATGCCACCAACTTGTCGCAGATAATATCCTTAAAATCGATGTCGCCAGAGCCAGTTACAGACACGGTTAGATGGTCTGTATCTACACGGCGAGCAGCCTTGAAGTCGCCCGAACCTTTAATTTCGAGTTGTGTTAGGTCAGGTGAGCTAATATAAATGTCTACATCATCGCTTGAAGAGAAAAATATACTGCTTCTCTTAGATGACCTCTCAATATATAATGTCTCGCCACTTACGCGCAATACAACGGATGAGACCTCAGCTTGTGGACCTACTATTTTCGCAGTGTTCTTATCTCCTTGCACAAAATGTACATCGTAAGGAGTTGTCATAACTATGCGCTTAAAGTACTTTAAGTTTTGTTGGGTGGTAACTTTCTTCTTGTGACTTCCGGCATAAGCATGTGTAGAGGTAAACAACGCGCCAAACACGAGAACTGCCGAAGCAATTAACAAAATTCTTTGTTTCATTTTTACTGTCTTTTTTATAACTTGATTAATACAACCTTATAGACGCATCTCAGCGTACTTTGGTTGCAAAACTATGAAAAGAAGTGCGATAAATGGGCATGAATAGCGCGAAATTAACATTTCAAAAGCATTTAGACATCAGTTTAGCCGATAAAGGAACCAATTTTAACGCCAAATAAAGGCATGCAACAAAGCCTTTCGCATCATTTATACAAATTTACTAATCATAAGCCGAAGGCTATGCACATGATTACCAAAAAAAACGTAACTTTGCAGTAAGATGACCATCAGTAAAGCAAAAATAAAGTACATACGCGCCTTAGAAACGAAGAAACACCGAGATGCGGAAGGCGTTTTTGTTGCAGAAGGGCCGAAGGTGGTGGGCGAACTGCTTGCCAAAACACCTGCAAAATTGCTCGTGGCCACACCCCAATGGCAGGTGCCTAATGCCGTTCATGCGGCTACGGAGCTGATAATCGTCAGCAATGATGAGTTGCGCAAACTCAGTTTTATGCAGGCTCCGCAGCAGGTTTTGGCCGTGTTCCCTAAGCTATACGAGAGCGAAAGCATCACAGCTGGCATGGTGGAAACGAACGAACTAACCCTGATGCTCGACGGAATACAAGACCCAGGCAACCTGGGCACCATCATCAGGCTGGCCGATTGGTTTGGCATTCGTCACGTGGTGTGCAGTACCGACACGGCCGATGTGTATAATCCCAAAGTGGTGCAGGCCACAATGGGCAGCATAGCTCGTGTGAAGGTGAGTTATACGCCACTCGAACCCCTGCTCGATGCCCTGCCTCCCGCGTTCCCTGTGTATGGAACTTTACTCGATGGCGACAACATCTACACGCAACAACTTAGTGCGCACGGCATAATAGTGATGGGAAACGAGGGCAAGGGCCTTTCGCAAGGTGTGAGGAAACGCGTTAGTCACCGACTTCTGATACCTAGTTTTGCCATAGGAGAAGAACGCGCCGAAAGTCTGAATGTGGCTAATGCCACCGCCATTGTGTGCGCAGAGTTTAGAAGACAAGGCGCAATAGGGAAAGGTGAAAAGGTGGTTTAAAGGTGAAAAGGTGAAAGAGTGAAAAGGTGAAAAGATGGCTTAAGGTTGAAAAGGTGAAAGAGTGAAAAGGTGAAAAGATGGCTTCGCCTACCAACCTGTTAACTAGACTACTCATCTTGTCAACTCGCAACTAGCCAACTCATGAACTTCTCAACTCGTTACCTCGTCAACTCGTGAACCCGTCAACTTGTAAACGTGAGAACTCGTCAACTAAATAAGAAACCCTTTAAAAAAGATATAAACATGGAAACCGAACTCATTAAAGACAGGAGCCTATCTAGCTGTATAAAGACAGCCAACAATTTGCTAGGCATTAACTTCGCCAAAACCATCAAGGGTACATGGCTGCCAGCCTTGCTCTTTGCCATCATGACGGCATTGTTTGGCTTTTTTGCATTGCAAGAAATATCTGCCACTTCGCTAGGCAGCCCCTCTCCTACCATCCTATCTTATGTACGAAGTATTGGTACGTGGGTGGTAAGCCTTGGTTTATGGGCTTATTTCTTCGCCTCTGTTGTAACCCTGGTCAGCGAAAACGGACTGAAACAAAACCTTCGCCGCTCGTTATCCATCGTAGGTGTAGAGCTAATTGTCTACCTTATATTAATGGCCATAGGCATTGTAGTGGTTAGAATGGTGGTGATGAGCCACCTAGGAAAGCCCTTTACCGCCAACTTCATCACGCTTGTTTGCGGGGTAACCGTTGCATGGCTGTTGCTCATGGCATTGATAATGGTGCCCTTTAAGTATGCCGAGATGCGCTACTTGCTCTCTCCAAATGGTAGTTTGCGCCGCAACCTGATAGCCTATTACGTGTCGGGAGTAAGAGGTGGAGCCCTTCTTATTGGCACAACCTTCTTTACAGTGCTGGCCTCGGTATGCCTAGGCGCGATTATTTTCTTGCCCACCTTTATTCTCTTGGGTGCTAGGGCATCGTCGTTGTTAGGCGAACTAACAATGAACGACCCATCAGGACTGCCCACTTATTTTAATGCGCTGCTCATTGGGTCGATTGTTCTCACCACCTTTATATTTATGATTGTGATGGTATGGACGGTGTTTGTGTTTTATTATGTCTATGGTTCTATCGAATATCGTAGGCAAATGAAGAAACAAAAGCAAGCTGCAACCGCCGAATAAGCTACTGAACACCATTGCACACAAAAAGCCCGGAAAGTGAACGAACACCTTCCGGGCCTTGTAGTTTTATTAAAGTCTAAGGCTTAAAACTTAGAATTTGTAAACGATACCTGCGCTCATCACGGCTTGGTTGTAACCACTTACAATCTGATACTTCACTTCGCCATTTAGATATAGGTCGTCTGTGAGGGCGAAATCTACACCACCGCCAAGGTTAACACCCAATCTACCATCCGAGGTAGAAACTTCTGCTGTAATGGGTTTCCCATATTTATCTATGCCCTCGTAACTTGTATAAGTTGCTTTCGTGTTTACATAACCCAACCCCCCAAGAGGATATGCTGTAAACTTGTCGGTAATATTAAAGAGGTAATGCAGGTTGGCATTGAGATCCCAAAATTCCAGATTGTTCTTCTTGAAGTAGTAGTTAAAGTTACCATCAAGACGGAACTGCTCGTTAATGTCGTAACGAGCTCTTACGCCGATACCAAGATTAGACACGTCGGTTCCATACAAGGTGTGAACACCAACAGCAAACTGTGCAGATGCAAATGCACTTACCATGGCAAAAGCGGCCACTAAGAAAAGTTTCTTCATTTTCTCTATCGTTTTTAATGATTAATTTTACCCCTACAAACCATACGTTAGCATGGCGTTCAAGGTGATAACATTCTCTGTTAAGTTTATTCGGATGATCAATATCTCTTTCTATCAGTGGGCAAAGATAAATAAAAAAAACATAACACACATGCTTTTATGTAAAAAAATAACTACAATTATAGTGAAAAAGTATGATGCGTAGTTTAGACATTCAGCCGAATATGCCGTGTACAAAGGGAAAGTAACACATGTAACACTTTTTACACATTCAAACTTTCAGAACAAATTATTGGCAAAAACCTTTGATAACCATTCACAAAGGCACGTCAAAAGGCGTCAAAATGGCCTGTCATAGGTTATTCTCCAAATAGCCGTTATATTTATTTTGCTGTTTTATCAACTTGCACTACCTTTGCACCAACTTAAAAGTACAAATGATAATGACATATCCCATTGAAAGGGTTGCAACGCTTATCGGGGCGCAACGTCTAGGCAATGCCGAGGCGCACATCAGTTTTGTGCTCACCGATAGTCGCTCGCTCTGTTTTCCAGAAGAGACATTGTTCTTCGCTTTGAGGTCTAACCGAAACGACGGACACAACTATATATCCGAACTTTATCGTCGCGGTGTGCGCTGCTTTGTGGTAGAAGAAGTGCCAGCACGTGCCGCCGAGTTGTTCGGCGATGCCAATTTCTTGTATGTTAGTTCCACCAAGCAGGCCTTACAACGCCTTGCCCAAAGGCACCGAGAGGCTTTCAACATACCCATTGTGGGCATAACAGGCAGCAACGGCAAGACAATGGTGAAAGAATGGCTATACCAACTGCTCTCGCCGCAAATGGTTGTTACGCGAAGTCCGCGCAGTTACAATTCGCAAATTGGGGTTCCGCTCTCTGTTTGGTTGCTCAATCGTCACTCGCAACTAGGCATTTTCGAGGCGGGCATCAGTCAAAAGGGCGAAATGCAGGCTTTACACGACATCATCAAACCCAACATTGCAGTGCTGACAAACATTGGTTCGGCTCACGAAGAGAACTTCGCCACGCCCGAAGAGAAATGCCGCGAGAAGTTAAGACTATTTGAAGGAGCCGAGGTAATGGTGTATAATGCCGATGACGACGTGGTGACACGTGTGCTGAACGAAACCAACAACAAGGGCGAACGCCTGGCATGGTCTACGAAAAGCCCAGATGCAGCCATGTTTGTAACTAAGATAGACAAGCAACCCACGCACACCACCATACATTATATATATAAAGGAGGTCAGCCTGTAAGTTACTCGTTGCCCTTCATTGATGATGCATCGGTGTGCAATTCTATTGTATGTGCAACCATCTGCCTGCATGTTGGGCTCGATGCGCACACTATAGACGAACGCATGAGGCGGCTAGAACCCGTGGCAATGCGACTAGAAGTGAAGGAAGGACTTAACGGATGCACGCTCATCAACGACTCGTACAACTCGGATATCAACTCGCTGGACATCGCTCTCGACTTTATGAACCGCCGCCCCGACCACAACGGGCAGCAACGAACGTTAGTGTTGAGCGACATTTTGCAAAGCGGACTGCCCGATGCCGAACTATATAAAGAGGTGTCGGGCTTGGCCGAACAACGCGGCGTGCAGAAGTTTATCGGCATCGGACCGAAGATTTGCGCCAGCAAAGAAAGCATCAGGTTGGCAGAACGGCATTTCTTCGCCTCGGTAGAAGATTTCATACGCAGCGATGTTTTTAAGGGATTGCGCAACGAGGTGGTGCTACTTAAAGGCGCACGAAGTTTTGGTTTCGACCAATTAACCGAACTCATGGTGAAGAAAGTGCACGAAACCACACTCGAAGTGAACCTCAATGCCATGATAGACAACCTGAATTATTATCGTGCCATGATGCACCCCAACACCAAGTTGGTGTGCATGATTAAGGCTGACGGCTATGGTGCAGGAGCCGTAGAGATAGCAAAGACCCTGCAAGACCATCGCGCAGACTATCTTGCTGTGGCCGTTGCCGACGAAGGAGCAACGCTAAGACGCAACGGAATAAGTAGCAACATCATGATAATGAACCCCGAAATGACGGCCTTCAAAACCATGTTCGACTACGATTTGGAACCCGAAGTGTATAGTTTCCGCCTGTTGGAGGCTCTCATTAAGGCTGCCGAGAAAGAGGGAATAACGGGATTTCCCGTTCATATAAAGCTGGATACAGGCATGCACCGCCTAGGGTTCGACCCCGAAAACGATGTTCCGCGACTGATAGAACGCCTGCACAACCAAAACGCCTTGATACCCAAATCGGTATTTTCGCATTTTGTAGGGTCTGATGCCGACCAGTTCGACGACTTCTCGCAGCAGCAGTTCGAGCGATTTGATAAAGGCAGTAGGATGTTGCAGGCAGCCTTCGAACACCACATTCTCCGCCATATCGACAACTCGGCAGGCATCGAACATTTTCCACAACGTCAGCTAGACATGTGTCGCTTGGGGCTGGGCCTATATGGAATTAACCCTCGAACCAACGCCATCATCAACAATGTGAGCACCCTGCGCACCACCATTCTGCAACTGCGCAAGGTAAAGGCCGGCGACACTGTGGGCTATTCGCGCCGCGGAGCCATTGAACACGATAGCGTGATAGCGGCCATACCCATTGGATATGCCGATGGGTTGAACAGGCGATTGGGCAACCGCAACGGCTATTGCTTGGTGAACAACCAACGAGCAGAATATGTTGGCAACATCTGCATGGACGTAGCCATGATTGATGTGACGGGGATAGACTGTAACGAAGGCGACAGTGTGGAGATATTCGGCGACAACTTGCCCGTAACAGTGCTGTCTGATGCACTGCAAACCATCCCTTACGAGGTGCTTACGGGCATAAGTAATAGGGTGAACAGGGTGTATTTTCAAGACTAAGTGCGTGTTCGTAACGAGGGGTAAGCGTGAAGGCAAGCAGTGGGCAAAGGCAATGGCTTTGTACACTTGTTCGTATCCCGCAGATTGCCATCAATGTTTAAGTGCTAAACGATTTATGGTGCTACTATAAACGTCTTGTACAGATACTCCAACTTCATATTTGTCAAGTAACTCATAAGAAGTCGGTTTCTACATGCAGAAACCGTCTTCACTTTTAATGTTTCTATATACCGAGAGGAGTTTATTATCTCTGTGGTGTGGTAAAACAAGATAATTGCTCCTCTCATACATGGCGTATAGGAAAAAATTATAGTAACATTCAAAACAACTCACAAACTCATCAACTTACAAACTCAAAAAATCACAAGCTTAAATTCTTGTTGTTTATTTTACAAAACAGTTCGACATTTCACTCCGTTCTAGCGAAGAAATAGGCTAAAAAGTAGGCAAATGCCTACCATTTTTAACCTTTCACGCTCCTCGCCTTGTCTATTTTTAAGAACAAAACCTGCATTTAGCACCATTTAGCCTTTCTAGTTTGGTTGGAAGTCCGATTTTTTTCAAACTCAAAAACACCCATTTTACCCCTAAAAACCCACTTTTCGATAGACATTTTACCCCTAAGCGCCACATATTTCGTGGTTCAAGAAGGTTTTATTTATGCTATAACAGTGTATTTTTATGCTTTTCATCTTGCATTTAGCAGCACTTAGTACTGCATTTTGCACCATTTTACCTTGCATTTAGCACCAAAACGCACTCCATTTTGCACCAAAACGCATTGCATTTAGCACCAAAATGCACTCCGTTTAGCGGCAAAACGCACTCCATTTTGCTGAAAAAGGCCTGAAAACGGGTGTTAGTGGCGGGCAGTTTAAATAAAAATTCATTTTTCCGCATTCACAAACAACCCCCTTTTTGCACCATAACAAACCTTCGTGAGAATCGATTTTTTGCGGCAAGGTGGGCGATTGGTGGGCAGAAAGGGCACTCATAATGTTAAATTTCTTACTAAAAACTAGACAAAAACGATTATGCCGTGTACATGTGGGTGGCAACGGACACAGAAAACACGCACGCTTACGACCGCCAGCGCGAGCAGTTGCAGAGCAGAGTTTTGCATTTCGAAAGGTGGCAGAACGCCCCATTGCACACTTTCTTACCCCTATTTTGCAGGCGTTACGCGGTTTTGTTGTAACTTTGTACATCATTTATTATATAACATTCAACTATGCCCAACAAAGTAACAGTTAGCGATGCCGCTTTAAGGCAAGCGGCAGAAGAGGGAATGGACGCCTTTGTAGACATCTTTGTAGATGCCATCAATGCCTCTGTGGGCGGAGAACTAACCGCCGAAACCATGGCACAGCTCAACGCCAGCCAAATAACACTCTTGGCCTACCGCATTCTGCGCGACGAGGTAATGGACGGAGGGTTCATCCAACTGATACACAACGGCTATGGCGGCTTTATCTTCCTCAATCCCTTTGCCAAGATGGTCAAGCAATGGGGTATCATTGAATTGGGACGACTCGTAAGCAAAGTGCATTCCAACTACAAAAAGTATCATGAGGAGATAGAAAAAGACTGCACCGATGAGGAGTTCATGTCGCTTTTCGAGCAGTTCCCCGTATTCGACGACTTCGACGACACCTTCGTTGAACACGAAGAAGAGTGGACGGCTGCCATTGCACAATATATAGATGAGCATATAGAAGAGTTTGCAGAAATTGTGAACTAGAACGGCTGTTGCACGGGCTAACTAGCAACCAAGCCACATTTAGAAAGAAAGGACAAACAATGGGCAAAGAAACAGATTCGATAAGAAAGAAAAGTGCCGTACAGATAAGGAACAAGAAGGCTTCGTTCGAATACTTCTTCGTTGAAACGTTTATGGCCGGCATCGTTCTTACGGGAACGGAAATAAAGTCTATCCGCATGGGCAAGGCCTCGCTGGTAGACAGCTTTTGCTATATCAACAATGGCGAACTATGGGTAAAGGGCATGAACATTTCGCCCTATTTCTACGGTTCGTATGCCAACCACGAGGCCAAACGCGACCGCAAGCTGCTGCTCACCAAACGCGAGATACGCAAACTGCAAGAGGCAAGCAAGCAAGTGGGCTTTACCATCGTGCCAACACTTGTGTTTATCGACCCACATGGACGGGCAAAGGTAGACATCGCCCTGGTGCGTGGTAAGAAAGAGTTCGACAAGCGGCAAACACTTAAAGAGAAAGAAGACCGCCGACAAATGGACAGAGCAATAAAACGCTATTAAGAAGGCTGGTTATAACAGTGCCAGGGGGCGTTTTACAAAGCCTATGTAGAGTTAGTTAAACACGCCAACGGGCGTAAATGGGAAAGGAAAGGTCGACAAGATGAAAATTCAGGATATAATTAAACAGCGCATCATGATACTAGATGGTGCGTTGGGAACCATGATTCAAGATTACAACTTGGAGGAAAAAGACTTCAGAAATGCCGATTTGGCAGAACACGAAGGTCAACTAAAAGGCAACAACGACGTGCTGAACATCACTCGTCCCGACCTTATTCTCGACATTCACCGCAGATATTTGGCCGCTGGTGCCGACCTCATTGAGACGAATACCTTTTCTTCGCAAATCATATCGCAAGCCGATTACCAACTCGAACACCTATCGCGCCCAATGGCTTTGGCTGGTGCAAAACTGGCCAGACAAGCCGCCGATGAGTTTAGCACCGCCGAATGGCCACGCTTTGTGTGCGGTTCGGTTGGCCCAACAAACAAAACTTGCTCGATGAGTCCCGACGTAAGCGATGCCGCCGCACGCGACATTACCTACGACCAAATGTTTGATGCCTATCGCGAACAAGTGGGCGCGCTGATAGAAGGCGGTGTAGATGCCATCTTGATAGAAACCATTTTCGACACGCTTAACGCCAAAGCCGCCATCGACGCTACCATAACCGAGATGCAGGCACAAGGCATTGAACTACCCATTATGCTGAGCATGACGGTGAGCGACTTGGCAGGACGGACCCTTAGCGGACAAACCATTGAGGGATTTCTTGCCAGCATCAGTTCATATCCAATTTTCTCGGTTGGGCTTAACTGCTCTTTCGGTGCCGACCAAATGAAACCGTTCCTCAAAGAATTGGCCAGCAAAGCCCCCTATTTCATCTCTGCCTACCCCAATGCAGGACTGCCCAACACGATGGGACAATATGATGAGACGGCCGAAAGCATGTCGCCGCAGATAGCCCAATTTATAAACGAAGGCTTAGTGAACATCATTGGCGGCTGTTGTGGCACCGACGACAAGTTTATTGCCAGCTATGCGGCTTTGGCCAAAGGGAAAACGCCACACGCCGTGGTGAACAAACCCGCCACGCTTTGGCTATCTGGGCTTGAAATGCTAAACGTTACGCCCGAAGTTAACTTCGTTAATGTGGGCGAACGATGCAACGTGGCAGGTAGCAAAAAGTTTCTTCGACTTATCAAGGAAGGACAATACGACGAGGCCATAAGCATTGCACGCAAACAGGTAACCGATGGCGCATTGGTGCTAGACATCAACATGGACGATGGTCTGCTTGATGCGGAAAAAGAAATGACCACATTTCTCAATATGATTGCAGCCGAACCCGACATCGCACGTGTGCCCATCATGATCGACTCTTCTAAATGGGAGGTCATCATGGCAGGTCTTAAATGCGTACAAGGCAAGTGTATCGTTAACTCTATTTCGCTGAAAGAGGGCGAAGAACAGTTTATTGAACACGCACGAGCCTTGAAACGCTTTGGCGCAGCATGCGTGGTGATGTGTTTCGACGAACAAGGACAAGCCACAACCTTTGAACGGAGAATAGAAATAGCGCAGCGCGCATACCGCATTCTTACGCAAGAGGTGGGCATGAATCCGCTAGACATCATCTTCGACCCAAATATTCTGGCCATCGCAACAGGCATTGAAGAGCACGACAACTATGCACACGAGTTTATTCGCTCGATAGCGTGGATACGTAAGAACCTGCCTGGCACGCATATCAGCGGCGGCGTGAGCAACCTTTCGTTCTCGTTTAGGGGCAACAACTATATTCGCGAGGCCATGCACGCCGTGTTTTTGTACCACGCCATCAAGGAAGGCATGGACTTTGGCATCGTAAATCCATCATCGAAGGTTACTTACAGCGACATTCCCGCCGATGAATTGGAGATTATCGAAGACGTTATACTTAACCGAAAGCCCAATGCGGCCGAAGCCTTGATAGAATTGGCCAACAAGAAAAAGGAAGAGGAAGAGCGGCGAAAGGCAGGTATGGCAAGTGGCGACACCGGTACACAAAAGCAAGCAGAAGAAGAATGGAGAAGTTTAGACTTGGATGAACGTCTGAAATACGCACTTCGTAAAGGCATTGGCGACCATCTGGACGAAGACCTGCACTTGGCTTTGGCGCATTTTCCGCATGCTGTAGACATCATTGAAGGCCCTCTGATGGCAGGCATGAACGAGGTTGGCGAGCTCTTCGGGGCAGGCAAGATGTTTCTTCCGCAAGTTGTAAAGACAGCGCGAACGATGAAACAGGCCGTAGCCATATTGCAACCATACATCGAGAAAGAAAAAAAGGTGGGAGCGACAAAAGCCGGTAAGGTTATCCTTGCCACGGTGAAAGGCGATGTGCACGACATTGGTAAGAACATCGTGGCCGTGGTGATGGCTTGCAACAACTACGAGGTGATAGACCTTGGCGTGATGGTTCCTGCCGAACAAATAATTAAGAAGGCCATTGAAGAAAAGGCAGACATCATCGGACTGAGCGGACTTATCACGCCTTCGCTAGAAGAAATGATTAACGTGGCGCAAGAGATGGAGAAGGCTGGTCTGGACATCCCCATCATGATTGGTGGCGCAACTACCAGTCAGTTGCACGTTGCCTTAAAGATTGCACCGGTGTATGGCGGGCCTGTGGTTTGGATGAAAGATGCCAGCCAAAACTCTTTGGCTGCCGCTAGACTGCTGAACAAGAGTGAAGAAACAGCCTATGTTAATGAACTGAACGACAAATATGAAAACCTAAGAGCTGGCTATCAAGACAAGCAACAAAAGCTGTTGCCCATAGAAGAGGCGCGTAAAAATAGGCTTAGGCTGTTTGATGATTAAGTTGTAGCGCGACGTTAACATTATAACATACGACAACCAATGAAAAAAATGACGCTTTTCTTTGCACTCCTTTTGCTCTGCATGGCCAGTTTGGGACATGCCCAAAACGCTGTGCAAAAAGATTATTACCGCTCGGCTATAAAGGCAATAAAAACCTACAATCTGGCTGAATTGACAGCCAATATGAAGTACATAAACAATGTAGACTCCTTTATTCCCTTGGATTCTGACCACTCTTATTCGCTGTTAGGCTATGCGTGCCTATATAAAAACAAGCCTGCCATACAGAAACTGATTGCCATGAAAGCGAATATAGACGAAGTTTTTTCCGATGAGGTATTTATATATGATGCGCTTTATATGGCTATAGACAACGAAGATGAAAGTTTGGTGAAACAGTTACTGGCTATGGGAGCAGACCCAAACAGGCCTTACAACGAGAATGGCTTGTGTCCGCTGGTGGCAAGTTGCTACGTAAACAATGTTGCAATAGCCTCGCTGCTATTAAAACATGGTGCAAAAGCCAATGGATTGGGCAACTTAGGTGGCGACTATATCGAATGTCCGTTAATCAAAGCCGTCATGGAAGGGAATAAAGATATGGTTCTGTTGCTGTTGAAATATGGAGCAAAGAAAGGAATAAAAGACGAAGAGGGGCGAACTGCGCTCTATTATGCTAGGCAACAGAAACACATGCAAATCATACGAATACTAGAAAAAAAAGGCAAGTAACCGCAGGATAAAACCAAATAGATGCTGAGCCAAGAAGAACGGTAAGCATCCTATATACGCCGTGTTGATACTTCATGAAAAAACCTTATATGACAGGTTTCCTATAAGGTTTTTATGCTACTTGTAGTTTATGGGCAGGAGTTTTATCGGCGAATATTGGATGTTAAGAAAAGCATCACAGAGAAAGACAAAAAGCGGGTGTGCCAATTTTGACACACCCGCTTCTTATTTCGTACTGCGTTCTTTCGCATTATCTTTGATATTTAAAGCGTTTGATGCTCTTCTTAGGCGTTTTCTCAAACTCTTCAGCATGGATTTCGATGCTTGACAACTTACTGTACGCAGGCAATATCTCATTCAGTTGTTGACGGTTTTGCTCCATCAGATTCACAAGGTCGTCATTGTTCAAGCCCAAATTCTTGGCCTCATCAAAGTCGGGGAACACAAGGCCAACAAGCTTGTCGCCGTCTTGTACCACCACACTTTCAGTAACCATCGTCATCGAATTGAGCTTGTCTTCTATCTCCTCTGGATAAATGTTTTGTCCATTCGACCCAAGGAGCATATTCTTAGAACGACCTTTGATAAACACATTGCCTTCGGCATCCATCAATCCGAGGTCGCCCGTGTGGTACCAACCATCCTTATCAAGCGTTTCGCGTGTTGCCTCCTCATTCTTATAGTAACCCAACATCACGTTCAAGCCACGCGCCAATATTTCTCCAGGTACGTTTTGTGGGTCGTGACTATCTATTTTCACCTCCATGTGAACCACAGCTTTGCCGCACGACGTGGGGACAAAGTCCTTATAATCTGCATAAGTGATGATGGGTGCACATTCTGTTGCGCCATAACCAACAGTAAAGGGCAAGTCGATGCGTGTGAGGAAAGTCTCAACTTCGCGGTTGAACGCCGCTCCACCAATGATAATCTCATAGAATTCACCACCAAAAGCCGCCGCCACTTGTTCTTTAATCTTTTGGTTTATCTTCTTGTTTATCACAGGCATATTAAGCAACAAGCGCATCTTGTTGTTCTGTATTTTTGGGAAAACACGTTTCCTAATAATCTTTTCGATAACCAATGGCACGGCAATAATCACCTTGGGCTTAATCTCTGCGAACGCTTGAGCGATGATGGCAGGACTAGGCATGCGATTAAGATAATAGATGTGGCATCCACAACAGAACTCGAAAATAAACTCGAATGCCATGCCATACATGTGAGCCATAGGCAGAATGCTGATGATGTGGGCACCCGGCGACACATGCGGACCTAGCACGCCCATGGCGAAGTCTAAGTTGCTCCACAGTGCACGGTAGGGAATCATCACACCTTTCGAAAAGCCTGTGGTGCCGCTTGTGTAGTTGATAAGCGCCAGTTCGTCGGGGTTCTCCTCTATATAATAGTTCACATGCTCCTTACGGAAGTATTTTGGGTACTTCTTTCCAAACATTTCATTAAGATGTTCGCGTGCGTAAGTAAGCTTATCGGTACGCGAAAGCACCAACGAATAGTCGGGAATGTAGATGATACCTTCAAGTGCGGGCATCTTGGTAGCGTCTATCGTAGTTGCCACCACATCGCCCACAAAGAGCAACTTGGCCTCCGAGTGGTTCACGATGTTGTGCATTTGGTCGGCGGTAAACTCGTGTAGCACGGGTACGGCCACTGCGCCATAGGTGAGCGTTGCCAAAAAAGCCACCGCCCAGTTAGCACTATTGCGCCCTGCAAGGGCAATCTTGTCGCCCTTTACTACCCCGCTGTTTTCGAAGAGAATGTGCAATTTCTCTATTTTGCGCGCCACATCATGGTATTGTAGCGTTTGCCCTTTGAAGTCGGTCAGCGCATCAAGGTCCCAATGGTCTATGATGCTCTTCTGAACACAGGCATTAAAGCTAGGTATCTTTTCCATATTTGTTTGCTTTTAAACGTTATACTTGTTTGGGATACTTGTTTGGGTGCGAACCGTTAACCTCCGTTCTCAGTCTATTTGTATTCTTTATGAAGGTACGGCATCACACATTTTGGTAGAGGTAGCGTTTTATGCTCCGCTTGGGTGTCTTCTCGAACTCGGTGTCGTGCAACTTAATGGCCGACAGCTTGCAGTAAGTGGGTAAAATGGTGTTCAACTCGTGTCGGTTCTGCTCCATAATGGCCTCCAACTCTTCGGGCGAGAGGTCAAGCGATGCAACTTCTTCCATTTCGGGGTACACCAACCCCACCAACTTGTCGCCCTTTTGTACCACAAGGCTCTCGCTAACCAAAGACATCGAGTTGAGCTTATCCTCAATTTCCTCTGGAAATACATTTTGGCCATTGGACCCAAGCAGCATGTTTTTAATGCGACCACGTATGTAGATGTGGCCATCAGGGGTCATCGTGGCCAAGTCGCCCGTATGGAACCATCCGTCTTTATCCAATACCTGCCGTGTTGCCTCCTCGTTTTTGTAATAGCCCTGCATCACATTGATGCCGCGTGCCACGATTTCGCCTGGAACATTTAGCGGATCGTTGCTTGCAATCTTTACTTCAACATGTCGAACAGGCATGCCACACGAACCTGCAGCAAACAGACTTTGGTCGGTAAAGGTTAATACGGGTGCGGTTTCGGTGGTGCCATACACCACCGTGATGGGGAAACCAATATCTGTAAGAAAGTCTTCTATCTCCTTATTAAGACTTGCTCCGCCCACAATTACTTCGTAAACGTTTCCTCCGAAGAGATCGCGAACCATTTGGCAAAGGCTGTTTTTCACCTTTTTACCTATCACAGGCATGCTGGTGAGCAACTTAATGCGGTTGTTTTGTACCTGTGGAAATATCTTCTTGCGTATAATTTTGTCTACCATAAGCGGCACTGCCGAAACGATAGCGGGTTTTACTTCGGCCATGGCCTCAACAATGAGCGAAGGCGAAGGTTGGCGTGTAAGGAAGTGGTTGTGTGCTCCAACGCAGACAGCCAATAAAAATTCGAACATCTGTCCGTACATGTGGGCCATGGGCAATATGCTCAAAATGTTACTTCCTGCTGGTACGTGCGGTGCCAACTCGTGCATCACAAAGTCGAGATTACCCCACAACGCCCTATATGGCAGCATTACACCCTTGGAAAAACCCGTTGTTCCACTGGTGTAATTGATGATGGCCAGCTCCTCGGCTTGGTCACAATGGTAAGCCACATGCTCCTTACGGAAGAACTTGGGATATTTTTTACCGAATAACTCGTTAAGGTGTTCGCGCGCAAACGACAGCTTTTCCGACTTGCACTCGCGCAACGAGAAATCGGGAAGGTAAACAATGGCCTCGACAACTGGCATCGGCTCCATCGTTAGATGTGGTGCAACAACATCGCCCACAAAGAGCAACTTCGACTCCGAGTGGTTAACAATGTTATAAATCTGTTCAGTCGTAAACTCGCTTTGCACAGGAACCACCACCGCCCCGTAAGTGATAATGGCCAGATAAGCCACTGCCCAGTGCGCACTATTTCGTCCGCAAAGTGCAATCTTATCACCTTTCACGATGCCGCCACTTTCGAACAGTATGTGTAACTTCTCTATTTTACGTGCCACATCGTGGTATTGTAGCGTTTTCCCTTTATAGTCGGTAAGGGCATTAAGGTTCCAATGGTCCTTGATGCTCTTCTCGATATAAGCATTAAAGCTAGGTATTTGTTTCATTGCACATATTTCTTAATCTTGTGCAAAGATACAACGTTGTTTGCACATTCCCAAAACTTCTGTGCAATTTGTGGTTTAATATAGTAAAATCCTCTGCCGCAACTCGTTGTTTCTGTGTGTTACACTCTTATACGAACGACTGTGCAAGCATCATTTTAGTGTTATGCCAAGCCTATATTCTTTCGTTTAACATTTCAATAAGTTCGTCGCGCCTTTCACAACTGAACACATGTATGCGGTTAGGTGTATGCACCACCACCATTTGGTCGCTGTTTTTTACGTATGCCCGATACCTACCCAAGTTGCGATTATAAAACAAGCCATAATGGCCAAAGAAGAAAGAGATGCCCCAAAGGCGCAAGTCCAGTCCTATTTCGTCTTTGGTTTCCACCTTGGTGATGACGTTTAGCGGTATTCGCACCTTACCTATTTGGCGATGAATAACAAGTGTGGCATCGTTTAACGTCACTTTGCGTATCTGTATACAAAAGGCATAGAGCACCACAAAGACACAAGCGACGAAGATAAGCAGATAGGTAAAGAAACGGCCCGAACCGAAATCGCTACGAACCATTCCGCCCATGCAAGCCATAAAGGCACCGTGCATAAGCACCATACCTATAATGGTGGTTACAAGTATAAACTTTGAGTAGGGCGAACGAAATGTGTATGTATTCATTTTTGTAATTCGTTTAGTTTTATTGGGATGTACAGGATGGAAGTTTAAATCTCACTCAGTTCTAACCAGCGCATGCTCTTCTCGTCCAACTCATCTTTCAACATGGGCAAGCGTTTGCTTTTCTCCGTTATTTCGGCCACCGATAATGTGCCACTAGAAAGTTGCGCCTCTATTTCGGCTTGTTCGGTTTCAAGCGCGGCAATGTCTTTACCCAACTGCTCAAACTCCGTTTTTTCCTTATAAGTTAGTTTGCGCTTGGTTTCGTTGCGATAGGCAGGTTTCTCTTTCTTCTCAACAGGTGCGGCCTTGCTTTCTGCTTGGGATGACAATTGGCTCCACTGGCGATACTGTGTATAGTTGCCAGGGAAGTCTTGTACCTCTCCCCCACCCTTAAACACCAAGAGATGGTCTACCACCTTATCCATGAAATAGCGGTCGTGGCTCACAATGATAACGCAGCCTGGGAAGTCTTGCAGATATTCTTCAAGCACTTGCAGCGTCTTTATGTCCAAGTCGTTGGTGGGTTCGTCTAGTACTAAGAAGTTGGGATTGCGCATCAGCACCGTGCAAAGGTACAGTTTTCGTTTCTCGCCACCACTCAACTTATATACATAGTTATACTGTTCTTCGGGCGAAAACATAAAATGCTGCAAGAATTGAGATGCCGAAAGATGTCGGCCACTGCCCAAATCAATATATTCGGCAATGTCGGTAACAACGTCTATCACCTTTTTTTGTTCGTCAAACTTCAATCCTTCTTGCGAGAAATAGCCAAAACGAACGGTTTCGCCGATGTCGAAACGTCCGCCATCGGGTTGCACCTCGCCAAGCAACATCTTGATGAACGTAGACTTTCCCGTACCGTTATTACCCACAATACCCATCTTCTCGAAACGCGCGAAGTTGTAGTAAAAGTCGTGAAGGATAACTTTTTCGGGCGACCACGCTTTGGAAACATACTGGCATTCGAATATTTTAGAGCCAATATAAACATTGCTGCTTTTAAGGCGCACTTGCCTTTCTTCAATGCGCTGCTTGGCCTTGGCCTCCAATTCGTAAAACGCATCTTCGCGATACTTTGCCTTATGGCCACGCGCCTGTGGTTGTCGGCGCATCCAATCCAGTTCGCGTCGATACAAGTTGTTGGCATGTTGCACCTCGGCGCGCGCATTGTCTAGTCGTGCTTGCCGCTTTTCCAAGTAATAGGCATAGTTTCCCTGATAGGTGTAGATGGTGTTATTGTCCAGTTCTACAATCAAGTTGCACACGCGGTCCAGAAAATATCGGTCGTGTGTAACCATGAGCAAGGTTTTGTTTCCTCGCGAAAGAAATCCTTCCAACCACTCAATCATCTCCAAATCAAGGTGGTTGGTGGGTTCGTCTAGTATCAGGAAGTCGGGTTCGGTAATAAGCGTGTTTGCCAAAGCCACGCGCTTTTGCTGTCCGCCACTAAGCTCTCCCATGGGCTGGTTCAAGTCGGCAATTTTCAGTTGCGTAAGTACCTGCTTGGCTTTAAGCACTTTTTCTTCGTCGCCATGATGGTTGAAACAGGCATCAAGCACGGTTTCTTTAGGGTCGAACGTGGGCGATTGCACCAAGCATGCCACGCGTAAGCCGTTGCGATAGATAACCTCGCCGCCGTCTTTACCCTCTTCGCCCATCAGTATAGACAGCAGCGTAGACTTCCCTGTCCCGTTTTGGGCAATCAGTCCTACGCGTTGTCCCTCGGCAATAGCGAACGAAATGTTTTCAAACAGCACCTTTGCACCAAATCTCTTGGTGAGGTTCTGCACGTCTAGCACAGGTTTCGGGTTTGCCATAAGTTTTATTGGGCCTCTATTTTCTTGTTTATTTCGTCGATGTAATTAAGCAGTTCTTCACGTCCGATGCGCTTTTCCGAGCTGGTTATGAAGTAAGGTGGCAGTTCTTCCCACGAGTCTTCCAGCTGTTTCATCCACTTCTCGGCATTCTGTTTGGCCTTTACCAACCCCAGCTTATCGGCCTTGGTAAACACGATGGTAAAGGGAACGCCACTCTCGCCAAGCCAATCAATGAACTCGCGATCAATCTTTTGCTGTTCGTGTCTGATGTCGATTAGCACAAAGAGGTTTACCAATTGTTCGCGTTGAAGTATGTAGCTAGAAATCATTTGTTGCAGTTTCTGCTGCACGGTTTTAGATCTCTTGGCAAATCCATAGCCAGGAAGGTCCACCAGATACCACGAATCGTTGATGATAAAATGGTTGATAAGTAGCGTTTTGCCAGGCGTGGCCGACGTTTTGGCCAAGCCCTTGTGGTTGCAAAGCATGTTTATGAGGCTCGACTTGCCCACGTTTGAGCGGCCAATAAAGGCATACTCTATCTTGTTGTCTGTGGGACAAAGCCCTATCGAGGGGGCTGAAAGGGTGAAAGCCGACTTCTTGATGTCCATAAATTCCGTAATTTTGTACCTTATATATATATAGGGTGGTAAAAGTTCGTTGGGCGTTACCCCCTGCAAACAGCAAAAGGACGTATCCCATACATCTATATATGGCATTTACTGGTTATGCGATTCCTGCCTTAACAACTGCCATATTCATTGCAAAGTTAATGAAAACAATTGGTTTTCTTGCTTTTGGGGTAAGAAAACATAGTGCAGATAGGTATCAAATGACTATCGAATGGCACAACGATATAGACCCATCTATAACTAACGATAGATAAAAACAATATGATATACATTGGAGAATTAAGAATAAAAGCTTAACTTTGAAGAAATAAATCATGCAGATATGACCGTACAATATATCATCATCGCCGCCATTATAGCCACCGCCATTGGCTATGCGGCTTATAAAATATACGAAACTGTTAGCAATGCTAACAACCCTTGTGGGGGCTGTAAGGGCTGTTCTATGGGCCAACAGCAGCCCGAAAACGGCTTGCCAGACGAGAAAAAGCCTACTTGCGACCACAAAATGTAGAAAACATTTGGTGTTCCGAATAATTATCTATACCTTTGCATCGCATTTAACAAAAGGGTACCTTGGCCGATCGGTTAGGTAACGGTCTGCAAAACCGTGTAGGGCAGTTCGACTCTGCCAGGTACCTCAACAAAACGGGAAAGTTCAATAAAGAGCTTTCCCGTTTTACTTTTATGCTAATTCCTTTTGTTTACCCATTGACGAAATGAAGGGGGCTGGCCTTTAAATGTTTCTATAAATTGATTGGAGTTGATTATCTTTGTGCTGTAAAAGCATGATAAACAACACACTGTGTACTAACTGCTAGACAAAGATACGGCGTAATCTGAAAAACATCCCTACTCGTCTGTGCCAAATCATGGTTGTTTCTCAAAGAGGCGACTAGGTAAAAGTCATTCAATGTATTTTCCCTACAAGTTGAAAACAGGCTGTCAATGCCATCTCACTTATGCGTTTACATGCTGCCTTCTTCATTAGCCGTGAGCGGTAAGCCGGCTCAGCGGAAAATTAGTGGGGACTACGCATAAATCTTTGAAAGTCTAAACATGAAGAACTTTATATCCGCTACCCCTCTCAGAGTCGCCCTGAAAGCCTTTATCTTTGCATTGAAGGATTCTGCAAATGCGTTTGTTGCCCTGTTGACGAAGAAGTTGAGCACCCCGTCGTAATGTTCGTATAAGGTTGCTGCAATTACGTTGAAGCTCTTGAAGCCCGAGTTGTCGACCTTGTTATACCATCGAGCCAAGGATAGCCTTGCCGCATCCTTGACGGTGTTCTTTGAGAATATCATGCGTAGGGAGTGCGCAAGCGAATAGGCTTCCCTGAGGTCGGGGTATTACTCGAAGAGGATTTCCGCCCTCCGTTTTTGGCTTTGGGTCCACTTGTCTGCCGACTTGAACAGCAGGTATCGACTACGTGCCAGCAATTGTCTTGGCGTATCGCCATTGGCAAGCACAACGGGCGTGTAGGGTAGCCCCAGGCACTTTGCTTCCTCCCTCGCGTCGGTATCGGCCTGGATGGCGTCCCAGCGGTGTGCTATGCGCATTTCCTGCAATGCGTCGTTGGCGAGTTTTTGGATGTGGAAACGGTCTATGGTTCTCATGGCGTTGGGGAAACAGCGCTTGGCGATTAGGTGCATGGAGTTGGACATGTCCAGCGTTATCTCCTGAACAACGCTCCGCCTATGCTCGTCTATGCGCATGATGGCTTCGGTAACCCTGTCGGCCGAAACGCCCTTGATCATGGCTATGAGCGTTCCCTTCCTTCCGCGGCAGGAACGGTTGGTCACGATGGTGTACAGCTCGCCGTTGCTCAAAGCCGTCTCGTCTATGCAAATGCTCGCCCCGACGTTGTCAGCAAAGACAAGCCACTGGTCTGCATGGCTGAGCTGTTCCCAACTGCGGAAACCGCTGAGGTGATCCTTGTATTGCCTTTCAAAAGTATTGGCCTTAACGTGGTAGTACTCCTCAAGCGTACGGCAGGTCACTGGGGAACTCTCCATACGTATCTTTTAAAAAAGCCGCGAACTCCTTGGAGTAACACGTTCCCTCGGCAACAAGGTTCAAAGGGCGGCAGAAGCTCACGCCGTCCTTGCGGTTGAGCCAGCGACGGCGACGGACATGAAGCAAGAGCTTATGGTCACGTATGGGGAAGTCGGTTATCGTGGTTGGTCCCATGAAACCCTTACTCTCAATGTTTTCGTCGGCCTTGTAAGACTCGGGATAGGTTTCATCGAGACTTATCTCTATCAGTGTTGCTCCTTCCTCTACCTTTACCACATCAAAATAATCAAGGATTTGGGAAGGGAGCATCAGGCTTGCAAGTTGTTTAAACAGTTCCATGATGCAAAAGTAATAAAAATAATTTGTCCCCACTAATTTTCAGCTGAGCCACAAAATTCACTCATTTGTATAACCTTAAAACGCATGAACTCGTGAACTTATACCTTTGAGCTATAAGCCAAAAATAAAAGCTTTTAGAGCGAGTTTGAATGGAGGTGCGGATATAAGGTTCTTCATGTTTAGCCGTTCAAAGATTTATGTATAGCCCCACAATCTTGCGTTGACACCAGCTAAACGGCGTTGTGCCATATCACAACCTGCAAAATTACCTACAAAGTCAAAGCTCCGTAGGGAAGAGATTTACAATAGTTAGTAATGTCTGAGATGAGGAAAAAATAAGATAAGAAAACAAAAAAGGCGCACCATTAGGTGCGCCCGTTCTCTCATTTCACTTTACGTAGAAATTACATGTGAGCTGTTGAATCGTTAGCAGCGGTGCTGTCTTGAGCGGCAGTGCTGTCTTGAGCAGCGGTGCTGTCTTGAAGAGTGCTGTCTGCGTTAGCAGCAGGAGCGTTCTTCTTATCGTTGCAAGATGCGAAAGATACAGCTGCGATAGCTACGAAAGCCAAAACTAATTTTTTCATTTTCTTTGCTTTTTAAATCTGTAAAACAATCATTTGTTTATTAAAACATTGCAAAGGTAAGCATTTTTCCAATACGACGTATCATTTTTTAGCATTATTTTTCAACTAAATTTGTAACTTTTCTTTATATCATTGTATATCAATAACTTACAGAATAGTTAAAAAAGAGCTCAATACGCCTTATTTAAGCAATTTTACCCATCTACTAGACATTTTACCGTCTTCTAATGAACGTCTAGTCGTGCATGTGTGCGTCCACAAACGAAAGCGGGAGCAAGTCTTTGATTGAAGAAAGCTCAAAAATGCGGCTTTCGCCATAGAGAAGAATACGGACAGGTTGCTTATATCGGTCTTCCATTTCTAACACCACTTGCCTACACGCACCGCAAGGCGTTATTGGCTGTGAGAGGAAACCCTTTTCGTTGCGTGCTGCCACAGCCATAGCAACGACGGCTTGCTCTGGACGTTGCGATTGGGCAGCGAAGATGGCCGAACGTTCGGCGCATAAGCCCGACGGAAAGGCAGCATTCTCTTGGTTGGCTCCTATTACCACACTGCCATCGGCTAACAAAAGGGCCGCGCCCACATAAAACTTTGAATAATTGGCGTAGGCATTGTTGGTGGCCAGCTTGGCCTGTTCCAGCAAATGGCGGTCTGCCTCGTTCATCTCCTCGAAGGCAAATTCGCGAACGCGAATGTTAAGGTCTATTGTTCTCATAATATATATATTGTCTTCTACTGCTTATTCCTTATATTCGTACGCTCCTAAGTCGGGCTTGGCATCGCGCGCCACTCCCTTTCTGTCGGTAGGCAATGCCCACAATGCGTTAGCCGCGTCTATCGCGCCACTACCCTTCTTCAATCTGAAATCGTAATAAAGGTTCTTCTCGTCGAACACCGCAAACGTGTTACGGGGCGATTGGGTTGTATCGGTGGCGTTCTCGTAAGTTACGTTCTCAAACTTCGCATTAGTGTAGGGTGCTTCCAATTTGGGCATCCTGATACGACTGTCTCTAAACGTCATCAGCAGTCCTTTGTCTTTTTCTTCCTTCCCCAACATCAATATATCGTTGGCATAACCTGTTAAAAGGCTGTTCTGTACCACCAAGTTTGTCAGCAGGTACTTGTTGAACGTTACCCACAAAGCTGCGCCCCGGTTTGCACCGAAAGGGTAAAACTGAGCCAAAGTGCAATGCGTTAGCGATACTTTTCCGCCGTTTATACGCACACAATCGTTCTGCGTGTTGGATATTTGGCAGTTTTGCATCTCTATCAGACTGTTGTCTGCCAGCACGCCAAAGCCTTGGCAATTGTGTATTGTCACGGCTTTCATAACCAATTTCGTTTTAGAAACATCCGACGAGTCTACTCGCAAGCCGTCGAAAGAACTATGAAGATCCATGTTTTCAAACTCGTTGCCATACGAATATTCGTAGATACGCACGCCTGCCCACTGTCCACTCACGCGGTCGTAAGGCAAATAGCTGAACATTTTGTCCAATCTGTCGCCGCGCAACACCACGTTAGCCTCGGCCGTTCCCTTAACCAGCAGCCGTCCATACACATCAATTCCCGCCTTATCGTGAAAAAACAGCATTGTTCCTGGGGCTAAAGTAAGCGTTGCCGCACTGTCAACCTGTATCTTTCCATAAACAATGATGGGTGTTTCGCCTGTTAATGTAGTGTCGCGCCGTATGCGAAGGTTCTTCACCGAACGCGCTTTCCAGCTACGCGCACGAAGTAGCACGCGTTGTTCCATGCCGCCAAGCTGACTAAAAACTAATTTGTCTTCTATCAGTTCCAATCCTTCTGACGTTGCCTTTGGAGATGTCAGCTCAACAAAAACTCGGATGCTATCGTTCTTGCGTACCTCTAAATTATTCGTTTGAAATCCCGATTCAGCACTTAGATATGTACCATCCACATTCACCCGATAGCCTTGCTGGTTGCCGCCAGCCAAGCGTACGCTAGACAGTCGCACGTTAGCCCCAGAACGATTGTACACCCAAAAAGTACGTGTAGACGTGGGCACATTGGCAAATACGGTGTCCATGTCAACCGTATCTGTTGAGAAATGGAGGGGCGAAACCGAAGAAGATGTGGTGAAATCGTCGTCGGAACACGAGAATAACAAGCAGAATATCGAGATTATAAAACAGGCGTACTTTACTTTCATACTGATAATAACGTGTTTCAAACAAATATATTGCCGATAAAACGGGAAAAAGAGTGCGTAACCAGCCTATGAATAAGCACGCAAACAAACCTGTTACCTGTTCTTCTTCCTAATATACCATTGGTGCGTAAAGACAACATATAAGCCGAAAGCCAAGATAAGGCAGGCTAACGAGGCCGACAATGCAAGGTGAATGTCTTCGGCAAAGAAGAAGTAACCAACGAAAAGACCTGCCGCCAGGCCGCTCTCCCAACCTAGCATGTAAGTGCTTACGGCCGTTCCACGTTGACAATGCTTGCTCAACTTGATGAAGAAGAGCAAGAAACGCGAACCAATAAGACCAATACCAAGCCCAACGAACACGGGCGAAATGTAGTTTACAACCATTTGTTTGCGCGTTAATATCATCATCAAGGCCGCAGCAATAAGTATCGAACCCGCCACTACCTGACTTTTAAGGTCGGCATCTACAAAGGCAAAACGTTCGGCCAGCAAGGCTACCGCAAAGCCAACCATCACCATAGCGTAGAACATGGCGGTGAATTGGGTGGACATAAGTATGCCAACCGATAGGCAAATAAGGAAGAGATTGAGGAAAAGCCACTTTGCATCGGGCAAGAAAAAGCGGTCGCCACTAATCTTTTTCACTCCGTCGTCGGGCGTGCGAAAAGGAAATTTCACTGTGGCAAGCAGTATATAAGCAGCCAAAGCCAAAGCTGCACTGGCAAAAAGAGGACTGAAAGAGGTGCGCGCAAAGACAATGCCAAGCATTGGACCGAGCGACAAGGCAAAGCGTCCGAACCACGCAGAGGCATGGTTGGCCTCTGTACGCTGAAAAGATTCGCTCTTATCTATAATCAACGTGCTAGACAATATCATCTGTACTAAACCGAAACCGGCACCTAGTACAAGGCGAAGGAACAACAACACGCGGTATTGCAACCACGACTGATGCAGTTCGCGCTCTACAAGCCAACAGCCTAGCAAGGCCAAAAACACCAAGGCAATGGCCCAAAGACAAACCCTGTTGCGGCGATAACGCTGAACAAGCCAGTTGCAAAAGCCGCCCAAAAGAAACAATCCGATGCCGTAAACGCCCATTACAATTCCCACGCCTTGTTGGGAAAGACCAGCCGACCCCAACATCCAAACAGGCAAAATGGGTATGAGCATATAAACCGACATGGTTATAAGCAAGTTGGTAATGGCCAAAATCCAAAAGTCGGCGTGCCAAAGACTGATGTGTACTGGGGTGTTTTGGGTGTCCATTGCTTCGTTGTTAATTGATAATCATGAAGTGGAGGTGAAGAACACGAACGTTAATAGTTGGCGTACTGAATGCCCTTACATGTAACTAAGGTCAATACGACTCGTCAACAGAGGGGAACGTCGCTGCCTTAACGTCGGTGATGTAGGCCTGCACAGCATCGTTCATCTGCTGTGCAAGATGGGCGTACTGCCTTAAAAACTTAGGTTTGAAACCCTGCGTAAGGCCAAGCATGTCGGTATATACAAGAATTTGGCCATCGGTTGCATGGCCTGCACCAATCCCAATCGTGGCGCACGATACGCGTTTGGTTACCTCGGCGGCTAAATCGGCAGGCACTTTCTCCAAGGTTATGGCAAAACAGCCGGCCTTGTCTAGGGCAATGGCATCGGCAATTAGCTTTTCAGCATCGGCCGTTTCTTTTGCCCTAACGCCATATCCGCCAAACTTATGCACGCTTTGTGGAGTCAGTCCGAGGTGCCCAATAACAGGTATGCCGATGTCTACCAAATGTTTAATCGTGTCGGCAATTTCCTTTCCGCCTTCCAGTTTCAAGGCATCCACACCCGTTTCTTTCATCATCCGCACGGCATTGGCCACGGCCAAGTCTTTTGAAACTTGATAAGTACCAAATGGCATGTCGCATACAACGAGGGCGCGATGCACGGCACGGGCAACACTTCGGGCGTGATAAATCATTTCATCGAGCGTAATGGGCAAGGTGTCGACGTTTCCTGCCATCACGTTAGAAGCCGAGTCGCCCACTAAGATGCCGTCTATTCCAGCCCCGTCAATAATCGTTGCCGTGGTGAAATCGTATGCAGTGAGCATAGAGATCTTCTCGCCTTGGCGTTTCATTGCCGCAAACTGGTTTGCAGTTACCTTCTTTATGTCAGTGTTTAAATAGCCTGCCATGACGTTCTTTCATTTTCAATTAATGGAGTTAGAGCCTCGCCCCAACTCCATTTTGCCATATTTTGTTATAATTTTAGGGCAAAGTTAAGCATTATTATCCATATCTGCAAATTGTGTTTGTTAAAGACACGGCACACGAAGTACTTGTGGAAAGCATTTGATGCAAGTCTTCATCTGTTGTCAAAGCCTGATGTCAGACACGGTCGTGATAACCATTTCCACTTCTTCATCTGTCATCGCTGGGTTTAACGGCAAGCTTAACTCTTCGCTATGTATGCGTTCGGTGATTGGTAGAGAAAGGTCCTTCCACTCGGAATAGCACTGTTGCCTGTGGGGCGGAATGGGATAATGAATGATGGTCTCGATGCCGCGCTTGTGTAATTCGTGCTGCAACAAATCGCGCTTGACGCATAGCACAGGGAAAATGTGGAACACGTTGTTAGCCAAATAGTCCTTGGTGGGCAAGGTTATGTTTGCGTTTCGGATGCCGTCAACATATTTTTCAGCGATGGCCACGCGCCGTTTGTTGTCTTGGTCCAGCCATTTTAGTTTCTCGCAAAGCACTGCTGCCTGCACTTCGTCCATCCTACTGTTCTGTCCAACGTAGTCGAACACATATTTCTTGCTCGACCCATAGTTGCCCAATGCGTGCACAATGTTTGCCAACTCTTCATCGTCAGTGGTTACACAGCCGGCATCTCCCAAGGCGCCGAGGTTCTTACCTGGATAAAAACTGTGGGCAGCCGCATGGCCTACACTGCCTGTTCGCCGTTCATTCCATAGGCAACCATGAGCTTGTGCATTGTCTTCTATCATCAAAAGTTGATGTTCTGCGCAAATGGAAAGCAACTCTTCGGTAAAGGCACACTTGCCATATAGATGCACAACAAGCAGTGCTTTGGTTCGCACACCCATGTGCTTTGCCATTTGTTGCGCATCTATTTGAAACGTATCAGGATGAGGTTCGACCAAAACTGGCATCAAACCGTTAGACGTTATTGAGATGATTGAGGCGATATACGTGTTGGCTGGCACTAGTATCTCATCGCCATGACGCAACAAACCCTTTTCAATATAAGCCTTGAAGATAAGCGAAAGAGCATCTAATCCGTTTCCGCAGGCCACACAATGCGACGTGCCAACGTATTGGGCATAGGCCTTTTCGAAAGCCTTTACCTCGTTACCCAACAGATACCAACCACTATCCACCACGCGGCGAACCACTTCTTGCAGTTGCTCGCGGTGCTGGGCGGTGTATCGTTGAAGGTCGAAATACTTTAACATGACATGAAAGGAGACTTATACATTAATTACATATAACATCGAACAAAGGTGTACGAACACTTGAAGATAACGTTGGTGCGAAACTTATGGCACCCATTCGTAGGTATCGTAACACACGCCACGCCCCCCAAAGCCTTCCTTTTGGAAGATAAGCGGTTCGTTTAACCGTCGTCCGCGGTCTTCGGTAGACTTGCCAAAGTCGAAAAACGGCTTGTCAATAAACACTTCGTCGATGAGATAACGAAACAGAAGGTCGAGCGCACCAACGGCTTTTCCCTTGGCTGATGCAGATATATATTGCACATGCACTACGCGTGGCATAACGTAGACCACAGTTCCTGCAACCATTTCGTTGTCTAAATAGGCAGCATAAAGGCGGATGTGGCGAGAGAAAAGGTTTGCCAACATCGTTATTTCAGTAAGCGAATGCACAGGATTAACGGCGTATCGCTGTTGCAAGTTGGCAGATAGTATGTCCCAAAAGGTGGCAAAATCGTTGCAGGGCATAACTTCTACACCTGCTCTTTGGGCCTTTCGCAGACAGTCTTTTCGCGACTGACTGAAAGTCAACTTATTCTCTTGCGAGATAGTAGAGGATATTTCGCGAGCCGTTAGGCGGGCTTTGCAGACATTGAAAAGTGCATAAAGGTCTTCTTCGGCAGGCAATTCATGGTATATCCACGGTACGGGGCGATACACAACGCGTGTTATTCCCGCATTACGTAACCACGTATTAAGACATTCGAACATCTGCATCACCTTAACCGCCCTACCCTTCTTGTCGGTTATCAGTCCGCCGTAGGTCAACCCACTGTGCGATGCAACACTCCCATCTGCCTCTTTATTGAGTGGCAAAAGAGCCACCAAAGATTGCTTATGGAATATAAGAAGTGAGAAATCGGTGAACCTTTGGCGATGGTAGTCCATATAATCGCGCAAGAAAAGGAAAGTTCCGTTACGACTTTTGCGAACGAAACTGTCCCATTGGGCTTTCAGTTCAGGCGTATATCTAACTATTTCGTACATTCAAAAATTGCAGGATGGGTATTAAAGCCAATATAAAACACGATGCAATGCACCGCTATTTTTTATCTGCGAGATACCGAAGAAAGTCGTCGTACTCGCGAATGTAGTCGTCTTCATCGAACGGTTCGGATGCTAAAACCAAACAAACCGCCCCAGAAGAGAAGTCGTCGAGCGTTCGCCACACGTCTGTATCAATAAGCAAACCTTGATAAGGATGGTTAAGCAACACTGTTTTTTGCTCTTCGCCGTTGTCTATCGTTACATGGAAACTACCACTAAGGGCGATAAGAACCTCCTTACACGACTTGTGCGCATGCCCTCCGCGGCATTCACCGGCAGGCACATCGTAAACCCAATAAGCGCGTTTTATGGCGAATGGAACATCTGTCAATGCCTGCGCCACAGTGAGGTTACCACGCGGATCGGTTATCTTAGGAAAGTCGATAAGAGCTGTGTTCAAGTGTTTCATTTCTTGTTTATCAAACCTTTAAGCATCTGCCATTCGGGTGTTACAGCCAACCTACGCAAGTCGATGGCTATGTTTTCGGCCGTTTGGGTGTCTGTTTCGTTCTTTGCCTGTGCCAATTGGCGTAACGTAAGCCTTGTTTTACCGAACAGGCCATAGAAAGAAATGAGCCGTTGTTCGTTCAACGTGGGCAACAGGTGGAGCAAATGTTCAACATAATGCCCCACCTGATGACTCACCAACTTGGGATTTTGGCCAAAGCTGATGAGAAAGCTATGCAGCTCTGTACTAATGCTATCCATTAACGGTTGCCGTACATCTCTTCGTAATACTTTTGATAATCACCGCTGGTTACTTCGGCAATCCACTCCTGATTGGCCAAGTTCCACTCGATGGTCTTAACGATGCCATCGGCAAACATGGTTTCGGGATACCAGCCCAGTTCGTTTTTAATCTTCGTTGGGTCGATGCCATAGCGTTGGTCATGTCCCAATCGGTCGGCAACATACGTAATCAGATCTTCGTTTATCCAGTCGGTGCGTATCTCTCCATTAGCATCCAATTCTTGTTTTTTAAGCACGTGGCGAAGGTCTTTGTTGCTATCCATCAGTTGGCGAATGGTCTTAATAATCAATTTCACAATGTCGATGTTCTTCATTTCGTTGTGTCCGCCAACGTTATACACCTCGCCAACGCGCCCTTCACGTACAACAAGGTCGATGGCCTTACAATGGTCTTCAACGTAAAGCCAATCTCTAACGTTCTCGCCTTTGCCGTAAACGGGGAGTTTCTTTCCTTCTAAAATATTGTTGATAATTAGCGGAATGAGTTTCTCAGGAAAATGATATGGACCGTAATTGTTAGAGCAACGTGTGATGCTTACGGGCATGTGGTAGGTGTCGTGGTAAGCCATGACAAACATGTCGGCACTTGCTTTCGATGCGCTATATGGGCTATGAGGACACAGGGGAGTTGTTTCCATGAAATAACCAGTACCTCCAAGCGAGCCATAAACCTCGTCGGTAGACACCTGATGATAGCGTTTGCCGGCTTTCCATGTGGGATAACCACATTCATCTTTGCCCGTAACCCAAGCTCTACGAGCCGCATCTAAAAGGTTCTGAGTCCCTAAAATGTTAACATTCAGAAATAGTTGTGGGTCTTCTATGCTGCGATCTACATGGCTTTCGGCTGCAAAGTTGACAAGATAGTCAATGTCATTTTCGGCAAATAGGCGATCAACGAGTTCACGATCACGAATATCTCCCTTTACAAACACGCAACGTTTATCGTCAATATCATCTTTGATTGTACCGAGATTGCCGGCATAAGTGAGGGCATCGAGGATGATAACTCTAATGTCTTGGTCCTTATACTTACGGTAAAGGAGATACTTAATGTAGTTAGCGCCAATGAAACCAGCGGCACCTGTCACAAGATATGTCTTCATATTATCTATAATTTTGAATGTTTCTGTCCTAATGTTATTACTTCACAATCAGTGAATTTGTTCCCTTCAATCGTCAAACGGACTATGGTTCGTTCTTTATGCCAGCCTTGCATACCTGCTGCTCCGGGGTTAATGTGGAGAAGATTCAAGCTTTTATCCGGCATAATCTTAAGGATATGAGAGTGTCCAGAGATAAATAAGTCGGGCGGAGATGCCATGAGTTTCGGGACAATTGCACGTTCATAACGTCCCGGATAACCGCCAATATGTGTCATCATTACATCCACATCTTCACATTTAAAGCGTAGTATCTCACGATAACGGGCTCGTAATT
>ERZ773049.120-NODE-120-length-47630-cov-4.956637_pt1 | contig 47630 bp, 28 predicted proteins | sample MGYA00580633_ERZ773049 | MGnify/ENA primary metagenome ERZ773049 (study PRJEB29015, sample SAMEA2737991) | human oral metagenome | biome: human oral; feature: human-associated habitat; material: dental | place: China | collected 2066 ...
GGTGTGAGCCGAAGCCGTAAAGGAAAAACTTGTCAAGTTCGTGCTTCTCGGCAAACTCCTTTACGCTCTTTCTCAATTCCCCCTCACTCGTTGTGAGAGTGAGGAGGTTCACAAATTCAAGGAACATCGTGGGGATTGCATCATCCCACACACAAATCATACTTTCAATTCTTACTTCCATATCAATGTTGTTTTAGGGGTTATGCTATGCCGCTTTCATCCGCTCACGGATAAGGTTGGCGTTCTTGTTCACAAGGTCTATGATGCGCTCGTGATATTCGGTGTCCTGGTTGTGCTTGCCGTGGCACTGCACCACTTCGAGGGTTCGCAAGTCCACCTCTACGGTTTCAATAATCTCATCGCCAATCCTTGCCGATAGTATGAGGGTGTCGGCTTTCTTGTAGTATCCACTGCCAAACACGCAGATGCCCTGCGTCTTGCCCTCGTTGTAATACTCGTCTATGCTTTCAAGCACCTTGACGATTATTTCCTCGTCCGTGATTACCAAGCCGAAGAATTTGGATTTGTTGGCGATGAAATCCTCCGCATCTTTCTTTCGTTGGAGTTGTCGCTGTTGCTCACGCTCACGCCTTTCAATCTCCCAACGGCGTTGCTCTGCGGCTCTTTCCTTCTCGTGTATGGCTTCAATTTTTCGGGTTGCGTTGTCGTGTGCCGCCATGAAATCTTCGGGACAGATGTTCTTCGGGTTACGGAGGTCTTGACCGAGTTTTTTGAGCATACGCAGATAGTCGCACCACATTGAGAGGTTGTCTATCTGATACTTGTGACGCTTGGCAATCAGATATGATGCCCAACATTCATCGGCAGTACGGGTATTGAAAAGAAAGTGTTTCATGACCTCAATCTCACCGCCTTTCATAAGGGTTTCAATTCTTGGGTCTGAAAGCAAGGCTTTGAAAAGACGCACGGGGGAGATGCCGTGGAAATCGCCCTTGAAGCCGTTACGTCTGAGTTGGGGCAATATCCTCATCTTTGGATATGCACAGCTTCTTGCCACCACATCATCGTATAGGCTGTTGTGCGGTCTTACCTCCATATCGCTGCCTAATGCCCACACATCGCAATAGCAGAAAAGGAAGCCACGGAGCAACGCCATGTCCGTAACCTTGCCGTCGGGTGAAATCCAACGCTGCACGACCTCGTGGCAGTAGAAACGCATCGGTTCGCCTTTCCTGCTCTCGCATCTGACCTGCGCCACGCGGATTACCTGATACCCTTTGCAGGTGGTTATCACGCTGAAATTCTGCGTTTCCTTGTAGATGCGTCTGCGTGTGTCCTGCACTTTGAGTTCGGCATGGCATTTGGGGCAGGTGCAGCCTTCAAGGGTGTCGCATAGTCCGCTGTCGCTGTGCCACTCGTGACCGCAGTCGGAACAGGTGATGTTCCCTTTCTTGGTGCGGTAGCCGATATGCTCAACGCAGTGGCGGTATGCCCAATCTATTTGTGTCGCTGATATGGGGCGAAGGTTGGCGGAAAGTCTTGCCACCTCTTTCTGTATCTTGGTCTTCGGTTTCATAAGCCTAAATCAAATAATGAGGGTTGGGGTTGGTTTTCTTTTCTCGCTGACGGTCTGTGGCGGTTCTGCAACTTGCGGAGTTCCTCCTCTTGGTATTTGCGGACAGCGTTCTGACGTGCCTCCGCCTTTTCCTCTGCCGTGAGTTTCACAACGTGGTTCACAACCACTTGGCAGTCCATCGGTTTGCCCACCTCTATCTCGTTTTCCTCATAGTAGTGGATGGCTTGCCCGAATATCTCTCCGTCCGTGAAACCGTTGCAACCGCTTTTCTGCACATAGTTCAGAATGTGGGTCACGCACTCGTCCATGTTCTTGGCAGGGTTGCGGTACTTCTTTGCAAATAGCGCATCTTCCTCCGCACGCTGTTCCAAGTACATATATATCGTTCTCTTGAAATGGTCTGTTCCTTTCATATCGCTGTCATTTTTAGATTATCTGTTTCAGTATCTCTCTCCAATAGGTCGGCTCTACCTCGCTGAGAAGGAAGTCCATGAAATCCCTCCGTGCGTCCTTGTTCAGTTCGTGGTACAATCTTCGGAAAGTTTCAAAATTGCCGTTGATGTACGTTTCCACCATATACACGAAGATGTTGTCCACCTCGTAATATCTGCACTGCTGCGCTGCCGTCTTGCTGTTTCTTTTTGCCATGTCGGTAAGGGTTAAAGGGTGAATAACCAAAGGATGAAGCCAAAGAAGGCAATGGTGGAAAGGATAGCCACGATTACACCTATCGCCACTCGGAACACTCCGTTTACAATCTCTCTGATGATGCCCCAAAGGATGCCGAACACCCCGAAGGCGGTGCGCATCATCAAGCCGCATATCGCCAACCCGATGTGTTGCGCCATTTGTCTGAAATTTGCCGTTGCCGTCATATCTTCGCTGTTTTTGATTTTTTTGTTTTTAATGCGGATTCAAGAGCTGAGGGAGTTGAGTTTCAAACTATCTTATCTGCCTCTCGTTTATCCGACATTTTTTTTATGCGTCTTTCTGTCGCATCGGTCGTTTTCGTTTCGGGTGCTTGAAAAGGTAGGGATTAGGGAATGCAAGGTTTTTCGGTCAAAATACTACCCGCAGGGCTGGAGATTTTTACCGAAAACAGGAGGCTTGACCTTGCTTTCCCGTCCAATCCCGGAATTACCTTTGCGCCCAGAACGAAAATGACTGACTGATGCGGCTTACTGAAAGGCGCAAAATGGAGGTAAACGAAAACAGAGGCAGATTGTGTAGAAAAAAACTTCAGGGGAAAATCCGTAAAAAAAAGAATCACCAAAAGGAAAAAGACATCACCGGAAGCGTGAAAAGGGCAAACCACAACAAAGGAAGTATGATTGTTTCCGATCCGACGGAACTTGTTCAGCCGGGTGGCAACAATCATTCTTCCCGGTTTGTCCGGCTGTGTGTGGGCGCCTGTTTCATTCATGGGGCAGGCTGACACACTCTGCATTCACTTTCCGCTTCCGGCAAAAGAGACAGCGAAAAAAGAAAAATCATTTGAAAACCCGTAAAAGCACCTCTTGGCATAGGCGCAAAAGAAAGGGGCATTGCTTCATCTGTCTAAACATCGTTTAGGCGTGAGGCAATGCCCTTTTCTCCAGCTATGCGGTAGTCGGCACACGTTTGTTCCAAACTCGTTTTGGGCAATGGTGTGCCGACGGACAATACCGCTTTTACGGAAAATTCTTATGAATGAGGGGATAAAAAACGGGAGTTTATATCAAAATCTCGAATTAAATAGCTACTTTTGCATACGAAGAGTTCTTTGAAGGTTACGCAACGCGCAGAAGGATAATGCAGTAGATAACTAACTAAATCGTAACCTATTACTATCAAGAGCAATTAACCTACGCTCATTTCCAATAAATTACACTCTTTTCGTAACTTCTTACTGCAAATTTACAAAATAATCGCGATTATATGCTAGTGTATTTAAAACTTTTCGGCTTTACAAAGGAAGACCTGGATGAAGTTCATACAGGCCATATACCTAAATAGGGCTGAAACAACTCTCGTTTGTCCAATTACATTAAACGATTTTGCACTTACACTAGTTTTTCTGATGGAGATAAGAATGAAGTTGTTTTGAATTTTAATATTTCTTTATATTGAGCGGAGATTATTGTCTTTGTGCTGTAAAGCCAAGACAAACACTCCTCTCATGCACAAAGTACCGGACAAAGATACGCTGAAATCTAAAATTCCGCCCCATTTGCCTGCGGCAAAACATAGCTAGGCCTCAAAAATTGGCCTGGTGCAAGTCGCCATTCAATGCACGCTTCACAGGTTGAAAACCAGCTGCCGATGCCAGATTACTTCTGCGTTTCCATGCTGCCGTTTCCGTTGGTCGTGAGCAACATGCCCTGCAATCGCTCGCGCTAGCGGTAGTCAGCGTATGTTTTTTCCGTGCCGTTACAGCCTAATAGGCAAACGCGCGGTGTGGTGCGCAGGTAGTCAGCGTATGTTTTTTCCGTGCCGTTACAGCTGCGTACGTGTACGGCACAATCATTTTTGTCTGGTTTTTAGTAAGAATTTTAACATTATAAGTGCCCTTTCTGCCCGCCAATCGCCCACCTTGCCGCAAAAAATCGATTCTCGCGGAGGTTTGTTTCGATGCAAAAAGGGGGTGCATGTGAATGTTGGCAAAATGAATTTTTATTTAAAAAGACCGTCGTTTGCACCACTTTCGGAGATATTTGGTGCTAGATCCAGTGCGTTTTGCTGCTAAATGCAGTGCGTTTTGGTGCTAAACGCAAGGTGTTTTGGTGCTAGATGCAGCGCGTTTTGGTACAAAACGCAAGGTAAAATGCCGCTAAATGCAAGACGAAAAGCATAAATCTCCACAACAATTGTATAAACAAAACCTTTTAGAACCATGAAACACATGCCCAGAAAGGGCAAAACAACCATTAAAAAGTAGGTTTTTAGGGGCTAAAAGTGCGTAATTTGGGGTAAGAAATAATGAGCTGGCAAGCTAACTAGAAAGGCAAAATGGTGCAAAACGCACGTATTGTTCTTAAAAGCAGACAAGAAAAAGGCGTGAAAGGCAAAAAATAGTAGTCATTTTCCTACCTTTCAACCAATTGTTTCGCTAGAACGAAGTGAAAATCAGAACACTTTTGTAAAATTAAATTTAACATTTTAAGGTTTGAGTTTTTGGAGGTTTGCGTTTCTAAGTTGATGAGATGATGAGGTTGTAAGTTGATGAGTTTCTAAGTTGGTAAGTTGATAAGTTTGTAAGTTGATGAGGTTTTGAGTTTGTAAGTTGGTGAGTTGATAAGTTTGTAAGTTGATGAGGTTTTGAGTTTGTAAGTTGGTGCGTTGATAAGTTTGTAAGTTGATGAGTTGATGAGGTTGTAAGTTGATGAGGTTGTAAGTTGGTGAGTCTTTGAGTTTGCAAGTTGATAAGGTTTTGAGTTGATGAGCTTTTGAGTTTGTAAGTTGATGATTTTCAGAGTTTGTAAGTTGATGAGCTGTTGAGTTTTCGTGAGTTGATAAGCCAGCGAGTGGATTTGTTCAGTACTTCGACCATGTGAGGTAGCTTTATCTTGGCTTTTCTTCACAAAGACAACAAACTCCTTTCAACTTACAGAAGCATCAAAAGAGAAGACAGCCTCAATGAGAGAAAAGACAAAACGACCTCAACTTGCAAGCTTTTCCATTAGAAGTTGGCTCTTCATTTCCCAGCGATGCGCCTACAAAGCCCTAGACTTAATAAACCATTTTACTTTATCAAGTCCTCAAAAGCAAACATTTTTATTACCCCATTATCCAATATATAAACATTTATAAGCATACGCGCCCAAAACAACAAGAAACTATCTTTTTTACATACACCCAGCAAATAAAACCACAAAAGTGCCGAAAAAGAGCCAAACTAAACACCAATTAACCTTTTAGCGCGAAACTCTTAAATCTTGTAATATAAATGATTTTTAACACAAAAATAGGTCTACATATATTAAAAATAGGTAAATTTGCTACAAACAATCGATGATACCCAGACCTATACAGATGAAAAGGTCGTAGATGCTAAACAATTACATTAACAACAGCATACCGAGCGAACATGTGCCAGAACGTCAAATCCACGCTTTGGAAACGAAAACCCACTTCATGGAAGACGAAGCAAACACTGGTATCCTTCACAACGTAGCTACCTAATAATGTCCTTATGAAAAAAGCTTATTGTTTATGTGCAATGCTGGCTGCCCTTTCCGCCCCGTGTACAATGCTCACGGCAGCGGCAAAAGAAACAAAGGGGACGGCAACCGTGACCGAAATGCAAGAGCAGAACACCATCACGGGCGTGATTACCGACACACAAGGCGAACCCATTACTGGCGCAACCGTGGCCGTAGTGGGGAAGAGCGTGGGTGCCGTGTCCGATATTAACGGGCGATTTACCCTCAACGTGCGCCCCGGCGCTAAGTTGACCATCTCATACGTGGGCTACAAAACCGTTACCGTTGCAGCCTCCGAATCGATGAAAGTAGAATTGCAAGAAGACGCCGGACAACTATCCGAAGTGGTTGTTGTGGGCTATGGCACACAAAAGAAAGCCAACCTTACGGGAGCCGTAAGCACCGTAGACCTGTCAAAGACCATGGCCGGCCGCCCACAACAAGATGTGGCCAAAGCCCTGCAAGGTGCTGTGCCGGGGTTGTCGGTCATCAGCAACAACGGCGACATCAACGGCAAGCCCACCCTGCGCATTCGCGGTGTGGGAACGTTGAGCAACGATGCCACAAGCAACCCGCTCATCGTTGTAGACGGCGTGCCCATGGACGACATCTCGTTCCTTAACACGCAAGACATCGAAAGCGTTTCGGTGCTTAAAGATGCAGCCTCTACTTCCATCTATGGAACAAGGGCCGCCTTCGGCGTTATACTGATACAAACAAAGGGAGCACATCCCACGGAACGCTCGACCATCACTTACAGCAACAACTTCGCATGGGACCAGGCAACCTTTATCCCTGATTATCCCGACGTTCCCACACAATTGAGAGCAGCCTTGGAAGGTAAAGCCAATGCCAAAGAATACACGGTTGAGCTATTTGGCATGCATTTCAATAAGTTGCTGCCCCTCGCAGAAAAGTGGAAACAGCAAAATGGGGGCAAAACAAGCTATCGTGAGATGCGTCCATACGTAGACGAGAACAACGTGGGCGACTATGCATTCATCGACGGTAAGCCTTACTACTATGCCGACTGGGATGTGAACAAGATTTTCTACAACAATGCCGCTCCCTCACAAAGTCACATTTTGTCGATACAAGGCTCGTCGGGGAAGAGTTCTTACTATATCTCCTTTGGCTATGACCACAAGGACGGCATCATGAAGATACGTCCCGACAAGCTAGACAAATACAATGCTACGGTTAACGTAACCAGCAGCCTATACGATTGGCTACAGGTGGGAGCACGCTTTAACTATACGCGTCGCGACTACGAACGCCCCGACACATATAACAATGTATACCAATTCCTTTGGCGTTGGGGTTCGTTCTTCATCCCTTCAGGCACAATCGGCGGGCACGACACACGTGTGCTGGCACAGCTGAAACAGGCAGCTACGGAGAAGACCGCTACCGACTTCACTCGCATGAACGCATTTGTCAAAGCGAACATCATGGAGGGATTAACATTTAATGCCGATTTCACCTACGCCATCCAAAATATGAACAGAGGCTCGCAAGACTTCTCTGTTTACGGCATCAACTGGTTAGACGCCAATCCTACCTACATCGTGGAGAAAGAAAAAACTTCAGTGTGGAAAGACAACTCGAAAGAAAACACGTGGACACTTAACGCCTACATGGACTACGAGAAGACTTTTGCCCAAAGCCACAACCTTAAGGCGATGGCAGGTTTCAATGCCGAGAAAGTGGAATACATCTATCTCAAAGGCAGCAGAAACATACTGTTAGACCAAGCACTGCCTGAACTGAACCTAGCAATGAAGGACGGACAAGACATTGGCTCGAAACATACCCAACGTGCATCAGCAGGTTTCTTCGGCAGAATTAACTACGACTACAAAGACATTTACCTCTTGGAAATCAACGGGCGTTACGACGGCTCTTCCAGATTTCCACACAATGCGCACTGGGCATTCTTCCCCTCGGTGTCGTTGGGCTATCGTTTCACCGAAGAACCATACTTTAAGAACCTGAAGAATGTAGTGAGCAACGGTAAGTTGCGTGCATCAATGGGCGAAATAGGCAATGAAGCCGTAGGCGATTACATGTTTGAAGAGCTGATTAGCCAGATGGAAGACAAGTATGTGAACTGGGTGGACAACAATAAGCCTAATGCCAACCTGCTAACCATGTACAACATGCCCGACCTCGTGGCAAAGAACCTCACATGGGAACGCATCCGAACCACCGACATTGGTATCGACCTAGGTTTCCTTAACAACGAGTTGATGGTGGGTTTCGATTGGTATCAGCGTGAAAATCGAGACATGCTTGCCCCCTCGAAAGTGCTTCCGCAGGTACTAGGAGCAGACGCCCCCGTATCTAACGCAGGTACCTTGCGCACACGCGGATGGGAATTTACCGTAGACTGGCATCACCGTTTCGGCGAGTTTAACGTGTACGCCAACTTCAACCTAAGCGATTCGCGCTCGAAAGTGGTAAAGTGGGATAATCCATCTATGCTACTCAATGCCAACTATTCAGGCAAAAACTATGGTGACATCTGGGGATTTGAAACCGAACGTTACTTCGAAGAGAGCGACTTCACGGGGAAAAACCCTGACGGCACATGGAATTACGCCAAAGGCGTTGCTTCGCAAAAGGGTCTGGAGCAAGGCTCGTTCCACTATGGGCCAGGTGACGTGAAGTTCAAGGACCTTGACGGCAATGGTGTCATTGACGGAGGTAAAGGCACAGCCGACAATCATGGCGACCTCAAGGTGATTGGCAATTTCTTGCCGCGTTACGAATATAGTTTCCATCTTGGTGGTTCGTGGAAAGGAATCGACCTGGACCTGTTCTTCCAAGGTGTGGGCAAACGCGATGCATGGACTATTTCTTCAATGAACTTCCCACTGATGCGCAAGGCCGACTTGGCGCTCTACGCGCACCAAACCAGCTACAACAAGGTGCGCTTTTCGCCAGACTATAAAACCATTAAGGGCTACGACATTGACCAAAGCAACAAGTATCCACGCCTGTATCCTGGCAACGAGGGGGTAGGAACAATATCGGGAATAGAAAATGGAACGAACAACTATTACCCGCAATCACGATATCTCACCGACATGTCGTATCTAAGGTTAAAGAACGTAACTCTTGGTTACACTCTGCCCACAGAGCTAACGCGCAAGGCCTACATACAAAAAGCACGCATATACTTCAGCGCTAGCAATCTCTTCTTACTGTATAAAGGCAACGACCTGCCCGTAGACCCCGAAATAAATGCGGGTGCAGGACTTAAGTATGGCGGTTGGGGACGTACCGCGCCCATAACCCGCACCTTCTCGTTTGGCATGCAGGTAACATTATAACTACAAGAACCATCTTAAAGCATTAGAAATATGAAAAAGATATTGATATGCGGTATCATCGTGATGGGTGCGCTGGCAAGCTGCAATAGTTTCTTAGACATACACCCAGACGATACGTTCACCAATACTCCTTCTTATTGGAGCAACACCGACAACTTGGATAACCAGTGCAACACTTTCCTCAATAACTATACGGGTTACGGAAACGGAGGTTCGTACGGATGGTTTTACTTCAAGACGTTGGGCGATGACCAAGTAAACTTTTCCAACAACAACTGGGAATATACTAATGTCGTGGCATCGTCTTCAGACTGGAAATACTCATTCGAAGACGTGCGCCATGCCAACTATGTACTAACTGGCCTGCGGTCGTCGTCACTAGATTACGAAACGAAAGCCAACTATGAGGGTATTGCCAAACTCAACAGGGCATGGACCTACTATCAGCTGGTGCGCCAATACGGAGACGTACCCTTCATCAACACCGTGGTTACAACCGAAGACGACAATATTCTATACGGTCCGAGGATTGACCGCGACATAGTGATGGACAGCGTGTTGAACGACCTTAACTATGCAGCTGAATACATTACGCAAACAAACAAGCAAAGATTTACGGCCGACATGGCATTAGCAATGAAAGCCGAGATTGCGCTATACGAAGGAACGTATTGTAAATACAGAACTGCCGAAGACAACGCAGGTAAGGCTGCCAATCCAGACAGGGCACAACGCTATCTGAACGAATGCGTTGACGCTTGCAATAAGCTCATGGCTAAGGGCTACAAACTAAACGACAGCTATAGAGGCAACTATAATTCTACCGACTTGAGCAAGAATCCAGAGATGATTTTCTATAAGCCTTACTCTAAGAATAAGTTACACCACTCTACCATCGACTATACAATGAACACTGGTGGAACCAACGGAATGTCCAAAGACGCTTTCGATGCGTACCTCTTCCTTGATGGCAAGCCCAAGGCAACAACAGCAATGAATACCGACGACGCTGCCACAAAGAACGCTGACGGACAGTACAGCATTGAAGCACAACTTGCCGTACGCGACAAGCGATTGGCCGAAACCATCGACCCTATACTTGCTTTCAAAGGACACGACTACAAGCGTGCAGGCAGTAGTGCCTTCACATCATCCACAGGTTACGCCATTTGCAAATACGATAATGTGACGGAGCTGACCGTAGAAGAACGTAACAACATCGGCAAGCAATACACCGACTGCCCCATTTACTGGTTGTCCGTCATTTATCTGAACTTTGCTGAGGCCAAAGCTGAACTTGGGACAATCACGCAAGCCGACCTAGACAACAGCGTAAACAAACTGCAAGCACGCGCAGGACTGCCTGGGATACAGCTTGCTCCTACTGCCGACCCAGCCAATAACATGAACGTGAGCAACCTGCTGTGGGAAATCCGCCGTACACGCAGATGCGAATTGATGTTCGACAACTGGACGCGCTATTGGGATTTGATACGTTGGCATCAGCTCCATCTCCTCGATTCAGAGCAACATCCCAACATCTATCTCGGAGCAAACCTCAGCAATGTGACTAATCCAGAAGAGGATCTGAACCCCAATGGATATATGATTGGTTCGAACACCATCAATCAAGTGCGCCGTTTCGATAAGAAATATTACTTCTATCCCATACCAACAGGCCAAATTACGCTGGGTGGATTAACCCAAAACCCTGGTTGGCAATAGAAAACAATAAGAGATTGAGCCCTCCAAAGGTTAGATCTAACACTACTACAAATGGGGCACAGCGGGACTGACACCACCGACAAGCTGTACCTCACCTTGCAAACAAGAGGAGATTTGGCAGGGACTTGCCTGAAAATGGCAAGTGCCCTGCCAAATCATGAATAAGACAGACTCACCAATCTGCGATACACAATTCACAAAAAAGAACAGTTATACCAACAAATCATATTTAAAATGCGAAGAATCTATTATTTAAGCGCGGCTTTCGCAGCCCTATCGGGCACCTTCGCCCCACAGCAGGCGCAGGCAGCAGCCGCACAATCGCCTCGCACGACAAACGCAGTGCAACAGCAAACAAGCCTTTCGGGCATTGTTACCGACGCCAACGGCGAACCCGTAACGGGTGCATCGGTAGCAGTGGAAGGCAAGGGCGTGGGCGCAGTGACCGACATCAACGGCCGATTTACCATCGACGCTCGCCCCGGAGACAAACTAACCATCACCTACGTGGGCTACAATCCCATGCAAGTGACGGCTAGGGCCGACATGCGCATCACCCTGACAGAGAACGCCAGTCAGCTAGGCGAGGTTGTAGTGGTGGGCTACGGCACACAAAAGAAGGTGAACCTAACAGGCGCCGTGGCTAACGTCAACGTTAAAGACGCCATCGCCAGCCGTCCCATCACCGACGTGGCCAAAGCCTTGCAGGGCATCACGCCTGGCCTTACCATCACCAACCGCATCGGCGGAGTTGGCACGCAAAGTGCCATTAAGCTTCGCGGCTCGGTGGGTTCGCTTAGTGCTGAGGGAGGAACATCTCCGCTTATCCTCGTAGACAACGTGGAAGTTCCCAACCTCAACCTCGTAAATCCCGACGACATCGAAACCATTTCGGTGCTCAAAGATGCAGCCTCGGCCTCTATTTACGGAACGCGTGCAGCCTGGGGCGTTATCCTTATCACCACCAAACAAGGCGCATTCAACGACAAGGTGAACGTAACCTACTCGAACAACTTCGCGTGGAGCACGCCCACCAAGATGCCCGAACAGATGAAAGCATCGGATAACGCCCGCTTTATCTTCGAGATTATGAAGAGCAAAGGCAAAACAAGAGAAACAAGTATCGGCTACACCATCGACGAGGGGCTAATAAAGAAACTCGAAGATTGGGAAAACAAGTATGGAGGAATGTCGCAAGACGAACTTGGCGAGATGCAAGAAGGGCGAGACTTTGAAATCATTGGCAGCAACACCTACTTCTATCGCTCGTTCGACCCCATCAAAGAGTTCACCCGAAAATGGACTCCACAGCAGAACCACAACCTTTCTGTGACGGGCGGCAGCAAGAAAACCACCTATAACATCAGCCTTAGCTACCTTAACCAAACGGGCGTGATGAAATACAATAGCGACCAATACGACCGCTATACGCTACACAGCAGCATCACGTCGAGCATTCGCGACTGGTGGAAGGTTCGCGCAAACGTACTCTTCACCCGCACCAAGAACGACGAGCCTTATCGCTTCACGTCTGGCCAATACGATGCTTGGTTCTACCTACTGCGTTGGCCGCGTTGGTATCCTTATGCCAACTACAAAGGCCGTCCCTTCCGTTCGGCCGTTACCGACATCAAGCACGGCAACCGCGAAAACACCACAACCACCTACGTTCGCACCAACCTGGGCACCGAGATAACGCCGTTGAAGAATCTCTCCATCAACTTCGACTATACGTTCTCGTTCACCAACGATGCGCGTAAGCTTAATGGCGGCACCGTTTACGCCTACGATATGTTTGCCAGTGCACCATTCTCCAATTATACAAGCCTTTATAGCGTGGCCCACAATATGGTTGAGCAGTCCAGTCAGTACACATTGCAGAACATCTTCAAGGGTTATGCCACCTACATGTTCAACCTCAACGAGCAACACAACTTCAAACTAATGGCGGGTTTCGATGCCGAGACGCGAGAAGCGTTCTCCCATTATTCAGAACGCCAAACCATCTATAACGAAAAGTTTCCAGAGATAGCATTGTCTTCAGGAAACCAATTTTCGTTCAATAGTGCCTATAGCTATCACAACGACTTCGCAGCAGCCGGCGTGTTCGGACGTCTAAACTACGACTACATGCAGCGCTATCTGCTTGAATTTAACTTGCGTTACGATGGTTCTTCGCGTTTCCCTGTTGGCAAGAAGTGGGCTTTCTTTCCCTCATTATCCGCAGGATGGCGCGCAAGTGAAGAGAAATTCATGGACTGGGCCAAGCCCGCACTCTCCAACTTCAAGCTACGTGGCTCGTGGGGTACCATCGGTAACCAGGATGTAGCTGCCTATTCTTACCTCTCTATCATAGCTCCACAAAACTCAGGATGGGTAATTGATGGCAAAAACGTTGCAGGTTTACTCGCACCAACAGTTAGTTCCGATGCCCTAACATGGGAACGCGTGTCCACACTCGACCTTGGTTTCGATGCCAGTTTCTTCAACAACGACCTCAACGTAACCTTCGACTGGTATCGTCGCGTTACATCAGGCATGCACACCGCCGGCGAACAGCTACCCGCAACCTTTGGTGCCACTGTACCAAAGAAAAACTTTGGCGAGATAACAGGCACCGGATTAGAAATAGGAGTCAACTATCAACACCAGTTCTCCAACGGCTTAGGCATCTCGGCTTCGGCTTCTTTCTCACACGTTAAAGAGGTTATCACCAAGTTTAACAGCCAAACCCGCAACATCAACGGCAACTATCAGGGCAAGCGACTAGGCGAGATTTGGGGCTACGAGACCGACCGCTTGTTCCAAGCCGACGACTTCGACAGCAACGGAAAACTGAAACCAGGCATCCCCTCGCAAAGCAAATTCGAGAACGCAGACTTTAAATTTGGTCCGGGCGACGTGAAATACAAGGATCTCAACGGCGACAAGGTCATCAATTATGGCGACAACACCGTTGAAAACCCTGGCGACCAAAAGGTGATTGGTAACTACTTGCCCAACTACGAGTACAGTTTCTCGCTCGGCGCAAGCTATAAGGGATTCGATTTCAACATGTTCTTCCAAGGCGTGGGCAAGCGCGACTTCTGGGTTGGCGGTGCAATCGGCATCCCAGCAGGCGGTTCTGGCTACAAGGAAGCTGCCTATAAGCATCAGCTAGACTACTGGACACCCTCCAATACGGGCGCATTCTATCCCCGCCCAACGGATATGGGCTGGAACCAAAACGGCCGGAACTACCTTACACAAACTCGTTTCTTGGCCAACATGGCCTATTTGCGCTGCAAGAACATCACGTTGGGCTACACCCTGCCGCAAAACATCGTAAATAAAGCCTTGTTGCAAAGCGTGCGTGTATACGTAAGTGCCGAAAATCTTTTTGAATTCGACAATCTACACCTACCTTTCGACCCCGAAACAACCAACTACAAACGCGGAGTTGGAGAAGCAGGCTGGTCCTTCGGACGTTCATATCCCTACACCCGAACCATCTCTTTCGGTCTGCAAGCCGCATTCTAACCCCCTTAACAAGAACAAAATATGAAACATAAGATATTGAGCCTTGTGCTCTTGACCCTACCTTTGGTAGCCTGCAACGACTTCCTTACGCGCGAGCCTATCGACCGTTTACGCGACGACAACGACGAAACGTGGAACTCGGAAAATGTCGTCAAGTTTTCAGTGTACAATGTTTACCCAAACTTTTTCAAGGGATACAACTCTTCATGGGGGCGTGCCGACTGGTTCGCTGAAACTGACATTGCCGACTGGAACGACGACAACGCACAAGAAAAAGCCACTTTCTTCACGAAGAACGTGCCCACTACAACAAGTTCCACCAATCCTTGGAACTTCGAAATAATACACGCCGTTAACACCTACCTCGACAAGCTATCCCGCTCTACCATGCTAGACGAGCCTAAACGCCATTGGACGGGTGTTAACCGTTTTCTCCGTGCGCTAGAATACGCCAAACTTGTGTCTAACTTCGGCGATGTTCCATACTATCAGCAGCCCATCACACCAACCGACAAGGCGGCGCTTTATCGCGCATTCAGCCCACGAGCAGAAGTGATGGACAGCGTATTATCAGACATGAAGTACGCTATGGCAAACGTACGCCTCGAAGACGACGTCAAGGGATTGCACATCGTTAAGGATGTTGTATATGCCTACGCCTCTCGTATTTTCCTCTTCGAAGGCACGTGGCAAAAGTATCACAATAAAAACAACGAGCTGGCAGCCAAATACCTACAAGAGGCCAAAGATGCGGCCGATTACGTATTGCAATCAAAGCGTTATAAACTGTGCAGCAACTACAAGGACCTCACCACATCGATAGACCTTGCCGGAAATCCCGAGATTATTCTCTATCGTTCGTACGTAGATGGCGTTGTTACCCACAGCTTGATGACGTTCAACAACACCGAACACGAGAAGTCGAGCCCTTCGAAGTCGCTCATCGAGAGCTACCTCACAAAGAACGGACTGCCCATTACACAAGTGGGTGGGAACGCCATGTACAAAGGCGACATGCTGTTTAAGGATGAGATGGCCAATCGCGACCCACGACTTTATGCCACCATCGACACAGCAGAACTGCGCTTGCCCTCTGTTGCATCCGTGTATGCCGCATCGGGCTATTTCGCCAATCGTTTTGTCAACCCCACACTCATCGACAAGTCCGGCGGAAAGAGTAACAGCAACATCACCGACGCACCTGTAATGAAACTCAACGAAGTGATGATGAACTACATCGAGGCCGCAGCTGAGTTGGCCACATTGGGCAAGTACACCCTTACCCAAGCCGACTTCGACCGCACCATCAACGCCCTTCGTCAGCGCACCAGCACCAACATGCCTACCTTGCAGCTGGTGGGCGATGCGCTACGTGTACCTGCTGGCGTAATAGACGATTCGCAGCGCGATGCAGACGTTTCGCCCATCCTTTGGGAAATACGCCGCGAACGCCGTGTAGAACTGGTTTACGAAGGCCTACGCTTTAACGACCTGCGCCGTTGGAAAAAGCTGAACTATGCCGATATGGTGAAGAACCCCAAGCTTAACATGGGCGCTTTCGTTAACAAGAAGGAATACGTAGCGTGGTATAACACAGTTCACCCAGCAGATAAGCCCGAGAAAACGCTAACGAAAGAGAAAATGAGCAAGATACAGCTTGTACTCCTTAATGCCAAGGGCGAATATGAGGTAAACGACACTGTTGGCTATATCAGGCCCATAGTGAAACAAGACTTTATGCGTACCTACTCGGATAAAGACTATCTCTACCCCATCCCATTCGACCAGCTAACGCTATACCGCAACGCTGGCCACACCATCAAGCAAACTCCTGGTTGGGAAGACAAGAAATAATCCATCAATAAAGCTCCCCCACCTTGCCTGCAAGGTGGGGGAGTTTTTTTATTGAAATATTGCTGTGTGGTAAACTTCAATTCGGTGCAATTTATTTATCTACAATGCCCATTATTGGGCATCACGTATTTATACTTAGAAAAATAAGCCCCCTCTTCAGACTATCATTCATCGGCTGTCCGCTAAAATTAGAGAACACAAGGCACCAGATGTTGTCAAATGTATTCTACAAGAAATTGAACAGCTTAATTTTAAGTCCTTGTGCTGATTACATAGCTTCTATCCATCGCGCACACAGGCTGTGCGCTAATGATGAGATTGCGACAAACAGAAAGGGGCTTACTTATGGTGAAATGAAACTAATTTCCTAAGTCGTATTGACTTTTAATATTTCTATAAACTGAAAGCAACGCTGAACAAGCCAACTCACTGGCTTATAAACACACTAAGACCCAACAACTTCCAAAGACATCAACTCAACAATTCACCAATTCAAAACCTCACTAACACATCAACTTACAAACTTATCAGCTCATCAACTCACTAACTCATCAACTCTCTAACTCATCAACTCTCTAACTCATCAACTCACCAACACATCAACTTACAAACTTATCAACTCATCAACTCACTAAATCATCAACTCGCTAACTCATCAACTCATCAACTCACAAACTCATCAACTCACAAACTCACAACCTCACAACCTCAAATCATTATCTTTTATTTTACAATGCAGCTCTAAATTTCGCTCCGTTCTAGCGAAAATATTGATTTAAAAGTAGGTAAAAAGCCACTTTTTCTACCCTTTCATGTCTTGGGGCTTGTCTATTTTTAAGCCAAGTACCTGCATTTTGCACCATTTTGCCTTTCTAGTTTGCTTACCAACTCGTATTTTTTCAACCCCAATTACCCGCTTTTAGCCCCTAAAAACCCACTTTTTAATGGCCATTTTGCCCTTTCTAGCCATGTATTTCATGGTTCTTAAAGGTTTTGTTTATACAAAAGCCGTGGATATTTATGCTTTTCGTCTTGCATTTAGCAGCAAATCACACTGCATTTAGCACCAAATCACACTGCATTTAGCACCAAAATGCCTTGCGTTTTGCACCAAAACACCTTGCATTTTGCACCAAAACGCAGTGCATTTAGCACCAAAACGCACGCCATTTAGCACCAAAACGCACCCCATTTAGCACCAAATAGCCCCAAAACGGGTGCAAATGGCGGCCCTTTCAAGTAAATATTCATTTTGCCAACATTCACATGCAACCCCTTTTTGCCTCAAAACAAACCTTCGCGAGAATCGATTTTTTGCGACAAGGTAGGCGATTGGTGGGCAAAAAGGACACTTATCATGTTAAAATTCTTACCAAAAACTTAACAAAATAAATATGTCGTAAACTCGCACAAGTGGGCAATGGCACGAAAAACATGTACGTTTGCAACGACCGGCGCAAGCGTTTGCAGGGCATGCTGCTCATAGTCAACGGCAACAGCTGTTGCTCCAGCTGTCGGTCGTTCGTACGCTAACCCACTCCCTATACCACCCTCCCTATATAATAAAAGCAGGCTAATCGCACTTGTACGATTAGCCTGCTTTGCCTGCTTTGCCTTATACCGGCGTGTATCAACTGCTATTTCGCTAGTACTTTTTGCACCGCTTCGTAGATTTTATTCCCCCGCAAGTCTTTGGCAATGATTGTTCCATCGGGCGAAACAAGGAGAATTTGGGGGATGCTTACAATAGAATAGGCAGCCAGTACCTGCTTGCGCGCATCGCCTTTAAGCAAAAGCTGTTGCCATATGGCCCCATCTTCCTTAATGGCTTTCAGCCAATCGGCCTTCCTAAAATCGGTAGAAACGCCCAAGATGGTGAAGTTTTGGTCTTTAAAGGCATTGAAAGTTCTGAGCAAGTTGGGCGTTTCTTTCCTACACCAAGTGCAAGAAGAACTCCAAAAGTCTACCAATACAAACTTCCCTTTAAAGTGAGATAGGCTCAAAGCCTTTCCAGCTTTGTCTTCCCCCACAATGGGTGGAGCCACTTGTCCCACCACCGTTTGTTCCAAAGCATTTAGCTTTTGCGTTGCTCGCGCGTAGTACCAGGTTTGCTTTGCCTCATCGTTTGCCCCCTCAACCATCTGCCGCGCGCGGTCTAAATCGGTGCGGTTGGTGATGTTGGCGTGCTGCAACCTATACGTATAATATAGGTAAAGGCCGAAGGGCGAGCCTTGATGCCGCGCCACTTCCTTGTCTAACCATTGTCGTAATTGCTCGTAAGCCCGATTGTAGATAGGTGCGGTAGAGGTTTTTATGCGCTGCATCTCGCGTTGGTCGTTGCGATTGCACGCCGCGTAAAACACTTGGTCCAACGAATCTAGCGTATGTTTGTGCCCCGCGCTGTCCTTTTGATGTGTAAACAGGGCGTATTGCGCGTTAAGTTTCACGTTGGGATTGTCTGCCGATATTACTCCGCGGGCGTTTCTAGAAACCGACAACTGGTTATTGCCGCCGGCTAAAAACAAGTAAGTGCCCTGTTCAAAACAACTCTCCATGTCGTTAACATTGAACACGGGCGAAAGAAAGAAGAGGCGCGTGGTGAGCGTATCGTTTTGATAGGCAAATGTTCCGTCCGTCACCTCGAACGAGTCGAGGGGCTGAACATAGCCGTAGCGTTCGTCTTGAACCATGAAGAGATACAGCCTTTTCATGCGCTTGTCGGCCGTATGCCCCTGCACGCTTATGCCCACAGCCAAGCACTGAACTGCAATGAGCCCAGCCAATAGGGCAAGCGAAAAAAGTCTTTTCATATTGTTATCTTTCGTTTTGGGTCATGGTGTTGGCATTAAAGCGCATCACCTTTTGCGGAATGGGCAGGATGTACCTCGGGTCGTTTGGCGGCAGCGTCCATGTTTCAGTCTCGCCAACATGCTTAACCGTTGTGGCAAAACGCGGGTCTAGGTTAAGCCTTTTCAGGTCTACAAGGCGTAAAAAGCCGTTAAAGGCCAACTCTCGGCGGCGTTCTTCGAGTACGAAATTCAGCACGCTGTCCTTGTCCACCAACGAAACGTAACCATTATCCTTAATGCGATGGGCACGCAATTTATTTACCAGCGCCAAGGCGTGTGGCATATAACCCACACGGGCCTCGCATTCGGCTGCAATGAGAAACAGCTCGGGCGTGCTAATGGCCGTGTTGGCCCGCACATACGGAACCCATATTGGGCGCGGAAGTGTCTTTCCGCGAAACGTTTCGGCCATAAAAAGCACCTTTCGCATGTCGGCATCTTCGTATAATTTCAGCAAGCTATCCGACGGAAACACCTGCGAACTCAACCCAAAGATATAGGGAGCGTATTTGATAAAGATGCTTTCGGGGTTGGCATCGGCATCAGGAACATTGGTGCGACCAATCTGACCTGCGGGTTTCACCACTTCATAACGCGTAAGGTCGAGCAGCGTATCGTGTCGGGCAATCACCTCGTTGGCCGCCTTCAGGGCCTCTGCATAGTTGCCCATATATAGGTAAACCCTAGCTCTAAGTCCGCGTGCGGCATCTTTCGTGGCATGAAAAGCATTGCCGCTTATTTCTTCTGGCAGGCTGCTTTCTGCCTCATTGAGGTCGGCCAGTATCTGCTGATACACGCCTTTTACGCTAGTTCGCGTAAGATTGGTTTGCGAAATGTCGGCATTAAGCAGCAAGGGCACGCCAGCATCAGCATCGGCCGTGGCCTCGTTATAGTGTTTGGCGTAAGCATTAACGAGGTAAAGATAGTCTAAGGCCCTATTAACGAGTGCTTCGCCGCGTATGGCCGCCTTCTCCGCAGTGCTTCCTTCGGTGGCATCCATCACTTCGCGAATAACCACGTTGTTGGTGAAGATGCGCGAATAAGACGAGGACCAGAACGTATCGTCTTCTCCATCGCCGAACACTTGCTTGTCGAACGTGTAAAGACGTTTTAGGCTTGGCTTGATGGTGTTAAGACCTTGGGTACCCGTACTGAATGCCATGTCTGGCAGATAACAATCGTCGGTGAGGTAGATGGGATATGTTTCGCCCATCTTTTGTATATCATAATGGCTGATCATGGTTTTGTAGTCGGCGGCCGTTTCAGGTATTCTCTCTCCTTTGGGCTTGATGTCGAGAAACGAATCGCAGGCGCATAGCAGCGCGGTCAAAGCCATTGATACGATGGTGTTATATGTTGTTTTCATCTTTCTTTTGCTTTTAGGTGGGAATTGTCATTTCCTTTAATGTGTGTAGGGCGCAGGTTTAGAACGTTGCCGAAAGGCCGAATGTCCACGTTGCAGGCGTTGGTATGGTGCGCATGCCCCATCCGTAGCCCGTAGTTCCCAGTGCTTCGGGGTCAACACCGTATTTGTTGGCACTCCAACTAAGCAGGTTTTGCCCTTGAAGGGTAAAGGCCAGTTGCGACAATCCGCACTTAACCACGAGCTGTTGGGGTACGCGATAGGTGAGCGACAGGTGGCGAAGCTTGGCATAATCGGCCTTAAACACATGGCGGTCGGCAGCATACCACGGATGTCTCATCGTGGCCAAGTCTAGCGCATAGCCGGTAAATGCAGGTGTGGCATCGGGGTTGCGCTCGTCGCCTGGTTGCCTCCAGATGTTGCGCATCTCTTTATTGGGGTTGAGATGCGATGGTTCAGACACGAAGGGGGCCGGCTCGGTGCGCAGCACATTACCGCCGTAGAACATCAACATAAATGATAGTTCGAAGTCTTTATAAGCGATGGTGTTGCTAAACGACCCACTATAAGTGGGATGACGCGTGCCCGAATAAACAAGGTCCGACAAGTTGCTTACTTGCGCTTCGGTTTTGCTGCCGCCTTCTACATAATAGCGCGGCGTGCCATCGGTGGGCGAAAGGCCCGCGTACTGAAAACTGAATATAGCCCCAAGCGGGTGTCCCTTAACGGCTGCAAAGCCGCTGGTGTAAGAGTGTACGTTGGGATTAGAGTCTTCCACATCGTCGAGCATATTCTTGTTATAGCCAAAATTCAGGCCCATTGTCCACCTTAGGTTTCGTGTTTGCAGGTTAACGCTGTTCAGCGAAACCTCAATGCCTTTGTTGGTCATGTTGCCATAGTTCAGCGTTAGTTGTTTAAAGCCCAGTGTGGGGTCGGCATCGCGCTGGGCAAGAAGGTCGGTAGAATGCTTGCGATATACCTCTATGCTACCCGAAAGGCGATTGTTGAGCACAGAAAAATCGAGGCCTAGGTTGGTGGTTGCGGTCTTTTCCCAGCGCAGCGTGTAGTTGGGCGGATTCTTTATTTCGGCCATAAAGTCTTTGCTCCAAGGGTTGTATTGGGCTGCTTTCAGCGTAACGTATGGGCTGGCACCGCGTGGAACGTTTCCGCCAATGCCGTAAGTAGCCCTAAGGGTGAGGGCGTTGAGCCACGACAGCTTACCCGCCAAGAAACGTTCTTTGGCGATATGCCATGCACCACCCACCGACCAAAGCGGACGATACTGGTAACGCGGGTCGGTTCCAAAAAGGTTAGACTGGTCAACACGTATGCTTGCCGTAAGGTTGTACTTGCTGTCGAAGGCGTAAGCAGCATTGGCATAGAAGGATACATAGCGGTTTTCTATCTCGTTTATCCAATTGTTGCCCGTGAACGACCAACTGAAATTGCCCGCAAGCGACTCCGTTCCCTTAACGTTTGTCAGGGCTGTCGGGTCTATGGGTTTGTAAGCCAGCGTGCTTTCGTTGAACCCCATGTAGTATATCGAGGTGTTGGTGGTCTTTGTTCTGCGCCGTTCGCCGCCGGCAAGAGCCGTGATGCTGTGCGGGCCGAAGTCGCGATTGAAGTTGAGTTGAGCGCGCAAGGTGTACGAGTCGGCATCGCCCCTACTCTCCGAATAGTGTGCCCCCTCTGGCACGTTAAGGGTTAGTTTTTTGGTGGTTGGGTTGTATTGTGCGGCATCATTTATCATGTTGCGCACATAATACGAGCGTTCGCTGAATATCTCAACCGTTTTGTCGGCCGAATTTTCGGTTTGGAAACGCACGTCGAAGTTAAGCCCCTTCATGATTTTGAGGTTCAGTCCCAGCATCAGCCTGTAATAGTTCTCGTTACTGTTATATCGTTCTTCGCGCCTGTTTGTTATGGGGCTGTAATGTTCGTCTTTAAGTCCAAGGCCTATAAGTCGGTTCATTTCCCATTCCGACTTGTATGTCGGCACGTTCAAGGGGTTGCCGCTTTCGTCTTTCAGCATCGTGTACGAGGGTTGGTTTCTGTACATGTCGGTGTAAGTTCCCATTCCCCTGTCGCTGTTGGTGTTGTTATAGTTTATGGTAAGGGCGGCCTCGGCGTTAAGCCAACTCGTCAGTTTGATGTTGTCTCTTAGTGTAGCCCCATAGCGTTGCATCTGGTTGTAGCGCGCATTAAAGCGGTTGCCCGTATAGTTAAGGGTAAACACGTAGCGGTTGATGTCGTTTCCTCCGCTTAGGCTAAGGTTGTGTTGGTGCTCTATGCCAGTCTGCGTATAGAAGTCTTCCAGCTGTTTGCGGTTGTTCAGGTTGCGATATTTGTTCATGCCGTCTTGAAACGTCTGCTCGTCGATAAGCCCGTCGCGATGCTTATAAAGCAATTCCGAAACGGGGTCGAGGTAATAGTTGGGAGGTATCATGGCATAGGGTATGGAGTTAAACTTGAACCCATATTCACGAAGGTCTATCGTCTCGCGCGTGTCCATCAGGTTTAAGTAGTCCATGTCGGGTTTGGGCGTAAACTTCACACTGGCATCGTATCTGATGGTGGTTTTGTTCTCGCCTTTCGCATCGATGGTGCTGATAACCACAACGCCGTTGGCAGCACGCGCGCCGTAGATAGAGGCAGCGGCCGCATCCTTCAATACGGTTATCGACTTGATTGTTGCAGGATTGATGCTGTTAATGTCGCCTTCGAAGGGCAAACCGTCTACAACGAACAGCGGACTGTAAGCATTGGCACCGCCGTTTAGCGTAGACATGCCGCGGATGTACAGTGCGCCGTTCTGCTGCATCATGCCCGGCACCATGCCTTCGAGCCGTGCCAAGATGCTGGTTTGCAGTTTACCTTTCAGCTTTTCGGGCGTAACAACGTTGAACGAACCCGTTGTTCGTTCGCGCGAAATGGTTTGGTAGCCCGTAACGACAACGTCTTTAAGTGCCTGTTCGCCTGCACTCATGGCGATGTGGAAGTTAGAACGTTGGCCAATGTTGATGGTTTGTGTGGCCATACCCACATAGGTAAAGGTTAGTTGCGTGGCGTTGGCCGGCATGGGCACGCTGAACTTGCCGTCGGCATCGGTAACGGTGAGGGGCGTTGAACCATCGGCCGACACGCTAACGCCCATCAGCGGCTCGCCATTTTCGTCGGTAACGGTTCCGCGAAGTAGGCGTTTGCCATTGTCGGGCATGGCTGTTCGTGGTGCGTTTTGTGGGTTGTTGGCTGTGGCTTGCGCAGCGGGTGGGGCTATAGTCAGCAGCGACGGCAAAATAATGGCAACTGCAAGGCGATGCCTCAGCATGTGGTGCATGGCCATTTGCACACGGGGTAGAATGGGGTTCATTGGCTTTTGGGTATTGTTTTGTATTGTTATGATGTGTTGTGTCGGCTGTTAAGTTACGTGTTTGGCGGGCTGTTGTGGTGGCTGATACCAGTTTTCGTGTATAGATTTTTAAATGATTGGCGGCGTGCAACAGGCGTTATGCCCACCTGTATGCGGGGGCGAAGAAAGCCCACTGTCATAACATGTTCCACCTTATCGGCTGTAAAGATAATCGTTTTTTTGCTTTTGAGCAAGAAAATAGGGGCTTTCGTTAAGCAAGCCTGGGCATTATGCAATGGTCGCAGCAGCTTGTAAAACCATTTACTCGTCAATTTATCAACAGAAGACGAACGTTTTCGTTAAGCCAAATGAACAATGTCGAGCTTGCTCGGACATCGTCATGGCGAGAAAACGCACTTTTCGAGGAACGAGAAAAGAACGTTTTCGTTAAGCCAAATGAACAATGTCGAGCTTGCTCGGACATCGTCATGGCGAGAAAACGCACTTTTCGAGGAACGAGAAGAGAACGTTTTCGTTAAGCCAAAGGCGCAATGTCGAGTTCACTTGAACATTGTCATGGCGAGGAAACGCACTTTTCGAGGAACACGGAAAGAACCACTAAACCCCTCAGCCGAAACCAATTAGCTCGTCAACTTGCTAACCAACATCCCCCTTCTTACCTTATTCATTCGCCAGTTGTTAATTGCAATCCGTTCTTATTGGCTCACAAACTCCCGTATTCGAAAACTTAACACTCACCAACTTACTAACTCATAAACTCATAAATTCAAACAACTCACTAACTCGCCAACTCATAAACTCACAAACTAAAACAACTAAAACAACTCAAAAACTAAAACTTACCAACTCATAAACTCAAACAACTCCCCAACTCATAAACTCGAACAACTCATAAGCCCATAAACTCAAAATCTTAAAATCTTACATTATATTTTACAAAACACACTTCTTCCGCCACCCCATTCTAGCGAAAAAATGGCTCCAAAACAGGCAATTTGCCCCAAATTTCGGCCTTTCACGTTCATCTTTCTGTCCACTTTTAAGCCAATTGGCTGCATTTTGCACCATTTTAACCTTCTAGTTTGGTTGCCAACCCCAAATTTGTCAAGCCCAATTACCCACTTTTTACCCCTAAAATTCCACTTTTTGATGGGTATTTTGCCCCTTTTAGCCATGTTTTTCAAGCATCTAGAAGGTTTTGTTTATACCATTTCAGTGCATTTTTATTCATTCCGCCTCGCATTTAGCACCATTTTGTACTGCGTTTTGCACCAAAATGCACTGCATTTAGCGGCATTTCACCTTGCGTTTAGCACCAAAATGCACTGCGTTTAGCACCAAAACGCACTGCATTTAGCACCAAAACGCAGTACATTTAGCTGCAAATGGCCCAAAATCTGGTGTAGATGACGACCTTTTCAAATAAAAATTCATTTTGCCGCATGCACAGGCCAACCCCATTTTGCACCAAAACGAACCTCCGCGAGAATCGATTTTTTGCGACAGGGCGGACTGCTCGTGGGCAAAAATGGCCCTCATAATGTTAAAATTCATACTGAAAAGTGGACAAAGATAAGGATTGACAAGTTGACGGGTTAACGAGTTGACAAGTTAAACAAGATAACGAGTGAACAAGATAACAAGATAACGAGTGAACAAGATAACAAGATGACGAGTGAACAAGATAACAAGATGACGAGTGAACAAGGTAACAAGATGACGAGTGAACAAGGTAACAAGATAGCGAGTGAACAAGTAAACGAGCAGACAAATTCATAGCTTTTCTTGTCAACTGAAATATCACTTGTTAATCAGTCAACCCGTCTACTTGCCAACTAACCATCCTCTTGTCAGCTAATAATCAACTCGTCAACTGATAACCAACCCGTCAACTGATTTGTTTGACGGAAAGATTGGTCAAATTATCTAACGCGTATTAAAATCCCAACAAAAGCCATTGCGGTTACAAATTATTTCTTTAAATTTGCCTTCGTAACACTTTATGCCGACTGTTGGCCTGCATTGCCTAAGCCTCGTTTCGCGTTAACAAATGCGATACTCCCTTTTGAAAGAAAGGACATTTTAAAGCAACTTGCACGGGTCTGGCGCATAACAACAATCGCCATGAAGCAACTTACTTATACCGATAGAACCTGAAAACCGAAAATAAACTAAGGAGAAGAACGCGATGACAAGGGAAGAACGCGCTGAAAAATGGCTTCGCAACGTACCTCACGCCGAAGCCTTAAACCTGGAAGCAAGAAAGGAGATATGCCGTAGAGTGGCAAAGAAGGTGATGTTAGTTTCCTTTGCCGTGCTTGCTTTGGAAATAGTTTTGCTCTTTTTATTCGATAAAGAAACAATCTTTAATGACGCAGGCAACTTCGTAATTAACGGTACACGGCAAGAACATGATAGAAGTGGAGTTGCTTTGACGTTAATTGGTGTTTGTATCTTGTATCTACCGCTTATGGCATTACCCCTTCTTGCTGCCGTTTTATTCAGGAAAAAGGAAATTCCCTCTGCCGTAAATCGCTTTTTAGAGGAAAGAAACAAGGGCGAAGCACGCGAACAATGGGCAACAGACGATGACTGGAAGCAGCTTGCCAACCAGACTGGAAGGCGTTATGCAGACTGGGGAATGGATATCGATGGCGAAGAACGTAGCGATGGCTTTACGATGGCTGACGTAAGGCAGCAACTTGCAGCGTTGAAATATGACAAGCGCGATTCTATTTATATTTGGGTGCCCGATAGGATAAACGTAGACGACAAATTTAGGTACAACTATGTCTTCATTTATCAGGGAGACCGCTTTGCGCGTTTCGATGTCGAGGTATTTACCATTGACATAGCGCACAACAACCACATGATAACCTACAAAAAGGAGAATTTGAGTGAGAAGAAAACAATGGAGACGTTGCAAAACCTTCTTGACAACCATGCTATCCCTAAGTTGCAACGCTGGAAAGTTCTAGCGGATTGCCTGATAGAAAAAAGCACTGATGCAGAAAACTACAAAGCCATCGTTGAGCTATTGCCCGGAGGAGAAACGTATCTCGCTCAGGTTGAGAAGTGCATCGCCGCACCCAAACAATATTATATGGACCATGAGGAGAGATATGAGGACAGGGGAATGGATGAAACCGACCGAAATGGTGATATAATTTGGATAGCCATTGCCGATGAAATGCTCGACAGCGGCAATGCTGTTGAGCTGGATTGGAAGGAAACTAAGGAAGAGTTTTATTTGCAAATGCAGGATTTGGCAGGCAAACATAATCTTGAACTACGCGAGGAGTGGCTGCAAGAGGATGGGGACATTCCGACATGGTGTGGGGTTCTTGACGGAAAATGGGAAGAGCAAGGTTTCTGCATCGCCGAATTTGATATTGATAGCGACAGCTATGTTCTCTTTATTTGCACATGCGAAACGCTAGAAAAGCTAAGAAAACTGGGCGATGAAGTTCTTCGTACAATTGATTTAGCACAGGAAATGTAGCCTTAACGAGCGGGGTTGTTGCCACTTAGCGAATTACAAACTCGTTAACTTGCCAACTGGAAACAAGCCTGCCGAATCGTCAGCCCCATTAACAGAAAACGATACTTAAACAAACAATAAAAGATATGACAAAGGAAGAACGCGCAGAAAAATGGTTTCGTAACATACCCAATACAGAAACCATAGACTTGGAAACAAGAATGGAGATATGCAGCAAGGTGGCAAAGAGGATGATCTTAGTGTTCTTTGCGGTGTTTGCTTTGGAATTAGTTTTGCTGTCTGTGATTGTCGGAGACGATTTTTTTAATGGCTTAGCAGACTTTGTGAACAGCCTTATCGGAGGCAGCCACAACAGAGGCAGCCGTAATGTGGCGGTAATCGTCGCAGCTATTGTCTGCGCACCACTTATCGCCTTACCCCTTATTGCCACCCTTGTTTTCAAGAAAAGGGCAATTGCATCTGCCGTGAATAGAACCTTAGGCATAACGAACGAGGGCGAAACGCGTGGACATGGGACAACAGATAAAGATTGGGAGCAGTTGAGTGGTTGGATGGACACGTCCTATCCGGATTGGGACATGGTTGTTGGCGACACAACTATTGAAGGGTTTACGCCGAAAGACGTAAGGCAACAACTTGCTGCATTAAAGCCTGGCACGTTTAAAAGCATTCTTATGTGGGCGCATATTCCGATAAAAGCAAATGAGGAATACCAGTTCAACCATCTCTCAATTAGTCCGAAAAAACAGGCTGGCTATTTCAAAATGGAAGTCTTTACCAGTGATATAGCGCATGATAATCATATTATAAATTATGAGAAAGACAAATTGAGCGAGCGAGAGGTAATGGAAGTGCTGCACAATGTGCTGAACAACAATCTTGCTGCCGAGTTACAAAGTTGGAAAGTCGTGATGGATTATCTGCTAGAAAAAAGCACCGATGCCGAGAACTACAAAGCCATTGCGAAGTTGCTGCCCGATGGTGATGCGCTATTCGCTAAGGTTGAGCGGTGTATCGACGCGCCCAAACAGTATCTTATCGACAACATGGAGAGGTTTCGTGAAAGGGAAATGGATGAAAATGAACGGAATTGTGACATTATTTGGGCTACCATTGCCAACGAAATGCTCGACAATGGTAATGCCGTTGAGGTGGATTGGGAGGTGACTAAGCAGGAATTCTGTTTGAAGATGAAAGGTTTGGCGGACAAATATCACCTTACACTAAACGAAGACTGGCTGAACGAGGACGACGAAATAGATACCTGGTGTGACATCCTTAATAAACAATGGGCAGACTGGGGCTTATGCGTTGCTAAGTTTACGATAGTGTGTGGCAACTTTGGCTATCTTTACTTTATCTACGAACGCCAGGATGTTGAAAAGCTGTCGGACTTGTGTATGGAGGTTAACCAGTGCATTGATGTTGCAAAGGAGATATAGTCTTAACAGCAGGTTTAAACTAACAGACTTGTGCCATTTAGTGCATCACAAACTTGCCAGCCTGTCGCTCTTGTCTGCTTGTTCACTCGTTAACGGGTTAACTCGTCAACTTATGAACTTGTCAACTCGTCAACTTGTTAACTGGTAAACTTGTCAACTGCCCAACTCGTTAACTATCCAGCTCGTTAACTTGTCAACTTGTTCACTTGTCAACTGAAAAAATCGTCAACTGGTCAACAAGAAAATTTGTTAACTCGTCAACTGAACATCTCGTTAACTTGTCAACTCGTCTACTTGTCAACAGAACAACTCGTCAACTAAAAACCCGCTTTTGTTTGCTCCACACCACCAGCACAACGAAAGTTAAGGCCTCGGCGAGGGGAACAGCGAGCCATAACCCAACGACACCGATGAGATAGGGAAGGGCAATGAAGATGGGAATGACGAGTATCAGGCCGCGCAGACACATGAAGAAGATGGCCTCGGTGGCACGCTCCACGCTTTGGTAAAAGCCAATAATAACCACATTGAGCGAAAAGAATACGAAACTGGTGGCAAAGAGTGGCAAACCTTCGGCGCACACAGTGAAAGCGTGAGTGCCTTCGGCTAGGAACAAGGAAATGAGTGGGCGAAAGGCCAACATGCCCAAAAGACTGATAACGATACCGCTAACAGCTGTGAGTGCAAGCGATAGGCGGAGCGTGTGGCGCACGCGGTCGTGGTTGGATTGGCCGTGGTTATAGCTCACAATGGGCAGCTGCGCTTGCGCAATGGAGTTGCCAAACATGTAGACAAGTGGGAAAAGATAGCACGCCACGCTGAATGCGGCCACGCCATCTTCGTGAAGAAAGGTCATAAACATGAAGTTGCCAACAATCATTAACCCCGAAATGGCGGTCTCGGCAATGAATGTTGGAAAGCCTAACTTCATCATATAACCTAAATTGCGCACGGTAAGACGTACGCTGGTGCGCGTGAACTTGGGTCGATAAAGGCGTATGGTCTTGGGGAAATACACCAAATAGGCCACAGCCATCAAGGCACCTACGGCTTCGGAAATGCTTGTGGCAGAGGCTGCGCCCATCAAACCCAGGTTAAGTGGGAAGACGAACAGCCAATCGAGAAAGATGTTGAGCACGGCAGGGACCACGCTGGTGTACATGGCGTACTTAGGCGAACCGTCTAGCCGAATGAGAAATCCGCCCACATGTACAAGTACGGTGAGGGCAGGTATGGGACTGATGTAAGTGAGATACTCGACAACGAGAGGCTCGAGCATTTGCGAACCGCCAAAGAGATAGCATATCGGCTTGGCGAAAACGGCAATAAGCACACTTACGCCCGACATGACGACGAATGGAACGGTAAGGGCTTGTGTGGCGTTGATGTTGGCCGCCTTGTTGTTGCCGCGCGAAAGGTGAACGGCCGCCACTACGCTAACGCCAGTGGCAAACATAAGCGACACACCCAGCCCGATGAGGAATATGGGGGCGGCAATGTTTACTGCCGCCAAAGCATTGCTGCCTATACCCTGCCCAACGAAGATGCCGTCGGCAAGCGTAAGCATGGCGTTGAACACCAAACCAAGAAGGGTTGGCACGAAAAGCTTAATGAACAATCGTGGGATGTTCATCTTACCAAAGTCGATGTTGTCTCTGTTATCCATGTTGGTGCGGTGTGTAGGGGAAGTTTCTATGGGCTAAGTTGAACGGATAGCCAAGGTAACGGGGCTGTCCCAGATAGTTATGCCATCTAGACTGGCTCAAATTTTCTTGTCTGTTAAGCTAGCCCAAGCAAACTTTTAAGGCTTATCTAGGGCGGATGCCTTTGCCTAATGCGCCCTGGTTTACCAATAACGCGACTGCGCTTTAACCTCAATAACGCTTGCAAAGGTAGCTTTTTTCAGCGAGTTTGGCAAATAGGAAAGCCGAACATCCTTAGTCTTCGCGACTCAGAATGCTCGGCTGTTGTTTTCTTTTAACGAGTTGAGAAGCCCATTTGTCTTGGTATGGGCTGGCTCTACCGTGGACTGTTAAAGAGGCTGGAATAGGGTTGCCTCCGCACAGAACCACGATAGAACGCCACTCTCTTGCCAACGACACACGATGAAATACACATGCCGTGGCTTTCTCTCTGTTGTATAAATCTCTCTCTTTGTTTGTGAGGCAACTTCACAATTGCCTTTAATCATCAACCTGATTTCTAAATAACGTCTCTAAACCTGAATGATTTTTTCCTTAAATTTAATGCTGTACCTATTATATTGAATGTTGTATGAACTACTTATTTCTCTGTTGGGATGTTGAAGAACAAGGGCTCTGAAATGGGGATGTTGTTTCCTCTTATGGCAGCCACACGTATAACGGCGTTGCCTGGTTTCAGTCGTCTGTCTGCCCTTACCAGTGCCGTATAGCGTATGGCCTTGCCTGGTTCAAGCTGTTCAACGTGTATGGTGGACGAGATAGCCAAGTGTTTGTTGCCCGTTTCTTCGGTAACGATGGGCTGAACGTTGTGTAGCGTTTGGCTACCGTTGTTCCATAGTTCGAAGATAACCTTACAAAGCTCGTCGCGATTAATCTGTCGATTCTGATTGTCGTCAACAAACCGAGCGTTGCGTATCTCTATCGGCAGTGTGCCGATTGTGTGCGTTGGCTCCTGCTGTGCGCTCTCACCAGCACTTGGTTGTTGTGCGCTGTAATTGCCTGTATAGTCAGAACCCTTGAAGTCGAATATCCGGTCGTCGCCTCCGTTGTTCTCGTCAAAGCCGCTATCACTGGGCGGATATTGGCCGTAAGCAGGCTCCTCACCGTTATATCCGTAGTCTTCGCGTTCCATTTCTCGGCGGCGTTGCTCAATGCGTTCGCGCCTTTTCTCACTTCGTTCTTCGGCTTTCTTATCGGCTTGTTCGCCAATGGCAGCTCCGATAGCAGCTCCTACGCCCGTGCCAACAATCTGTCCGAGGTCCGAGCCACTTGCTCCGCCTGTTATTCCACCGATGGCACTGCCTAAGATTGAGCCAAGTGTGGCACCCGCATAGGCCCCAGAGCCTGCGTAAGTTCCGCATCCAACGAGCATCGCCAGTGCGATTAGTGCCATGATGAGTTTTCTTGCTACCATCGCGTTTGTTTTTTAATTGGGACGAAAGTCTGCGGCATAGCCTTGGGGTAAGCCTTTCGCTGTTGGCCGTTTCCGTCCTCGTTTCTGGATGCAAAGTTAGTAAGAATGGCTAAGTCTGTGAGAGGAATTCCCCCAAACGGATGTAGGGAATACCCTAAATGGAAAAGGAGAATAGGAAGGTAGGTGGAAGAAACAAGCAAGACGGAATAAATAAGGGCGTGGGAAAGCTGTGGATTTTACTGGAACAGACGAGGAAGAAAGGGATGAATAAGACAGATTAATTCTTACGAATGAAACAGATAAAGCTAACGAATGAAACAGATAAAGCTAACGAATGAAACAGATTAGACTGCCGAATAAGACAAATCTGGCTAACGAATAAAACAGATTTGGCCAGCGGATAAGCGACATCGGCCTAACAATCGTTGTTTCTTTCGTCCCTATTGGCTCATCAACTCCCCCTCTAAAAGTACAAACCTTCTCCCCGTTACGGTTTATACTCCACCTTTCCATAAACAATTCTGCGCGCGGGTTTCCACATGTCGCTAGCCATATCCTTGCGCGCTATATAATAAGGAGTGCGTACGTTGGCGATGCCAAAGAGCAGATGACAGAGGCCATCGGACATGCCCGGACGAGCTACCGCACCTTGCAGACGATGCCAAACCTGGAGATTACGAGCGATAAACGAGGGCGATGCCCATACAATAAGGGGAATATCATTCATGCTGTGCATGTAAGCCGAAGTGTATTCGGGCGTTGTCGAGCGACCATATTGGTCGCGCCAGTCGTAAATTTCTTCGCCGTGGTCGGGCAAGTAAACCACTACGGCCTGCGTATTGCGCATGGCATCGAACACCATACCCAGCACATGGTCGTTATAACGGGTGGCATTGTCGTACTCGGCCACTTGTTGTCGCTTTTTCGGCGTTAGCCAAGGGGCAGAGCTTTTAATGTCGGCGGCACTAAAAACGTTGAAGGCCGGCGTATCGGGATACTTGTCTTTGGCATTGAAATGTTGGCCGTTGAGGTGTAACAACAACAGCCTATGGCGGCGACTGTTGGCCTTTGCATGGGCAAGGGCTCGCGAAACAAGTGCCCCATCGAGCGTTCCTTCACTGCCGCGAACGCTGTTGTAGGCCACGGGACGTATCTGCGGATGGTAGATAAAGCCGTTAAGACTGTAATTGGTAAACACGTTGTCGGCCGTTACCAGTTGGTTACTCCACATCTCAACCGTGTAGCCAGCCCGTTTAAACACCACGGGCCACAATGCGCCTTGGCTCCAATTCTGCCCTGCGGACACATCGTTGGTGCTGAGTATGGCCTTTACTGCCTCGGTGGTGAAGTTGTAAGGACTGATATAATCGGTAAAGGCCAGCAGGTTACCGCGCTTTTGTTCGGCCACCATTCGCGGCGTAGTGGGCAACGGATAGCCATAGATTTGGGCATGACTTTTAATGTACGACTCGCCAATGACAACCACCAACGTTAGCGAATCGGTATCATTGGCCAGGCTACTTGCACGCTTGGCCGCCGCTAAGTTATTGGCAACGGCCTCTTGCAACTCGCGTTTCATCAGATGCGGAACGTATAACGAATAGGCGGCAATGGACAAATCGTCCATCGAATAGGCGTAATAACGAATGTTCCACCACTCGGCATCGGCCGTGGTTTGGCAGCGTAGCAGGGCAGGAATGGCCGAATAAGCGTAGCCTAGGGCAACAAACGAGCTGAGGATTGTGCCTACAAGCAACTTTTGGGGTAGCTTGCGCTGCAACCAACGCCCCCAAGTAAGCCGATGGCGTTCGGCAAAAACAACCACCACTATATATAATATGGTGAGGGCATAGCTTTTAAATGCGCCTGCCGATACGGCGAATGTGGAGAAAAAGCCCGACACTTCGGCGGCGTTGGTCTCTGCAACAAGCATCACGGTCTTGGGTGTGAGCTCTGAATGGAGGGCGAAATGCAGAAAACTTCGCAACAATACGCACCACGTGGGCAGGGCGTAGGCCAAACATTTAAACCATGTACGCCCCACGGCATGCACCACACAGGTGAGCAAATAGGCCAAAGCAAGTGCGACGACGAGGTGCAGCAGGGCTGCCGCCACTTCGTCGGGATAGGCGTACATGTGCTTAATGGCCTCGAAGGGCATCAGCGTAATGGCCGCAAACATGGCCACGAAGAACACCCATTGGCGCAAAGGACGCATAAGTGTGCGTATCATTGTTGTGCAGATTTGTTTGTTTTCTGCAAAGGTCGGAAGAAAAAACGAGTTGACAAAATCCGTATTTCTCAACTATCTCGCGGTTTTTCGTCCAAAGAAGGCGCACGCCAAGCGGACTTACTTCTCGTTCCTGCCCAACAAACAACCTCTCCCCTACCCTCTTTTCTCTCCCAAATAGCCTTACTCCAACACCTCTTATAAATGGGAGAGAGGAGCAGTTAGCCCATCCTATCAATACGCCAACATGCCTTGAACAAAAGAAAATATTGCTGTTCATTAGGTTTTTAACGAACAGCAATATCATAAAAACGAGTGTTACTTGCCTGCTTTTCCAATTGGCTTTTCGGCTTTGATTGGCCCAACCTATCGCGATGTTGGTCAGGAAGAACAAGCAATAGTTGTTCAATAGGGTTAATCCGTGAAGGCAATACTAGTCCTTCTTATTGTCCAAACCATGCCACTAATTGTCCCAATCAACAGCAATAAATCGGTTACTTGTTAGCGACGTTAAGTCCAAACCATGCCACCAATTATCCCAATCAACACCACTGAGCAGACCTATTTCCAAGTTTCAAACATTTGGGCAAGTGCCAAACGCCATGTGCATCAGGCAAGATGGGCTTTATTCCCAGAACTTTTCAAATAGGCGTGGGCATAGCTTTTGCATGGATTCAGGTTCGTCTTCTTCCCAATTAAATTCAAAATTGGGATAGTTGCCCTCACAAGTTTTGAAGTTTTCGTCGTCAATATAGTCGTACAACTCGGCATCAACGGCCTCTTCGAACGCCTCTAACGCCACATACCAGAACGATTCGAACTCGAAAAAGTCCATCTCGTCATCATCGCCTATGTAGTCGATAAGGTTGTCGGGGTTGGCCATAGCCGCCTCATAAACCTTTCGTCCACGCGATATAACCCACAAGCGGAAATACTCAAAGCCATCGTCCGAACAGCCTCCATTCATCAAATAGCCAGCACACCACATCTCGGAGGTGTAGCTGTCGTAAAGAAGTTTGTCGGTTCGGAGCCTAAAACCAATCATTTCTTTTAACGACAGTTTGCTCAGCTCGCGTTTAGCTACTTCCAAATATTCATCTTCATCGTTGCCAGCCTCGTCTACTGCGGTTTGTACGATAGCCCAAAATTGCACTTCGTCCATCATTTCGGCCGTTGGTTTAAGTTCGGCCAACTCTTGTTGTCTTTGCTTTTCCATAACATAAAAGGTTTTAATTTGAAGGGGGGTGAAAGAGGTTAAAAAACAGACTTATTGGGGCATTTCAGGCGTTTGCAGGTTGCCTTTATTCGGTAATCCTGCTGCTCCCTACCAATTTCCAACTAACAAGAGCAAGCCTTCATCATTAATTTGCTAAGCATTACAGCTATTGCAAGCCAAAAGCAACAAGCCAGTCGTAGCAAGCCAAAAGCAGGCTTTCATCACCCGTTGGCAGCATAATTGGTTTTGAATAAAAGGCCAATTATCACTTCTCTTGCATCAACCTTGTGCGCACAGCTCCGCTATCTACGCCCTTTCTTTTTCCCTTTCTTCTTCTCTTTCTTTCCCTTCTTGGTTTTCTTATTACCCTTTTGGGGCTTAGTTTTCACATGTTTCTTCTTCGACTTAACGTGTTTCTCCTTCGACTTAACATGTTTCTTCTTCGACTTAACGTGTTTTGCTGTGGCCGAGTGGCGCACTTTGGCACTACCTTTCAGTTTCGAACCCTTTTTCTTGTGTTTCTTTCCTATGGTAGAACCCTTCTTGGCCTTATGCTTTCCCTTCTTCTTCGCACTGGCTTTTCCTTTTCGTTCGCCCGACTCTTCTTTTAAACGCTTGTCGGAAGTAGACTCTTTGTCCTCAGAAGACACCTGCTTCTTATCCACAGGCGTAACCTCCACGGGAACCACTCCATGCGAAAGCATGCCTAACGCCTTAGCGGCACCCCACGACAAGTCAACAATACGCCCACGCCCAAAGGGGCCGCGGTCGTTCACCCTCACAACAACCTCCTTGCCGTTATTTAGGTTTTTCACTCTCAGCTTTGTGCCGAAAGGATGCGTTCTGTGGGCGCAAGTAAAGTCGTTATGATGCAGTCGTTCACCACTACTTGTTCGTGCGCCCGTTGCTCGGCGCGAATAAAAAGAGGCTTTACCTCTCTGCTGTGCGTGCAAAGAGATAAAGCCCATAATGGTAAATGCTACAAACAATACGTATCTTAAATGCGTCACGTTGTTTGAATTTATGATTATTGAGGTTTGTCACACCCCGATGCACGGCCTTCGGCACGGATTGCAGCTCCTTCTGCCTTAGGCATGCGGGTGCACAACACTCTAATTCTTATCGCGTTTACGTTGTTTATGCGATGCCCTGAGCCATCATGGCGTGGGCCACCTTCATAAATCCGGCGATGTTAGCGCCCTTCACGTAGTCGATGTATCCGTTGGCTTCGGTGCCATACTTCACACATTGTTCGTGTATCGACGACATGATGTGGTGCAGACGTTCGTCTACTTCCTTGCCAGTCCATCCCAAACGTAGGGAGTTCTGTGTCATTTCAAGACCCGAAGTTGCTACGCCACCAGCGTTAACAGCCTTTCCAGGTGCGAACAGTGTCTTCGTAGCCACGAACTTTTCGGCAGCCTCGGCGGTGCAACCCATGTTCGAAACCTCAGCCACGCAAACGGGTTTGGCAGCCAAAATCTTGTCGGCGTCTTCGCCGTTCAGTTCGTTCTGGGTAGCGCAAGGCAAGTAGATGTCGGCTTTTGCCTCCCAAGGTTTCTTGCCGGCAAAGAACGTTGAGCCGGGGAACTTGTCTGCGTATGGTGCACAAACGTCGTTGCCACTGTTGCGAAGTTCGAGCATATAGTCGATTTTCTCGCCGCTAATGCCGTTCGGGTCGAGGATGTAACCATCAGGTCCGCTAAGGGTAATAACCTTTGCGCCCAGCTCGGTAGCCTTCTTAGCGGCGCCCCAAGCCACGTTTCCGAAACCACTCAGTGCCACGGTCTTGCCCTTAATGTCGATGCCTTTGGTCTCCAACATCTGGTTAACGAAGTAAAGTGCGCCGTAACCGGTAGCCTCAGGACGGAAGATTGAGCCACCCCATTCAAGGCCCTTACCCGTAAGCACACCCTCAAATTGGTGCGTAAGCTTGCGATACATGCCAAAGAGGTAACCAATTTCGCGGCCACCCACGCCGATGTCGCCTGCGGGAACGTCTTCGTTCGGGCCAATATGGCGATACAATTCGGTCATGAAAGCCTGGCAGAAACGCATGATTTCAGCATCGCTGCGCCCGCGGGGCGAGAAGTCGCTACCACCCTTACCGCCGCCCATAGGCAACGTGGTAAGTGCGTTTTTGAACGTTTGCTCGAAGCCCAAGAACTTCAAGATAGAAAGGTTTACAGAGGGATGGAAACGCAATCCGCCTTTGTACGGGCCAATAGCGCCGTTGAATTGCACGCGATAACCGATGTTAACGTGTACCTCGCCCTTATCGTCGGTCCAAGGAACACGGAAGGTGATGATGCGTTCGGGCTCTACCATCCGCTCGATAATTTTAGCTTTTTCAAACTCAGGGTGTTGATTGTACACATCCTTAATTGAAACAAGCACTTCTTTTACTGCCTGAAGGAATTCAGACTCACCTGGATGCTTGCGCTCCAGTTCTTGCATGATTTTCTCCACTTCCATGGTTGTAATCTTTTTTATGGTTGGGTTAGTAAACTCATTTTTTTGTCAAATGGATGGTGCAAATATAGAACTAATTTGCATACGCACCAAATAAAAGGCAATATTTTTTTAGTGCTTGCCGTTTGCCTTGCGCGTTAAGTGATAAGGTGCGGCAAGGGTTTACTTCCCTTTTGTTCGTTTTTGCGGCTTTAATCTTACATCTGCTAGCCGTCAAGAGCAATCTTTGTCCAAAAAGATAATCTTACATTTATCTTCAAATGTCCGCCAATTCTTGCGGAATAATGGTTGCACCTTGCCTTATTCTGTCGGCCATGCCTATGCCGTTACGTAGGTTTCCGCCCACGATAAGGCCGCGATATTGGCTTTGCAGGGCGTCGATGGCCTTGAAACGTGCGCCGCTGCTTACCTCGTATTGCGGTATGGCATGGCGATGGCGGAATATTTTAAGCAGGCTGGGCTGCACATCGTCAGGCAAACGCAGCATGTGGCGCAGTTCGGCAAGCACCATTTGCGTTAGTTCGGCATCGTTCATATCCAGCACTTCGGGGTGTTTGATACCGCCAACGAACACCGAAAACAAGTCGCCTTGTTTGGGGGCGCGCCCCTCAAAGCACGATGCAGGGAACAGCACGCCCAGAATACGTCGGTTTTCGCACGAGGGAACAAGGCCGCCGAAGGCCTCGTTGCGCTGCCCTTGCACATCGGCAAAGCCCACACTAACCTGCACAATAGGGGCATAACGCAAGCAGGTGATGGGCTCCATCAGCGTTTGTGGCACGAAAGACAGCAACTGGGGCAAGGCATAAGCACCAATGGTTGTTACCACTTGTTGGGCTAAGATGCTGCAAGCGGTGCCGTCTGGCTGTATATATTCGGCCTTCCAACCCTGCTCAGAAGGTTGCAGATGCAAGTTGTTCGCGCCCAAAACGATGTTCGTTTCGCCAACCGAACGCCCAAGCGCATCAATCAAACGCTGCAATCCCCCTTCGGCCGAGAACACCTTTTTGGTGGCCAGCAGGTCGCGTGGCGTTTTGGGTTGGCGCATCTTAGCTATCGCCCCGCGCACAAAACTGCCGTATGTATGTTCCAAATTGTAAAGCTTGGGCAGCGCATAACGCGTAACCAAGCGTTCGGGGTCGCCTGCATACACGCCCGAAATAAAAGGGTCTACGGCATAGCGTTCGAACGAATCGCCCAGCCGTCGCCTAACAAGTTGCGCCACACTTTCGTCTTCGTCTGTGCCTACTTTTCTAAAAGGCTCGGCCAATATCCGCAGTTTGTCGTGCCAAGAAAACAGGGTTGTTTGCACGCTAGCCTTCAATCCAACGGGCAAAGCGTGGAAACGTTCGCCCTTCCAAATCCATCTTTGCTTGGCCTCTTCGCGCGCAGTAAGCAGCTTACAGCCGTATGGGGCAAGGTCGGCGAATAGTTCGGCCACTTCGGGATAGGCCACCATGCCCGTGTTGGGGCCGCTTTCGTACACAAATCCCTGCTCTTCAAAGGTGCGAATTTGTCCGCCAATGCGGTTTTCTTTTTCCACCACCAGCACCTCTTTGCCTTGTTTCCGCAGGGTGTGTGCGGCGGTAAGCCCGGTAAGTCCGGCTCCTATTATTATTGTTGTTTGGCGCATGTATCTTTTTGTTTAGCTTGGTTTTCTGCCATGTTGTGCACGTTACACGGGTTTTGAAAAGCGATTATTGTTGTTAATCATCATCTTATCGAGTGCCGCCGCCACGTTGCGCACAAAGGGCGAACCCGCTTCGGTAAGTGCTATGTGTGTGGGTTCTAAGGCTATCAGCCCGTCGTCGGCCATTTGCTGCAAGGCAGGCACATCGTAGTTTAGGGCCTCTTTCACCTCTTCTGCCGATATGTTCAGCCTTTCGGCCATGTCTGTCCACGCCACGTAATAGTTGCACATCAGGCTCTCTATCACCTCGCGCGCCACGCGTTGCCACGGTTGCAGCGCATATCCGCGTTCTATGCAGAGCCGCCCTTCGTTGGTGTGTTGAATGTAGCGTGCCACATCTTTGGTGTTTTGCGCATAGGCCGCGTCTAGCTGACTGATGCCCGACACGCCCAAGGCATACACCTGTGCCGTGATGCGCCGTGGGCAATAGCCCTGAAAATTGCGGTGCAGCTGCTTGCGTTCCAGTGCCTGTTGCAGGTCGTCGTTGGGTTCAACAAAGTGGTCCATGCCGATATGGCAATATCCGGCGCGTGCAAGTTGTTCTGCCGCCTGTTCGAACATGCGCATCTTTTCGGCCTCTGGTGGCAGCCCCGCCTTTTCCAATATGCGCTGCCTATTATATATATAAGGTACGTGCGCATAGCTAAAGGTAACCAATCTGTTGGGGCGCATGTCTATTGCGCGTGCGATGGTGCGCGAAAAACTCTGCACCGTTTGCCCCGGCAAGCCGTATATGAAGTCGAGATTAACCTTTGCGCCGCTTTGCCTAAGCCGCTCAACGATATGCTCTACGGGCAACAACGAGGGTCGGCGGTTAACAGTTCGCAACACGTTATCGTCGAAATCCTGTATTCCCAAGCTGTAACGCGTAAACCCACAGCCGATTAGCTGCTCCCAATGTTCATCGTTAAGGTAAGCAGGGTGGCACTCAATGGCAATCTCCGGGTTTTCTATTGTGCCGAACGAACCCAGCAAATGCTCGTTTAGGCGCTTGATGTGGTGCAGCGGAATGGATGTAGGACTGCCTCCCCCATAATGTATCTGCGATATTCTCCGCCCCTTGTCTAGGTGTGGCAGCAGCAGGTTTATCTCCCGATGCAGGGCATCGAAGTAGGCCTCCACCACGTCATTGCGCGCCATAGCCACCGAGTTGCACCCGCAATAGTGGCACAGGTGTTGGCAAAAGGGCACGTGTATGTAAAACGAAATGTTGTCTACCGCGGCATTGTTTGACTGGTCTACGGCTGCGAGATACTCCTCTTCGCCCATCTCCACAAAGCTGTTTGCCGGCGGATAGCTCGTGTATCGTGGCACGGGCTTGTTGTATTTGGCAATTAATTCTTCGTTAGTCATGCGTCGTTTCTGTTTTTAATGCCAAGCTCACGTATGCCAGCGAGGCCAGTGCTATGGCGGTTTGCAGGCCAAACATGGCGGTATATCCGGCCACATCGGCCACGGCACCGCTGCCCATAGCGGCCACGATGCCCGTTAGGTGGGTTAATACGGTTTGCACGGTAAAGTCGGTTCCCTCTTTTCCTGGGCGCACATGGCTCATGGCCGAGGTGTAAACCACCACTGTTGCCATGCCATAACTGGCCCAAAGCAACACGGTGGCCAAGACGATTTGGGCCGTTGTGGGCACGCTTACCGACAGGATGGTGAACAAAAGCGTGGCACCGAGCATGGCACATGCAACCGCGGGTCGCACACGGGCATAGCCATAGCGGCGAACGAGCATACCCGTGGGATAGCCAACGGCGAAAGCCGAGGCCACGCCCACCACGCCATTTATCAGCCCGATGTCTTTCATCGAGTAGCCTAGGTCTACCATGTAGGGTTTCATGTTAGACATGATGCCGATGATGCCCATGTAATAGAGCGCCAAAAAAAGTATCTGCCGCCACACGCCGCGTTGGCCGAAAAACCACACAAAGTCGGTTAATCGTGCGCGCTGGCGTTTATCTTCGTCCTGTTGCAGGCTTATTTTTTTGTTGAAAAGCAAAGGCAAGGCGGCCACCAAGACAAAGAGGCTGAGGCACTGGGTTACGCCGTTCCACCCATAACGGTGCAAAACCACGAGCAACAGTCCGCTACCCACAAGGCTCCCTGCAAAGCTCCCCATAGACTGCATGCTGTTCATCAGTCCCCTTTCGCGCCCTTTTGTGGAGCGTATGGCCAGGGCATCGGTGGCTATATCCTGTGTGGCAGAGGCCACTAACGACAGCAACACCAACAATATAACCGTGGCCACATTGAGCTGCAAGTTAAGCGTGCCGGCCAAAAACACCAGTAGGGCATAAACCAACTCGCTGCCAACGATGAGCCGCTTGTAGCCGCGCATGGTGGTGCAAGCCCTGTCTACCAGTGGACTCCAGAGCATTTTGAGTATCCACGGCAGCTTAACCAGCTGCAACAAGGCAATGGCCGAGAGCGAGAACCGTTGTTCGCGCATGGTTACTTGCAGGGCAGTGGTAAAGAAACTCATGGGCACAGCTTGTGCCAGATAGAGGCAAAAGAAGGTGGATAGCTTGTTTCGCTGGTTTAAGTCTTGCTTCATCTTGTTTTTGTATGCAATGCTGCGGCGGCGTGTTACGTTTGTTCCACTGGCGATGCACTGCTCTCGTGCGTGCCCGCTCGTGGTGTTGGTGGTGTTTGGGGTTAAGCCTACCGCCGTTAACAGGCGCAAAGTTAAGAAAATTATGCCGCAACGGCGTTCCTTATTTATGGGGATTTAAGGCAGAGAAAAGGAATGAGGAATAAGTTTTGCGAGGCGCATCAGGGTAGCAAGGAAAGCTAGGAAAACTAGGAAAACCAGTAAAAACAGGAGAGCCAGAAAGGCAAGGGCTATCTAGGCAGGCCAAGAGGGCTAGAAAACCTAGGGTATCTTGGAAAACTAGGAGCATCAGGCTATCAAGGAAGGCTAGGGTATCTAGGAAACATAGGAAATATAGGAGCACTAGAATATCTAGGAACACTAGGGTATCTAGAAAGACTAGAAAAACCAGAAAAACAGAAAACATTTTACAAAACACACTTCACTTGCAAGCCTATTCTAGACAAAATAAGGGCTCAGAATGAGTAAAAAACCGCTTTTTATGCCTTTACGCACTTCGTTTTCATCCCCTTTTTGAGCCTACAATTTGCATTTAGCACCATTTTGCCTTTCTATTTCGCTGCCGACTCGCATTTTTTTCAAGCCCAATTACTCGCTTTTAGCCCCTAAAACCATGCTTTTCAATGGCCATTTTGCCCTTTTTAGCCATGTGCAACATGGTTCTAAAAGGTTTTGTTTATACAATTGCTATGGGTATTTATGCTTTTCATCTCGCATTTAGCAGCATTTTGCACTGAGTTTTGCACCATTTTGCCTTGCGTTTTGCACCAAAACACACTCCATTTTGCACCAAAACACACTCCATTTTGCACCAAAACGCACGCTGTTTAGCACCAAAACGCACTGCATTTAGCAGCAAATAGCCCCAAAACTGGTGCTAATGACGGTTTTCTTAAATAAAAATTCATTTTGGCAACATTCACATGCAACCCCTTTTTGCATCAAAACAAACCTTCGCGAGAATCGATTTTTTGCGACCGAGTGGGCGGTTGGTGAATAAAACGGCACTCATAATGTTAAAATTTGTACTAAAATTTATACAAATTCAGGGTAAGCCAACTACATTGCTTTAACCCAAACCAAAGAGAGGCATAAGGCCAAAAGCAGCTCTATTTGATGTAAACCTCGCAATTTCGCAGCCCGTGGCCGTCTTCGTACTTCATCACCCACACCTCGATAACCTGCGGTTTGGCCCGTTGTGCGTGTGGTTTTGCAGTACCATCGCTTTCATCAAGCCCTAATTTAGCCAACCCCCTACTGCCGGGCAGGCAGGTAAAGCAAAGGTTGTTGCCGCTAGTAGTGGCGATACACACAGGTGCCACCTGCTTACCTTTATTGGCCATGCCGGGAATGGCGCGCAAAGCAAGGGCGTGGAGATAGTTTTTCTGAACAAACTTCCGTATGTTGGTTATCTCTACTTGTTTTCGTTCAACCTTTACGAGCCGCGGTTCGCCCTGCAACTTATTGGCAATAGGCCATTTTGTTCCATCTGTAAATTGCAGTTCAACGTTCATCGAATCTAGGTCTGCGGGCCAGTTCAATGGCATTCCCGACCGCTTCGACATCTCTTTTAGCTGCAAACGAGCATTAGGGTAGTGCTGCAATGCTGCATCCAGAAAGAACGAATAAGCCGCATACCAATCTTTATTGCCTTTGGCTATAACCCCCTTCCAATAATAATACTTGCCTACTTGCCCCTTATCATAAAGATGTTTTCGCATCTGCTCCAACTTATTCTCGGCCAAACGCATTTGTCCAAGCCTGAGATAAGCCGCTAGTTGCCTGCCAAACACCTCGTTAACGTTCACCGAGCTGTCGGCGGCGATGTCTACATGAGCTGCAAATTCAGCACCATCTTTTATCGAATGGAGAAATAACAGGCGGTCGTAATCGCGCAAAGCATCGGCATCCTTACCCAGCTTTGTTTCTAGTTCGGCCCGTTTCCACAGCCATTCGGCCGTGGCTGTGTCGGCAATGGCTTGGTTTAGCAGGGTCATTGCCTGCCAATTGTGGCCTGCTTGCAAGGCCGCATCAATCTTGTTGCGGTAATCAGAGCGACAACCCAATAAGCATACAACACAAAAGAGAAGAGAAAGACAAAGAAAAGCCTTGCCCAACACCCCGCTCCAAGCGGAGCGGGGCGTGGTAAGCTTGGTGGTTTCTAAACGTAGAAACGTAATATGCTTTATCGCTTCTAAATGAAAAAACATCATATCATGGTGTGGTTACTAGGCCAATGGGTGCAACATGCTAGGCAGTAACAAGGCTTTACACGCCCCTCGCACCTTGGAGAGGCGTTGGGGTGATGCCAGTTGCGGAAAGGCTATGGCCTAAGATTTACCTCCACAAACACCGGATAATGGTCGGATGCCGTGCGTATTCGGTGTTGTTTAAAGTCGATTTGTTGCGGTGCATCCTGCCCTTTCTGACTTTTGGCCGCGGGTTCTTCCGTCCAATAGAAGTTGGGCAGTACGCCATAACGAGCCACAGCGAAACGGGGCGACACAAAAACGTGGTCTATCCTACTGGTTGTTTTCAGTGTGGGGTCGAAACTGTTAAACGTTCCGTTCTCGGCAAAACGGTGCTTAGCCACGACGTAGGCATCGTTTAAGCGTGCGTTTGCGGTGAAGATGGCGTAGGTTTCGTCGGTTTGGTCGACGTTAAAGTCGCCCGTTAGCACCACTGGCATCTCCTTTCCCCCTAAGCCGTCGATAGCTTTCATCACCAGCTTTGCCGACTCGCGACGGGCCTTAACGCCCACGTGGTCGGTATGGAGGTTGAAGAAAAGAAACTCTTCGCCACTCTCGCGCACCCTGAATTTAGCCCAAGTGCAGATGCGTATGCAAGCCGCATCCCACCCCAACGAAGGAGTTGTGTACGTAGGCGACAGCCAAAAATATCCATCGCTAAGCTTATCCAGTCGGTCGCGCCGATAAAATATGGGCGCATACTCGCCCGCCTCGTGTCCATCGTCGCGCCCAACGCCCACGTAATCGTAGTCGGGCAGTGCGCGCAGCAGGTCGTCGAGTTGGCCTTTCAGCACCTCTTGCGCCCCAAAAGCATCGGGATGGTGGTAGTTAAGTTGGTCGGCTATCACCTGACAACGTTTCGCCCAAAGGTGCCCTTTGGCCTCATCGCCATCGTTTCGATACCTTATATTATAGCTACCCAACACAAGTGTCTGCCCAAAGGCAGCAAAGGCCATGCACAACACGGCCCCCAGCAACAGTGAGCGAGCCTTATTGGAACACATAACGCAAAACAAGAAGTGAGCTAACGATGAAGAGCGTGATGTTGACGTCTTTGTAATTGCCACTCAACAACTTTACCAGCGTGTAGCTAATCAGTCCCAAGGCCATGCCTTCGGCAATGCTATAAGTTAGCACCATCATCAAAACGGTGATAAAACAAGGTAGTGCCTCGGAGATGTCTTGCAGGTCTATCTTCTTGATAGACTCTAACATAAACACGCCAACAAGCACCAGTGCGCCCGTTGTTGCTGCAGAAGGGATGATGAGGAACAGCGGAGCCATGAACAAAGCCACGAGGAAGAACATGGCCGTGGTAAATGCCGTTAGTCCTGTTCGGCCGCCTTCGGCCACACCAGCTGCGCTCTCAACGAACGTTGTAACGGTAGATGTGCCCAGAAGTGCACCCGTAGACGTGGCGATGGCATCGGCCATCATGGCCTTTTGGATGTTCTTCACGTTGCCTTTTTCGTCCATCATGTCGGTTTTGGCTGCCGTTCCGATGAGCGTTCCCAGCGTGTTGAAGATGTCGATAAACACCAATACAAATACGGTGAGCATCATATCTACGTTGAGCAGTGCAGCGAAGTCGAGCTTTAAGAACGTTGGGGCGATGCTTTGGGGTAGCGAAACGGGCACGAAGGCATCGGGAATTTGGGTTATTCCCATAGGTATGCCCACAACCGTACATATCAAGATGCTATAAAACAGGGCTCCGCGAACCTTCAACACCAGCAGTGCGCCACTCAAAATGATGCCCAACGAGGCCAATGCAGCCGTGGGGGTGAAGGCGCCAAGCGCAACGAAGGTGACATCGTGGGGCACTACAATACCCGCGTTTTTCAGTCCGATGAAGGCGATAAACAGTCCTAAGCCGCCCGAAATGGCAAAGCGCAGGTTCTTGGGGATGCACTTTACAATTTGTTCGCGTATGTTCAGGGCGGTTAATAGGATGAAGATGATACCCTCTACAAACACTGCCGCCAAGGCTGCCTCCCACGAATAGCCCATGCCGCGCACCAAGGTGAAGGCGAAAAAGGCGTTGATGCCCATGCCTGGAGCCTGCGCAAAGGGCAGCTTGGCTAAGAAAGCGATGAACAATGTGCCAAGGGCCGAGGCCAAGGCAGTGGCTGTGAACACGGCACCCTTGTCCATTCCCGCGGCACTTAGTATGTCGGGGTTCACAGCAAGGATGTAGCTCATGGTTAGAAACGTGGTTACGCCGGCCATCATCTCTGTGCGGCGCGATTGTTTCTTGGGGTTAAATCCCAAAAGAGAATAGAAAGACATGGTTTGAGGGGGTGAGTTTTTGAGTTTATTAGTTGTAAATTAACGGGTGGACTCCTTAGCGAATTAACAAGTTGAAAAAATGAAGGGTTAAAGAGTTAACAAGGACTTTTACTTTATACTTCAAAAGCATACGGCTTAACTCCTTAACTCCTTAACTCCTTAACTCCTTAATAATTAAAACGTCCACTTCGCTGCCAATGTAGGCAACCAATACCAACGGTGGTTTTGATTAACGAAGTTGTTGCTTACTTTCCACTCCGTTCCTAGGCTTAGTTTGAAGTCTTCGCTAACGCCTTTGATGCGGTTCAGGTTAACCCAGAATTGGGGTTCGGAAAGGAAAACGGCGATGTTTCGCCCGTCGGCGAAACGGCGATCGCCCCAGAAATCGGCAAATCCGTCGAACGTTAATAGGTGGTTGCAAAAGTTTAAGTACCATGTTGCCGTGAGTTGCCACGAGTGTTTTTGACTTTGTTTGGCCAGATACTTATACATGGGCGTGATGGTAAAGCCCGAATTAAAGTCTTTATCGTTCCAGCTATAAGTCACACCAGCCAGATAAGCATCGTTATACGAGCCCACACCTTTGGCCAATCCGCCATTATACTCTACGTGAATAGCCAATGGCGCTTGCCAAAATCTCAACTCGCGAGAGATTTCCCAATAGGCGGCAGCCACGCCATTGTCTGCATAGTCCATGTCGACGAAGAAGAAAGTGTTACCCCATTTGTCGGGTTTGAACATCTCCACGGTTGTCGTTAGTTTGGGTCGTGTGGAGAGATTGTCGTTCAGATGTCCGAAATCGTAATGCAATTGCACGTTCTGCGCCTGTACAGACAGGCTGGCCACGAAAGCAATGGCCACAGCTAAAAGCTTTTTCATCCTTGTTTTTTGTTTGGTTTCGTTAGTTATCCAGAACACACCGTCCGCATACACTGCGGCGAAGAGGCCTGAAAGCAATTGCAAAGTTAGTGAGAAATGATGAGAAAAAGCAGTAAGAAAGAAATAAAAAGGCCTCACCCCCAACCCCTCTCCAAGGGGAGAGGGGCGTAAAATGCTATGCAACTACTAAGCTGATA
>ERZ773049.123-NODE-123-length-47139-cov-15.549274_pt1 | contig 47139 bp, 50 predicted proteins | sample MGYA00580633_ERZ773049 | MGnify/ENA primary metagenome ERZ773049 (study PRJEB29015, sample SAMEA2737991) | human oral metagenome | biome: human oral; feature: human-associated habitat; material: dental | place: China | collected 2066 ...
CGAAAAATATGATTAAGTATTCGTTTTTCTTAGCGATATCAGGCTCGTTTAGAAACAAAAAACAGCGTCAAAATGCCCTTATACGCGTAAACTCCGAGCACTATCGGCAAAAGCACCAAAAACGCTATGATCTCGGCCGGTACTTTTAGGCGCTTGGCAAAGAGCATACCTAAAATCCCGCTTAAAAATGATACTATGAGAGTAGCGATGCTGATGTTAAAAATCCCATCTGCATGATCCAAAAGCGGCTAGTGTGCGCAAATGCCGCAATAAGCGCGCAAAATGCGAGAGTCCTTTTTGGCGGCGAGCTAGCGTAGGCAAAGCCAAGCCCAGCCACCGCGGCAAAAGCGCCGTCTATGAGAGTCGCGGTCAAAATCTCAAACATGTAAAATCTCCGCGCTGCTAAGCGAGAGCGTGATATAGGCGCCCCGCGATGCAAAGTATCAGGATGCCCGTGCTCACGGCTCTGCTGATGCCCACAAGTGTATTGTCGTTTAGGATATCAAAGACCAAGTTTATGAGAAAAACGCCCGGCATCAAAAAGAGTATCGACGAGCCGATCGCCACGTCGCTAGTATGCGTAAAGCTGTAAAATACGCCAAAATGTGTGATAAAAACCATAAACCAAAGTTAAAGCATTTGAGACTTTAAATTGATATCTATCTTAGCTAGCGCGCCCGTGTATCCGCCGCCGATATAGACGTGCAAACTCGCCTCGCCCGCTTTTACGTCTGCGTTTCGCAGGACGTAGCCTTTTTCAGGCTCTCCCACTCCTTTTTTAAGCAGGCTTTTTGTGCTTCGTCTATGCTGGCAAACTCCTTTTGCGTCTGCCTAGTTTTGCCGTTTTTGACGCTCTCGCTGAGTAAAATTTGACCCTGCACGCGCAAATTTAGGCGATCGCCGCCGCTTAAATTTATTAAATTTTTCATTTTCGCTCCTGCGGATTAGTTTTAAAAATTGTCGCAAAGCGGCGCTAAAAGCCGCTAAATATCGATAACGCCGAGGTGCGAGAGTAAAATTTTAACTCCGATTAGGATTAAAATCACGCCGCCTAAAACGAGCGCCTTTGAGTGCAGATATTCGCCCGTTAGCTTGCCTACGTAGCACGCCGCGACGCACAGCGCGAAGCAGACGAACCCGATTACGCAACAGGCGTAGAGGATGTTTATCTCGCCAAAGGCAAAGGTCACGCCCACGGCCATCGCGTCGATGCTGGTTGCGATCGCGCCCAGCACCAGCTCCTTCGTGCTTAGGCGTAAATCTGGCTCGTCCTGCTCGTGGCGGGATTCTGCGATCATCTTGATGCCTAAAAACGATAAAATTCCAAACGCGACGAAGTGATCGATCTGCGCGATAAATTTGACGAAATTTATCCCCAAAGCGTAACCCACAAGCGGCATTATAAACTGAGCCGCCGCGTAGAAAAACGCGACGCGCGCGATCTGCGCAAATTTAAAATTCGGATATTTCGCGCCGTTTGAGATACTAAGCGCGACGCTGTCCATCGCAAGCGCGAAAGCGATGAGTAAAAGCTCCATATTTAGCCCTTTTGGTATTATAAAAGCGTTGATTATACATTAAAATTTCTGAAATAAAATGAACAATCTTAAATTGGGAAAAAGCCTTGCTTAAAAATCTAATTTTTTGCCTTTTGCCGCTCATGGCGGCTGCGAGTTGGGAAGAGGTCGCCGTAAAGGGGCTAGACGTCGTCATCAGCGCAAACGTGGGCGATAGCGAAAATTTTAAAAACTCGCTAAGCACTCTAATCGAGCGCGCCGCAAGCGAATACGAGCGCGAAGGGATCGAGGACTACGAGCTCGATCTGCCCGCTTATCTGACGCAGCGCGCCGGCAAAAAAAGCATCGCCGTACAAAATATGCGCCGCCTGGCTACTCAAAAGCTAAATCCCGCGATTGAGCCGCTAAAAAATTTGATACTTACTAAAATCAAAGAGATGCCCGAGGCCGATACCAAGGCGGTTATGAGCGGCGAGGTGCTATTCAGCCACTATCTGCGCACCAACGCCTTTGATGAAATTTACGATATTTTGCTGCCGTTCGCGCGCGCGCTGGGCTCAGACGCGGGCTTTGCCAAAAGCTACAAAAATGCCGTGGGCAAGGAGATTGCGGATGATTTCGGCAGCGAATTTAGCAGCGCCTTCATCAACGAAAGTTTTGATTTTTTAAGCAAAAACGAAAGGGAGTTTCGCAAAAACTCGGGCGCGATTTTAAACGCGATAAAGACGGTCAGATAGGCGCGGTGGCACTAAGATCTCGGCGAAATTTTACTTTAAATTTATGAAAAATTCTATCTCGGAGCCCGCGGAAAATTTTAATTCAGGACCCGCTTTAAATTTCATCTCAAATCAGACGTGCGAGCGCGCGAAAAATACAACGCCTGGCGGTGCGGTAAATTTCGCTCCCGCTCCCTACCTCAAAAGAAATTTCAAATTTCAAGATGCGGCCACCGAGTTAAATTTTATCCGCGAAAGAAATTTAAAATTTTATCCCACTTCGGCTGGTTTCGCCGCACGCAATCGTGCCTCGATCGGTTTTGCCGCGTGTAATCGTACTTCGTGCAATCTTACCGCGCTCTATTCCGCTCTGCGCGTCAAAAATCTTGAAAGAAAATCCGCTTTAAGCTCCGCGACTCTTGCGCTAAATTTAAAGCCCGCGCAAATTCTAAGCTGCGCCGAAAACAAAGCTTTAAATTCCGCAAAAGCCCCCACAATAAATCCTTGGGAAAATTCCGCGAAAAATTTCAAACGAAATTTTATGGGAAATTCCACTCATAGTAGCACAAATAGCGCGAGTTCGCTAAGCCGTGCAAGCATCGTAAACGATCCAAATTTAAGCCTCGCAAAAAGTCTCGCTGCCGCCCATATGCGACGCTCAAAGAAAAATTTTACTGGGGTTCTTGCAAACGATCCGGACTCCGCTCATACGCCGCAGAGCTTTGGATTGAAAAATTTTAAGGCGCGGAATTTTGCGAAGAAATCTAATTTGGCAGAGAATTCTAGCTCCGCTCGAAGCTTAAATTCCGCACAGAATTTCGATTTCGCGCAAAGCTCTGATTCTACGCAGAGCCCTGCTACCGCGCAAAATTCTGCCTCTACGCAAAACTCGAATTCCACGCAGAGTTTTGGTCAAAATTCCAATTCCGCGCAAAACCCCGCGCAAAACCCCGCTCCGCCTAGCAGGCTGTGGGATCTGGGGCTGCTTTTCGTGGCGATCGTTTGGGGCTGTACCTTCGTACCGGTTCAGCGCGCGCTGCATAGCGGCGACGTTTTTAGCTTTTTGTTTTGGCGCTTTTTGGCGGCAAGCATTTTTACCTACCTCGCCTGCCTGCGCTTCGGCGTCAAATTTGACCGCGGCACGATAGGGCGGGGCGTATTTTGCGGGCTGATGCTATTTTGCGATTTTTCGTGCCAGACCATAGCGCTTGATTATGCGCTCTCCTCGACGGTGGCGTTCATTTTGGGGCTAAACGTCGTCATCGTGCCCTTTTTGATGCTTGCGTTTTTCGGCAAAAAGGTCGGTGCGAGCGCCTTTGGCGGCGCAGTTGTGGCGCTTTTGGGGCTGTATTTTTTAAGCGGAGCAAGCGCGGTGGGATTTGGCATAGGCGAGCGACTGAGCTTGATTTCGGCGTTTGCTTACGCGCTTCACATTGTCTTTACCGGCGTATGCGCGCGCAAAAGCAATCTCTACGGCTTTGTGATCGTGCAGTTTATCTGCGTCTGCGTCTGCGCGCTGATCGCGGCGGTTTTCACTCCGCACGCAGAGTTTGAAGGCGAGATAAAAGTACTTGGAAATTTAATCTTTTCGCCGAGCTTCGATTTCATTTTCGCGCTGGTTTTAACCTCGATCTTTGCTACCGTCGCGGCGTTTGTGATCCAAACAATGGCGCAAAACCGCGGCGTAAGCGAGATAAAAACGGTGCTGATTTTTGCACTAGAGCCCGTAAACGCGGGCGTGATGGGGTATGCTTTCGGCGAGAAGCTAAGCGCGCTTCAAATTTTAGGCGCGGCGCTGATACTCGCGGGCATCCTGCTTAGCGAGCTGGGCGGGATTTTAGGCGCGAAGTTTGCTAAAGACCGAGCTTGCGAAAAAGCAGACCGAGGCGACTAGGATTATCGAAGCGCCGCTGGTTAGGTTGAGCTTAAAGCTCAAAACAAGCCCCGCCGCGCAAAAAAGCGCCGATAGCGCGCAGCTTATCGCCATCATCGAGCCTAAGTTTTTTGAAATTTTTTCGGCGATGAAGGGCGGGATCGTCATCAGCGAGATCACCAAGATTAGTCCTACGATCTGAATCGACGCGACCACCGCGAGGCTAGCCATCACTACGAGGACGTAGTAAAAGACGCTCGTATTCACTCCGCGCAGCAGGGCGAATTCCTTATCGAAGCTGATTGCTAAAAACTGCCTGTAAAAGCACGCCGTAAGCGCCGCAAATGCCGCGCCGCAAATGCCGATGAAGATTAAATTTTCGTGATTTATCGCTAGGATGGAGCCGAATAAAAAGCTCATCAGATCGGATTTGTATCCAGGCGTGAGATCGGCGAAGATTATCCCTAGCGCCATTCCAAACGCCCATATCGCGCCGATTACGGCGTCGAAGCGCTCGGTGTTTCGCAGCGTGACGTAAGCGATTAGCAGCCCCAAAAACAGCGCAAATACGCTAGCCCCCAGCACGGGCGAGATGCCTAAAAACAGCGCGATGCCGATGCCGCCGTATGCGCCGTGCGCGATGCCGCCTGCGATGAAGCTCATGCGATTTATCACGACTAAAGAGCCCACGACGCCGCAGACTATACTGACTAAAAGCCCGCCGAGAAGGGCGTTTCGCATGAAATCGTAGGATAGAATTTCAGCCATTTTTGTCCTCCTTGCAGCAGCATTCGTTAAGCGCGAGATCGACGGCGCAGAAGTGTCCGTGCTCGCGCCTAAGGTGATCTAAAAATTCAGCTCTGCCTCCCGGATCGATCTCGTGGGTGTGCGCCGAGCCGTTTGCGACGTAAAGCGCGCGGTTTGCGTAGTTTAGCGCAAGCTGCACATCGTGGCTGATTAGAATTATGCCGCAGCCGCCCTCGTTTAGGGATTTCAGAAGCTCATAAATTTGAACCTGCCCCATCGTGTCGATGCTCGCTAGCGGCTCATCAAGAAGTAAAATTTTAGCCTTCGCGCACAGCGCCCGCGCGATGTAAACGCGCTGTCTTTGTCCGCCGCTAAGCTCGCTGATACGGCAGCCTGCTAAGCTCTGCATGCCTACGCGCTCCAGGGCTTGCATGGCTTGCTCGCGCTCCGATTTAGAGTAAAAGCCGAAAATTTTCTTATCTATCAGCCCCATTAAAACGACTTCGAGCACGCTTATGGGAAAGCTTTTGTTTATCGCGATGAACTGCGGCACGTAGCCCATTTGCGCTCTGGCAAGCGCTGGCGATCTGCCTAAAATTTCGATCGTGCCCGAGCTTGGTCGCAGCAGCCCCAAAAGCAGCTTTAAAAGGGTGCTTTTGCCGCCGCCGTTGGGCCCGAAAATTGCTAAAAAATCGCGCAGCTCGTAGCTTAGGTTTATATCTTTTAAAATTTCGCGTTTTTCGTAAGCAAAGTTTAAATTTCTTATCGTCACGTCCGCCATGAACGCCCTTTCGCCTAGATTTTGAAAGCATTTATTATAGCCCAAATTCGGAAAAATTGCCAAATTTTGCTATTATTACAAAAAATTTAAAGGCTAGCGGTGGAGAAAATCGGCGAAAAATCACATAAAAATAGCTGGGATAAAAAGTCCGAAAGTTACGCCAAATTTAGCGGCGAGCTAGGGGATTTTGGCAAGCGGGTGTTTGAGATACTGCGCGGCTGGGGCGTGAGCTTTGCGGGCAAAAGCGTGCTCGACGTGGGCGCCGGCACGGGGGTTTACTCGCTGTATCTCGCGTCGCTGGGCGCCAAGGTTACGGCGATCGATAGCTCGGAGGGGATGCTGCGCGAGCTAAGGCGTAGCGCAGAGGAGTTTGGCATTAGCTTGCAAAACGTATTAAATTTAAGCTTTGCGGAGTTTTGCGAGCGGCTGAGCCGCGATGGTTTTGCAAATGCGGCGGATGAAAATTTTAAAATTTATCCACGCTCGCAGAGCGAAATTTCAAACGCGCAAGCTCAAGAAGCCCGGGCTTTAAATTTAAAAGACGCTGTGAGCAAAAGCCGCGAGAGCGAAAATTTTAAAATTCCCGCAGTTTTTGACATCGCGTTTCTTACTATGAGCCCCGCGCTAAAAAGCACGGAGGATTTTGGGGCGTTTTTAGCTTTGGGCGAGCGAAAAATTTATCTAAACTGGGCGAGCGAGCGCAATTCATCGATGCTAGCGCCGCTGTTTGAGCGCTTCGGCGCAGGAGCTAAAAGACTTGCTACCGCCTCCGAAAAGTTTGAGGCGCTGCTAAAGGCGCGCGACATCAAGTTTAAAAGCGAAATTTTAACTGAAAAGCGCGAGCAAAAACGCAGTCTGCAAGAAGCTGTGCAAAATGCCGCGTGGCACCTGCATATGGACGGCGCGGAGGCTAGCGAGCGCGAGATCGAGGAGATTTTGAAAAAGCGGGCTAAAGACGGGGTGATAAGCGATGAGATCGAAGCGAGCTTTAAGCTGTTTTATATTTAGCCTGGCACCGCTTTTGGGGCTTTGCGGCAATCTTTTCTCGCCGCTTGAGATGCCTAAATACGACCCGCAAAAGGCGCGGCTGGGCGCAAAAATTTTTACCGACGTAAGATTTAGCCGCAAAGGCCGCTCCTGCGAGAGCTGCCATAACTTCTATCTAAACGACTCGGGCGCTTCGGTGCGCGACGGACGCGTGCCTACGCTAATAAATTCTTATTATTTTGACCGCTACTTGGGCGATTATAATTTCGCGGGCTTTGAAGCGCGGATCGCGGCGTCAGTTTTTAGCGAGAATGAACTGGACGCGAGCGAAGATAGAATTTTAGAGCTTATCAGGAAGAATTTAGCCTACAAGCAGGCTTTTAAAAGTGCTTACGGCGAGGCGAATACGGAAAACTTCATTGATGCGCTGAAGGAATTTTTAAAGTCCAAAACGGCGATAAATTCCAAATTTGACCGATTTTTGCGCGGCGAGGTTAAGCTAAATGATGCCGAATATAACGGATATGTGCTTTTTGTGCGGCTGTGCTCGGCATGCCATAACGGCGTTAGCCTAGGCACCGGCAGCTTTACTAAAATTCGCCCGAGCGCGGAAGAGGAGGATGCGCCTAAGCATAGGCTCACTTCCGATGGATTTGAGCTGCGCCGCGTGCCTAGCTTGCGCAATATCACGCAAACCGCACCTTACGTAAACGGGCAGACGGATTTGCGTCTTGCGGTGCGACAGATCGCAAAGGATCTGCTAAAATACGATCTTAACGATGGGGAGCTTGATGCTTTGATGAGCTTTTTGGCTACACTTAAGGGCGATATGACGGAGGCGCAGGATGAAAGATAAGATAATGTGGACTTTGATGGTGGGGATTATGATATTAGGCATAATCATCGCCGGGAATTATTTCTCGTCGCTAAGAGATGTAGCGAGATTTAGCACGATTTCGCGCGAGCTAGCTTTGATCGATAACGCCGATAACCGCTTAAATATATTATTTGATGCAAAGATCGCAAGAAGGGACTTTTCGATTGCAAATGCCGATATGCGCGGCATCTATCAGGTGCTGCAAGCTCTACAAAAAGACAAAATCATCGATAAAATCGGACTTAGCAGCGATGTGCGCGCGATCGGAAGCGCTTTTAGCGATAAAATTTCACTTTTGGACGAGCTTGGGGCTTTAAATTCGCAGAATTTAATCCTTTTTCAAAGTCTGCAGCAAAAATTTCTATCCAGTGGCGCAAATGCGCAAAGAGCAAATCTCTACTCTCAAATTTTAGGGCTTAATTATAAAAATCGCTCCGAGATCTCTGCTTTAAAAAGCGCGTTAGAAAGCGCAGATGCGTCAAGCCCCGACGAAGCTGCGTTTATAGGAATTGCGCGGCAAATTTTAAGGAATTTCGAGCGTCAAAATATCATCGTAAGCGATAATCTATCATTGCTAAACGAGCGCTTCGCAAGCCTGCGCGAGCGATTTTCTTACGCTAGCGAGGAATTCTACGGCTCGTTTATGCAAATGACGATGCTTTACACGGCTGTGTTTTTGTCGTTTTTACTGCTTACTTACATCATAAATTCCAATGCTTTGCGTAGTAAACGCGCTCTCGCGCCCTATCGCGCGCTATGCGAGGAGGCAGGTGAAGCGATAGTTTTAGCAGATCAGAGCTTTAAAATTTTATACGCTAATAAAAGCGCGCTTAGCTTAAGCGGCTACGAACAAAGCGAGCTGGAAGGAAGCGATCTTGGAGTTTTGATGCCCAAAGATAAAGGGATCGAACTTCCTGCGATGGTAAATAAAAGCGCCAAAGATACGCGCCTGCTCCGTAAAAATGGCGAACTAGCCGATGTGAGCCTAAGGCTAGCAAATATCGCCACCGCATCCAAGCCGCCGCTATATGCGCTTTACGCTCATGACATCGGCGAGCGCGAGATTATGAAGCTAGCTCTTGCGAGCGCAAAAGAGAGTTTAAACAATCAAGTCTATATCGATCATCTTACGGGCCAGGGCAACGAAGCAGCGCTATATGAGCTAATAAACGCCGAAAAAACGGGCGTAGCGATCTATATAACTATCGTAAATTTTGCAAATTTGCGACTTTTTTACAAGGCAGAAACGACAAATGAAATTCTTCGCTCCTTTGCGCGCACGCTTGCAATGTGTATCGAATCGCACGAGATCAAAGCTAGTATCTTTCGCATCCAATCGGATGAGTTTTGCCTATTTTACGAGGGACTAAATGTCGCGCGCGACGTGGAGATCATAAACAAATATTTCACCGACAAGGTTTTTAATCTCCATACGACCGAGGGCTTTGCCTCCGCGCCTTTAAATATCACGATGGGCGTGAGCGAGCGTGCAGACGTAGCGGGCGGCGCAAATAGGGTCTTTCAGGCGGTTATGGCGATGTATGAGGCGCAGAGCAAAAACGAGCACGTGGGCTTTTACTCGCGCCCAAATGCGATTGAGGAAAAATATCTGCAAAACCAGATTATGATCAACACCATTCAAAACGCGATCAAGAAAAACCAAGTCTTTGTGCTTGTTCAGCCCATATTTGATATCACCCACCGCGATCCTAGCGGCAACACATACGGTACCGAGGGTGGCGACTATGTCCCGTTAGTATATGAAATTCTAATCCGCCTAATCGATCGTTCAGGCAAGACGCGCTGCCCGGGTGAGTTTATCGACATCGCAAAGCAAACCTCGCTCTACATCCCGCTAACTCAGGTCGTAATAAACGAAGCCTTTCGCTTGCTAGACCGCTTCGCAGGGACTTGCTTTAGCATAAATCTTTCATATTTTGACATCGCAAACGAAGGCATCAAGGAGCTTTTAGAGCGCAAGCTCGCATCCAGCCCAAATGCTTCAAATCTATTCATTGAAATTTTAGAAAGCGAAGAATTTGACGATTACGAGAGCCTACGCAGCTTCATCGCCGTAGCTAAAAACTATGGCTGCAAGGTCGCGATAGACGATTTTGGCAGCGGATACTCCAACTACTATAGAATTTTAACGCTCGACGTGGATTACATAAAGATCGACGGAGCGCTCATCAAAAATATCGCAAACGACAAAAACTCGCGCGCTATCGTCGAAACTATCGCTAACTTCGCGCGCAAGCAGGGCTACGAGCTCATCGCCGAATACGTAGAAAACCACGAAATTTCAATCATCTTAGAAGAGATGGGGATTAAATATATGCAAGGCTACTTCTACAGCAGACCGATGGAGCCTTCGAGGATAAAATTCTAATCTCATCTCGCCGCAGCCTTATGACCCGCCTTTTTAAATTTACGAGCCAAAGATTGCCTTCGCAAGGCGAGAAATTCTGATTTAGCAAGCCACCTCTTTAATTTATACGGGATTCATCTTGACAAATACTACGCGAATTTATTGCGAACTTATGGCGCGCCTTGTAGCTAAGATTGCCGTAAAAGCTTACGCATGGCAAATGAAGTGGAAGCTAAATTTGAAATTTAATAGCGTATTTATAGATAAAATTTTGCGAAGTTCAAAATTTTAAAATTTCAAGCCGTAAAATTTTAAAATTTGAAATGCGTGAGCTGCAAATTTAAGGCTAAATTTTAAAATTCCGTAGCGATAAAATTTTAAATTCCGCGCCTTAAACCCGCCTGCAAATTTTAAAATTTTATGGCGCAAATTTTCAATTCATTCATATAATAAACATTTCGCGCGAGCTTTACAAAATAAAATTTTAGCACGCCTTGCTTTAAGTAACGATAGAGCTTTCAAATGCAGGCGGAATTTTTAAGTGCAAAATTTCTTGCTTTCAGCGAGAATGAGCTTAAATTTTAGGCTTTAGCGCATTAGCTCAAGCAAATTCGCTCTAAGCCTTCATACTCCCCGTATCCTTAAATCTTTGATGCCACGACAATGCCTCGCTTAGAATGTGTGGAGTATGCCCAGCACAGGGCTGCGCACATGCCCGCTCGAAATAATCTCTCAGCGCGCCTTGGTAGGTGGGATGTGCGATGCTTATCATCGCGCGAGCCCGTTCGCGAGGGCATTTACCGCGCAGATCGGCGATGCCATATTCGGTGATGATGACCTGGGTGTCGTGCTCGGTATGATCGACATGGCTCACGAATGGCACGATAGCGCTGATCGCGTCGCCTTTAGCTAGCGACGGGCTCAAAAATAGCGACAAATATCCGTTGCGGGCGAAGTCGCCGCTACCGCCAATACCGTTTTTCATCTGCGACCCCATGACGTTAGTGGAGTTTACATTGCCGTAGATGTCTGCCTCTAGCATGCCATTCATCGATACGACGCCAAGCCTTCTGATGAGTGCTGGCGAGTTGGAGACATCTTGTGAACGTAGTATGATGTGCTTGCGGTAGAAATCGATGTTTTTTTGGAATTCCTCGACACCTACGGGACTAAGCGATAGCGCTGTGGCACTTGCAGTGCCTACGACGCCTCTTTTGATGAGATCTAGCATGCCGTCTTGAATCACCTCGGAGTAGCACTGCAGCTCTTGGTAACCAGCATTTTGTAGCGAGCTAAGCACGGCGTTAGCGACGTTGCCGATGCCCGATTGTAGCGGCAGCAGCTTCTTTGCGGGAAGTCTGCCGCAAGCCTCCTCGTTTTTTAAGAATTTTACGACGTTGCAGCCGATCGCGCTTGAAATTTCATCCACGGCGGTAAAATTATTGACGCGATCATGCGTCCTAGCCTCTATGACAGCGATTACTTTGGCAGGATCTACATGCATATAGGGGCTACCTACGCGATCGCCTACGTGCTTGATCGGCAGATCCTCAGCATGCGGCGGCAGGCGCAGATCTGTAACGTCGTGAATGCCCTCCAGCTCAAGCGGCTGATAGTAATTAACTTCTAAAATCACGCGATCGGCGATATCGAGCCAGGCTTGATTGTTGCCTAGCGATGTGGACGGCACGAGCACGCCGCTTTCTTTAATCGCCACCACTTCGATCACGGCAAAGTTTAGATGTGGAAAAAAGCCAGCTTTAAGCTGCGCGGCAAGGCTTGATAGATGCACGTCTGCGTATCGCACGGCGCCACTATTTATCGCACGGCGCATATCGGCATCCGTAAAAAACGGCACGCGAAAGCTCACGGCACCTGCTTTTGCCAAAACTCCGTCTAAAAGCGGATCGGTCGATGCGCCTGTAAAAATTTTGATTTGATAGGGCTCGCCTTTTTCGTGCAGCGTTGTCGCTCGTTGCGCCAGGGCTTGCGGCAGAGCTAGCGCGCAGCCCGCCCCAACAAAGCCGCTAAAGCCCACCGATGCGCCATTTGGGATCAGTTCGCAGGCTTTCTCGGCGCTCATAATTTTTGATTTTAGATATTCGTTTTGCACGCGTGAGTTCATTTTCCGTCCTAGCCGTGATTTGGGCGAAATTATAATATTTTTGCGCTAAATTTCAAAATCTAAAATTTGGTGCGCGAGCTAGGCTATAGAGTAAAATATGAGGCGCGGTCGGTTGAGATATACGCCGTAAACGCTTTCGATCAGGCTTTTTTTGCTTCGGCGGTTTGCAATACCCGCTTGCACAAGCGCTTGGTAAATAGGGTTTTAAGCGTGATTGAGGCTTAGTTTGATGATCTCGCCGCGATACCATTAAACGCTCATCTAGCGCTGAATTTTACGGAATTTAGGCACAAAATTTACGCATAATTTGTGAGCTACGATATTTGAATTTAAGTTTCTTTTTGCAATTTAATCGCTCGCCGCACTCAAATTTAAATCTCCGCCTGGCAATTTTAAAATAGGTGTTTTGAAATTTATCGCTCGTGGCGTTTAAATTCCGCGTCTAACACAAGCCTTGAACTCATATTTGAAATTCCATCGCTTGCGGTGCACGCATTTGCATGCCGCGCTTGGATTTTAATCCGCATTAATTGAAATTCTAGCTGCTTAAAATTATCGCCTCCTCGCACAAGACGGCAGTTTAAAATTCCAATTTCGCGCTTTTTTTGGGAGGGCGGTTCGACGTAGATACGCAAAATTTTGATAAATTTTACGCTTGCGAAATTCTAAAAATTATATCATCGTCACGGCTAAATTGCAGATTTGTTTAAATTCTGGTTCTTAAAATTGTAGCTCCAGCCGTTACACGAGATTTTTAATTCAAAGAGCCTTGCCGCGTAAATTCTAATCTCTCTGAGCCCAAAAATTGACGCCGCTTAATACATGAATTTAAACGCGTTTTAGAATTCAAATTTAGCCCGCCTTGTTACCATTTTCGGTCGAGCTTTATAAAATTTCGGCAAATTTTATTTTGCTAAAATTCCAAAAATTTTATCGTCGCAAAATAGGGCGAAATTTTATCTCTGCGGCTTGCCGTCGCCGAATTTCGCGACTATCTCCTCGCTGCAGCTCTCTTTGGGCGCCCAGCCATCGCGCTTCATCCGCGCTAGATTGTCGCACGCCTCCTGCGAGCCGCCCTCGCAAAGCTCGTCGTATATCACGAGGCTGCGGCATTGCCCGCTCGCGAAACTCTCCAGCACCGCGGCGTTGCCCAGGCAGGCTCGCTCGCGCAGATTGCTCATCGCGCGCTCGCCTGCGCCGCCCATTTTATTTCCCTGCTTCCGCTCGGCGAGGGTGGCGAGCTCGCACGCGTTTGCGAAAAAGCCCTGCGCTTTGAAGCGGTTTCGCACGACGCCACGACCGCCCAGCTCGTATCTCATCGCCGCTTCGTAGCATGCGGCGGCGTCCTTTTTACTGCACTTTGCTAAAAGCGCGCTAGTTTTTGCGCCGCTAAATTTAAACTCTTTGGCTTTGCCGTCCGCGTTTGCCAAGCTAAGCGCCAGCGCCGCAGCCAGCGCAAGCTTTAAAACTTTCATCTTTACTCCTTTTGATTTTGTTTATCCGCTCGCTAGCCCCGATTTACTGCTTCATTGCGCCGCACCCGTCGCCCGCTAAAATTTAAAAGGCTCACGCGCCTTATTTGCGATCGAAGCTTGGAATTTTATCGCCTCTGTCGCGCTAATTTTTCGGCAGTAGATCGAGCACCGCGCAGGCGCGCTTATTGCGCATTTTGCACGCCCTGTCTAGCGCCTGCCCCGAGAGCTCAAAGCTCTGAGGGGTGCCGATTCCTTGGAGATATTTGACCGACAGCTCGTAGCATGCTTCGCTGCTGCCGGCATCGCACTGCTCGCGAAAAAGCTCAAACGATGCCACGACGTCCTTTTCTACGCCCAAGCCGCGCCCTAGCGCATCTGCGTAGAAAAAGCACGACAGCTGATCTTTTCGTTCGCAGCCGCTTTTCAGGCCGCGCGCGACGCGCTCGCAGGAGCCTTCGTCGCTTTTTACGATGCAGCTTTGCAGATCCGCCCGCGAAATTCCGTCCGTTTGAATGACCGCATCGGCACTGCTTTGCGAGCCGGCGCTTGCTTCGCCGCTATTTACAAAGCGCGCGCTTGCGGTCTCGTCGATACTCGTTGTTTTGTCCGTTTTGCTCGCCGCAGAAGCTTTATCCGCTGGCGCGCTCTCGTCGCAATTTGCCGCAAGTCCGCAAAACAGCGCCAAAAATAGAAATTTTTTCATACCCGCCTCCGTTAAATTTAGCGCCATTTTAATTAAAAATGCTGAATTTAATGAAAATGCGCCTCTGCTCTAAATTTTAGCTTTGTGTCGCAGCGTGTTTGAAGTGCGAAATTTAAAGCACGCCGCCAAAGCGATCGATCATAGGCTCTTTAGCACCGCGAGTACGTTTTGCGCGTCCTGTTCGGGCTCGGCGATGCGGCTAAAGCGCTTTATCTCCTTGCCGTCTTTAAAAATCAGGGTTTGGCGGTGGTAAAATTTCTTCCCGTCGCCGGTAGTGAAGGTTTCGAGCCGTAGCGGCGCTTCAAGCTCGAATTTCTCGTCGTTTATGAACTCAAACGAGGCGCCCGTAGCGCGCTTAAACTCGCTCGTACCCGCCTCGCCCATGCTGCCTACGGCGATAAGCTCAAAGCCGAGCGCTTTTATCTGCGCAAACGCGCTCTCGTAGGCCTTGCACTGAAGCGTGCAGCCCGTAAGCCCCGCCGCACCGTGCAACTCCGCGGGCAAAAATTTGCCGCTGTCGCCCATTTTCGGGTAGGTAAAAACTACGCAATTTTTCGGTAAATTTATCATTTCTCGCCTTTTGATCGAAATAGGTCGCAAAAATAGCATAAAAAATCTTAAACCCGCTTAACGGATGAAATTTTGCAGCTTCTTGGTATCATTGACGAGCTGTGTTTAAGTAAGGATTTTTGGCGGCGCAAACGAGAGCGGTGAACCCATAAGTGGAATTTTACTACCAAATAAGCGGGAGTTAAAAAGATTGCACGACAAAGGTCTCGGTTCCGCGCGGCGCTATCGTTAGGTGATTAAATTTTATGCTAGCTTTGAGTAGAATTTTAACCGAATCGCCCTTATTCGGCTTTAAGCAATAGCGTTATAAAATAATCGAATAAAAAATCATAATAAGGAAAGCAAATGATAAATGATGACTTTAAAAGATGGGCTTTGAATTTCGGCAGTTGTGACGGCGGTGATATAGGCTCGCCGAAAAACCCTAGTATTTGGCTTTGCGGATTAGAGTGGGGAGGTGGTTTTAAAGAAGAAGAACTACAAAATATTTTTAAAAATAATGATTTAAAAATTCCTGCCATATACGAGGATTGTAAGGAAAATTTAAAATACCAGTTTAATATAAAAGCTATAAAACTTTTGGCGGCAATAAACGGTGAAGAAAATCATGTCAAATTTAATGAAACTTTTAAACCGTTTTCGCGAGGCGGCAAAGGATATTTTAAGATGAATTTATATCCTTTATCCTTTAAAGATACTAATCACAGCAGATGGACTGAAGCTATTAGCAAAGAAACGGGTTTTAAAGATAAAGACGAATATATTAAATGGATTAGATTAAACAGATTTCCGATATTTAACTCATGGGCAAAAGAATATAGACCAAAGATAATTATTTGTACGGGCATAAGTTATAAAGATGACTTTATTGTAGCGTTCGGCGATCAAAATACGCAGCTACAAGAAAGAAATTTCAAGGATTACAAGAAATTTTTCTATTTTAAAAATAGCTACGGAGCGCTGGTTGTGATAATTTACTTTTTAGGTGGTCGTCACGGGCTTAAAAGCGATGAAGAAATAAGACGAACGGGCAAAGAAATAGCTAAAATTTATGAAGCGTATTTATCGAAATTGGATTAATAAAATTCCCCATATAACTTGGATATTTAAATAGATTTTGTTAAATCTCATATTTTGGTTTCGTTTTGTTATCATAGAATTTTACTCGTTGTTTCCCGCGATCGTTTCGATTAGTTTGCGTTTATTGCGGCGGTTGTAGAGCACCGACGAAAGGAGCGATAGCGCGATGAATAATATCCCCACGGTGCCCGTTATGATTTCGCTTACTTCAAATTTCAGCTTGGCAAACATTATAAACGCCAAACACGCGATAGCATAGTGCGCGCCGTGCTCCAGATACGCAAAGTGAGACAGCGTGCCGCGAGCGATGAGATACAGCGTGATGGAGCGCACGAACATCGCACCGGCGCCGAGACCTAGCATGATGATGAAGATATTATCGCTTAGCGCAAACGCGCCGATCACGCCGTCGAAGCTAAAGCTCGCGTCCAGAGTTTCTAAATACAAAAAGCCCGCAAGGCCGTTTTTTACGCCGTCCGTGCCGAAAAGGCGGTCGAAACAGGAGATGAGCAGATAGAGTAAGATCGCGCCGAAATACGCCGCGCCTAGCGTAGCCGAGCCCGTTTTAGCAAGCAGCACGAGCCCTGCGGCTAGAGCGATCAGCGTGGGGGCGTTTGGAATGCGCTTTAAAAATCGCACGAGCCCGTTATTTTCGATTATGCCCAGCCAGTGTAGCTCGCGCTGCGCATCGAAGAAAAAATCGCAAAAGACCATCAGCAAAAACGCGCCGCCGAAAACGTAAATTTGCGCTTCGTTCTCGCTTAAAATTTCATGGTAGCGGTGCGGCTGCTTAAGCGCTAGCACGAGGGTTTCCCAAAGACCCAGATGCGCGCTTGCGGCAACGATTAGCACGGGGAATAAAAACCTCATGCCAAAAACCGCGATCGGAATGCCCCAGAGGATAAATCTGCTCTGCCACACCGGCGCCATATCTTTTAGCACCTTGGCATTGACTACGGCGTTATCGAAGCTGAGGCTGATTTCCAGCGCGCACAAAAGCGCACAGATATAAGCGGCACCCGCGCCGCCGATATAAAATGCGATAGCAAGCGCAATTAGGCTTACTACAAAAGAGGAGTAAAAATATTTCATCATCGTCCTAGCCGATTTTTTGCGCGATTTTAGCAAAATTTAGCCCTAAATTCTATATAATTGCAAAAATTCCAAAAAAGGCAAAAAATGCTTACCAATCCCGTATTTATCAGTATCTGTGTGATGTGCGCGCTGTGCTTGCTGAGGTGCAACGTAATGCTCGCGATCCTAATCGGCACGATATGCGCCGTGCTCTCAAGCAAGATCCCGCTGGGCGATGCCATAAATTTATTCATAAACGGCAACCCCGAAAACGCCGGCAGCCTCGGCATGGGCGGAAATTTAGAAACCGCGCTTTCGTATCTACTGCTAGGCGTCATCGCAAGCGCGATCTCAAAGACCAACCTAACGGCGATTTTGGTGCGCGCGGTGGCAAATTTAATCAGCGACAAAAAATACGTCTTTATCTTTTCGATCGCCTTTTTTGCGTGCTTCTCACAAAATTTAATCCCCGTGCATATCGCTTTTATCCCGATTTTGATCCCGCCGCTAGTCAAGATCATGAACTCGCTAAAGATAGACCGCCGCGCCGTAGCGTGCGCGCTGACGTTCGGCCTGCAGACGCCGTATATGGCGCTGCCGCTGGGATTTGGACTTATCTTTATGGGATTAATCGAAAAAAATATGAACGCAAACGGCATCGCAGTAAGCCTAAGCGATATATCGAGCGTGATGTGGCTAAGCGCCGTGCCGATGCTCGCGGGCCTCATCCTAGCCGTGATCTGCTACCGCAAGCCGAGGGAGTATGCCGAAACCAAACAGAGCCTGGATGCGCATTTTAGCGAGCTTAAGATGGGTATGCGCGAATGGGGCGCGCTAGCGGGCATCGCGGTGTGCTTCGCGGTGCAAATTTGGATTAAATCGCTTCCGTTTGCCGCGCTTAGCGGAATTTTAGTAATGCTTGCTAGCAAAGGCATCGAGTGGAAGAAGCTCGATAGCGTATTTGACGAAGGCGTGCATATGATGGGCTACATCGCGTTTTTGATGCTGATCGCCGCAGGATACGGCACGATCTTAAAAGAAACCGGCGGCGTGAACGAGCTGGTACACGTAGCGAGCACTTTAAGCGGCGGTAAGCTCGGCGGCGCGCTGCTGATGATCGGCATCGGACTGCTCGTGACGATGGGTATCGGCTCGAGCTTCGGCACGATCCCTATCATCGCTACGATATACTGCCCGCTAGCCGCGCAGTTGGGCTTTAGTACGGCGGCGACGATCTTTATCATCGGCGTGGCTGCGGGTATCGGCGATGCGGGCTCGCCTGCGAGCGATAGCACGCTCGGGCCTACCGTGGGGCTGAATATCGACGGCGAGCATAGCCATATGTGGGATACCTGCGTGCCGACCTTTATTTTCTTTAATATCCCGCTAATCATATTCGGCATAATCTTTTCGATGATGCTTTGAAATTTTATAAAATTTAGCCGCGTGGCGTTGCTCGTAAATTTTATAAATTTACGAATGCGGTCATTTTTAAATTTAGCTGTGCGGCTTTACTTTTAAATTTGCTCGCGCGATCTACTTAAATTTAACCGCTCGCGGCGCGTTGATGAAAATCATTGCTAAAATTTGAAATTTCACATAAAATGGGCGTAATTTCATAGCAAGGAGCGGTGGTGGAGCAAATTTACCCTTACGTGCAGATCGTCCATCTCATCTGCGCCATTATCTTTTTGGGCTACATATTTTTCGACGTCGTGATTTTTATGCGGCTTAAAGGCACGCTGGGTGCGGATTTTGAGCGCGTTAAAAAAGCGATCGGCTCGCGCGCGATTAAAATCATGCCGGTTTGTCTTTTTACGCTGATAATCACCGGCGGAATGATGATGAGCCGCTGGGTCGGGAGCACTAACGGCGGATATTTCGGCACGCCGCTTCAAAAAATCTTTATGCTAAAGGTCACGCTCGCGCTCATCATCGCCGTGTGCGTAGCGATAAATTTAAGCTGCCGCGCGATGGGAAGGCCCGCGCCTGAGTTTTTACGAGCAAATATCCATAAAATCGCTTTTGTATTCGGCTTCATCATCGTGCTTTGCGCCAAGCTGATGTTTGTAGTATGATTTATAGCGCAAAATTTAGCGCTGGCCGCGCACTTTTATCGTGGAATTCTATAACGCGGCAAAGATTTAATTTTGCTTGCTTTTAAAATACGACGCTTGCTAAAAATTTTAAAATTCCAATTTATCGAGCGGGCATAGGGATTTAAGAATTTTAAATTCCGCCGCGTCTGCACCAAAGCACGAAATTTTAAAATTCCACTCCTTTCTTGTGCTATTTTGCCAAATGCAACCTGCAAGATTTGATCTTATAAAATTTTAAAATTTCATCGCAAGCTTTAAAGTGCTCGTAAAATTTCTCGCCCAATCCTACGCTGAAAATTTTGTAAAATTCCGTGACTTTAAAATTTTGCAAAATTTTAAAAATTTTAAATTCTATCGCTAGGACGCGGATAAGAATTCTAAAAGAAGTTCGCGCAAAATCGAAGCAAATAATGAAAAAGCGAATTTATTTGGCGACTTTACTTACTATTTAATAATCATTAAAGATATAAAAAGCTAAAATTGCTTTTCGCCTGCGGGCGAATTTAATGTCTGCTTGCCATTCGGGCGGGATTTTGAGGTTTCCCGTAGCCGTGGCAATGGTTTTGAAATTATTTATGAGAAAGGAAAAGGATGAAGAAATTTCTCTTAAGTCTGCTCGTCGCAGCTTTGGCTAGTAGCGCGCTTTGCGCTAGGTCGCTCTCCGAGATCAAAAGTAGCGGAGTACTTAGAATAGGCGTTTATGACGCGCAGCCGCCGTTTAGCAAGATAGAAGACGGCGTGCATCAGGGCTTTGAGGTTGATATGGCAAATGCCATCGCTAAAGATATGCTTCCATCGGGCGGAAAGGTGGAGTTTACCTCCGTGCTTGCAAATCAACGTATAAAATTCCTACAAGAAGATAAGGTCGACGCGGTTATTGCAACTCTTACCGTAACTCCGGAGCGCGAGAAGCAGATCGATTTTACGACCCCGTATTTTAGCGTCAATATAGGCATTTTGACCCGCGTCGAAGATAAGATTAAATCCTTAAATGAATTGCAAGATAAAACTATTTTAGTTCTTAGCGGCGGTACCGCAGAAACATACTTTGAAAAGCAAGGCTATAATATCGCCAGATGCGATAACGCAAACGCCTGCTATAAGGCGCTAAAAGCCGGACAGGGCGACGGGTATGCCGACGATAACCTAGTCGTGCTGGCTTATCCGGTATTAGATAAAAAGGTTGAAGTAAATATCAAAAATTTAGGCACTTCGGATTTCTTAGCCATCGGTGTGAAAAAGGGCAATTCGGAGCTTTTGGATTTTCTAAACGGCGAGCTAATCAAGCTAAGCAAAGAGGGCTTTTTCAAAAATTCGTTCGATAATTTCATCGAGCCTTACTACAAAGGAACTGCAGAGAAAAAGTATTTCTTGCTGGATGATCTTTATAGCTTGCTGTAATTTTAAAAAAGGGGGACGCTATGAAAAAGATAATCTTGGCGTTAATGCTGGCTGCGTGTTCGCTTCTTAGCAACACTTTGACTCAAATCAAAGAAAAAGGGGTTATTCGAATCGGTATAGATGGCTCATCTCCGCCGTTTAGTGTCGCTAAAGCTGGCGAATATAGCGGCTTTGAGATACTCTTAATCGAAGGGCTTGTTAAAGAAATTTTCGGTGATAAAGGCAGCAAGATACAATATGTCGTAACGGTAGGCGATGATCGTATAAAAGCGGTGCAGGATAACAGAGTTGATTTGGATATCGCACTAATCTCGGTTACAAAAGAGCGCGAGAAGCTGGTAGATTTCTCCGATCCATACTTTAGCGTAAATATCGGCGTGCTAACTCGTAGCGACGATAATATCAGAAAGGTCTCCGATCTAAACGGAAAGACTATACTGGCGCAGCCCGGTACTACTGTGTTTGATTACTTTACGAAACAGGGCTATAACGTAGTACCGTGTGCGAGCGCGAATGAATGCTTTAATGATCTAAAATCGGGTAAGGGCGACGGATACGGCGATGATAATCTACTTGTATTTGCTTACGCTGTAGTCGACCGCAAAGTCGAAGTAAATATCAAGAATTTAGGCTCGACGGACTTCCTGGCCATCGCGGTGCAAAAGGGCAATACCGAGCTGCTTAACGCGGTAAATGCGGGACTAATTGAGCTAAGTAAAAAGGGTTTTTTTACAAAAATTTTTGATGAGAGTATTGAGCCTTTTTATAAAGGCACCATTGATAAAAAGTATTTCTTGCTGGACGATCTTTACAGCTTGTTTTGATTTAAAGCGGCGATGGATGGAATTCTATTCGCTGGCAAATTTTAGTAAAATTTAAAGGAATTTTATGAAAAAGATTATATTTGCGTTGTTAATCGCTTCGTGTTCGTTATTTGCTAACTCTTTAGCGCAGATCAAAGAAAAAGGGCTCATTCGTATCGGAATAGACGGCTCACTGCCGCCGCTTAGCGTCTCCGAGGACGGCAAATACAGCGGTTTTGAAATTTCGCTTATTGAAGAGCTTTCAAAGGAAATTTTCGGCGATAAGGGCGGCAAAATCGAATATGTCGTAACTCTAGGCAATGATCGTATCACAGCTGTGCAAGATAACAAGGTCGATTTGGATATCGCAGCCATCACGGTTACGAAAGAGCGCGAGAAGCTAGTGGATTTTTCAAATCCTTACTTTAGCGTAAATATCGGCGTGCTAACTCGCACCGATGATAATATAAAAACCGTAGACGATTTACAAGATAAAGAAATTTTAGCAGAGCCCGGCACTACGGCTTTTGATTATTTTAGCAAGGAAGGATTTAAGGTTATCTCATGCGCTAGTTCGAGCGAATGTTTCCGCGCGCTAAAATCCGGTCGCGGCAGCGGCTATGCGGACGATAATATGGTAGTTTTGGGCTATTCGGTCGTAGATCGCAAGGTAGAGGTAAATATCAAGAATTTAGGCACGACGGACTTTTTAGCTATCGCGGTGCAAAAAGGTAACGATGACTTGCTAAACGCTCTAAACGACGGGCTTGTCAAGCTCAGCAAAAATGGCTTTTTCAAGAAAATTTTCAACGACAGCATCGATCCTTTTTACAAAGGCAAGGCTGAGAAAAAATATTTCTTGTTAGATGATCTTTATAAAATGTTTTAATTCAAAGGACAAAATATGAAAAAAATTCTACTAAGTATTTTGCTGGGTGCTGGCGCGCTTTGCGCTAATTCCCTAGCAGATATCAAGCAAGCAGGCGAAATTCGCATAGGCTTGCAAGATTCCCAGCCTCCGTTTAGCTTCGATGATAACGGTACGCTGAAGGGCTTTGAGGTTGATTTGGCAAACGAGCTAGTTAAAAATCTATTTGGCAATAAAAAGATCAAAATCGACTTTATCTCCGTAGCATCTAAAGATCGCGTTCCCTCACTGGAGCAAAACAAAGTAGATCTCATCATATCCAAGCTTACCGTCACAAAAGACCGCGTTCAGAAAGTTGATTTTTCCTATCCGTATTATTCAGTGCAGATCGGCGTGCTAAGCCGTAAGGACGATAATATTTCAAGAATCGATCAGATCGCGCATAAAAAAATCCTAAGCGTTAAAGGCACAACTGCCGAGGAGCACTTCAAAAACGCGGGCTATGAGATTGCGACATGTGCCGATGCGAATGAATGCGTCGCCAGACTAAAGGCTGGCGAGGGCATAGGCTTTGCCGACGATAATACGGTCGTACTCGGATACGCTAGAAACGATGCCGCGCTTGATGCAAAAATCATCAACCTTGGCAAGGTAGATTATATCGCCGTTGCCCTATCTAAGGGCAATACCGAGTTACTTGATGCGGTTAATAGCAGCCTGGTAAAAATGTATAAAGCGAAATTTTTCCATAAGGCTTTTGACGAGGATATCAAGCCATACTACGGCGGCAAGATCGATAAAAAGCACTTCACGCTCGATGAGGTTTATAGCCTGTTTTAAATTTAGATGTATTTAAAATTTTAAGGCGCCCTTTGACATCCAAACATACGCGCAGCCGCGATATTTGATCGCAGCTTGCTTTGTCGCCAAGGCTTCGGCGGCATTTATAATTTAAATTCCGTATTTTTGCGGGTCCGGTTGCGATATAAAATTTTATGAGATTTTGATATGCAGTTACGAAAGATTGTGGCTTCTAAAAGATAGTCGGTCGTGCGAAATTCTAATCCGAGTAGTAAAATTTTATATCCTTTTTCAGTTGCGTCGGCAGCACGTTAAATTTAGTCCTAAAAATTTTAGAAAAATGCGATAAATTATTATATCCGACCATTTTGGCGGCTTCGTTTACGCTGATTTGATCTAGACTTAATAGCTCTTTTGCAATCTCAAGCCGTTCATTTGTCAGCATCGCATAAACGCTCGTGCCAAAATATGCTTTAAAATCCCTTTTTAGTGCAAATTCATTCGTGGCGCAAAGATGAGCGAGCTCTTTAATACTAGGTGGATTTTGCATATTTTCGAGTAATATTTTCTTTGCTTTTTGAACTATTTTTATGCGATTTTCATCAAGTCTAAGCGCATTTTCGGGCTCATTAAATTTATGAAAACTTCTATAAAGCATCTCTAAAATTTTACTTTCCATAAAAATTTCGCGCATTTTGCCGTCGTATATCGCGGCATTTTCGATTTCTTTAAGGATGATATTTTGCACGGCGCTTGTTTTAAATTTCTTCATGCAAACTGCTTGATCTAAATTCAAATTTTTTAAAATTCCTAGTTCATTCGCAAAAGCGGTGCTAAGCGCTATGCATGAGCTTTTATAGTGTTTATTTTCAAGCTCGTGAACACCACGCAATTTGCTTTGCATAGTTCCGAGCCAAAGCTCGCCCTTATTTAAAACGAATTGATCTTTATCCGATCTGAAGCAGATAGGATTTTCGCCCGTATTGAAAAATAAAAATGAATAGCGGCTGCCTCGTTCGTGGCGATGTAAAAGAAAATCTCTGCAAATTATATCGCTGCTATAATATCCTATCTCTCCGCCCGTATAAAAAGAGCTAAAGTTGAATTTTATACTTTCGCTTTTAAGCTCGGTTTTGTTATACCCGCATTGCTTGGACGGCTCAATGTCGTTAGATATTTTTTGCAAAAAATCGTCTAAACTTATCTCCTTGCTCATCTTATCCCTTTAGCGTTTAAAAAAATCCCTCTACCGTTTAGTATTTCTTGATAATGCGTATCTTATTATAGTAAAATGAGTTTAAATTTTAATAAGAAAAGGGGCGTTTGTGCGCGCAATATATAAATTATCGCTGATCACTGCTATAGCGACAGCTGGGATATCGAGTGAGTTAGAAAAACAAGGCAAAAGCGTAAATTTGGGCGAAATTACCGTAGTCAGTGCTACCGGCTATCGGCAAAATATTCAAGACGCACCCGCTTCTATCTCCGTTCTTACGCAAAAAGAGATACAAAAACGTAACTACCAAGATATCTCCGCAATGCTAAAAGATTTGCCAAGTGCCTTTACCGCAACGCTAGGTGCTGCATCTAGAAAAGGCATAAGCCTAAGAGGCCTATCTCAAAAATATACGAAAATTTTAATCGACGGCAAGCCCGCGACTAGCGATAGCGCTTATAAAGGATTGAGAAGTATTGGCAGTAGCCAGAATTTCTTGCCTCCCGCAAATGCGATAGAGCGCATAGAGGTCATACGCGGTCCTATGAGCTCGCTTTACGGCAGCGACGCTATGGGCGGAGTAATAAATATCATCACCAAGGGCTTTTCAAATGAGCTTAGCGGCAATGTAAACGGATACTATACTTTTGCCAAAAAATCGCAAATAAAAGGTGATTATCAAACGGGTTTTTATCTAAACGGAGCTATCGTCCCGGACGTGCTAGGTATCGCACTTTACGGCAGATTTTTTGAAAAGATAGAGGACAAAGAGCCTTATGCAAATAGAAATAATGAAGAGACGAATATGGGCGCAAAACTGATGTATAACGTAACGCAAAACGATGAGGTAGCGCTTGATTATCGTAAAGTAAATAATAAATTTAGGCGTACATACGGGCGTACGCGAACAACCTCTGGAGGCAATAACGATATTGCGAAAGAGGATATGAAAGGCTACACTGCAAGTCTGTCTCATCAGGGAAAATACGATAAGTTTATGATAGATAGCTACGCAAATTACGATAGCATGAAAGAAAGCGGTGCTCAGGATCTGCGTCTTAGAACGACTACGCTAAATTCTAAAGGCTCATATTTTTTCGATTCAAATGCTTTGAGCTTGGGTGTGCAATACCGAAGCGAGAGATTAAACGAAGCCGCCACTACCGCAGATGAGGCAAATGTCAAAAGATGGGATTATTCGATCTACGGCGAGGATGATTTTTATCTAACTGATGATTTAACGCTAACCGGTGGAATCAGATATAACCGCGATAAGGACTACGGCGGCCATATATCGCCGCGCGCTTATGCCGTTTATCGTTTAAACGAAAGCTTTTCTATTAAAGGCGGCGTTTCGACGGGATATTCAACTCCGGATATTAAGCAGCGTAGCGAGGGCCTTGCCCTGCCGTTTGCAGGAGGTCAGGGAGCGCAGATCGGCAGAAGCTCTCTAAAGCCTGAAAGCAGCATAAGCTACGAAGGCGGGTTTTCTTACGACGATAACGATAAATTTAACTTTAGTGCTACTGCGTTTTATACCGAAATCAAAGATGGAATTTCTACCAAATTAATTTGCCGTCCAAGACCGGGAAATCCTTGCGTACATAACGGCAAAACTTACAGGCGCGGTATTTGGGACACTATAAATATCGGAGAAGCCGAGGTTAGGGGTCTAGAGCTAAGTAGCGATTATCAAATTTTAGATAATTTGAAGCTGCATGCAAACTACGCCTATACGAAATCCGAGCAAAAAACGGGTAGCGAGAAGGGTAAAACCTTAAATAATTTTCCAATCCATTCGGTAAAGCTAGGATTTGATTACGACGTAAGCTCGAAGCTAAACTTATGGTCGCAAATAAATTATTATAGTAGGACGCGCGATAGCCTAAGCTACGATGAGGATATCCGCTCATACACACTTTTTGATCTGGGCGCGAGCTATAAAGTTACAAAAGACGCAAGTTTAAATTTTACGCTTTATAATATATTCAACGAATTCGTACTAACGCGCTCGGGAAATTACCAAATGATGGTCGTAGACGGGATGAAGGCGCAGGTTGGATTTAACGTGAATTTTTAAATTCGCGGCGTATAAATTTCGTCCACGGATTTAAAATTTAAGGAAATTAATGGCGATTCTAAAAAGGAAAAAATTTTGGTTCAATGTCCACCTTATTTTGACGCTTATATGCTGTGTGCCGATCTTAATCATAGCCCTTAGCGGCGCTATTATCTCGTATCACGACGAGATTATAGATGCGTTAAATCAAAGCAAATCTTTCGTGAGTCCGAGTGGAAAAGATGCCCTCGAACCCGCCGAAATTTTAAATATTTTCAGAAAAGTCAAGCCCGGTTTTACGCTCAGTTATTATAGAATTCCTCAAAATAAAAATGAGGCGATTAGGCTTTCCGGTACAGATTCTAGCGGCGAGTTTAAATCATATTTTATAGATCCTTATAACGGCGAAATTACTTCGGAAAATATAGGCGATACGTTTATCGGCGTAATGCTAAACCTACATACCAATCTGGGATTTGGGCTAAGCAAAAACGAAACTCTGCGGCTAATAGGCAAAAATATCGTGGCGCTTAGCACGGTTATGTTTATTTTGGTCTTAATTTCAGGCGTGGTGATCTATTATCCTAGCTTTAGAGGGAAAATTTTACGCGCATTTAGGATAAATTTTAAAGCGAGAGGTTATGCGTTTTTATATAGCTTGCATGGCGCGGTCGGAGTTTTGCTGCTACCCGTTTTGCTTACGATAAGCGCTAGTGGGCTTTATTGGTCGTATGATTGGATAGCCAAAATCACCAACAGAGCGCTAGGGGAAAAGGAAATTTTTAGAAAAACGAGTTTTACCGAAGTGCGAGGATTTTCGCTTGAGGATGAAGATAAAATTTTAAATTTGCAGACGGCATTTGATATTTTTAAGCGTGAACGCGGTGAAAACTATGAATTCTTCAATATTATCGCTCAAAAAGATGGAGAAAATTTTATGATCTTTTATTTCGATAGAGGCGAAAAGAGCGAAGAGCATATGAACACGATGAGTGTAAATGTTAAAAAGGGCATCTTGCGGCATGCTCGCTATGATGATGCGAAAAGCACTATGCCGCGCCCGTTTGCTATACATAAAACCGTTTTGAGCGTGCATTCGGGCTATATCTTTGGCGAGGCGGGCAAGTTCTTATTTTGCGTAGCGGCGATTTCTGTGTTATTTTTCATAGTTACGGGATTTTGGATGAGCATAAAAAGAATTTATAAGAAAAGATAAATCTATAAATTCAAAGCGGAGAGATAGCTTATCCGTGGCGTAAATTTAAAATTTTATCCGAAGCGGTATCGCTTCTTTTCAGTTAATAAAATTTTATATACAGCGCTTTGAAATACTGCGTGCAGAGTCTTTGTGGGCCTTGTGCCGCATCTTGATTTTATTAAATTTGCTCCGGCATTTCGACCGCGCTCATTTGCCGCTCATAAAATCCCTAATATTCTGCGCGATCATCTTTATCAGCCGTTTGCGGGCCTCTATGCTCGCCCATGCGATGTGAGGCGTGATGACGACGTTGCGGCGATTTTTCACGCGCAAAAGCGGATGATCCGCCCTCATCGGCTCTGTTTGCAGCACGTCAAGCGCCGTGCGCAAGCCTCGTTCGTCCACGGCGCGAGCTAGCGCCTCCTCGTCCACGATGCCGCCGCGGCCGAAATTCATCAATATGGCTCCCTCTTTCATCTTCGCAAGCTCCGTCTCGCCGATCAATCCCGCCGTTTTTTCATTTAGCGGGGCGTGGATCGAGACGATGTCGCAGGCTCTTAAAAGCGCGTCCAGGCTCACTCTGGCAAACTCGCCGTTGTCGTTCGCGCCGCTGGTGGAGTAGTATCTCACGTTTGCGCCGAACGCAGCGGCGATGCGGGCGACCTTTTCGCCGATCTGTCCAAGTCCGATAACGCCGAATTCTTTGCCGTAAATTTCGCTGATGGGCGCGTCAATGTGAGTAAAAATTTCGCTCTCGCACCATTTGCCGCTGCTGCCGTAATCCGCGTAGTATCCGAGCGCGTTGGTTAGCGCAAACAGCGACGCGAAGGTCTGCTGCACGACGCTGTTCGTCGAATAGCCCGCCACATTTTTCACCGCGATACCGCGAGCCTGCGCGGCCTGCATGTCGATGTTATTCGTGCCAGTGGCGCTGACGCAGATCAGCTTAAGCGCGGTTTGCGCCATGATCTCATCCGTGATTAAGACTTTGTTGGTGATGACGACGCCAGCGCCCGCTAGGCGCTGTGCGGTTTGCGCGGGCTCCGTCATCTCGTAGCTTTCAAACTCGCCTAAGTTCGCGATCTCGCTAAGATCGGCATCGCTTCCCAGCGTCGCGGCATCCAAACATACGATTTTCATATTTTCCCCTTTGCGTTTAAAAATTTTAAGTCGTAGCAGCGCGGCTAAATTTAGCCGTTAAATTCCATTGCGCGATTCGGAGCACGGCGCTTAAACGGCAAATTTTAACTCTGCAAATTTAGCTATTGCGGAAATTTGCTCGCGAGATTTTACTATTGCAAAATTTACTCTCGCAAAATTTAACTATCGTGAATTCTGTCCTCGCGAAATTTAATGCTCGCAGCGCGCGGGGCGTTAAATTTTAAAATTCCAATTCATGCCGAAGCAGGCGTTAAATTTTACCGCCGCTGAAACCTGCGTCTAAATTTAAAATTTCAATTTGCGCAGAAGCGAGAGATAAATTTAATCGCTGCTGCCGCTCGCATTTAAATTTTAAATTTAGCTCGCGCGAATCTTACTCTGCACGAAATTTCAACTTACGCAAATTTAACCTGCACGAAATTTATCCGCGCAGAATTTTGGTCGTGCCGCTACGTTAAATTTCGCCGTAGCTTCCTAGCGTTAAATTTTACCGTTGAGCGGCGATAAAATTTACCGCCGCGAGAGCCTTGCTGCCAAAGCTATCGCCAAAATACTCCGCCTTAAAATTTCTCAAATTTTATAAAATTTGCTGCGCCGCTACTTTGCATCCTCGATGTAGTGCCCCACAAATTTTGAGAGATTATTGAGTATCTCGCCGCCCTTGCGGAAGCCCAGCGCGCAGCCTTCATAGGCGAAAAACACCCCCGCTTGGTAGCTCTGGGCGCGCTCGTCTTTGTTGAGCTCGTAAAATTCCTGATACAAAAATTTCTGATTTCCGTATTCGCCGCCGTTTTCCTCTATCTTTCTGCCGTCCGCGTCGAAAATCGCTATGTTCGCCCCCTCGCGCGCCAAAAACGGCTTTTTGATCATCTTTTTGCCGATGATCGGCGAAAAGGAGCTTTGTAGCAGCAGCGGGTGGTTCGGATACAGATCCCACAGGATTTTCATAATCCCCTTGCTTTGGAAAAGCAGCGTGTATGCGGGGTTTAGGATGATCGCCTTTTGATTTTGCACGATGTTTTTTAAGATGAGCGCAAGCTCGCCCTCCTCAATCGCGATCGCTTCCCAAGGGATTAGCTTGAACCAATACTCGTAGTTTTCGCCGTCAAAAAACACGCCCTCTTCGTCGTTAAATTCCACCTCGTCCACGTAGGCAAAGCGCGTCTTAAAGCCCGCATCCTCCGCGGTTTGCTGCAAAAGCTTCGTCGTCTTTTCATCCTCGACGTTGCCCGCGACGCTGCTAAATAAAATTTTCCACCCTTCGTAAAATTTAGAAAAATCCTCAAGTTCGCCGTCAAGCACCACGAGTCGCTTGAAATTATCGCGCAGCGCGTCGTAGAGGTCGTTGAACTGGCTCGCCTCGTCCATGCCGTTTTCTTTGAGCATCGCCCACTGGATAATCGCCGTCTCAAACACCGCCGTAGGCGTGTCGGCGTTAAATTCTATCAGCTTGATAGGCTTGCCGTCCAGCCCGCCTGCGAAATCGAAGCGCCCGTATAGGTGCCAGTGAACCTCGTTTTCCCAGCTTTGTTTGATTAGATCTACGAGGTTGAAGGGGATACCGAGCTCGTGGAAGAGGTTATTGTCGATGACATGCTGCGCGGCCGCGACAAACATCTCGTATAGCTCGTTCGCCGCTTCGTAATATGCATCCGCCTCCGCGGCGCTCACGCGCACGATCTCGTCGCTGACGTAAGGGGTCTCGTCTGCGTCCGTGTGCCAGTAAAAGCCGAGCTTTTCGAGATACTCGTTGCTTAACGGCGTTATCTTTTTTAGTTGCATTTTTATCCTTTTTTTAAAATTTAAATCCATTTGCGCCGCGATCTTTGCGGCTTTTGCTAGTTTTGATACGCATACGATTTCGCGTAAATTTAAAGTGCGCAAGGCACGCGGCAAAATTTAATTAGCGTAGATCATACGCGGCGATCGTGCATAAATTTAAGCTGCACGAGATATGCGGCTAAATTAAACGGCACGCAGACTGGTACAGATCGGGCGCGACAGAAGCGATGAAATTTAGCCGAGCTTTACAGCGCGTTTTTGAAAAACCCACGTCAAATCAATGCTAAATTTGGCGCAAATTTTAAAATTCTGAGCTCTAAATTTAACTCGCCGCGCAGAGCCGCTGTATGTTTCAAAGCGCGCTTAGCCGCCGAAAAATCCGCCGCTCTTGCCGCTCTTACTTCCGCCGAAAAACCCGCTCTTGCCGCTTCGCGCTTTGGCGTTTTGCTGCTTTGCTTGATTGAAGCTATTTACACTTCTGGAGTAGGCGCTCGGGCTTTTGTAGGCGGTTTGGCGCTGACTTTGGTAGGCTGGGTTGTTAAATAGCTTACCGCCGATCCACGAGCCGATGATGGCGCCCGCAGCGCTTGCCAAGATTGCTTCGCCCAGGCTCATGCCGCCGCTGCTAAGCTGCGCGTTTTGGTTGGTTAAATTTGAAGTGCCGGCGTCGATTTTGGCGTTTTCTTCGGCTAGAAGGGCTTTGGTTTCCTCATCGCTTAAAATTCTCTCCGTGCCGTCGAGCGATCTTAAGATAATCTGGGTTTTTTCGCTTGGAAATTCCTCTAAAATTTTATATTTTCCCGGCGCGACCTCTTCAAGCCGCACGAGCGCGCCTTCTTGCAGACGGACGTTTTGCTCCTGCTCCTTGTCGTCGCAGCCCGCTAACGAGCCTGCCATAACGAGCCCGAAGCCGCTTACCAGCGCATAGCTAGCGATTTTGCGTAGTTTCATTTTTTTCCTTTCAATGATTTTATATCTAAGCTTTGATTTATCAAAAGCTCGTTTCCCTCGACGCGGATAAACTCGCTCTTGCCGATGTTTTCGATGATTAGGCTTTGCGCTTTGAGGCGCTTTTTGCGTTTGAGCGATTTTACGAATTTTGCAAGGCTCGTCCATTCGCTGCGATCGAAGGTTTTTTCTTTGATTTCGACATCGTAGGGTTTGGCTTCGCGGCTTTTGCTCGAAAGCAGCGGTTTGTCGAAAAACGACAAAAAATATCTGAGCTTCTCGTCGCGCTCTTTATACATCAGCTTGATTTCATCTTTCGAAGCGATTAAAATTTCCTCTTTTTCTTTGTGAAGTCTGTCCTTATCGCTTTGCAGCGCTTCGATTTTACCTTTTAGCTCGGAGATTTCTTTGATGAGATAGTCGATGAAGCTTTGAGTGCCAGCTGTGCCACTGGTGCGCGGGCTTTTCGCAGAGTTTTGCGAAGTGGGCTCGCTTTGTTGTATTTCATCATCTAAAAGCACGTAGCGTACGCCGCCGCTTTCCTCGGCGCGCAAGGAATTTCTACGGATGCGGTTATAGACGGCTTCTTTTGAAATTCCTAAAATTTCGGCTGCTTCGCCGATCGAGACTTTTTTCATACAAAGATGCCTTTTAGCGTTTTAGGTAATTATTGCTAAATTTGCCTAAAATAGGCATTAAACGCTTTATTTACAAAGATAGATTCCGCCTTGCCGCAGCTGGCGCGCGATAAATTCCGCTTGTTTGCGCCCACACGATATAAAATTTCACTTCGCTCGCAAAAGCCGCGTAAAATTATTTTTTGCTGAGGTTTTAAAATTTTAGTCCAATAATGTTGCTTAATTAAGTATATTTTTTATACACTTATGAAAAAATTTTAGTATTTCAAAGGAGGCGAAATGCCCGAATCGCCTAAATATAAAAAATCCGAAATTCGCTGTAAGCTCATTTTAGACGCGGCGCTGGAGCTGTTTTTAGCCAAAGGTTACGAGGCTACGAGCTTAAGCGATATCATCGAGCTTAGCGGCGGTTCGCTATCGTCGGTTTATAAGTATTTTGATAACAAAGAAAGCCTATTTTTGCGCATCATCGAACTGCAAAGTAAAAAGCTCGACGAGCGAATGAACGAGCGCATGCGAATCAATAAAGACCTAAAATTGCGTGAGTATCTGCAGGAGTTTGCAGGGATTTATCTGGAGTTTCTTTTCGCTCCGGAGGCGATAAAATTCTATCGATTGATACTTTTCAGCGGCTTTAACGGTGCGCTTAGCGAGAGCCCAAAAATCTTTTTAAAAAGCGGCGTGCTAGGTTCGCCGAATGCGCTAGATGAGTATTTGGCGGCGCATGCGAACGAGTTTGCGCCCGGGCGCACGGCAAAAAGCCTAGCGCTATATTTTTGCTTTTTGCTTAGAGAGCCGCATTTTAGCAGGCTGCTGTTTTTCGACGAAAAGCTAAATTTCAAAGCGAGCGAGCTAATCAAGGATCGCATCGATATGTTTTTGCTAGGCGTAAAAAAGCGCTAGTGGCGGAATTTTACGGCGTAAATTCCGCGCTTTTTGCACCTTTAAATTTTATGAGCGGTTTGGGGCTTAGAATTTTGTAGCTTGGATTCTATCTGTTACCAAGCGCTATAAAACGCCGCATATCCCGCGCTTAGAATTGCAATTCTATCGGCGCAGAATTTTTAAAACGATTAGAGCCAAAATTTTATTTTCCGTATTAAATTCCGTGCTGCAGTTAGAATTTCATCGTGGAATTTCGCGCCTCTTGTCTGCGCCTTTAAATTTGCGCCACTCAGATTTTAAATTTAATAAAACCTCTTATAATCCCGCGAAATTTCAGATCAAAAGGATAAAAAATGGATTATGATATCATCGTAATAGGCTTTGGCAAAGCGGGTAAAACCCTTGCCGCAAAATCCGCTGCACTGGGCAAAAAGGTCGCTCTCATCGAGCGCTCGCCGCAGATGTACGGCGGCACCTGCATCAACGTAGGCTGCATCCCGACCAAGCGGCTAATTACCGCAAGCAAGGAAGCAGGCTTCGTAAATTTCAGCGTGCTCGGGGAGTATTTCGTACTGAGTATGCAGAAAAAGGACGAGCTCGTAGAGGCGCTGAGGGCGAAAAATTTAGCCATGCTAAAGGGAAGCCCAAATATCGACGTAATCGACGGCGAGGGCTCATTTACGAGCGCGAATTCCGTGCGCGTGCTAAGTCCTGACGGACAAACACGTGAAATTTCAGCAGAAACGATCGTCGTAAATACGGGCTCGAGGGAGGTCGAGCCTAGCTTTGAGGTAAGTTCTCAGATCGCTTATAGCAGCGAAGAAATTTTAAATTTAAAGATCCTGCCGAAGCATCTAGTAATCATCGGCGGCGGATTTATCGGGCTTGAGTTTGCCTCGATGTTTGCGGGATTCGGTTCGAAAGTCAGCGTGTTGATGCGATCGAAATTTATGAAAAACGAGGATGAGGACGTGGTCGCCAGCGTCAAATCCGCTCTGCAGGCCCAAGGCGTAGAGATTATCGAGGGCTGCGAGTTTTTGAGTTTAAAGGGCGGGGAGCTAAAATTTAACCTCGCGGGCGAGAGCAGGCTGATCGCGGCGGATGCATTTTTATACGCCCTCGGTCGTCGCGCGAATACGGGTGAGCTAAATTTAGCCGCTGCGGGAGTGCAGACGGACGCGCACGGCAATATCATCACGAATGAGCATCTGCAAAGCTCGACTGCTGGCATCTACGCGGCAGGCGACGTGCGTGGCGGCGAGATGTTTACCTACACGAGCCTGGATGATTTCAGGATCATTTTTAGCGCGCTTTTCGGAGACGGCGCGCGCACTACGAAAAATCGCACGCCGCATGCAAGCGTGCTGTTTACCCGCACGCCGCTAGCTCGCATCGGCCTTAGCGAGAGGCAGGCAAGAGAGAGTGGGCGCGAGATCAAGGTGCTGAAGCTTTCGATGGCGGCGGTGCCCGGCGCCAAGGTCGTAGCGCACGACGAGGGAATGATGAAAGCGGTCGTGGACGCAGCTAGCGGCGAAATTTTAGGCGCGGCGCTTCACTGCGTAAACGCGCACGAGATCGTTAATGAGCTGGCGATCGCCATGGCGCTGGGAGCGAAGGCGGACTTTTTCAAAAATCAAATTTTTACGCATCCTAGCATCAGCGAGGCGCTGAACGATCTTTTCGGACAGTTTTAAATTTGAAATTTACGGCGCTCGGGCTTGGCAATGCCCGGGCGCCATGACGTAAATTTATCGTGAAATTTAATGCGTAGGGGCGGGTTAAATTTAGACTGGGTTAAATAATTTGAGCCCTTACCGTCCACTTCTTTCTTGGCTACCAAAAGTTAGCTATAAAAGAAATGATTGAAATAGTTAATTGATAAAATATTCGCGTTTAGGAATAGCAAGATCGCAATCTATTCGGCACTCGGTAAGAGTATGCGGATAAAATTTCTTCTCGCAGTTTATACAGGCGAAAACGATTTCGTCCGTCGCTTCATTCAACATAACTCTATAATCGCTAGGCGACCATTGCGGGCATTCGCATGCCAAGTCCAAATCCACGCTAACTACCAAGCTATCGAATATAATCGAGTTTAATTCCTCGTAGACCAGTCTTAAGCTCTTTTGATCTTTCAGCGCTCTAATTTTATTTATCAAGCGGTATTTGTCCGATTTGATGATCTTTACGCCAAAGAATTTCTTTGCTTTTCCGTCGCCGTAAATCGATAGCTCGGTCGGATAATCTTTAAAATTTAACTTTAACAGCTCGTCCAAGCCGCAACCGTCGTATTCTTTCATACGAAATAAAATTTTATTTTCAATAAACCATGTCGCTATGCAGCAGCATACTTGCTCGGGATCAAGAGAACGTAAATTTAAAATTTTATTTTCCAGTGATACGCATAAATTTCTAATTTTGGGCTGCATTATTTAATCCTTTATTTATCCCCAAATATCAAATAGGCTAAATTTTTACTCAAATTCCCATACGCAACTACCCAGTATTCTCGTATGATATTTTTGATTTGCAAGTTATCGTCCAGAAAGTCGGCAAATATTTTAATTCTATCCCCGTCTACCGTGCCTAGCTCTTCATCCTCTTTCTCAAACGAAGCGACAATTAAATGCGACAGAGCAATCTTATCGTGGAAATTTAATGTCTTGTTTTCTAGTAGATTTAGCATAGACGTAATTTTGCCGATGTCTGCTAATTCTAGCTCCCAATCTTGCTCATCTCCCGTCGAATCTAACCCTAAAAGCTTATTTAATTTTATCGCGCTTTCTTTTCTTACGAAATAATCGGTCATTTTATTATCCTTTATAATGTTTTTAGCTGTGATACTTAGCCGTCCGCGCTATCTAGCAGTTTCCTAGAATTTTGCAAAGCCCGTACGAAATTTTCGAGCTCTACGCAGTCTTTTAATACAAATCCAAAATTTAACAAACCCACCGATAGGGCGCCACCTTCTTTTATGACGCGGGCTATTACATTTCCTTTATGCTCTATACTCACTTTATTTTCATATCTTGTAAATTTAAAGATATTTTTCGAGCATCTTCCGTTTCTTTTTGAAAATTTCTCAAATTGCTCCGTAAAATTCGGTCTTTGATTCCCATCTTTTAGCCATAATCCCCCGGCATATAGCGCCCATATAAGCTCGTAAAAATTGATATTATGCCGAGTCTCGGTAGCAGCGACTAAAAGCTTATTTGTTTCATGGTTGATCTGTATTAAAACCTCTCTGTCCATATGCCAAATCTCGGCTACTACTTTTTCTCTATCCGGCACGGAGGCAATTAAAAATTCAAATTCATTTTTTATCATATTAAAATCCTATTTTTTGTTTTTTACTACCTAATTTAATTTGAATGTTCTATCGTTCGAGCCTAAATCGTATTTATCCCATTCTTTTATGGCGTCTCGTGCCTTTTCTACTACGATATGCCAATTTGGATCCTCTATAATGGCGCGATCATCGGTTTCGTCTTTGGCTTGATAATTTTTTATAGCATCTCTAAATTCTTGCAATAATTCTATAAGTTTTGGCGGGAATCCTAAACGACAAGCCGTATTTTTTGCAAAATCGTCGAAATCAAAATCATCAAAAGTGTGCACATTAGCTCTATATACGATGAAATATGGCCCTCTACGTTGTTCTCATTCAACCAATACATTTTTTGCTGCTTTATGCTGGAAGCCTCTTCTATATTATCATAAACGCCCTTTACGCGGAATTCCTGCTCTTCTAAATTAAGCATCTATTTTCTCCATAAATTTTGTATTAAATTATTTTGTCTAAATCAAATTTTATTCATTTCCAATCTTAATCTCCGCAAGCGTTAATTTCGCTAAAGGATTGATAAACTTAGTGATACAATATTTATTATCGCATGTAATTACGCTTTGGCGCCCATCTACTTTCATTGCGTTGGAGCAATTCGGGCACATTACATAGCCTTCGCCCAAATCAACGCCAATCGGAAAATTTAACCCTCTCTGCTCTTTCAAAAATCTAAAAAATTCCTCTTTTGAAATTTTGATATTAGAAAATAATCGAAAAATTTCTTCTGCCTTTTGCCTTATCTCGCCTTCTTTAAAAAATACGTTAGGAGCCTTTTTAAAATCTTCATCAAACTCAAAAAATCTACCCGTCATCATATCCAATTCTTTTAATGCCTGCCCTTCCGCTTTATTGGTTGCGCAATATTGCGATTCCAAATCATACATCTTATAAAATTCATCGCAAAACAGCTCTATATCGCACCAATCGGATAGAAATCCAGCTACTAAATAATACAATTCTTCATTTTGCTGCATATTTCGCCTCATTTTAAATTTTATCGCCATTTTTATTATTTACGCCTTTTAGAATTTCATGCAATAGCTCGTTTTCGGCGGCATTTTTCTCATCTAATATTGATACGCCCATAGTTGTTGGAGTTATCTTAGATAAAAATAGATTTACAAGCTCTGTTTTTTCATCGATTCCGTATGACAATGTAACTATATCCAATAAATCGTGCCGCTCTATAAAACTATCAAAGATATCTTCTAATTGCGACGCTTTCTCTGCGTAGAAGAATATCCACTTGACGCCTATAAGAAAATCCGTTGTGATATTACTAAAGATATCTACCTTATCCATAAAGTGCTATCCGATAAGCAAATATATCCGAGCTGCTTTTAGGTAAAGAGTTAAGCTCATAAATAGAACCGATATTTTTGTAATTTATCATTTTATTTCTCACTTCCTTGCTTTTTTATCGTCTTTAACCACTCTTTTTCAAATTTATAATATCTTTCAAGCTTTTTATTCTTTTCTATTTGATCCGATTTTTCTATCTCGGCATAATCTTGCAGCTCGCCTCCGCATTTAGGGCAAACGCTCCTATCTTTAACGTCCGAGAAATTATAAAATTTAAAACACCCTTTGCAACGCATAAATTTAGGATAATATTTTATGCTTTTTTCGGAGCGAAAAGCAAGATATAAAAAGAAAACGCACGCCGCAAAGCATAAAATTCCTATGATGGTACGCAGATATGCGCTATCAAGCTTTACTGGTGCCATAAAGCCGGGTTTTATATCGACTTTTCCCGATAGAGCGGCCGCCAGTCCCCATGTGAAAAAAGCAAAAAAGCCGATTAATGCGAAAATTCTATTTAGCATTTTTATATATTCCTCTATAACAAATCAAATTTCATCGCTTTTTAAATTTACGCTTTTTGATCTTTGGAGCTTTAGCCCTTTGATCGGAGGCGTTTCTTTCCCGGTAGTCGCCGTCATTATACTCCGTAAGCTTTTTGCCGCAGTCCGGGCAAATTTGATCCGTATCTTTGACATCCTCGTACATGTAAAATTTACAGCAGTCCTTACACCACATATACTTCGGATATCTTTTTATGTTCTTTTCAGAGCGGAAGGCGAGGTAAAAGAAGCAAATGCCCGCTATTAAAAATACAGTTGCGGGTAATACCCATAAAATACCCGCATCATCAAATTTAATATATTTCTCGCCTATCTTTATATTTTTATTTACTGCAAAAATTATAAGGTATAAAAAGAATACTACGCCAAGAAAAAAATAGCCGATCCTATCTGACATTTTGCTGCTTCTTTTCGTTATGCTTTGCTTTATTCATCGTATTTGCGCCATACGCCTAACCCTTTAAATTTTATAGTTTTATCCGTGCTGTCATATGCAAATTTCATTCCGTAATGAACTGCCTATAAGGATTCGGTACCGTCGGATGTTTGGAAAATAGCAATGGCATATATTCGTAAATATCTACCATAACGATCTCTTGATACACATTATCTAGCCGCCAATCTATTTTGTCGTAGCGCTTGTTTTCATCATGCATATCTTCTATAAGAAGATCACCATTTTTTATACCAAAATTTATAATTAGATCGAGCTCCTCTAGCGTGTATCCCCAATCTATATGGAAAAATTTAAATACTACGGATATGATCCCGTCTCCTTCGATTGCGGAGGATAATAACTCTACAATGTGCTTTTCTCTCATTGTCGCCTTCCTTTAGCATAAAAATTTATCTTTATCGCTCGGTATCTTTTTGGTTTATAAGTTCCGCCGAGCCCCCCCCTCAAGCGAATTATACTCATCCAGATGTATATGCGAATGTTTCGGCACGGAATCTTGCGCTAAAGTAAGCAAATGCCTGGCAAGAGATATAAGTCTGCTTTTATTTGCCCTTATAGTAACTTCGTTTCCTGGAGTATTGACGGAGATCGCGAAGTCCTTTTCCCATTGTAGCTGCAGTCCCTTTTCTGTGCAGTAATCTAATGTTTTTATAACATACTGTCCCATATAGCGCCGATACTCCTTTCTAAATTTAATCGGTTGCCGATAAAAATTCATCTCATTGATCGCTTAATCGATCTCATAGTATTTCGGGAAAAATTATATCTAAAATAAAAATGAAAGATGTTGGAATAACTAAATTTAAGGCAGGCGCTGTGCGCGAAAATGAAGTGGATTAAAATTTGAAAACAACTTAAGCAGGAATTAAAGAGAAGTAAAAAGAAGTGACTGAAACTTAAAGATAGCTTAAATGGTGGTCCCGATTGGACTCGAACCAACGACTTCCACCATGTCAAGGTGACACTCTACCAACTGAGTTACGGGGCCAAAAAAGAAACGGCAGTATATCAAAAAAATCTCTCAATAGCAAGCAAATTTTAACTTTTCGTGAAATTCCGCCGAAATTCTATACAAGATTTCGCCGCGACGTAAAATGCCGTCGAAATTTTGCGCAAAATTTCACCACCATGCCGAAGCTCCGCGCAAAATTCTATCCCGCAACTAAATTTCGCAATCCCACGCGGAATTTTATCACGCTTGCACGACGCTCGCGTGTTTCGCTCTACCTTATTCTGCTCCGCTTTGTTTTATCTAGTCGCTTTGCTTCACCCCGCCTCGTTTCATCTACTCGCCTTGCTTCGCCCTGTATTATTTCGCCCGCTTGCCTCGCTCCGCCTTGCGCCCGTTAAGACGTCCAAATTTTTTTATTCAGCTTTAGAATTTTTACGATTTGCAGCATCGCGTCCAGATCCGCTTTGATATCATTTGCGATGCGGGCATTGAGTATCGGCTGATCCAAGCTAGGCTCGAAGCTGTCGGCGCCGCGAGCTATCGCGATATAAATTTTATTTTGCTTAAAGCTCAGCGAGATATCGGATTTTACAAGCTGTTTAAGAGATAAAATTTTCTCCATCAGCGCGGGCGTCAGGACATACATAGCCGCCACCGTATCGCTTGCATAAACCGAAAAGTTTGCATTGAAGTCCGCGTTATCTATCGGGATTTTGCGGCTGCTCCATAGCTTGCGCGGTAGTGCAGACGGCGGCAAATCTATGCCTGTGGGTGCCGCCGGGCCCGAAAAAACAAAAACATCGGAGCCAATTTTTTTATTAAAATTTGCCACAAAAAAAGGCCCCTCGAAAAATGTAGTGTAACTCTTTTTAAAAAACGATGAAGTTCCCCTACCGGTCTCCTTTTCCAGCCTTATATCGCAAAACATAAAATCCACTCCGTCCGCGCTTGCGTAAACCAGATCATCCGCGCGAAATCTATCAAATCCGTCAAATATCTCGCTTGCTCTTACCTCTTTTTCCTGAAAAAGCGCGCCCATTTTATACGAAAAGCCCAGCCTTTCGATATAGGGCTTGAGATAAAGCTCTTTGTATCGCAGCACAAACCGCTCGGTTTTGCGCTCGAAAATCCACTCGTAAAATTTGTCCCGCATGCCGATTATTGCTAAAATAGACGTGACCAAAAGAAATAAACTCTCTACGCCGAGATCGAGTTTTGGAAAATTAAGAAAGATGATTATCAATGCGAGCGCGAGCATCGGACCAAACACCGCAAACGCTACGAGATAACTTAAAATTTTCCAAAGCTTGCGACTTTTCTTAAGCTGCTTGCGCTGCTTTTCTAACTCTATGACGGTTTTAATATCCACGCCCAACCTCTAATTATTAAATTTAATGGCGCAACCTTGCGGCACAGCGTAAATCTGCGCCCGATACAGCGCAATAGGCGCACGCTGTTTAGAGCCGCTAAATTTTACGGCTGCTTGCGCGAGCCGCGCGCAGTGAAATTTGCCGCCACGCTCAACTTGTAGCATAAATCCCGTGATTAAAAAATTTATTTCAGCAGTTCGTTTGCATACGCTCGCACGCTCGCGTCCACTGCCGCAAGCGCATCCGCATCCGTTACGCTAGGCGAGTTAAATTTCTCCGCGCACTTTAGCACCACGCGCGCAATGTCGGTAAAGCAGCACCGCTGCTGCAAAAACGCATTTACGCCCGCTTCGTTTGCGGCGTTGATGACGACGCCGAGATCGGGGTTTGCTAACAGCGCGTCTTTGAGGGTAAAAATTTGAAATTTCATCTCGTCGATCGGCTTAAGCTCTATCGGTCGCAGCGCGCACAGATCCACGGGCGCGGTGATCTGCTCCCGTACGTCGCCGCTAAACATCGCGTGTGCGATGGCTAGGCGCATATCGGCTCTGCTAATATGCGCCGTCGTAGAGCCGTCTGCAAATTCGACCAGCGCGTGGATCTGCGAGGTGCGCTCGATAAGCGCATCGATCTCGCGCGTGCCGTAGAGCCAAAACGCCTCGATCACCTCAAAGAGCTTATTCGCCATCGTGGCGCTGTCGATCGTGATCTTCGCGCCCATCTTCCAGTTGGGGTGCTTGAGGGCATTTTGCGGCGTGAGCGAACCCAGCTGCGTTAGCGGCACGTCGTAAAACGCGCCGCCGCTAGCCGTGATGATTAGGCGCGAAACGGGGATTTTGGCGTTGCTAAGTAAAAATTTCAGTCCGAAATGCTCGCTGTCGATCGGGTAAATTTTATCCGTTTGCAGAAATTTCCCGCCGACGACGAGGCTTTCTTTGTTGGCAAGGCACAACCTCTTTCCGAACTCTTGGGTCTTTAAGCTGGGCATCATGCCCGCAAAGCCTACGAGAGCGTTTACGACCGTCGTGCTTTTGCACTCCGCAAGCATCTGCAAAATTCCATCCGCGCCGCAAAATACCCGCTCGTGATCTACCTCGCTTTTCTGCTCCGCATCCGCGATGCAGACGAGACGAGGGTGAAATTTTGCGATCTGTTCGTTTAAAAGCTTGATATTGCGCCCGCAGCTAAGCGCTTCAATCATACTGCCGCTGCGCGCGGCTACGTCTAGGGTGTTTGTGCCGATAGAGCCCGTAGAGCCTAAAACTACCATGAATAGACTATCGCCATCGCGATCGCGCCGAACATATAGCCGTCGATGCGGTCTAAGATCCCGCCGTGTCCGGGAAAGAGCGCGCCGCTATCCTTAAGGCCCGCCGCGCGCTTTAGGTAGCTCTCAAACAGATCGCCGAATACGCCAAAAATTGCTATGATGATGGTTTTGCCTAAAATTTCAAGCGGCGGCATATTGGTAAATATGCGCGCATAAATGAGGCTAACGATAAGCGCGAGCGCAAGACCGCCTAGCACGCCTTCTACGGTTTTATTCGGCGAGCTGGCGCTTAGCGGAGTTTTGCCGAAGGCTCTACCGATAAAATATGCGCCACTATCGCTAGCTACGATAATAAAGATCAGCCAAACGAAGTGAAAAACTTCCCCAAAATCATCGTAAGCCGCCCACATAAAAAATATCGGCGCAACGGGATAGATGAAAGGAAGCGTGATCTTTAGGCTGGGGCCCTTGGTAAAGGCTACGACAGAGGCGACGCATAGGATCATTAGGATGCTAACTTTTAGCGCTGAGACGAAGGGCTCATCGGTTTGCGTAAATGGTAGCAGCGCAAAAAACGCGATCGCCAGCGCGAGCCACTTTTTGCTAGTTTCCTCCAGATCCCATAATTTGAGGCTTTCAAAAAACGCAAGCACGAGTATCAGCGTAAATACAGCGAAATTTAGCCACCTGGCGTTTATGAGAATTAGAGCCAAAAATACGGCGAGTAAAATTCCTGCCGTGATTATTCTTTGCTTCATAGAATTTCCTTGGAATTTATTTTGAATAATTATACTGCAAGCTCGCTTATTACGGCTTTAAAACGCTGATTGTTTTAAAATTTACGTAGTTTACGAAAGCGCCTTCGTTGATTTTGACATTTTGACGTTTGGTGTAATCGACGAGATATTTTCCGCTGCCACTTGCACTGAAGCTCACGCAAATTTTAGCAGCAAATTCGACTACCTCTTCGCTTAGACTTTGCTTATTTGTCTTTACGATGACGTGTGCGCTTGGAATATCCTTAAGATGAAACCAATAGTCGGATTTGGAGCTATTTTTTAGTAAGAACTCATTGCCTTTTTCGTTTTTACCGACGCTAATTTTAAAATCTCCTAGATAAAAGTTCGCTACATATTCGCTATTTTTTTCCTTGCTTTTTTGCCTAATTTGCGTGCGCTTAGGCATTAGAATTTCGATCTCGTGTGCGTCCTGTGCGGCAAGGACGAGCGATTTTAAATTCTCATAAAACGCGAGTTTCTCCTTTAAATTTTGCTCTTCGATATGTATATTTGCAGCCTTTTGGCGCAGACGCTTTGCCTCGGAGTAAAGCTCGCCCAAAGTGGCGCTTGCAGGCTTTTGTAGCTTAAATTCTACCGCTTCGGCGTCTCCTTTTTGCAGCGTAAATTCTCGCGCGCTAGTTGGAATTTTATAGATATTTTCTTTTAGCAAGGCAGCTTTCGCACCTAAAAGCTCGGCGTTTCGCAGTAGTTCGGCGCTGCTTTGCAAAGAGCCTAAAGCCTCACGCACCGAGTCTAGCTTTTTATTTAGCGCCGTGATTTTTGCGGATTTGAGCGAGTTTAAGCGATCCGCATTTAGCGCGTTAAATTCCGCGCGAAAAAATGCCCTAAAGTCCGAAATTTTTGGCACGGGGGCTTCTTTAATATTTGCAGGCGGTAGGTGGCGGAGTTTTCTTCCTACCTTGATCTGTCTAAATTCCGTCTCGAAGTGCCGCAGTGCCTCTAAAATCACATCGTTTTCATCGGTGATTATTACGTTGGTAAATCGCCCGGTAAATTCGAAGTAGATATTTGAGCTTTGGGTTTTGTAGCTTGCGTTTTGGCTCACGCTAAGGCATAGAATTCTATTATTTTCTGGCACGCTAACGGAAGTGATGCGCGATTTTACGAAGCGCTTGGCAAGTAACACGTCAAAGGGCGCCGCGTAAACCTTACCTTCGGTAAAAGCGTCATTTTCGTGGATATTGCAGCCCGATTTATTCATATCGAAAAACAGCGTCTCATTGCCGTCAAAGCAGACTTTAAAAAGGTTATCTCCTACGCGCTTAATGTGCGAAAGGAAGCGTTTGGCGCGTAGATAGTCGCAAATTTGAATTAAGTTTTGATACTTCATACGCGTTAAAATTTCTCTTTATGGATTTTGCTTAAATTTAGCTTCTGCAGATCGTGCGGGCTCGGGCGCTGCTGCAGCACGCCGAGAGCCAGTATCGCTTCTGCTTTGAAATTTGGCGGAAAGCCCAGCGCCTCGCGCAAAAACTCCTCGCAGCTGCGTCCGTCCGCGGCGGCACGCAGCCTTACCTGTACCCAGCAGCTGCCGAGATTTAGCGCGCTTGCGGCAAGGTGCATGTAGCCTAGCGCCACCGAGCAGTCCTCGATCCAGACGTCCTGCTTCTGCGTATCTGCGATCACGACGATCGCGGCCGCAGCTTGTTTTAGCATATTCGCTCCGCTGTTGCGGCACGCGCTTAGTCGCTCAAGCATCCGTTTGTCGCGCACGAGGATGAACTCCCACGGGCGGCGTGCATGCCCTGACGGCGCAAGCAGGCCCGCTTTTAAAATTTTATCCAGCGCCTCATCCTCAAGCGGTCCCTGCGCGTATTTTCTTACACTTCTGCGGTTTGTAAAAATATCTAAAATTTCCATCGTCTCGCTCCTTGCGGCTCAATTATACATAAAATTGCAAAAATTTATGATTTTTTAGCTAAAATCGCGCAAATTTAACCGATACGAAGGAGATTTTATGAAGCAAACGATCACGGAGAAAATTTTTAGCGAGCACGTGGGCGAGGCGGTTTTTGCGGGACAGATCATCGAAAGCGCCATCGATATGGTCATCGGCAACGACATCACGACGCCGATTTCGATCAAGCAGTTCGAGCTTAGCGGCGCAAAAAAGCTCGCCAACCCGGACGGCTTTGCGATCGTGATGGATCACTACATCCCTACGAAAGACATTTTAAGCGCAAACCAAGCTAAAATTTCACGCGAGTTTGCTTATAAGCACGATTTGAAAAACTATTTCGACGAAAAAGATATGGGTATCGAGCACGCGTTGATGCCTGAAAAAGGGCTCGTAGTGCCCGGCGACGTCATCATCGGCGCGGACAGCCACACCTGTACCCACGGCGCGCTGGGGGCATTTGCGACGGGCATGGGCAGCACCGATCTAGCTTTCGCGATGATAACGGGCAAGAATTGGTTCAAAGTACCGCCTACGATCAAGGTGATCTTTTGCGGCAAGCCCGCGCCGCACATCTACGGCAAGGATCTTATTTTAGAGGTGATCCGCCTTATCGGCGTGGACGGCGCGCGCTATAAGGCTTTGGAGTTCTGCGGCGACGCGCTGGAGCATTTGGATATGGATAGCAGATTTTCGCTTTGCAATATGGCGATCGAAGCGGGCGGCAAGAGCGGTATCGTCGCGGTCGATGAGATCACGAAGGAATTTTTGGCAGATAAAAATTTGCGCGCCGAGCCGAAATTTCACTACTCCGACGAGGGCGCGAACTATGAGCAAATTTTAGAAATCGACGTGAGCAGGCTCGATCCGGTGATCGCATATCCATTCCTACCTAGCAACGGCAAGAGCGTGCGCGAAGCAGTGCGCGATGATATCGCCGTCGATCAGGTCTTTATCGGCAGCTGCACCAACGGCAGGCTCTCCGATCTACGGATCGCCGCGCAAATTTTAAAAGGTCGCAAGGTCGCGCGCAAAACCCGCCTCATCATCACGCCTGCGACGCAAAAGATCGCTCTGGCCGCGCAAAAAGAGGGGCTGTGGGATATTTTCGTAGAAGCGGGCGCAGTCGTGAGCAACCCGACCTGCGGCGCGTGCCTGGGCGGATATATGGGGATTTTGGGCGTGAATGAACGCTGCGTAAGCACGACTAATCGAAATTTCGTCGGTCGTATGGGTGACAGAACGAGCGAGGTATATCTGGCAAACTCAGCCGTCGCCGCAGCTAGCGCCGTTGCAGGCAAGATCGCCGATCCGAGGGATTTGTAAGTTTCAAAATTTAAATTTAGCCGCGCAACACATTAGATTTGTCTTGCGCGGTTTGAAAAATCTGCGGATCTGCTTATTTGTGCTTATACCAAATTAAAGCGCCCATGCATTTAAAATAATCATTCAGATTATCGCGGAAATTTTGCAACCGAACCGATGAAATTTTAAATATATATTGTGATATAAATTTTATATAAACCATCTATTTTAGGCAAGATAACGCTCAATTTAATATATTTTCTTTTCTTATTGGAAACTCTATAAAATATTTATCGTTTTCGTTTTGTATGATATTTTCCATATCTTTATGATAATGCTTTATGGTTATGTTATCCTCCTTGTCGTTATCAATATAACAAGAAACAGTGGAATTATGCTCGCATTCTTTTACCTTAAAAATTTTAAACATTTTCTGTGAAATATCAGTCGAATTCCCATCTTGATAGCGCATGATACGCTCTTTTGTTATATTAAATTCATCTTTCGGTACTTGGGCTTTAAAAAAATATTGCTCATCAAATTTGACTTTTATTATAAGGTTATTTATTGCCGTTTTGTTATCATCGCTTAATTTTAAATTTTTACAAGTATCGTTATAATCTTTAAAGCATAGTGGGATTTTATCCAATTTTTCACTTTCAACAAATCCATTTTTTACTGTAAAATTAGCTTTATAGTTTGCAAGTTTTATCATTCCTACAAAATCAGGGCTTAAAAGACAAATTGGACCTAACCCAATAATAAAGAAAGAAAGCCAAAAAACTGTTCTGTAATCGAAGTATGTTAAAAAAGCAATCATCTTGGGTATAAAAACAATCATAAGAAAACATAAAAGTATTGGTAATTCTATTTCTTTACATCTAAAATAAATTATTACCATAAGAAGAAAATCAAAAAGGAGAGGAAAAAATATAAATAAATTTACATCATCTTTAAATTTATTTGTTTTCAATATAGATATAATAGCATATAATACGTATGATATAAAATAAATAATGAGGGATGAGCCAAAATAATTGGATATAAAATCTATATATTTTCTTGAAGACTCGAATTTATAATATATAATCGGTATAACTAGAATTAAAAATAAGTAAATTTGTA
>ERZ773049.124-NODE-124-length-46677-cov-8.505470_pt1 | contig 46677 bp, 39 predicted proteins | sample MGYA00580633_ERZ773049 | MGnify/ENA primary metagenome ERZ773049 (study PRJEB29015, sample SAMEA2737991) | human oral metagenome | biome: human oral; feature: human-associated habitat; material: dental | place: China | collected 2066 ...
GTCGGCAGACATTCTGCCGAGGCTATCATACCCCATGAAGGCGTCGGCAGACATTCTGCCGAGGCTATCATACCCCATGAGGGTGTCGGCAGACATTCTGCCGAGGCTATCATACCCTATGAGGGTGTCGGCAGACATTCTGCCGAGGCTATCATACCCCATGAAGGCGTCGGCAGACATTCTGCCGAGGCTATCATACCCCATGAAGGCGTCGGCAGACATTCTGCCACGACTATCATACCCCCTCCATCGACCCATCGCTTACGCCGCACCCGCATTAAGAAGTGGCTCGGAATAACTCGTCCCCACCCCAGAACATGAAACAGAAGAAATCCCCCTTTATCGTCCCCGACGGTGCCGACCGCGTGCTGCTCCACGCCTGCTGCGCACCCTGCTCCAGCGCCATCTTGGAGTGGATGCTGGCCCACGGGCTGCACCCGACGCTGATCTTTTGCAACCCGAACATCTTCCCCCTCGAGGAGTACACCAAACGCAAGGCCGAGCTCCAGCGCCACGCCCTGCGCCTCGGTGTCCCCTTCACCGATGCAGACTATGACCACGCGGCTTGGCGCCAGCGCGTCCGTGGCTTGGAGCACGAACCGGAGCGCGGCGCCCGCTGTCAGATGTGCTTCGCGGTGCGGCTCGAGACCGTGGCCCGCTACGCACACGAACACGACTTCCCCGTCTTCACCACCACCCTCGCCTCGTCGCGTTGGAAGAGCCTCGAGCAGATCACCGCGGCCGGTGAAGCGGCTGCAGCGCGCTATCCGGGGCTCACCTTCTGGGCGCAGAACTGGCGCAAGGGTGGCCTCAGCGATCGCCGCAACGCACTGATCAAGGAATACAATTTTTATAACCAGAACTACTGCGGATGCGAGTTCAGCATCCGACCAGAGTCGCAAAACCCAACACCCAATGAACAATCAGAAAGAACCGAAAGCCAACTCAACGCCTGAATCAGACGAGGAGAATCTGCCGCTTGTCGTCCTCCCCGCCGAATGGGAGCCCCAAAGCGGCATACAGCTCACCTGGCCGCACAGCGGCACCGACTGGGAGCCTATGCTCGACGAGATCTCACAATGCTACGCCCGCATTGTCCGCGAAATCATCCGCTTCGAGCCCGTGATGATCGTCACCCCGAGTGCCGACATCGTCCGCCCCTACATCGAAGACCTCGACCAGGATCGCATCCACTTCTGTGAAGTCCCCGGCACTAACGACACCTGGGCACGCGATCATGGCGGTATAGGTGTCATGTTCAAAGGCGAACCCGCCGTCTTCAATTTCACCTTTAACGGCTGGGGCATGAAGTATCCAGCCAACTACGACAACCAGATCGTCTTTGAGATGGAAAAAGATGGCGCCTTCACCCCCGATATCGAGGTCCGTTATTTTTCCCTCGTGCTGGAGGGCGGCAGCATTGAGTCCGATGGGTGTGGCACAGTGCTTACCACCGCCCGCTGCCTCTTTTCTAAGAACCGCAACGAGCGTCTGTCAAAAGATACGATCATGGGCATCATAAAGGGCATATTCGATGCCGACCGTATTCTTATTCTGGAGAACGGATACCTCGAAGGTGACGACACGGACGGCCACGTGGACACCCTGGCGCGTTTCTGCGACCCGGAAACGATCGCCTATGTACAGTGCACCGACCCGGAAGACAGCCATTTCGACGAGCTACTGGCCATGGAGCGCGAACTCCTCGCCCTACGCACGGCCGAGGGGAAGCCCTACCGCCTCATTTCGCTGCCAATGGCTGAGCCTGTCTTTGACGAGGACGGATATCAGTTGCCAGCCACGTATGCGAACTTCCTCATCCTAAACGGTGCCGTGCTGGTGCCTGCCTACGGTAACGACGAGCTGGACGAACAGGCTCGAGAGGTTCTCCAAACAGCTTTCCCCGACCGCGAAATCATCAGTGTGGACTGCCTGCCACTCATCCAGCAAGGCGGTGCCATCCATTGCGCCACCATGCAGTATCCTGCGGGCGTGCTCAACGTTTATACCGACGACGATGACGCGGAGTCGGACGAATATTCCCCCCTTTAATCCCTATTTGAACGATGAAAATTGGACTGATTCAACAGCATAACACGGCCGACATGGCCGACAACATCACCCGCCTTACGGACGCTATCCGAACGTGTGCCGCCGAAGGTGCTTCGCTCATAGTGCTTCAGGAGCTGCACAACGGCCTCTATTTCTGTCAGACGGAGGACACCGCCGTCTTCGACATGGCTGAATCGATCCCCGGACCCTCGACCGCGCACTTTGGCGAGGTAGCGCGTGCGTGTGGTGTGGTGCTCGTGCTGTCGCTCTTTGAGCGTCGTGCGCCGGGGATTTACCACAATACGGCCGTCGTGATCGAAAAAGACGGAACGATAGCAGGGCGGTACCGCAAAATGCACATCCCGGACGATCCGGCGTACTACGAGAAGTTCTACTTCACGCCCGGCGACCTCGACTTCCGGCCCATACCGACCTCCGTGGGGCGTCTTGGCGTACTGGTTTGCTGGGATCAGTGGTACCCCGAGGCCGCCCGACTGATGGCCCTTCGTGGTGCAGATCTGCTTATCTATCCCACGGCTATTGGCTGGGAACGTTCCGATCGGCCGGAAGAGCAAAGTCGGCAACTCGACGCCTGGCGGACGGTGCAGCGGGGCCATGCTGTGGCGAACGGCCTACCCGTCATTACGGTTAACCGTGTCGGGCACGAAATAGACCCCTCTGGGCAAACTGCCGGCATACAATTCTGGGGAAACAGCTTTGCCTCAGGTCCGCAGGGGGAAATCTTGACCGAATTACCGACCGATGCGGAGGCTATCCGTGTGATTTCGGTCGATTTGCAGCGTAGTGAACATGTGCGCCGCTGGTGGCCTTTCCTACGCGACCGTCGGATCGATGCGTTTGGACCCCTCACGCGTCGATATTTGGACGAGGAATAAGTGTACAGCCGTTTTTAATCTGAAAAAAGGCCTCGCGGGCCTTTGTAAAAACATCGGGCGCCCCCTTCATACGTGAAAGAGGCGCCCGTTTTGGCGATTGGTGTGGAGAAATCCGTCAGACGAATTTCGCAGGATGGCTGCTTACTTGATCAGCGTGAAGTTGCCAATCAGCGGCAGGGGTTTCATCTTCCCACCAGCTGCGTTGATGACACCGATGATGAAAAATACGAATCCGGCAAGGTATCCGACGGTGGTGATGAGCCAGCCAATCTTCGGAATGACTCCCAAGATACCGCACACGAATACAAACAGGAACAAAATAAGCCCTTGGTTGGTGTGATAGCGTGCATAAGCCGACTCTTTTGCAGCCAAGAGAGGGATCAGGAACAAAATTCCGAAATAGGCCAGGATGGCCATCACTTTGTTACTCTGCACATCGTTCGGATCGGGCGTAACATTTACTTCTTCCATACTTTATCGATTTTTTAAGTGGATAAAAAAGAATGACTTCAATCATCCCTCGGCCATGATTTCCCTCATGGAATTTAGCACGGGGACGGCGGCAAAGATAAAACCCTTTCTTAAACATCAAAGGAGGCAAATAGATAGAAGAAAATGAGTTACGCACGATTCTTGTCTTTTTACAATCTGCATTTTTGTAAGGTGCAGAATGCAAATTCGTCCCTTACAAATTGTCCTACCTTTGCCATCCAATGAATGGCTGTTTAGGATAGATTAAAGGGGAAGCCGCAGAAGGACATCGAAATCTTTCGAGGCTTTTCTTAATGGGCGCCATTCGGAAGGATCTCTGCTCTTCCGCAGGATGGGGTCGCGAGACATGGCACGACCATGTTTCGGGCCCAAACGAGCCACGCGGGCAGCGAAACGACCGAATAAAAGCCGAAAAATGTACCTCTGCGGCCCCTAACAAGTGAACATATCAAACTAAGTAGAAAGAAATGAATGCTTTTCTCGATGATCTTCTCCTGAGGCGCCGCCGTGTACAAAGTGCACTGGCCGACGCTGCGGCGGACGGGGCCCTTTTCGCTTCGGACGTCCATCTCTTTTACCTTACCGGGCGCGTCTTCAACGGTTGGCTCTATTTGCCGACGGAAGGCGCGCCGGTTGCGTTTGTAAGGCGTCCTGCTGACTGCGATTTGCCGGTCGAGGCGGTTCGCGTGCATCGTCCGGACGACATGCTCGCCTGGTTCAGCAATGCACCGGAACAATCACGGCCCAAACACCTCCTGTTCGAAGCCGATACACTCTCGTATAGCGATTACATGCGCCTTTACAACCTGTTCCAACCCGAAAAGGCTGGAAACGTCTCCGCTGCCATGCGGCGCGTGCGTATGATTAAGACACCCTGGGAGGTGGAGCAATTGCGGCTCTCTTCCCAGCGTCACGCCGAGGTCTATGCAGAAATCCCGGACTGTTTCCACCCCGAAATGACTGATCTGGAACTTCAAGCCGAGATCGAAAGGCGGATGAGGCTTCACGGGTCGATTGGCATCTTCCGTACTTACGGGCCGAATATGAACATCTTCATGGGCAGCCTTCTGGCTGGCGAGAATGCAGAGGCCGCGTCACCTTTCGACTTCGCTCTTGGCGGCGCAGGACAAACGCCGATATGTCCCATCGGTGCTAATGGCACGAAATTGACGGACGGGACGGCCATCATGGTCGATATGGCGGGTAATTATACGGCCTACATCTCTGACATGACGCGCGTTTTCTCCGTAGGAAGGCTCAGCGAAAAGGCCTACCGTGCGCATGGCACGGCAAGAGACATCATGGCGGCTGCCGAGGTAGCTATGCGACCCGGATTGGCATGCAGCGAACTCTACAGCATGGCTGTTGGCATGGCAGAGAAGGCCAATCTGGCTGACTGCTTCATGGGTACGCGCCAGCAGGCCAAGTTTGTAGGCCACGGCATTGGTTTGGAAATCAATGAGCCACCCGTGCTCACTCCCCGCTCAAAAGATGCGCTGCAACCGGGCATGGTGATCGCCTTCGAGCCTAAATTTGTGATCCCAGAGGTGGGCGCGGTAGGTGTCGAGAATAGTTATCTCATCACAGAGACGGGCGCGGAAAAGCTCACCCATTTCGAAGAGGAGATTATCTCGCTGACGTAAGGCGGAACGCTGAAAATGAGCATCTAAAAAGGAAACGTGTTCGGATGCACGTGTCCATCGTGATACAAAAATGGACCCGAGACATTCACCAGTAGGGTAGGGGCGAAGCATTTTTCGCCCCTGCTGTTTTCCGAGAAAGTAAAACGTGAAAAGAATCATTAGTATGCAAGGATATCCAGCCTGATTCTCCGAAAGATTCCTGCCGGTAGGGTAGGGCGCAAAAGAATACGCCCGCCAAACGTCCCCGTGGGGACGAGCGATCGAAAAACCTGATACGCGCTGGGGCGTATGCGATACGCCCCTACACCTACCGGCAGGAAAAAACGGTTGTTTCCGATGACCGGCTGAGGATCATTCTGAAAAAATATCCCCCTGCCCTTTTGCAGGAAAAAAGAACACAGAAACGATTTCTCCAAACCTAATTTATTCCATCTATCATTCATTCAATCAAATGAAAAAGACAACATCTACGCTCTTGTTGCTCGTTGCGATGGCCCTGTGCGGACGTGCGAGCGCGATTGATCCGGCCGATGTGAAGCCGGTCAAAAACCTGATCCTCTTGATCCCCGATGGAACGTCTATTGCGACCGTGTCTACGGCTCGCTGGTACCAATGGTACAAAGATCCCAATCGGCAGCACCTGGCCATCGACCCGTATCTCTGTGGTACGGTTCGGACCTTCTCTTCCAACGCCCCAATCGGCGATTCTGCACCTACGACCTCCTGTTATGTGACCGGACATCCGAGCCGTACAGGTTATATCGCTACTTACCCGCCGGCTGATCCGGGCAATGACATTTTCCCCGTAGATCCCTCGCGCGCTTATCAGCCTATGATCACTCTGCTGGAGGCCATGCGGCTGGTACAAAACAAGGCTACCGGTTTGGTTGTCACTTGCGAGTTCACACATGCCACTCCTGCAGACTGCTCCGCACATAGTTACAGCCGAAAACGCTATGATTGGATTGCGCCGCAGATTGTCCATAACGACGTAGACGTTGTGATGGGTGGTGGCGTCTCTCTTTTGGACAAAGAAGGCGAGGCTTACCTTCGGTCGCGGGGTTACAGCGTCTATCGCGACGATCTGGCCGGTATGCGCGCTGACAACAATGGCAAAATGTGGGCCCTCTTCGGTAAGAAGGAGATGGATTACGACCTGGATCGCGATCCTGCCCAACAGCCTGCCCTCGAAGAGATGACACGAAAGGCCCTCGAGAAACTGTCCAAAAACGAAAATGGCTTTTTCTTGATGGTTGAAGGAAGTAAAGTAGACTGGGCGGCGCATGGCAACGATCCCGTGGGTATGCTTACCGAATATGTGGCCTTTGACAAGGCTTGTGCCGTGGCGCTTGACTTTGCCAAGAAGGACGGACAGACGCTCGTGGTTGTCGTGCCCGATCATGGCAACAGTGGTTTTAGTCTGGGGCGCCGCGACTGTAAAGGTTACGACAAATTGACCAAGGATCAGCTCTTCAGCTTTGTCACTGGCGTAAAAAATACGGCCCAGGGCTTTGTCAACAAGCTCAACGCCGCGCCATCGACAGAGGTGCAAAAGATCTTCAAAGAAAATGCCGGATTTGAGTTGACCGACGAGGAGCTGCAGGCCCTTTACAACTGCAAAGATTATAAAAACAGCCCCATCCCGGAGGCCGATCGCACGGAAAAAGAGTCCCTGTCGGCCCTCTACAGCAATTCTCTCTACGGATTTGTAGCTAAGCTACTTACCTCCAAGACCTGTTTTGGCTTTACCACGGGTGGGCACACCGGCGAGGACGTTATTTTGGCCGCATATCACCCCCAGGGAACCCTCCCCATAGGTGTAAACACGAATATCGACCTCCATTGCTACATGGCCTCCGCCGTAGGCCTCTTAGGGAAGCCCGACGAACTCACCCAGGAGTATTTTGTGCCCCATACCGAATTGTTGAAAGGCTACAAATACACTATCTTGCCGGCGAAAACGGAGAAGGACAATCCCACGCTCGTTGTTAAGGGCAAAAAACAACAGCTGACGATCGTGCCCTTCACCAACATCATCCGAAAAGGGAAGAAGGCAAACGACGAGATCCGTCTTTCGACCGTGATTGTCTACGTAGACAAGAACAACACCTTCTACCTGCCGCGATCTATCACAAAGTATCTTGAATAAGAAAGTCTTTCGATATGTCTTTTATTCGCCCAGTAAGATGGGATATGTTTTGATTGGGTCTTGACAAGGCCTTTATTTGGTTTCATTGCATTATGATAAGAGGTGCACCCGCGACGGGTCCACCTCTTTTTTTATCTCCCGAAAAAGAGGGAGAGGCCAATATGCATGAATATTTCATGTACCCGATCGCGAATGCCGCCATTCCGCATGACCATTTTATGTCCCCATGTAGGGCGCAACAGAATACGCCCCACAAACGACCCGGAACGGGGCGAATACGTGCAAAACCGCACGACCGTTTCACGTAATCGGGCACGGATAACGCAAAACCGCACGAATCCTGCATACATCCGAAAATGGATGACGCAAATACACGGCATTCGTTTTCTGCCAAAAACGTCGGTAGGGCGTATGCAATACGCCCCTACACGGGTACGAAAATGGTACGTGCGGGATTGCGGCATTCGTGATTGGGGACGAAAATGGTACGTGCAGGGTGGCATATACCCGATTCGTTTCATTATTCCACCTTTGCGTTATGAAAAATGAATACACCCATGAACACAAAATATGACCCGAAGGTGCACCACCGTCATTCGATGCGTTTATACGGATATGATTATTCGTGTGATGGATTATATTTCATCACCCTCTGTTGTCAACAACGGATGTGCCTATTCGGTGAGATCATCGACAATGAAATGGTTTTGAATGAGGCCGGACATGTCGCTGAAGAGGAATGGCAGAACACGATTAACATTCGCCCGGGTCAAGTGCTCCTACATGAATATGTGATTATGCCTAATCATATGCATGCCATCGTTGAAATCACACAGTCCACATCTTTATCGACTCTACGCAGCATATATAACAACTGGCACGCAGGATTTCCGGAGGTTGTGGACGATAATCCCATTCCATGCCGTTCCCCTTCTCATACATTAGGGGCTATTGTAAGAGGGTATAAAGCGGCTGTGTCTAAAAGATTGGGCTTTACCGTTTGGCAACGTAACTATTACGAACATATCATTCGAAATAGCCAATCGTATCAGCGTATTTCGGAATACATCATCATCAATCCAGAAAATTGGCAAGGCGATGATCTATATATCGATGAATAACAGAACCCGCACGAACGTTTCACGTAATCGGGCACGGATAACGACATCCTGCGCGTAACGTTTTCGTCCCCGTGTAGGGCGCAACAGAATACGCCCCACAAACGACCCGGAACGGGGCGAATACGTGCAAAACCGCACGACCGTTTCACGTAATCGGGCACGGATAACGACATCCTGCGCGTAACGTTTTCGTCCCCGTGTAGGGCGCAACAGAATACGCCCCACAAACGACCCGGAACGGGGCGAATACGTGCAAAACCGCACGACCGTTTCACGTAATCGGGCACGGATAACGACATCCTGCGCGTAACGTTTTCGTCCCCGTGTAGGGCGCAACAGAATACGCCCCACAAACGACCCGGAACGGGGCGAATATGTGCAAAATCGCACGACCGTTTCACGTAATCAGGCACGGATACCGCAAAACCGCATGAATCCCGCATACATCCGAAAATGGATGACGCAAATACACGGCATTCGTTTTCTATCGAAAACGTTTGTAGGGCGTATTCAATATGCCCCTACACGGGGACGAAAACGGTACGCGCAGGATTGCGGCATTCATGATTGGACGCAAGAACGTTACGTGCAGGGTCGCAACGTCCTCGTTTGGGATCGAGAGGGACGTGTGCGGAGTTGCAGGGGGATTGCTTGGGCGGAAAATATTAAATGTCGGGAATGTTATTTAGTTGCTCTGATAGAGCAATTAAGCCGCAAAAATGTTTCTTAGTTGCTCTGTTGAAGCAATTAAGCCGAGAAAATGTCTCTTAGTTGCTCTGTTGAAGCAATTAAGCCGCAAAAATGTTTCTTAATTGCTCTGGTGAAGCAACTAAATAACATGCGCGTTGTTTAGTATTTTGCATGCATGTTGGAGGTATGAAAAATCTTCCCATCTTTGCCGCGTCACAATCTTTTGTCTTGAAAGATGACGGACATGTATCACATCACAAATAAATAGAGTTTACAATGCCAGAGACACCTTCTGCTCCTCAAAATCCGTCGGCGGGGATTATACCGCCTGTCGAAATCGACACAATTAACTGTACGCTGATGACCAACGGTGCGCACTTCTTGTTTATGAAGAACGTGAGCGACCGCATGGCCACCGAAACGGCCCTTTTGGCACACCCGAAGATCAAAAAGGCTGCCGATCTGCTCGCTGCGGCGACCAAGAAAGAGGACGACTGTTACGCTAAGTCGCAAAAAAGCCTCATTACGGTCGACATCCACAAAGCGGATCAGGAAAGGGGACGTATGCTGAACGCCCTACGCAAAACATTGAAAGGTTTTGCAGACCATCCGGAAGCCGACAAGGCTCGATCGGCCGCAACGATCCTCAAGGTGATGACCGCCTATCGTCTCGACGCCCGTATGCAGCTGGAGCGAGAGACCGGGGCCATCATTAGCTTCGTGGGAGACTGCGAGAAAACGTACGCGACCGACGTTTCGTCGCTGGGCGTTAAGCCGTATGTCGACTCGTTGAAAGCGGCCAACGAAAAAATCGAGAAGTGGCTCACCGAGCGTTCCGACAACATGCCACAAACGCTCGGCTCACTCCGCACGGCCCGTCATGAGTCGGATTTGGCTTACCAGTGGCTCGTCAGGGTAGTCAATGCCTTGGCGGTGGTTGACGACGCACTCGACACGGCCCCCTTTATCATTCATATGAATAAGGTGGTCCATCGCAACAAGACGCAAGTGATCGGATCGAAGAAGAAGAAAGACGGCGAGGATCCCGAAAAGCCGAAAGATCCGAAGCAGCCGAAAGAACCGAATCCCAAAAAGCCGGGAAAGGATGACGGCAAACCCGACATCCATCTCCCTGAGGATAAAGATTCGAAGAAACCAGACCCCAAGACTCCCGGAGGCGAAGGAGAGAAGCCCAAGCAACCCGGAGGCAGTCAAGGCAGCGGGCCAGATATTACCCTGCCAGAAGAATAGACCGTCGTTATTAATGATAAATCATCGGTAGTTATGCCGGGTGCAGCATAGGTTCGCCTATGTATGTGCCCGGCATTTTTCATGGGGTTCGTTTTTCCAAGAATGAACGACATGCGGATCGGCGTGAGTGTTTTTTGTTGGATGTTTTTTGTTGGGGGGTTCTGTATGAGTGTTTTTTGTTGAATGTTTTTTGTTGGGGGTTTCTGTATGATTGTTTTTCGTTGGGTGTTTTCGCATGAACGTTTTTAGTTGTTCATTTTTAGTTGTTCGTTTTTCGTTATGCGTTTTCGCATGAATGTTTTTCGTCCTTAGATTTTCATCATGCGGTTCTGCATAGGATCCTTATTATCCCCATTATTGGGGATTGTGAACAGCATTCTCCACGTTCTACTTTTGCAGCCGTATTTGTTTAAGTGCAGAATGTATTTTATATTGTATCATAAGAACATGAAGAAGAGAAACACCCTATGGATGCTTTTCGCGTGCCTGCTGACGATTGCCTGGAGTACGTCCACGGCGCAAACGGCACGCATTACGGGCGTCGTGACCGACGCTGCGAACAACGAACCGCTCATCGGAGCCAGCGCCTTTATCGAACAACTGAAAACGGGAGAGGTGACGGACGCCAAGGGCAACTTTTCGATCCAAAATTTATCCCCGGGTACCTACACGGTCCGTTTTGACTACATGGGCTATGAAAGCCATTCGGAACGGGTCACGCTACGCGAAGGGGAGGTGCGCCGCATAAAGGTACAACTGCAATCGGAGTCGAAATCGCTCAGCGAAGTAGTGGTAACAGCCAAAAGTGAGGCCCGACAATTGCGCGAACAAGCGATGCCTATCTCGGTTATATCGATGAATCAGTTGAGCGGAACGGTGGCAGGCATTGCAGACATCTTGTCGAAGACGGTCGGAGTGACATTGCGCTCGTCTGGCGGTGTGGGAGGCGCTACAAGACTGTCCGTGCGCGGCTTGGAGGGAAAAAGGATCGGGTTCTTTATCGACGAGACGCCCATGAACGATAATTCGGACTTTATCGACATCAACGACATTCCTATCGACATGATTGATCGCATTGAGATTTACAAGGGTGTCGTTCCGGCCAAATTTGGAGGCTCGGCAATGGGCGGGGCCGTCAATTTGGTGCTGAAAGAGTATCCGGCACGTTACGCGGACTTTAGTTACACGCTGGAATCGTTCAATACGCACAAAGTGCAAACCGTTTTGAAGCGAAATTTGCGTAATCAGGGCCTCGTGTTCGGCATCGGCGGCGGATATACGTACTCGGACAATAACTACACCATGCTTTCGCCCTATGTGGACGGCCTGAAGATCCGCCGCGACCACGATGGGTTTCGAAAATTGATCTTGGGCGGCTCCCTGAAGGCCTACAAATGGTGGTTTGACAAGGTGGAGATTGAACCGGCTTTCGCTTTGACGAATCATGAGATACAGGGCATTGAAAAGGATATCCGTAAGGCGGAAACGCACTCCATGCTCTTTGCCCTGGCCAATAAATTGGAGAAAAAAAACTTCCTGACGCCTGGCTTGGACTTCGATATGCATCTGGCAGCGGCCATTACGTCTTACGGGCTCGTGGATACGGCCAAACAATGGTACGACTGGGACGGACGGGCCTATCCCTCGCCATCTATTTATGGCGGGGAATTGGGCAACCGTTATGCGTCGCATTCTTCGGATAAGAAGTTTACCATCAGCCACAAATTGAACTTAGAATACTTGCTGCATAAACAGCACTCGCTCAATTTCAACTCACTTTTTACCCTGGCAAACGGTTTCCCCAAAGATTCGCTGCGAGAATTGAGCATAGGAAGAGAAGCGGTCTTCAATTCGCGCATGAGGAGTTGGTCGGCAGGCTTAACGTACGATTTTCGCACGCCGAAAGACCGCCTACTGAACTCCCTGACCGTGCGTTACTACCTATACACGATGAAGACACGTCAGGCGGACATTTTTGGCATCGGTGAGGTACATGATGTGGACGTCAACAAGAGCGCTGTGGGCGTTAATGATGCCCTGCGGTTCCGCATCCTGCCGGATTTGATGGCGAAATTATCCGCGGGGTATGACGTGCGTATCCCTTCCGAAACGGAACTCTTGGGCGATGGCTACACGGTCTCACCGGCCGAAAATCTAATGCCGGAGCGAAACACGAGCCTCAATGTGGGCTTCTTGTACGACCTGACGGGTCGCGCAGCCAGTAATCTTCAGATCGAAGTCAATGCCTTCTATATGTATCTGCAAGATATGATCCGCTATACGAAGGGAATCCTCGGCGCACAGTATCAAAATTTTGGCGAGATGCGTACGATCGGCGTCGAAGCAGAGGTGAAAGCCGACGTGACGCCTTGGCTCTATGGGTATGCGAACGCTACGTTTCAAGATCTTCGTGATGTACGTGAGCATGATGAAGGAAGTTCGCTACCTAATCCTACGAAGGGTCTGCGCATGCCCAACATTCCCTATTTAATGGGCAATGCAGGATTGGAATTCCATAAAGAGAACCTTTTTGGCGGCCGCGGACAGAACACGCGTCTTTTCGGCGATCTATCTTTTGTGGAGGAATATCTCTACGACTTCGAAATGGCGGCAGATCAACGCCGCATACCCCGCAGCACAACCGTCGACCTTGGTTTGGAGCATAGCTTTTTCAACAACAGCCTTTTTCTCTCGGCCAAGATCAAGAATCTGACCGACGCGCGCGTCCTCAGCGAATTTAATCGCCCCCTGCCGGGTCGCAGCTTCGGCGTTAAGGTGCGGTATGTATTCAAGTGAAACATTTCGGGAGCTTTTTCCTTGGTAGTTACGGTCTTGCAATCCGGTGGCTGTAGGGGCGTATTGCATACGCCCCACAAACGTCCCAGCATGGGACGAACCATCCTCCGAGCATCTGTCATGCGGTCCCTGCGGACCCGTCTGGGGGCGTATGCAATACGCCCCTACAGCCTACCGGCAGGAGAATCGAGGCCCGATAGCCTAAAGCGATCCGGCGGGAACCTATTTAGAGCAAAAGACAGACAGCTGCATACGTTCGTGAACCTTTTTTCCGCCCGATGCAGCGTCTTGCAACGCCTCACCGTCCCTTCTCGCGATGGTTTTTTCTTTGAGCTAAAAGGCAGGACCTCTTTCCTCGAGCCGTCTTTCTTCATGCCCAAGCTGAGAACCCCATTTTTTAATCGATTTTTTTTCGGGCGAAAGCCCATAACCCCTATTTTTTAACCGACAAAACGTATTGAGATGATGAACAAGAAAATGATGTGGGCAGCATGCCTCGTTGCCCTTGTGATGACCGCCGGATGTGGAAAAGACACTCCCCCGGAACCCAAGCCCCAACCCAAACCGGACACGACGAATACCGTGGTGCCTGGCGGCAAAGGCCAGTACCTCTTAGAGACGACCGTGAAGAATCCCGACGGTATGAGCGGCTCGTCTTATTTGCAGCTGACAAACAGTCTCAGTGGCTCCATCGACAATTCGAAGGGCATTCAGATTGCTTTTGCTGGCATGATCTCCGTGATTGACAACTACATCTTTGTCATGCCCACCGGTATGGGAAAAGATGCAGAGTTTAAGGTTCGCCGCTACACGTATGACCCGAAAACACAGACGATGGGAAACCTCAAGACCATCGATGTGCCCGCTGGAGCTACGCCGTACAATGTCCAGAAGGTCTCTGCCGACAAAATGTATATGCCGAACTATTCCTTGGGTACTGTCTGGGTGATGAATCCGACCACGCTACAGAAAACAGGCGAGATCGACCTGAAGCAGTATGCGTACAAAGATGCAAGCCCCGAGCCCAGTCTGGGCATTCTTCGTGGCGATCGGTACTTCCTTACTCTGGACCAAATCGGTAGTAATTACATGCCGTATGAAGAGCGTAGGCAGGTGGAAGTGGCTGTGATCGACCCGAAGACTGACAAAGTGCTGAAAGTGATCACCGAGAACAGCAAAAAGATCGCCTTTCCGACCAGACCGTTTTATAAGGACATGATCTTTACCGACGAACAGGGCGATATTTATATCGCGTGCGCTGGCTACTTCGGTTATAACCCGAAATATCGGGAGAATGGGTTTGTCTGCATCCCTGCTGGCAAGGATGAATTTGACGCATCGCGTACGTGGGAGATTTCTGGCGTCGCGATTGAAGGCTCGGAATACAAATCATCCGCGATTCTGAACTGTAAATACTTGGGCAACGGTAAAGTGGTGGCTTTCGTGGCCATTCTGGAGCTGAACGGAACGAATCCATACACTTCCAAGAGCGCAATGGCCGTAATCATGGATCTCCGGGCCAAAACGATCAAACGAATTGAGGGAGTTCCGATGACGGATGGCCATAGTACAGCGATTGAGACCCAAGGCAATTTGGTTCTCCTCGGTGCCTTCGGTGAAAAACAGGCGGGCCTCTTCACATATAACCCGGCTACGGGCAAGGCAGGCCTCTCACTGAGCACAGTAGGCAATCTCTCCTTCATGCACATCTTCGGCAAATAAGCATCAGCCGTTTTTTGATCATAGAAAAGCCCCGGTCCCTTCGCATAAAAGGAATCGGGGCTTGGCTTTTTGTTATGCGAACGTGGATATCCCTCGTATGTGTCTCAGAATGATTCGGGGAATCACGTTTTTATTCGGTACGTATCGAAAAATGTTCCGCGCACGTTGGCGGAACCCATTTTTTCGGGCGGTTATGCCAGCCGGAAATCGAGCTGCTTACGTTCCAGGTTGGCATGCTCTACTGTGATGGTGATCGGGTCTCCTAAACGATAAGTACGGTGTCGACGACGACCGACTAAGGCATAATTGGCTTCATCAAAGTCATAAAAATCATCGTCCAAGTCTCGCATGGGCACGAGACCTTCGCATTTATTGTCGTTCAACTCCACATACAGTCCCCATTCGGTGACGCCAGATATCACGCCATCAAAAACCTGCCCGATTTTGTCGCTCATAAACTCCACCTGCTTGTATTTGATCGAAGCACGTTCCGCGTTGGCCGCCAACTGTTCCATTTGCGAGCAATGATCACACTCTTCTTCGCACGCGTCCTTAGGAACGCTCCGACCACCGTCCGCGTAACGCGCCAGGAGTCTATGCGCCATCATATCAGGATAGCGGCGGATGGGCGAGGTGAAATGCGAATAGTAGGCAAAGGCCAAGCCATAGTGCCCGATGTTTTCCGTCGAGTAGCGGGCCTTCTGCATGGATCGCACAGCCAATGTTTCGATCAGATTTTCCTCCGGCCGACCCTTCGCATCGTCTAACAGGCGATTGATACTGCGGGTGATTTCGTTTTTACTGCCGTCCGTCTTCAGTTTATACCCAAACCGTCTGACAAACGTGGCGAACGTCTCCATTTTTTCTGCGTCGGGTTGCTCATGAATACGGTAGACGAATGTTTTTTTCGCCCCTCTACTGCCCGAACGTTTTCCGACGGATTCCGCCACCGTGCGATTGGCGATGAGCATAAATTCCTCGATCAATTTGTTCGCGTCCTTCGACTCCTTGAAATACACGCTCAAGGGACGACCCTTGTCATCGATCTCGAACTTCACCTCGTAGCGATCAAAGTCGATGGCACCCTGCGCGAACCGTCGCTCGCGGAGTTTTTTAGCCAAACGGTTCAGCGTGTTGATCTCTTCGCAGAAATCTCCGTGGCCGGTCTCTATCGCCTCCTGCGCCTCGTCGTAAGTGAAACGGCGGTCACTACGAATCACCGTCCGCACGATGCGTGAGGCGAGGATGTCGGCCTCCTCATTCATCTCAAAGACGACGGAGAAGGTCAGCTTCTCCTCATCCGGCCTTAACGAGCAGAGGTCGTTTGACAAACATTCCGGCAGCATAGGAATCGTTCGGTCGACAAGATAGACGGAGGTTGCGCGCTCGTATGCTTCCTTATCGATGATGCTGCCCGGCTTCACATAGTGCGTCACGTCGGCAATATGGACGCCCACCTCCCAGCGGCCGTCCGTCAAGCGACGGATCGAGAGTGCATCATCAAAGTCTTTGGCGTCTTTGGGGTCGATCGTGAAGGTTGTCACCTCGCGGAAGTCCTCACGCTCGGCCAAATCCTCCGCCGTAATCTCACGTGGGATGCGCCGCGCAGCTTTCTCGACATTTTCCGGATAACGCGTGGGTAAACCGTACTCGGCCAAGATGGCGTGCATTTCCGTGTCGTTATCCCCCGCGCGACCGAGCACCTCGACGACTTCGCCCGTCGGATTTGACGCGTGTTCGGGCCACTCGACGATACGCACGATAGCTTTATCGCCCGTGCGACCGCCCTGAAGCGCTGCTTTGGGGATAAAGATGTCGTTGGAGAGCGTGCGATCTTCGGTCACAAGGAAAGCGTAGTTCTTGGAAACCTCCAGCCGACCCACATAGGTGTGTACCGCACGCTCCAAAACCTCCATCACCTCCGCCTCAGGCTCGCCCCGACGACGTTTGAAGAGCTGCACACGTACACGATCGCCATCGAGCGCGTGGGCCGTGTTGCGATCGTCCACATTGATGGGTTCTGGCGTCGATGCGTCACCGTCCGCATTGTCCGTAGCGGGAGTGTCCGGAATAAAGGCATGTCGGCCGTTGCTACGGCGCCGAAAGATTCCGGTAACGGACTCGCCGATGCGATTCAAGCGATAACGCCCGGGTTCGGTCTCCGTGAGCACATCGTCGTCCGCTAAACTGCGCAGGATTTCGGCCGTTTGGAGCTTCTGCACCTGTGCTTCGACGCCGATAGCCTTGGCGATCTGCTTGTAGTTGTAAATCGTGCGAGGATTGAGCTGGAACGTATCCAAGATGGCCCGTGTGAGGGCGTCTTTTTTGAGGATGCGCTTGCCGTGATGGGCGGACTGGGTGGCTTTTTTCTTCTTGTTGCCTCGCGTGTCCCTGTCGTTTCGTCGACTTTGCTTGCCCGCCGACGTGGGCTTCTTTTTACGTGTAATCTTCATTCTGCTTACTTATTCTCTTGCCCGAAATAGTTCGGGGATACGCCTATGGCTCCCGGTTTGCACGAGAAAATGCAGCCACTCAAGGGGTAGGCTGCCAGCTCGTCCGGTGTGAGGCCCTCGCGGGCCGTGGTGATGTAGAGGATGTCCATGTTTTTGCCACCAAAAGCACACGAGGTGACGTTCGGGGCAGGCACTTCCACCTTGGCGATCAGCTCGCCGGTGTAGGCATTGTAGCAATAGACGCCAAAGCCGCCCCACTGGGCCACCCAGAGGTTGTCGTTGCGGTCGATGGTCATACCGTCGGGCAGTCCGGTACCCTCGGATATGTCGACAGCGATACCGTTCTTGATGATGTCACCCGAATGCTGGTGGTAGCGATAGCGGCGGATCTTACCCGTAGGCGTATCGTTATAATAGATGTACTTGTTGTTGCGCGACCAGACGATGCCGTTGGAGATCGTCACGCCGCGGATCATGGCGTCGATGCGCCCACTGGGACGGACGCAATAGAGCGTTGCGTCGTTCGACTTTTCGTCGATGCTCATCGTGCCCACCCACAGCCAACCGTTAGGCGAGCATTTGCCGTCGTTGCAGCGCAGCCGACCGCCCTTGGTGTCGACGGGGGTGATCTCTTGCTTCTGCTGAGTGTTTAGATCGAAGCGGACGATGCTGTTCTCAAGCGCCACGATGACGGTGTGATCCGTCTCGGGAACGACGGTCGTCACCTTCCGATCGAACTGCCACGAGCGGCATTTCTTCTTCTCCGGCATAAACTCATAGAGCGTGCGCTTCTCGATGTCTACCCAAAAGAGGGAGCCACGATCGGGGTGCCAGATGGCGCCTTCGCCCAGCTGGGCTTCTGTCCGGTAAGCCACCTCGGCGCTCATGTGCCTCACCTCCGAACAGGAGCTGGCGAGGGTGAGCAGCACCGCACTGGCCGCCACAAGGAGCAGCAGCCCGCGGGTGGACTTGATGATCGACTTCATGCCACGTATCATACTTAGAAGCTGTTTTGATTCAGTAGGGAGTAGTAGAAAGAACCGCATCGGTAGCATCATTCTTTCCTCTCCGCCCTCTATTTGACTTGAATAATTCGTTTGATCTCACTCAGCTTATTCAACGCTTCGAGCGGCGTGAGATTGTTTAGGTCGAGGTTGCAGATCTCGTCGCGCACCTGACTGAGCACCGGATCGTCTAACTGGAAAAAGCTCAGCTGATAGGCCTGGCCCTTGGCTGATTTGGGCACATCGACCACTACGGGCTTGGCTTGCGCCCCGCCTCGCTCCAGACGAGCAAGGATCTCGCCCGACCGCTCGACGATGCTCCGCGGCATGCCCGCCATACGCGCCACGTGGATACCGAAGCTGTGCTCACTGCCCCCGGATACGAGCTTGCGGAGGAAGATGACCCGATTGCCCGACTCCCGCACCGAGACGTTGAAGTTGCGGATACGCGGAAAGCTGCGGGCCATCTCGTTCAGCTCGTGGTAATGGGTGGCAAAGAGCGTGCGGGCCGACGCCGTCGGGTGCTCATGGATATACTCGACGATGGCCCAGGCGATGGAGATGCCGTCATAGGTGCTCGTGCCGCGTCCTAACTCATCGAAGAGCACAAGACTGCGCGCAGAGAGGTTGTTGAGGATGTTCGCCGCCTCGTTCATCTCGACCATGAAGGTGGATTCGCCTGCGGAGATGTTGTCCGACGCTCCGACGCGCGTGAAGATCTTGTCCACCCAACCGATACGCGCACTCTCGGCGGGCACAAAGCTGCCCACCTGGGCCAGCAGGGCGATGAGGGCTGTCTGGCGAAGCAGCGCCGACTTACCCGCCATGTTTGGCCCGGTGATGATGAGGATCTGCTGTTCACGACGATCGAGATAGACGTCGTTGGCCACATAAGGCTCGTCCGATGGCAGTTGTCGCTCGATGACGGGGTGGCGCCCACCTCGAATGTCGATCACATCGGAGTCGTCTACCACCGGCCGCACATAACGCTGGCTGGAGGCCGTGCGCGCGAAGGAGACGATGCAGTCCAGCTGGGCCACGATTTGCGCGTCACGCTGGATGGGGCGGACGAGGTGCGTCAGATCGGCCGTCAGTCGGTTGAACAGCTCCGCTTCCAAGGCCACGATACGCTCTTCGGCGCCGAGGATCTTCTCCTCGTATTCCTTCAGCTCCTCCGTGATGTATCGCTCGGCATTGACCAGGGTCTGCTTGCGGATCCACTCCGTGGGCACCTTGTCTTTGTGCGCATTGCGGACCTCGATATAGTATCCGAACACGTTGTTGAAGGCGATCTTGAGGCTCGGGATGCCCGTCCGCTCACTTTCGCGCTGCTGCACCTTCGTCAGGTAGTCCTTGCCCGAATAGGCCAGCTGGCGCAGCTCGTCAAGCTCCTGGCTTACCCCCTCGGCGATAAGCCCTCCTTTGGCTATCGTGACGGGTGGCTCACTGACCAACTCGCGTCCGATGCGTTCGCTCATCTCCGAACAGGGATCGAGTGCCTCACCCCAAGCCCGGAGCACCGCGTTATCCGACGCCATCGAGCGCGTGCGTATCCGTCCGATGGCTTCCAGGGCACGCTTGAGCTGCACCACCTCACGCGGCGATACCCGCCCCACGGCCACCTTGGAAATGATCCGCTCCACGTCGCCCACTTCAGCCAGCTGCCCGATCAGTGCCTCACGCAGCAAGGCGTCGCCCGCAAGCAAGGCCACGGCGTCCTGTCGGCGACTGATCTCGGCCTCGTCGCGGAGTGGAAAGAGCAGCCAGCGCTTCAGCAGTCGTGCGCCCATGGGCGAGGTGGTCTCGTCGATCGTTTCCAGAAGGGAGCGGCCGCCTTCGCTCATCGATCGCACAAGCTCAAGGCTGTGGACGGTGAATTTGTCGAGCCTGACGTAACCCTCCTCCTCGATGCGCAGGAGCGACGTGATGTGTCCCACCTGCGTGTGCTTCGTGCGATCCAAATAAACGAGGATGGCGCCTGCGGCCACGATGCCGTCCTCCAGATCCTCGACGCCGAAGCCTTTCAGCCCGACCGTCTCAAAGTGGCGCTGGAGCCGATCGCGAGCCGTGTCGGGCATGAAGACCCAATCCTCCATCTCGAACACACTGCCCACGGGCCCGAAGGTGCATCCGAAGCGGTCGCGCAGACCGTGGCAGACCAGCACCTCCTTAGGCGCAAAGTCCGCCAGCCACTTGTCCACCGTCTCCACCGTGCCCTCGGCCGTGAGGAACTCGCCCGTCGAAATATCCAGAAAAGCCACCCCGCATTTGGACCTCCCAAAATGCACCGCAGCCAGAAAGTTATTCTCCCTCCGTTCCAGCACATTGTCATCCATCGAAACGCCGGGGGTGACCAGCTCCGTGATCCCTCGCTTGACCAGTTTCTTGGCCATTTTCGGATCCTCCAGCTGGTCGCATACCGCCACCCGCCAGCCCGATTTCACCAGCTTCGGCAGGTAGGCATCGAGCGCGTGATAAGGGAAGCCCGCCATCGGCACATCCTGCGCCGCGCCGTTAGAGCGCTTCGTCAGCACAATGCCGAGCGTCTCAGCCCCATCGACAGCGTCCTGCCCATACATTTCGTAGAAGTCGCCCACGCGAAAGAGCAGAATGGCCTCTGGATGCTTGGCCTTAATGCCAAAATACTGCTTCATCAAGGGGGTTTCGACGGATTTTGCCACAGTGGTTTCTTCCTTTCTTTTAAGTGAGACAAAAGTATGGCTAATCAGAAAGCCCCGCAAAATCAGCGCTTCCCGCCCCCTGCCACGCCTCTCGTTCCCCGCCCCTCGGCCCATCCGAAACGCCCCCCATCCATCCTTCCTCCACCCTCGATCACTTCCAAACGCTCCCCGTCCGCCATTCCCTCACCCCGTCCCACTCCCAAACGTCCCACGTTTTCCATTCCCCCAGCCCGTCCCACTCCGAAAAGCACCGCGTTTTCCATTCCTCCAGTCCGTCTGACTCCCAAACGGGGTCCGTCAGGCATTCCCCCGGGCCGTCGGGCAGTTATTTCGCGTGCAAATCAGCTTCTCTCATACTAAAAGCCTGCCTTATGCAGTGCATAACGCCATCTCTTACTATAGAAGCCATTCCTCTGCGATGCAGATAGTATATTCCTCGTGTAGAAGCCTACCTTATGCGTCGCATAAGGCATATTCCTACATTAAAAGCCTATCTCATTCACTGCATAAGGTATACTTTCAACTCAGAAAGATTCTATCCGCGCTGCATAAGCTATGCCTTTAACTCGGGAAGATCCTATCTGCGCCGCACTTGTCAGGCTTTTATGCTGGGAATATATCTCATGCGACGCATAAGCTATGCTTTTGGAGTAGAAGAATTTCATCTGCAACGCATATAGTAGGTTTCTAATGCGCGAGAATCGCATCTGCGCTGCACATCATAGACTTTCAGTGTGAGAGAATCCGATTTGCACGCGAAATAACTGCCCGACGGCCCGGGGGAATGCCTGACGGGCCCCGTTTGGGAGTCCGACGGCCCGGGGGAATGCCTGACGGGGCCCGTTTGGGAGTCAGACGGGCCGGAGGAATGGCAGAGGCGGGGCGTTTGGGGGCGGAGCGGGGTGGAGGAATGGTGGAGACGGCCTGTTTGGAGGTGATCCTGTCGATAAGAGGGGAATCCTACCTTTGTGAAGCCATAACAATGAGAATGATATGCCTACGATATTCGAGATTTTCGGGCTGCGATTCTTCTTCTTCGCCGATGATCATAAGCCTATCCATGTACATGTGACAAAGGGTGGCGATGACATCAAAATCGCCATAGAGCCGAAAATTGAGTTGGTTTACAATCATGGAATGAAGGTGAAGGACGTGAAGCGCGCCCTGAAACTGGCCGAGATGTATAAGAAGGAGATCGTAGAGGTCTGGTATAAGTATCACGATGAATGAAGGGAGAGATAAATCATGGAGAAAATCAAGGAAGTTTGGTTTGCAGATGGGCGCATCTTCGTGCGCACGGATCAGGGAAGGGTGCACAGTAGGCCGTTAGAGGCGTTCCCGAGGCTGAAAAGGGCTACGGAAGAGCAACGCAAGGCCTACACCATCGAAATGCGAGGCCAGGCGCTCAGATGGAAGGAGATGGATGAGGATATCCACATCTCGAGCTTCTATGAGGTGGCGGAACCGGAGCCTAACAATGAGGTGGCGATGCTGTTTATGCGATTCCCCGGGCTGAAGGTGCAAGACGTGGCCCAGCATATGGGCGTAGATGAGAGTCTACTGGAGAAGTATCTCTACGGGATCAGGAAGCCGAGCCCGAAGCGCATGGAGCAACTGAGATCGGCGCTGCGTGTGCCGGAAAAGGCGATGTGAAGCACAAAAGCAGAAGGCGAAAAAGGCGAAGTCCTGCTGGTGGGAGGGGTGCACGATGCATCTCCTGCCGGCGGGGCTTCGCCTTTTTTGCGTCTTGTCTTTAGCGTCTCCCGAAGAGGCTGCGCTGATTGGGGTCGGGGGTGCGACTGCGGACGATGATGAGCAGCTCTTCGAGGGCGGTCAGGGCGGCGAAGAGGAGTGCAATGCGCAGGGCTGTCGCCGATACGGGGCCGCACCAGACGATGCGCACGAGTAGGACGAAGGCGATCACGGCGCTGATCTTATTGCCCAAGGTGTGGACGGAGAGCAGTCGGCGGAAGCGCAGCCACCCGACGACGATCGCAGCCAGTCGCAGGGCAAGGACCACGACGAGCTCCGTCAGGCAGGAGCGCACCACGGATTCGTAGCGCGTGCAGAAGACCCACCCCAGGGCGAGGAAGAACGTCCAGTCGGCCAGCGAGTCGAGGCGGGCGCCAAGCCGCGTCTGACAGTCGAAGCGACGCGCAATGATCCCGTCGACGGCGTCGGTAGCTCCGGCCAGCAGCATCAGGGCGGCCAGTAGCGGGGGCCGATCGGCTGTGGCTATGAGGACGGGCGAGAGAAGAATGCGCAGGGCGGAAAGGAGGTTCGGGACGTGCTTCATTGTTCGGTCGTCGATGGGGTGGGGGAGGACGCGCTATCGGGAGACGATGCGGAGGACGTCGAGCAGGTGGCGGTCGATGGGCTTATCCTTCTTGATGGCCTTGGCGAAGGGCACGAGGACCAGCTCGTCGTTCTGAAGGCCGACCATGACGTTGCGCTGCCCCTCGAGTAGGGCCTCGATGGCGGCTTCGCCCATGCGGGTGGCCAGGATACGGTCTTGCGCCGAAGGGGAGCCACCGCGTTGCAGGTGGCCAAGGATGGAGACGCGGACGTCGAACTGCGGATACTCCTTCTTGACGCGTTCGGCCACGCCCATGGCGCCACCCGTTACCTCGCTTTCGGCCACGAGCACGATGCTGCTGTTCTTCGACTTGCGGAAACCCTGCTCAATCATCTCGGCCAGCTGGTCTTTCTCGAGCGAGATCTCGGGGATGATGGCGGCTTCGGAGCCGGTGGCCAGGGCACCGTTGAGGGCGAGGAAGCCGGCGTCGCGTCCCATGACCTCGACGAAGAAGAGTCGCTCGTGCGAGGAGGCCGTGTCACGGATCTTGTCGACGCACTCCATGATGGTGTTCAGGGCCGTATCGTAACCGATGGTGAGGTCGGTGCCGGAGAGGTCGTTGTCGATCGTACCGGGCAGGCCGATGATGGGGAAGTTGTGCTCCTGGGCGAAATCGCGAGCGCCATGCAGGCTGCCGTCGCCACCGATGACGACGAGGGCTTCGATGCCGTGTTCGACGATCACGTCGTGGGCTTGACGTCGGCCCTCGGGGGTACGGAACTCGTCGCAGCGGGCGGTCTTGAGGATGGTGCCACCACGCTGGATGATGTTGCTGACGCTTTGGGTTTCGAGCGAGGTGATCTCGTTCGTGATCAGTCCGCGATAGCCGCGGTAGATGCCTTTTACGATGATGCCGTTGGCGATAGCCGTACGGGTGACGGCCCGGATGGCGGCGTTCATGCCCGGAGCGTCACCGCCAGAGGTCAAGACGCCGATGCATTGGATGTTTGTTGCCATTTGTGTGAAATGATTAGGGGTAAGATGATAAATGGGCTATGAAAAGAGCCGGGCGTTTGTCAACGTCCGGCTCCCAAGGAGTTTAATTCAAAACAGCTTCTTAGTCCAAGATGCTATGAACAAAGACTGGTTATGATCGCGTAGAAACGGCCTCCTTTCAACTCGCACCGAGGAAGCCTAACAGTACGCCTGCGGCCACGGCCGATCCGATCACTCCGGCTACGTTCGGACCCATGGCGTGCATGAGCAGATAGTTGCCCGGATCGTATTCCAGACCGAGGTTTTGCGAGATGCGTGCAGAGTCAGGCACGGCCGACACGCCAGCGTTACCGATCAGGGGGTTGATCTTGTTGCCCTCCTTGAGGAAGAGGTTGAAGAACTTCACGAAGAGTACACCAGCGCTGGTGGCTACCATAAACGAGAAGGCGCCCAGGATGAAGATCTGCACCGACTGGAAGCGGAGGAACTCCGTAGCCTGCGTAGAGGCTCCGACGGTGACACCGAGCAGGATGGTGACGATGTCGATGATCGGTCCGCGAGCCGCCTCAGCCAAGCGACGGGTGACGCCACTTTCCTTCAGTAGGTTGCCGAAGAAGAGCATACCGAGCAGGGGCAGCCCCGAGGGTACAAGGAAGGCCGTCAGCAAGAGGCCGATGATGGGGAAGACGATCTTCTCCGTCTGCGACACTACGCGAGGCGGCTTCATACGGATCACGCGCTCCTTCTTCGTGGTGAAGAGGCGCATGAAGGGAGGCTGGATAATGGGCACGAGGGCCATATAGGAGTAAGCCGAAACGGCGATGGCGCCCATGAGGTTAGGGGCGAGCTTAGAGGAGAGGAAGATGGCCGTGGGGCCGTCCGCTCCGCCGATGATACCGATAGCACCGGCCTGGCTGGGATCAAAACCGAACTGTAGGGCGACGATATAGGCGCCGAAGATGCCGAACTGTGCGGCGGCCCCGATGAGGATCAGCTTGGGGTTGGAGATCAGCGCCGAGAAGTCGGTCATGGCCCCGATACCGAGGAAGATGAGCGGCGGATACCAGCCCTGCTTGACGCCCTGGTAGAGGATGTTGAGCACGGAGCCTTCCTCATAGATACCGATCTGCAATCCGGCGTCTTTGAAGGGGATATTGCCGATCAAAATGCCGAATCCGATGGGGATAAGTAGCATCGGCTCGAACTCGTACTTGATGGCCAGGAAGATGAAGACCAAGCCAACAAGGAGCATGATGATATGGCCCCAGGTGGCGTTGGCGAATCCGGTGAAGGAGAGGAACGTCTGCATGTTCTCTCCCAAGAATGTCAAGAAATTCTCATGCATTGTGCCGCTGTATTATTTGATGATTACCAGATCGGCGCCCTCCAGGACGGAGTCGCCCTTGCCAACCTTGATCTCTACGATTTGGCCGTCACGATCGGAGGGGATGATGTTTTCCATCTTCATGGCTTCGAGCACGAAGAGCTTTTGCCCCCGCTTGACGGTGTCGCCCACCTTACAGTCGACGGTCAGGATAACGCCCGGTAGTGGCGACTTGAGGGCGGCGGCCGAGGTTTCGGCAGCGTGTCGGTTGACTACGGGTGCGCCTGTGGTTGTGGTGGGTGCTTGTGCAGGACGCTTGATGGTGACAAATTCTTTCTTGGCTGGCTTATCCATCTCCACCTTGTAGGGAGTGCCGTTCACTTCGACCTCGGCCGTGGTGTCCTCCACTTGGTTGACGGAGACGTTGTAGACGTTGCCATTGATGATATACTTGAATTGTTTCATTTGAGAGGATGATAAAAGTGATGTATGTGTACCGCGGATGCGATGACTAACCTGTGAGTTATCGCCTCGCGGGGAGGTTCCTTAATCCATAGATTTTAGAGTTCCACGGAGAGTATCGACGCGCCACCTTGCTCATGGTAAGCACCGTGCTCTCAATATCGTGGGTATCCTCAGACACTTCGTAGAGTGCCAATGCAATGGCGGCAAAGATTTCGCCTGACTCCTGTCCGCTGCTCTTGACGGCGACACCGGTCATACCGGCCTTCTCGGAGCGTCGACGACTGGCATGGATAGCGATGCGTCCGACTTGTTTGAAGAGGAAGTAGAGTACGATCAGCCCCGCAAAGACGACGGCCATTGCCGTTAAGGTCATGCCTATGCCCCAGGGGTCGTTCGTCTGAAAGTTCTCGATCTTTTCATTTGAGTCCAACACTTTGTTGTTCGTGTCGGGGGTTACTTTTTCGAGTGTTGCCCAGGTGTCACCCCCGTCGAGTGTCAGGCCATAACTCACGTCGGGCTTTTGTCCAACGGGGACGGTGACTTTATCGATCAGCGTTTTCCCGTCAGAATCGAAGATGAAAATCGTGTTTTCACGCTCGGGATCCAACGTAAAGTTCAAATGAAATGTTCCGCGTGAAGCCTTGTTATCGGCCCAGAATAGTGCGTGCTGGCGAGGTGGGATCTTGGTCTTGACGTCGCCTTTGGGGATCATGTATTTACGGGGGTTGTTGACGTCGTTTGTCAGGTAACACCCTTTCAGGTCGATCGTTCCGGGCGAGTTGTTGAAGAGTTCGATCCATCCGCTCCTTGATCCATAATCATCGACGAAGTTGTCGACGTTGATAACCAGCACCTCGTTCAGGCGGATAGAAGAAGCGGACTGCCCGCTTGCAGCGAGGCTGCAAACGAGCAGTACCATGGCCAAAAACATTCCCTTTGTTTTCATAAGACCAAACGGTTGCTTTGGTTCTACAAGAGGTTACAAGGGGATATTTCCGTGCTTCTTAGCCGGGTTAGTCAGCTTCTTGGTCTGAAGCTGTTGCAGGGCGCGGATGATGCGGAAGCGCGTGTTACGCGGCTCGATCACATCGTCGATGTAGCCATAACGTGCGGCGTTGTAGGGGTTAGCGAAGAGCTTGTTGTACTCGTTCACCTTCTCAGCCATCAGCGCAGCAGGATCGGCGGCCTCCTTCAGTTCCTTGGCGTAGAGCACCTCGGCTGCGCCCGATCCGCCCATTACGGCGATCTCGGCCGTCGGCCAAGCGTAGTTCAAGTCGCCACGGAGCTGCTTACAGCTCATGACGATGTGCGATCCACCGTACGACTTACGCAGCGTAACCGTGATCTTGGGCACTGTAGCCTCGCCGTAAGCGTAGAGCAGCTTGGCTCCGTGCAGGATGACGGCGTTGTACTCCTGACCCGTTCCGGGGAGGAAGCCCGGCACGTCAACGAGCGTGATGATGGGGATGTTGAAGGCGTCGCAGAAGCGAACGAAGCGGGCACCCTTACGCGAAGCATTGCAATCGAGCACTCCGGCCATGAACTTCGGCTGGTTGGCCACTACACCGACAGACTGGCCGTTGAAGCGGGCGAAACCGATGATGATGTTCTTGGCGTAGTTGGGCTGGATCTCGAAGAACTCGTGATTGTCGACGATGGTGTTGATCACCTCGTACATGTTGTAGGCCCGGTTGGGGTTGTCGGGAACAATCTCGTTCAGGTTGTCGTCCAGACGGTCGATCGGGTCGTTGCATTCCTTCAGCGGAGCCTCCTCGAGGTTGTTCTGCGGAATATAGCTGAGCAGCTGGCGGATGGTGGCCAGACCTTCTTCTTCGGTCTTAGCCGTGAAGTGGGTCACGCCAGACTTGGTGGAGTGTACGCTGGCGCCGCCGAGGTCTTCCTGCGTCACATCTTCGCCCGTCACGGTCTTAACCACCTTGGGGCCGGTGAGGAACATGTAGGATGTGCCCTCGGTCATAAGCGTGAAGTCGGTCAGGGCCGGAGAGTACACAGCGCCACCTGCGCAGGGGCCGAAGATACCCGAGATCTGCGGGATGACACCCGAAGCTAGGATGTTACGCTGGAAGATTTCCGAGTATCCGGCTAGGGCGTTGACGCCTTCCTGAATACGTGCGCCACCCGAGTCGTTGATACCGATGCAGGGTGCACCCATCATCATGGCCTTGTCCATGACCTTGCAGATCTTCTGCGCCATGGTCTCGGAGAGCGAGCCGCCGAAGACGGTGAAGTCTTGCGCAAAGACGTACACCAGGCGTCCGTCGATCGTACCGCTACCGGTCACTACGCCGTCGCCAAGGATCTTCTTCTTGTCCTGTCCGAAGTTCGTGCAGCGGTGCTCTACGAACATGTCCATCTCTTCGAAGCTGCCTTCGTCGAGCAACATATTGATGCGCTCACGGGCGGTGTATTTACCGCGCTCGTGCTGCTTAGCGATGGCCTTTTCGCCGCCACCCAGGCGGGCTTTCTCACGCTGGGCGATGAGTTCTTTTACCTTTTCAAGTTGATTGCTCATTTCCTTCTTATCTGTTTAAAGGGTTCTCATTTCATACAGAGTTCGGTGAGGACTCCGTGTGTGGATTTGGGATGCAGGAAGGCGATGTGGAGGCCTTCAGCGCCTGGGCGCGGCTTCTTGTCGATCAGCTGCACACCTTTCGATGCGGCTTCGTCAAGGGCGGCCTGTACGTCGGGCGTAGCAAAGGCGATGTGATGGATGCCTTCGCCGCGCTTCTCGATGAACTTGGCGATGGTGCTCTCAGGGCTGGTAGGCTCCAGAAGCTCGATCTTCGTCTGGCCAAACTTGAAGAAGGCGGTCTTAACCTTCTGATCTTCCACAACCTCGATGTTGTAACACTTAGCGCCCAATACTTCTTCGTAGTAAGGCAGCTGTTCCTCGATGCTCTTCACGGCGATGCCGAGATGTTCGATGTGGGTAATTTCCATTGTGACTTTGCTTTATTAGTGAATAATGTTAATGTGCGGGCAAAGGTAAGCGGCGGATTCAATTTCCTATCCGGTTTATCTCAAGAACAAAGACCAGCGAGGTAATTCCGTCCTTTTATCCTGCTTCCATCGGGTAAAATCTTATCGAAGCGGCATACTTATCCTAACTTTTGTAGCACCAAAGCCCTGAAACCACCTCGTGACAGTACCTCTGGGGAAAAAGGAGACCCGTCAACGCCTCGCAACAATAGGTCTATAAAAAAAGGAACCTCGAAACCTTGTTCATATTGTTCTATATCTGGAAATATGGTGCAAAATGAAGCATAGATTGATTATTCATTTTGAGATACGTATCTATCCTATATTCCGCCAATAGCTCATCTCAAAATAAGATCTGATCCGATCATACGCTACTATCTCATTCCAAAATACGTATCAAATACGTGATTCATATTCTATCTCATAAAAAAATGTAATTCAATTCGAATACCCATCTCATAGTGCATTTCAAAATGAAATATCTACATATCCTCATATAGCTATGTATTTTGAGATACATAGCGAACCGTATTTCATACACCTATATATCCTAAGATGAAGTATAAAACAAGGCCTCAATCTCCACCATATCTCGAAATATGATAGGATCAGAACCAGGAGATCGGCTTCTTTTTTTCAAGAACTCTTGTCTCGAGGCATTGACGGGCCTCCTTTTTTTCCAGAAGTATTGCCACGAGGCACGGGCAGGCGTCCTTTTCGTCCAAAAGTCTTGTCGTGAAGCACAGATGGGGCTTTTGGACAAAAAGGAATGCAGCGGAGCCTCGGTTTGGGCTACTTTTGGGCTGCAAACAGGCGATTTTTATACGTTATATAATGTGCGGGCCATGTAGAATGGGCCTATCAAAAGGAAGAATCAATGTCAACGAAAGAGAAGTATTGGAAGTATTCGCTCGTCACGCTCATTTTGGGGCTGGGGGCGCTGATTGTGGGTGAACTGTGGGCGTTTGTCAGCGGACTGCTGGGAGCGTTCACGATTTTTGTGCTCGTACGTGGGCAGATGATCACGCTGACAGAGCGGTGGCACTGGCCGCGGGTCTTGGCCACGGTGGTGGTGCTCATTGAGGTGGCCGTGATGATTCTGGGGCCGCTGACGCTGATTGGCTGGATGACGGTCGAACGGGTGCAGCATATCAACATGGACATTTCGGGTCTGCAGCAGATGGTGGACGACATTGACCGGCAGATCAAGCGGCGCTTCGGCTACGACCTCTTCACGTTCGACAATCTGACGATGGCCACGGGATACATGAGTCGGGGCGTGCAGTACGTGATCGGGCAGGTGAGCAGCATGGCGGTGACACTCGTCGTGCTCGTCTTCTTCCTCTATTTCATTCTGGTGGACTTCCGTCGCATCGAGCGCTATGTCTACGAGCTGCTGCCGTTCAAGGAGAGTCATCGGCGAAAAGTGACTCTGGAGATCTATCGGATGGTGCGTTCGAATGCGATAGGCATTCCGCTCATTGCCATCGTGCAGGGGCTGGTGGCCTATGCGGCCTACTTTTTCTTCGACCTGCCGAGTGCACTGCTCTTTGCCGTCCTGACGTGCTTTGCGACGATCATTCCGATCATCGGTACGAGCATCGTGTGGGTACCGCTCGTTGTCTACCTGCTTATCCTTGGCCGATGGGTCGACGCGGCGGGTCTGGCGGCCTACTGCTCCATCATACTGATCAACATCGACAACGTGGTGCGCTTCATCCTCCAGAAACGCTTGGCCGACACCCACCCACTGATCACCGTCTTCGGTGTCATCCTCGGCCTGTCCCTGTTCGGTTTCTGGGGCATCATCTTCGGCCCGCTGCTGATCTCGATGTTCTTCCTGCTGGTCAACATCTTCAAGGAGGAGTATTTGGATGAAGGGAAAGAAATTACTCACCACAAAAAGGAAAACGAACAATGAAAGATCTGACTACATCAGACATTGAGCGCCAAAACGTGCTCAACAACCGTTTCGCTGTCGATGAAATGCAACGACAGCTGGGGATAGAGGGTATGCTCTTTGAAGGAGAATACCGATTCACAAAAAAGATGATCGCGGATTTCTACGGCGTGGACATCTCGACAATCAACAGGTACTTGGACTCAAACGGCGAGGAGCTAAAGCATAACGGATACGTTTTATGTAAGGGTAAAACACTTAGAGAGTTCAAGTTACAATTTGATCATCTCATAAATGAGACGAGCAAAATAACACAGCTCGGGCTCTTTAATTTCCGTGCCTTCCTGAACATGGGCATGCTGCTGGCCGAGAGCGAGAAGGCCAAAGCAGTGCGGAGCCTGATCTTGGATGTGGTCATCGCCACCATCAACGAAAGGACGGGAGGCGGGACGAAATACATCAACCGAAGGGATGTGAATTACCTGACCGCAGCCATTACGGAAGAGAATTATCGCAAGAACCTGACCTCGGCCATCAACCAATATGTGTTCGGGCATCCGACCTACAAGTATGCTCAGGTGACAGATCTCATCTATGAAGCCGTATTTGGAGAGAAGGCCAAGGAGTATCGTAAGATTCTTCGCTTAGCACCGAAAGACAATGTCCGGCAGACGTTGTATGCAGAGGTGTTGCTCGTCATTTCGTCGTTTGAAAACGGATTGGCCGCATACATAGAAGTATACTTCGAGGAGAATGAGGGCATCCCACTTACCATCGAAGACGTGGCGGAGCTTATTGACAAAATGTCCGAACACCCCATGCAAAAGCCCTATATCCATGACGCCAGAACGAAGATGGCCTCTCGCGATTACAGTTTCCGCGATGCCTATCACGGGAATATAGCAGACTATCTGCGGGCCGTCACGCCGGAGGAGTTCGAGCGATTCATCGGCGATCAGTCCGTTGATTTCGATCAGATATTGGCTGACAATAAAGATGTACTCAAGCGCTTAAAACAGGCCGAGGAATGAATAAGGAGATCCTGTATATCGATTATGATGAGACGTTGGAAGTCTATCGTAAGATGATCTCAGCCAGCGACGGCGGATTCTTCGGTGTGCGCGACGAGGGTGGAATTCGAGCCACGTTGGAGTTCGTACGGAATGATGACTATTACCCCACGTTCACGGATAAGCTGTCCTACCTTGTCTTCACCTTCTGTTCAAGGCATTACTTCACGGATGGCAACAAGCGTATCGCACTGACCTTGGGAGCCTACTTCCTGCATAAGAACGAACGTTATTGGAACGCATGTGTCTTCATGAAGCAGTTTGAATCGATCATTTATCACATCGCGGCCTCGCATATCAGTTCTGACTTGTTGCTTCGCATGATGTATGCTTTCATGGCCGGCGAAGACTATGACGAGGCGCTGAAGCTGGATATAGCCCGTGCGACGAGCTTAGGAGAGTTAGGCGTACAAGGCGAAGACTACGACCGAGAGGAATCCAAGGAATAGGCACAGGGGGGCACATACCTTTATATATACAGTCACGGCGGCGATGGGGAGCAGCTCCCTGTCGCCGCCGTTGCTTTATATCCAGCCCATCGCAGAATAAGAGCCCTATTCTCCGGCCGACACCTTTTTCCACCGACAATCATCACCCATCGAATCTCACTCCATCTTATTCATCTCTTCTCTTTTGAAATCTCCTATGAAGGGGAATATAGGCGGTGGAAACCGTTGATTGTTTTTGGATGCTTTTGTTTGGCGGTATGGCTTATGAGCGTCGGCCGAGAGCTTTTCAAATGGATATAAACGCCATAGAAATGCGATTGCAAGCGGGCTTATCGGGGTTATGAACAAGCGGCGGAAAACGCTCTTAGGGGATTAAAAATGGGGGTGGGAGAGGGGAGAGAGCGGTGGAACGACAGGTTGAGAATGTGCGGAAGATTCCTCCAAAGTTTGTTTGGCGTTATGAGAAGTCTGTGGGCTTATGCAAGGCACTGAATCTTCCAAATCTATTTATGAGCAGTTCTTAACGAGGCTATCCCAGGAGAATCCACGGGGTTATACACACCTGCGGAAGGGGTTCGGTTAGGAGCAAAGATGTTTCACTTCAACCGAGGCGGTTCATCTACGAAAGCGGAGCTCAACTCGATGTCTTTGGTGAGCACTCCTCCGCTCCCCTGGTAAAGACTTTTTCCACCGGCGATTATCATCCACAACCTCATTTTATCATCTCTGTTTTTTTGATTCGCTATAGTGGGGATGATAACCAGTGGAAAGCGTTGATTCTTTTTTCATCGATTATTTGGGTATCCGGGTTATGAGCGCTTGAGCGTACATTTTCAAACAGATATGAACGGCCTAAATGTGCTCCAGAAGCGACTTCATCTAAGTTATAAACACCCTGCGAATAACTTTTTGAGGGGATTAAATCGGACTGTGGAAAACTTCTTTCTCGGTGGATTTTCACGTGGAGAGTATGGGTACGATTTGTTGGAAATTTCTTTGGCAAAACGGGAAACAGTTCCTCTTATAGCGCATCTTTATTTCTCCAAATCTCCTTTTCAGTAGTTGTAAACGGAGTTATGAGTGGGTTTTCAACGGCCTATGGAAGCCGTTGGGGCGCTATTTTGCAGGGATCTGGCTGCGGGTGTACCTTTGTAATCGTTATAAGTAGGAGTTACAAGTAAGATGAAGTTTGATTACGACGTGATCGTGGTGGGTGCGGGTCATGCTGGCTGCGAAGCGGCAGCAGCGGCAGCCGGACTGGGTTCCAGGACACTGCTCATCACCCGCGACATGAATAACATGGCTCAGATGAGTTGCAACCCCGCTGTGGGGGGCATTGCCAAGGGGCAGATCGTTCGTGAGATCGACGCCTTGGGTGGATGGATGGGCCGTGTGACAGATCGTACGACGATCCAGTTCCGTATGCTTAATCGGAGCAAGGGACCAGCCATGTGGAGTCCGCGTGCGCAGTGCGATCGCGCTCAGTTCGTGCGTGTTTGGCGTGAAACAATCGAGGGAATCCCGAACCTCTATCTCTGGCAAGACACCGTGAACCAGCTTCTGCTCGATGGGCAGGAGGTGCGTGGCGTTCGGACACAATTGGGCATCGAGTTTCACGCTCGCTGTGTCGTGCTGACTAACGGTACATTCTTGAATGGTCTGATGCACGTGGGAAGTGTTCGTTTTTCGGGTGGTCGCATGGCTGAGCCAGCCGTTACAGGTCTCACGGAGCAGCTTGTCTCGCTCGGCTTCACTGCCGACCGTATGAAGACGGGTACACCGGTCCGAATTGACGGTCGAAGCGTTCATTTCGAAGAACTTACGGAGCAAGCAGGAGACGTTGATCCACATCGATTCTCTTATTTGGATAATGTCCATAGCGAGCTGAAACAGCTAAGTTGCTGGACGCTCTATACCAATCCAGCTTGCCACGAAGTATTGCGCAGCGGGCTCTCCGAGTCGCCACTTTACAACGGAAGTATCAAGAGCATCGGTCCGCGTTACTGTCCCAGCATCGAAACGAAAATCATGCTCTTTGCCGATAAAACGCAACACCAGCTCTTTCTCGAGCCTGAAGGAGAACAAACGAACGAATACTACCTGAATGGCTTCTCCTCGTCGCTTCCGTTCGATGTGCAGCTTCGGGCGCTACAACAGCTCCCCGCCTTTCGTGATATTCATCTCTATCGCCCTGGTTACGCCATTGAATACGACTTCTTCGACCCGACAGAATTGCTCCACACGCTTGAGACAAAACGTATCTCGCGTCTATTCTTTGCCGGACAGATCAACGGAACAACCGGCTATGAGGAGGCTGCAGGACAAGGGTTAGTAGCAGGTATCAATGCACACCTACGTTGCCATTCGGAGGAGGAGACGTTTGTCTTGCGGCGTGACGAGGCTTATATCGGTGTGCTGATCGACGACTTAGTAACGAAGGGTGTCGACGAGCCGTATCGCATGTTCACCTCCCGCGCGGAGTATCGCATCCTATTGCGTCAGGATAACGCAGATATGCGTCTGACCGAGCGTGGCTATCGTTTAGGTTTGGCAGACGACTACCGCTACCGATTATTCTTGAGTAAGAAGCAAGTGTGCGAGGAAGTAACAAACTTCATTCGATCTTTTTCTGTCACGCCCGAACGGGTGAATGATTTACTGCTGCGTTTGGGCACATCGCCGTTGGAGCATGCATGCAAGTTGATCGATGTATTGTCTCGCCCGCAAGTCAAATTCACAGATGCAATGAATGGCATATTTGAGTTCAGAGAAATCATTGACGCCATTTCCGCGAATTATAGAAATGAAGTTTTGGAGGCTGTGGAGATCGATGTGAAGTATGGGGGCTACATCAAACGCGAGCGATTAGTGGCCGATAAAATTTCTCGACTTGAAAATATACGGATCAAGGGGCGTTTCGATTATGCGTCCATACAATCGCTCACCATTGAGGCAAGACAGAAGCTTGCCCGCATCAATCCAGAAACACTCGCTCAGGCGGGGCGAATTCCAGGTGTTTCACCGAATGATATCAATGTGTTGCTTGTATTGCTCGGTCGGTGAAACCTTGATTTGTTTCACGTGAAACAGGAAACATGGACTATGAACGATCGATTGAATTACATCACATCCCTACTCTCCACTATACCCGAGAAGCCCGGATGCTATCAGTATTACGACGCGAAAGGGACGGTGATCTATGTGGGTAAGGCTAAGAATCTACGCAAGCGTATCTCCTCGTACTTCCAAAAGGAGCACGAGAACAGGAAGACGCGCGTGTTGGTGAAGCAGATCTACGACCTTCGATACATCGTTGTCGATTCGGAGGCGGATGCATTACTGTTGGAGAATAATCTGATCAAGCAGTATCGCCCGCGATACAATGTATTATTGAAGGACGATAAGACGTATCCTTCGATCGTCATCAAGAACGAGCCCTTCCCGCGAATCTTCCAAACGCGCAACATTATCCGCGATGGCTCGCTGTATTACGGTCCCTATTCATCTGTGCATTTTATCCGCACGCTATTACACCTGATCAAAGAGCTTTATCCGATTCGTAATTGTAAACATGCACTGACACCCGAGGCTATCGGATCGGGCAAATACAAAGTCTGCTTGCAGTACCATATCAAGCGTTGTAAGGCGCCATGTGTGGGGATGCAGTTGGCGGAGGAATACAACAGGAACATCGCCGATATCAAGGAAATCCTGAAGGGAAACAGCTCCAAGGTGAGTGAACTGTTGCTTGAGCGGATGAAGGTGCTTGCTGAAGAGATGCGTTTTGAAGAGGCACAAGAGGTGAAGCGACAGTATGATTTGGTGGAAAGTTTTAGGCTGAAATCTACCGTTGTGCCGATGCTGCATAACGTGGATGTGTTTTCATTGGACGAAAACGAGACGTCCTTTTTCATCAATTACATGCATGTTGGGAGCGGTGCGATCGTTCAGGTCTATACGATCGAGTATCAAAAGAAACTCGACGATGAACAGAAAGAATACGTCCTGGGGCTGGGTATTGTGGAGATGCGTGAGCGCTTTCGGAGCCATGCAAACGAGATTATTGTGCCGTTTATTCCCGAAGGCGTCTTCCCGGAAGGGATCAGCTTTACCGTTCCGCAAAGGGGGGATAAGCGGAAGTTGCTCGAGCTTTCACTTCAAAATGCGAAGCAGTATAAGGTGGATAAACTGAAACGATCGGAGAAATTCAACCCGGAGCAACGTGCGACACGTCTCTTGACTACGATCCAAAAGGATTTGCATTTGCCCGTTTTACCGATGCAAATAGAGTGTTTCGACAACTCGAATATCCAGGGGACGAACCCCGTGGCCGCTTGCGTAGTGTTCAAGAAGGCGAAGCCGTCGAAGAAGGATTACCGCCATTTCCATATCAAAACAGTCGTGGGGCCTGACGACTTTGCTTCGATGCGAGAGATCGTCACACGGCGCTATACACGACTTTTGGAGGAGAAGGCGCAGCTACCGCAGTTGATCATTATCGACGGGGGCAAGGGGCAGTTGAATGCGGCTACGGAGGTGCTTCGTGAGCTGAATCTGTTAGGCAAGATCACCATTGTTGGGTTGGCTAAGCGGCTTGAGGAAATCTTTTACCCCGGCGATCCGTTTCCGCTGGTGCTCGACAAGACGTCTGAAACGCTGAAAGTGATCCAGCATTTGCGCGACGAGGCGCACCGCTTTGGCATCACTTTTCACCGGCATATGCGCAGCAAGGGGCAAATCGTCTCCGAACTGGATACGATAAAAGGCATCGGGGAGAAGACGAAAGAGATGCTGCTGAAGAAATACAAAAGCGTGAAGCGTATTCGAGAGGCACCGTCCGCGGAGCTCGAAGAGCTGATCGGAAAGAAAAAGGCCGCGTTGGTGGCCGAGGGATTAGGTATGGAAGTGCGTTGACGGTTGTCAATGGGTTGCTCCGCCGAGTTTTCTGCCCATTGACAGCAGTCAGAGGCATCTAAAATGCGTTTTTTATCCCATTGACAGCAGTCAGAGGTACCTAAAACGCATTTTTTACCCCATTGACAGCAGTCAGAGGCATCTAAAACGCGTTTTTTATCCCATTGACAGCTGTCAACAGGCAGAATACCGGAGTTTGCATGCCATTGACAACCGACAATGAGTGATCTGTTAAGGATTTTAACAGGAAGAACAGATTAGATGATCATAACAATAGATGAGAGAAGATGAGAACCATAGTGCAACGCGTACGAGAGGCCTCCGTGGTCGTAGACGCAAAGTGTGTGGCTGAGATAGGGCAGGGGATGCTGCTTTTGGTGGGTTTCGAGGATGCGGACACGCCGGACGACTTGCAGTGGACGGCCCAAAAGGTGGCCAACCTGCGCATTTTCGACGACGCAGAGGGCGTGATGAATCGCTCCGTGAAGGATGTGGAGGGCGAGCTGCTCGTCGTTAGTCAGTTCACGCTCTATGCCTCTGTAAAGAAGGGCAATCGGCCCTCGTATATCCGCGCTGCAAAGCCGGATGTAGCTGTGCCACTCTATGAATCGTTTTGCGAAACGATGAGCCAATACTTGGGAAAACGGGTAAAGACGGGCATCTTCGGCGCCGATATGAAAGTGTCGCTGGTGAACGACGGCCCCGTGACGATTGTTATAGACACGAAGCATAAGGAATGAACGAGATGGAAAACCTGACGATAAGAGACGTGCAACGCCGCGTCGACGACTGGATCAAGACCTACGGCGTACGTTACTTCAGTGAGCTGACGAACATGGCCATCCTTACCGAAGAAGTGGGAGAGGTGGCCCGTATCATGGCGCGTCGATATGGCGAACAATCGTTTAAGGCCAGCGATGCGAAGCATGATTTGGCCGACGAGATGGCCGATGTGCTGTGGGTTTTGGTCTGTTTGGCTAACCAGACGGGCGTCGACCTGACCGAGGCTTTCGAGAGGAACCTGAAGAAGAAAACCGAACGTGACAACGAGAGGCATTTACACAATCAAAAACTACAATAGGATGAACAGAAACGAACACGAACATCACCACGACTGCGACTGCCATCATCACCACGATGAGGAGGAGCTGGAGGATAAATATCACGAATGCTTCAACCGCTTTCAGCCCGCTCTGACGGACGCGGAGGTAGCCGAAAAGACAGCCCGATTGCTGGCTGAAAAGGCGCCTAAGCACTTCACGGAAGACACGCTGAAGCAGCTCCACGGCCTGATCGACCTCACCACGCTGACCACCTTGGACACGAAGGATTCCGTCTGGCAGATGGTCGATACGGAGGTCAATCAGTGGGAGGGCACCCGCCCGGATGTACCCCATGTGGCGGCCGTGTGTACGTACCCCAATTTCACCGAAACCGTTCGGCAGGCCTTACAAGTCAAGGACGTTTCGATAGCTGCCGTAGCGGCCGGATTCCCCGCCTCGCAGACCTTTCCGGAGGTCAAGATAGCCGAGGTCGGTATGGCCGTCCTGGCCGGTGCAGACGAGATCGATGTGGTCATGAATCTGGGGCTTTTCAAGGAAGAGGCCTACGAGGAGCTGACCGACGAATTGCAGGAGATCAAAGAGAGCTGTCGCGGTGCACGGCTGAAGGTGATCCTTGAGACGGGCGCTTTAGCCTCGGCCGAGGAGATCCACCGAGCCACCATTCTGGCCCTCTATTCGGGAGCCGACTTCGTCAAGACGTCTACGGGCAAGGGCTATCCTGGTGCCACGCCTGAAGCCGTCTACACCATCTGCCGTGTGCTGAAGCAATACCAAAAGATCAGTGGGCGACGCGCTGGCCTGAAGGTCTCCGGAGGTGTACGCACGGCCGAGGACGCGGTGAAGTATTACACCCTCGTCCGGGAGTTGCTCGGAGCCGAATGGGTGCATAAAGACACCTTCCGCATCGGCGCCAGCAGCCTCGTACAAGACATTCGCAAGAGATTATAGATCACAATAGATAAACCATTAGACAAGAGAAAAGAAGATGAAAAAGTTGATTACATGCTTATGCATGGCCCTTGCGGCGACACTGGGAAGTGCCACCCTGAAGGCACAATATGGCCCCCTACCCGGCGGTGGTTATGGGAGTAACTCGATAAATTGGAAGTATGAGACCGCCACGCGCACCTTGACCCTCACGGGTTACGGCCGCATCCCGGACTATTCCAACCTTCAGCCCGCACCGTGGGCCAAGCACCGGGCCGAGATCAAATCGATCGTTATCGGGAGCGGCATCACAAGCATCGGCGAGTATGCTTTTGCAGGGAGTAGCGCCCTGACCTCGGTGCAGATCCCCGCTGGCGTGACGCAAATCGAGGATTACGCCTTTGCGAATTGCTCTGCCCTGCCTGCCATTACGCTGCCTGTTGGCGTGACCGAAATCGAAGAAGGAGTCTTCCTCAATTGCTCCTCGCTGCGTTCCGTTACGCTGCCGCAGGGTATGCAGAAGGTGGGCGACGGCGCCTTTGCGAACTGTACCTCCCTGCCCTCCATCACGCTGCCCCTCGGCCTGCGTGAGATTGAAAAGGGCGCCTTCTCGGGCTGTACCTCCTTGGCCTCCGTCTCTTTCCCCGCGGCTGGCCTCACGGACATTGACGAGGGCGCCTTCTACGGCTGTACGGCCCTGAAGGCCGCCACGCTCCCGCTTGGCCTGCGTGAGATCGATAAGAACGCGTTCTGGGGTTGCACTTCCCTGACGAATGTCTCTATCCCCGCCAGTGTGAAGGAGATTAAGAGTGGTGCCTTCGGTGGGTGTACAGGCCTGCGCAGCGTGACCGTAGGGTGGACCGTTCCGCCTATGCCGCGTCATCCGATCTTCCCGTCCGTACCCGTAGCTAACGTGCAGCTGAATGTTCCTCGGGGAACAGAGTCGACGTATCGCTCGATGCCCGTTTGGAACGAGTTCCTGAAGATCGGCACCGTGGCCAACGCCGAGGTGGACGGTCGCCAGATCTACACCACCGACGGAGTGCTTTACCTCACGCTTCCGCAGCCGGAGCTTGTCCGCATCTTCGACGTTAGCGGTCGCCTGTTGCAGACGTTCAGCGCTCCCGCTGGCTCCTCCACCCTTCGCCTGAAGGCTGGCTACCACATCGTCCAAGTAGGCGACACGGCCGAGAAGGTGTACGTGAACTAAGAAGCCAAAAAGCAAAGAATGAAGCCGGGTACTGGTTCGGAGCGCTCCGTCCGGTAACCCGGCTCTTTTTCTTTCTTCTATCTTTTCGTTTCTCGATACTTTTACGCACTCAAAAAAAGTCTAATTCAAAAACGATAAGATCATGACAAAATCAATTACGACAGTATGGCTCATAGCCCTTTTGACAGGTTTGATGAGTTTGGTCGCCGCCTCCGTGCAGGCGCAGAACCCCACAAGCGGCACCGCCGGTCCGCTAACGTGGAAGTACGACACGGACATGAGGATCCTCACCATCTCGGGCAAGGGGGAGATGCCGAACTATGACTGGGAGCATCCGGTGCCTTGGCAGGAGCACAGCCAAGATATACAAAAGCTCGTGGTTGAGGAAGGCGTGACAGGTATCGGCAACGAATCTTTTCGGAATACGAGGAATCTTGTTTCTGCAACCTTCCCCAAGAGTTTGACTCGAATTGGGGATGAGGCTTTTGCAAGCTGTTTAAACTTACCGATGGTAACGCTTCCCGCCGGTGTGACCTCTATCGGAGACTATGCTTTTTCGTATTGTGGTAACTTGGCTTTAGCTACACTTCCAGCCGGGTTACAAGTAATAGGAAGAGGTGCTTTTGATCAGTGCAAAAAACTGTCCTCTGTGGTCATTCCCGCTGGTGTGATATCCATCGGAGATGGTGCGTTTGCTGGTTGCAGTTCTTTGCCGACAATTACGGTGGCGGATGGGAATACCAAGTATGTAGCGGTGGACGGTGTACTGTTGAATAAGGAAAAAACGCAGCTCGTGCAATATCCGGCCGGGCGTGCTGCTACTTCCTATGTCATCCCAAAAGAGGTGACAAGCATCGAAGCAGGTGCATTTGAGGCTGCCGAAAAACTGACTGCAATAACGATTCCTGTTGGAATTGTATCGATTGGAAGAATGGCTTTTGAGTCTTGTTTTGCTTTGACTACTATAAGTATCCCCGCGACGGTGAAAACCATCGGAGCGAATGCGTTTGGTTGTTGCCAAGAACTGTCCGAGATCAAGGTAGAAGCTGCCAATACGGCTTATACTTCTGTCGATGGTGTGCTGTTCGACAAAGCCAAGAAAACGCTTATCACATACCCCAGAGGGCGGAAAACTACTACATATGTTATCCCCTCTGGAGTAACAAACATTGAGAGTTATGCCTTTGAATACACCCAAAATTTGACCTCAATAACGATCCCCACAAGCGTCAAAAAGATCGGATTAGCTGCATTCGCAAATTCCGTATTGACCTCGGTGGTGATCCCTGACGGCGTGGATACGATCGAAAGCTGGACTTTCGGCTGGTGTGAGGAATTGGCCTCGGTGGCGCTCCCCGCCAGCGTGAAGACCTTCAGATACGGTGTCTTCTGGGGATGTAAGAGCCTGAAGAGCCTGACCGTAGGCATGAAGACGCCGCCGGCGATTAATAAAAACGAAGACGTCTTTGAGGAAGTCCCCGTAGCCAATGTCACCCTGACGGTACCGAAGGGATCGAAGTCCGCCTATGCTACGGCGCCGGTGTGGAAGGAGTTCAAGCAGATTTCGGAGAGTACCGTGGGTAATGTCGCCCTCCCCGAGGCGCGCATTTATGCTGCGGATGGAAGGCTTTATCTGACTCTCCAGACGGCTGCACCGGTAGGTGTCTATACACCTCAACGGTGTGCTCGTCCGCACGATCTCGGCGCCGGCAGGTGAGACGACGGTCGCCCTGCCTCAAGGCGTGTATATCGTCCAGGTGGGCGACACGGCCGAGAAGGTGATGGTTAATTAATGATTGAGACGGGTGCCCACCCCATCTCTTGTAGGGGCAAAAGATTTTTCGCCCCTACATTTAGCGCCGAAAAAAGACTCCGAAATCGTTATGCAGGCCTTGCTTGATCATTTCGGAGACTCCGAAATCGTTATGCAGACCTTGCTTGATCATTTCGGAGACTCCGAAATCGTTATGCAGACCTTGCTTGATCATTTTGGAGACTCCGAAATCGTTATGCAGGCCTTGCTTGGTCATTTCGGAGACTCCGAAACCGTTATGCAAGCCTTGCTTGGTCATTTCGGAGACTCCGACGTCATTTTTCACTTTTATAATCCACAAATACGAACTAAAAATGAGTGCAGAAGAAAAGAAATTACCGAAAACAGTCAAGATCAAAGGCAGCTATTGCGCCAATTACAACGCTATCCATCACGCACAGTTTCACCGCAATCAGCTCGACTTGGTGAAAGGCGTGGACGCTACCAAACTGAAGTTCCCCGAAGAAGCCATGCAGAAGTGGGAGGGCGAGGTGAAAGAGGAAATAAACCTCAACGAGAAGGCCGCACGATCGGTGTACACCAAGGAGTTGCTCGAAAAAGACAAAGAGCGCGACCGCCTGCTCACACACCTCTTTGGCACCATTCACATCCATCGCTACGCACCGGTTCCGACTACCGCCAAAGCCGCCGAGAAGATGGAGGCCCTCTTCGGAAAGTATATCAAAGCGAACATCCAACGCGAAGGTTTCGAGGACGAAAGCGGACACATCGTCGGACTTCTTACCGACGCCGCCATGCACACCACCGAGCTGGCAGCCCTCGGCCTGACCGAGACCATCACGCAGCTCAAAACGACCAACGAGGCCTACGAGGCGCTCCGCAAGATGCGACGCTCCGAAAACCGTCGCCGGAAAGACCGAAGAGCTCACCGTCTTGCGTCCCAAGACAGACGCCTCCTACGACTACATCTGCCGCTTCATCGAGGCCTCCTACATCACCGCCACAACCGACGAGACAAAGACCTTGATCGAAAACTTGGTCAATGAGATGAACCAGGTCGTGACCGACTTCAAAGGCAGCTATAAGGAAAGTCTCGCTCAGAAAAAGGCCGCCAAGGACCCCAAGGATCCCAAAGACCCCAAAGATCCGAAGGATCCGAAACAGCCAAAGGATCCCCAACCCGCACCCGATCCCAAGCCTCAACCCGACCCCAAACCTCAGCCCAAACCGGGCGGAGACGACGGCGGCCCCGACATTCATCTACCGGAGGAATGATCGATTTTCTATGTTTGCACCCGCAACGAGTAATACAACGATTTCAAGATGGATACCTCTTATTTCCGGAATAAGTTATTGGGTCTGCAGGACTACATGATGAACTTTGCGCTCACCCTCACGGCCGATCGCGAAGATGCGATGGATCTGACGCAGGAGACGTCGCTCCGTGTCTTGGACAACCTGGAGAAGTACACGGACAACCGCAACTTCAAGGGCTGGGTGCTGACCGTGATGCGGAACATCTTCATCAATAACTACCGCCGTGTGCTGCGCTCGCAGACGGTCGTGGAGCAGGACATCGACCTCTATCACCTCGAGTCTACTACCGAATCGAGCATCGAGACGCCCGAGAGTGCCTGTCGACTGCAGGAGATCACGAAGGCTATCGGCGAGCTGAACGACGAGCTGCGTGTGCCCTTCACTATGTACGTCAGTGGCTATCGCTACAACGAGATTGCCGATGCGCTGGACATCCCCTTGGGGACGGTCAAGAGTCGCATCTTCTTTGCCCGTCAGGCGCTCAAGACGAAGATCGAAGAGAACTGAATCTGTAATAACGAAAAGTGAGAACAGTCCTGTCGGACAGTGGGAGAGGGGGAATCAGATCCTTTTTTCTCGCGTCCGGCAGGGCTTTTTTGTGGCCGTCAGGGACGCTGGTCAAGTTGGCTTGGTACCAGGCAAAGTTCCCAGCCCCGGAAGGGGCCGTCAGGGACGCCAGCCAAGTTGGCCTGGTACTTTTGACTATCGCACTATCCTTGCGACCATCTCCTTGAGCTCTGTGAGGAAGGCCGCGGCTTCGTAGCTGCCCTGCTCGATGCCGCGGAGCTTACGCTCCCATTGGCCCGTCAGCTCGGGGCTCTTTAGCAGCTCCTCGTGGATGGTGTCGATCAGGCTGACACCCGTCGGGGTGGCCACCAAATGCTTCCGCTCACGGCGGATATAATCGCGCTTGAGCAGTGTCTTGATGATGTTCGCACGCGTGGAAGGTCGGCCGATGCCATTCTCTTTCATCACTTCACGGAGTGCCTCGTCGTCCACGAAACGGCCAGCCGTCTCCATGGCCCGGAGCAGCGTCGCTTCGGTATAGGGCTTCGGTGGTGTGGTCTGTTTCTCTACGAGCGACGGCTGATGCGGGCCGCTCTCACCCTTTCGGAAGGCTGGCAGCACGGACTCTTCCGCCTCTTCTTCCTCCGCCTTCTCTTCCTTCTTGCTGCCCTCCCGCTCGAAGACGGTGCGCCATCCGGGCTTCAGGATCTGCCGACCGGTGGCTCGGAAATCGACCTCGGCAGAGGCGCCCGTGACGGTCGTTGTTGAGACTTCACAGTCGGGATAAAAAGCGGCAATGAAACGTCGTGCCACAAGGTCGTACACCCGTCGTTCGTCAGCCGTGAGCCCGGCTGGAGCCGCCGTACCGGTGGGGATGATGGCGTGGTGGTCCGTCACCTTCTTGTTGTCAAACACCCGCTTATTCTTCGCGATCGGTGCGGCGGTGAGTGGGGAGGTCAGGGTGGCGTAATCCGTCATCCCCTTCAATATTCCGGACACTTTCGGGTGAAGGTCTTCGCTGAGGTACGTCGTGTCCACACGCGGGTAAGTGGTCACCTTCTTCTCATAGAGGGATTGGATCAGGCGCAGTGTCTCCTCGGCCGAGAGCGAGAAGCGGCGGTTGCACTCGACCTGCAGGGAGGTCAGGTCGAAGAGCTTCGGGGGCGCCTCACGGCCTTTCTTTTTCGTGACATCGGTCACGGTGAACGGCTGCCCCTCGATGGCGCGCAGTAGCGTCTCGGCCTCCTCCTTCTTCGCGAATCGCCCGTGTGAGGCCGTGAAGGTGACGTCGCGATAGACGGTCTTCAGCTCCCAATATGGCTCAGGCCGGAAAGCCTCGATCTCGCGCTGCCGACGGACGATCAGTGCCAGCGTGGGCGTCTGCACCCGTCCGATGGAGAGCACGCGTCCGGGCCCACCGAAGCGCAGGCTGTAGAGCCGTGTGGCGTTCATGCCCAGGAGCCAATCGCCGATGGCGCGCGCCAGACCTGCCTCGTAGAGTCGCTGGTAGGCCGAGGCATCCTTGAGTCGGTGGAAGCCCTCGCGGATGGCCTCCTCCGTGAGCGATGAGATCCAGAGCCGTTTCACGGGGCACTGGCAACGCGCCTTCTGCATTACCCAACGCTGAATCAGTTCCCCCTCCTGACCCGCGTCGCCGCAGTTGATCACCTCGTCAGCCTTCGCAATCAGTGCCTCCAGCACGCGAAACTGCCGCATGCAATGCTCCTCCTCGATCAGCTTGATACCGAATCGTGGCGGGATCATCGGTAGGCAGCGCATATCCCAGCGTTTCCACGCCGGCGTGTAGTCGCCCGGATCCTTCAGCGTGCAGAGGTGGCCGTAGGTCCATGAGACCACGTAGTTGTTGCCCTCATAAAACCCATCTCGCCGCGTGTTTGCCCCCAGCACACGCGCAATCTCCAGAGCCACGCTCGGCTTCTCCGCAATGCAAAGTCTCATTCTCTGTGTTATGATACGTGTTAGGCGCGCAAAGGTGCATCGATCAGTCGGCCTCACCGAGAGCCTCTTCCGAGGCAGGGAAGTTTGCCTGGTACCTGTTGGTTGACATACCAGCCAGCTCCACCGAGGCAAGGAAATTGGTCAGGTATCCGGCCAACTTCCCCGGCCTCGGTGAGGCCTTGATCTTCTTTTGCTGCTTTTCTTCCATCAAGGGAAGAAAAGCAGGTAGAGAAACGCCCCGTAATTCCCGATTACAGCCCATTGCTAAGAAGCAACACGGCCAAATTCCGGATTTAGGCCCGTTGCTAAAAAGAAACACGGCGAAATTCCGGATTACGGGTCCGTTTCCAAGAAGAAACACAGCAGAATTCCGGATTACAGGCCTATCTCATCCAAGCGACAAGCCTTTTTGCACCGGACGGCATACATTCCTAAGCGAGAGACACAGAAAAAAGGCTCCCCATCAGCCATACACGACCGACAAGAAGCCTCTGTCTCTACTCTCTACCCTCTACCCTCTACCCTCTACCCTCTACCCTCTACCCTCTACCCTCT
>ERZ773049.126-NODE-126-length-46521-cov-10.509964_pt1 | contig 46521 bp, 43 predicted proteins | sample MGYA00580633_ERZ773049 | MGnify/ENA primary metagenome ERZ773049 (study PRJEB29015, sample SAMEA2737991) | human oral metagenome | biome: human oral; feature: human-associated habitat; material: dental | place: China | collected 2066 ...
AGCGCTCGACCGTCTCGCGGCTGATATGGTCGAGCTGCACGTTCTCGGCCACGGCAGCGTCCTGGCTCGACGTGTCAGAGTCGCGCAGCATGGAGAGGACTTCCTCGCGCCCGCACAGGTGGTCGCCGGTGTGCGTGCGGCGGAAGGTGCCGCCGAAGATGCTATCGTTGATGAAGATGGGGCGCATGTGGCGGTCCACCCATGGCACGCGAATGACAATGATGTCCTTGCCCTCGACGGTCTCTAGTGTGGCGTCGGAGTCCTTCATGAACCGTGCCGAAATCTTGTCCTCGGAAAGTGCCGCATTCCAGAAATCGTCGAGGACCTTGCCAACCTTCGGGATGCCGTGCACCACGAAGCTGCCGTCCTTACGCTCGGTCACGCCAAGGACGATGACGCCACCGGCGGTGTTGGCGAAAGCCGAAAGCGTCTCCCACACGCTGCGTGGCAGCTCGCCCTGCCCATCGCGCCCGAGTGCCTTCTTCGCCTCCAGGCGGTTGCCCTCCCTGTATGACTTGAGTTCGTTGAGGTCGAACACACTATCCTCCGTCCTCTCCAATCAGGCTGGCTCATCTTCCGTCTCAAGGTCCGATAACAGCCTGTCTGTCAGGTGGCCGAACACTACTCGGTCAATCTTCGTCTTCATGATGCGCATGTTGTCATATCGCTCCGCATCGTCCTGGAACCACGCCGCAAGGTCTGTCGAATCAATGCTCTCCTTTTCCTCATCGTCGAGGCATTGATACACCTCGCTTACGTGCCGCTCCGCTATTGTTTGCTTTGCCTCTAATGGCAAGTCGTCCAAGACGATGCAGGAGCCGATGTGTGAGTATATTGCAACGCCGAAACTTTGTTTGATCTCTGCCTCGGTCGCAAAGTTGGATGTGAGAATGAATATTCCATCCCTGATGTCGACCTCGTAGTTCGTGTCGATAAACAGCCCCTCGTCGAACAGTTGGTAGAAGACGTTGTAGAGCGAATAGCTCACCTTTTCGGACTCGTCGAGAAGAACAACGTTGGATTCCCTGCCAAGCAGGTCCCTCACAAAGCTGCCCTTCGAGTGCTCCGCCGAAGATGTAGTCGTGTGTCTCAGTCGTCTGCATCATTGAAATCTGCACGCGGGCCAGCTTTCCGCTCAATGCCTCGCTCAAACACTTTGCACTTTCAGTTTTACCTACTTCGGATGGCCCGTAGAAGAGCAGCACGACCGGTCGCTTCCCGCCCATGCTGCAAAGCCGGTAGAGCAAAAGGGCAATCACGTGTTTGCACTCCCGTTGCCCGAGTATGGCATCATCCACCTGGTAATGTACCACCTTGATGGTCGCCTTGTCGACAGCCTGCCCGTTTCTGTCTCCTCAGTGAAAAAAGTCGATACCGGTCAGCTTCTCGACCAGCTTTGATACAAGTCCGTCCTTCGCTTGTTGGACATCAGGTTGTCCCTCTATCCCTACTGGGAGGAGAAGCTGGCCATGTCAACGGTGGTCTAACAAAGAGGGGTGCATCAGGTGATTGCTGCTGCACTTCGCCCATTGTTCTATACTGTAGACAAACGACAGCGATCGCTATCATATGATAACAGGGGGCAAGCATGGCAACGGCAACCGTACCGCTTGGCAACCGAGTAGACGCTACCCTTAAGCGCGAATTTGACAGTACGGCTGAAGAGCTAGGACTTACACCCACAGTTGCGCTCACGGTGTTCATGAAGCGTTTCGTCACAGACGGCGGTTTTCCCTTCGATGTGCGCAAGAGGCCCGAGGCTTTTTATGAGCCTTTTGCAACTGAGGAAGAAGCGCTCGACTTCACCAACAACGCTTTCAGAAGAGCTTACGATGAAACGCGGTGAACTATGGACGGTACGCGGGAGTTCGTACGCATCAAAGCCCCGGCCGGTGCTTATTGTGCAAAATGACGATCTCGACCTGTTTGATTCAATCGTACTCTGCTTGATGGCCTCGCAAGATTCAAGTGATATATCTACGCGTGTCGCGATTGATCCAACCGAGAAAAACGGCTTGCGCAAGAAAAGCTGGGTGCTGACGGAGAAGATTTACTCAGCCAGAAAGGGCGAACTTGGCGCACGTATCGGGACGCTCTCCAAAGAAGACATGGTCAAGGTTTCCCGGCAGCTTTCAATCGTGCTTGACCTTTAGGGATGTCGATATCGCTAATGCGCCGCTCTCCGAGCAGCAGCACATCGCGTGGGCATTGTTGACAAGCTCGACGACGCACTCGCAAACGACCTTACAGGCGGTCTCTCTGCCGGAATCGAAGCCCCCTGCACCTAAACATGCCCACTACAGCGACAAGCCGCTCGCCTTCTCCGAAAAATGCAACTTGTTACCGTAATAGTCAAGCTTCGGATATCTTCGAGGCTTCGTGAGTTCGCGTGGGTGGGTGCGTCACCGCCCTGGCGGCGTGGGCCTCAGGTCCGAGCCACCCTGGCGGCGTGGGGCCATGGGGCCGTCGACGTCGTAGGACCCGTGACGCCGTCCGGTCGCGTGATCGGACGTGGAGACAGTCAGGAGTATACACAGATCGGCGAGAATGGCCCCTTGGAGCCGTTTTGGAGTGTTTGTGTACACTTTTGCGATGCGAGTTGCGACGCGAGCCTCGTCGGGTGGCGCGAGCGCCCCAACCGTCATGGCGTGCCGGCAGCGCCCCCTCGGTGGCCGCCTCCCCCTTGGTCAGGAAAACATGCTCTGCGTAAGTGACGCCGCCGCTAGCTTGGCGTCTTCGCCGAGGCAGCAACCCACACAAGCCCCCGGAGAGACATATCTTCCCCGAATCCCGAATAAGAAGAGGCTTCGGTAGTATTCGTAGCTAAGGGGTTGGCTACGCGGCCTTTGCCTTGTCCGCCCTTGCTCCACGCGCCTCCTGTCCCTGTCCTTCCTCCTCTCGTCTGCCTTCCGCCCCTCCTCCTTGCAGGCCTTCCAGGGAAGCGCCGGCTACCCATCCGGGCGGCGCGGCATGAGCGGCGCGATGAGTGCGTTCTGTCAAGTTGTCTTGAGGTTGTCGGTATCGCGAGAGCCGAACCCGACGCGAACACCTGTCCTGGCCTTGTCGTCGGTACTCCCCGCGCGGCCGTTGCCGACGCCGAGAGGGGTCTCGGAGCTCGGTGCCCCAGAATCTGCGGGGCACTTTCGCCGGGGGTTTGCCCAGTTGATTCCCAAAACTCGGTACCCCAGAATTTGCGGGGCACTTTCGCCGGGGCGCCTGCTCCCATCAGGACCTCCGCAGGACCCGGCGCGAGCTGTCGGACTACCCTGCGGGAGCTCGGTGCCCCAGAATCTGCGGGGCACTTTCGCCCGGGGTTTGCCCAGTTGATTCCCAAAACTCGGTACCCCGGAGCCTGCGGGGCACTTTCGCCGGGGGCGCCTGGCCGACGACGGAGGGTGCGACTGCAGGACCGAGCTAAGATTGTCCCAATCAGGGCTTACGTTTTGAAGTGGCGAGATACGGATACAATGACTGGCGTCAAAGCCGTTCGGAGGGACGCCATGGACCGCACCGACAAGGGATCAACAGTTCGCCGCAACGCTCTCAGCCGCTGGTGGAGAGGACGCGCGCGCCATGGTCTTATCAGCCTGTTTATGTGGCTGGGCATGCTGGTCGTGCTCGTGCTCATGGCGGCGCGCATGGTGCCATCCAGCCATTCGGCTGGTCGGGTCATCCCCGAGCTCGTCGCCTTTGTGCCCTTTGCCGTGCTACCCACGCTCGTCGTGGTGCTGCTCTCGACGTTCTGGCACAGGCGTATCCTCGCCGTGCTCTCGGCCCTCTGTCTGGTGACTCTCGTCGTGTGGCACATCGGCTACTTTGTCCCCCGTCACACACTGAGCAATACCGCGAGGAGCGCTACCAGCACCTCGTCGGGGACTGCTCCTAACACGGACGACAGGGTGCTTCGCCTCATGACGCTCAACACCCTGAACGGGCACGTCAGCGCCTCGAAGGTCGTGGACATCGTGCGGACCCAGAAGGTCGAGCTGCTGGCTCTGCAGGAGGTGAGCCAGGGCTTTCTGCAGGAACTCTCGGACGCCGGTATCCACGACCTGCTGCCCTACAGCGTGCTCGGCAGCTCGGGCCGCTCTGACAACGGTGGCATCAACGTGCTCTTCTCAGCGACCCAGATGTCCGACCAGAACACGAGCCTCTTGCCCATCGAGACCTCTGCGATGCCTGCGGGAAGCCTTTCCATAGGTGGCACGACCGTGCGCTTTGTCTCGGCCCACCCCAACTCACCGCACAAGGGTGGTCAGGGACTGTGGAGCGAGGGACTCACCACCATCGCCAAGCTTGCAAACTACAGGCATTCCTACGTCATCCTCGGTGACTTCAACGCGACCTGGGACCATGCCCGCTTTCGCGAGCTTCTGGGTTCGTCCTTCGTGGATGCGGGCGAGCAGGCAGGAGAGGGCTTCCACATGACCTATCCCGCCAACTCCACGATCCCTCCCCTGATCGAGATAGACCACATCGTCTACTCCCGAGACGCGGGGCTCTATGTGGGAGACCTCCAGACCATCAGCGTCGCAGGCTCGGATCACCTGGCGCTGCTCGCCACGCTCGAGGCGAGCTAGGAGGGGTTCGAGCTCGGGCGGCCTCTCTCCTCCGCGCACCTTCGCCAAAGGAAGCGAGCGGTCGAGGCGAGCGGTCGAGGCGAGCGGTCTCACATCCGAAAAAAGTTTGCAAAGTTCGCTTGACATATAGTGCAAAGTGAGCTTTACTATATTTGCAAAGCAAGCTTGCTATACCACCACGCACCGAACGAAGGAGGTTGATGTGAGGACGCGAATACCAGAACTTAGGCGAGAGCGAAAGGTCTCTCAAAGCGAGCTGGCAATGGCGGTTGGGGTCACGCGACAGACGGTGACCTCCATCGAGACGGGCAAGTACACGGCGTCACTTCCTCTCGCCCACAAGATTGCACAGTACTTTGGCCTCACCATCGAGGAGATCTTTGACTTCTCGGACATCGACTAGCGCAGGGCCGCCCAACAGGCGACAGACCCGCAACACGAACCCATCAGAGGAGCGATCATGGAAACAAGCAAGACAAACAACGCCAACGAACAGCTCACAGAGGAGCTCAGGAGGTTCAAGGCACGTCTGATCGGGCAGATCATACTGGGCACCTCACTTTGCCTCATCGGTATCCTGGGAGCGACGTATGGTACAGTCACGGGAGCCACCCAAGACTATACCTATGGCCTGTGCATAGGTGCTGCCGCAGCGGTATTGGCCACCGGCATCCATAGGCTCATGCGTGCGAGGAGGGTTGACTGCCTGCGCGAATACTACGCGCGGGAGCATGACGAGCGCCTGGCGGCCATCAGGGCGAAGAGCGGCCTTCCCATGGTTCTCTACCTGATGGTCGGCATGCTCTGCGCCACCTTCGTCGCACTTGCGCTTGGCCAAGAGACCGTTGCCGACACCCTCATCGCGACGGAGATTGCCTGTGGGGCCGCAAGCCTCCTCTCCAGGGCCTACTGGTCACGACGGATATAGGCCAAGCGGGACCCGGCCCCAAAGAGGCCGACCGTCATGCCGGCTGACACCGTGACAAAGACGTCTGACAGCACCTCCCTACCATGTATGAGCTTCGTGAGGCCCATCACCCGAGCGCCACCGCCACAGGTGGCGCCGGCATACGCAGGCTTTCGATATCTATCGCTCATAATGAAACCTCCTTGTCCACGCAATCCATACGCGAGAAGTACAGTTCCCCAAAAGCACGCTCACAAGCCCAGTGCCACGGGCAAGGGCGAGGCCCACCAGAAAGAGGGTCCGAGCCCATGGGAACGGCGGAGGAATCCCTCGAAGCGACCTCCTCTGGCATAGCCCGAGGGCGTCGCAGGTGACGCGTACCAAGAGCAGCAAAAACGAACACCGAAAAGGCGGCGAGGACCTCGTATGGCCACGAGCGGAGCTGACCGAGCGGCACCACACGTATGAGAAGGCACCACGTTGCCAGACCGAGGCCCAGACCCATCAGCGGCGATGCGCCGCCCTCCCTCTGCCAGCTGCCCTCGCAAGACTCAGCTCGCAGGACGCCCTCCTCACAGGACGCCTCTGCGCTCGCCCACCTGAGTCACGCCCCAGCCACAGGCACCGATCGAGACAATCCAAGCAACCATCGCCATCACCAGGACACCCAGTTCCGAGGTAACCAAAAGGGCTGCGCTGTAGGGGATCCGCCCCGTCGCCTCAAAGACCTCGCAGCTGAGGTAGCTGGAGATGAACCCCGTCGCCATCCCGCCAGCAAGCGCAAGGCGTCCACCGTCGTCCACGTGGCCCGCAAAGGCACAGATCCCAGGCACAAGGGGGCGTCGCAAGACGATGGCGCAGCAGAGGGACGCGAGCATGGCTGTCAGCGGCTGCGTCAGCAGCTCACACTCCTAGAAGTACGAGAACCACTCGCTGCCGAAGATGCCGTATATGCGCCCCCCATCCTGCCTATGGGAGTCAGCACCCACTCGGGGACGATGCCAAGCGCCATGGACGCCAAGCCCAGCGCTGCGGCCACTGCGCGCAGGCGCCCTCGCCCCTTCCCTCGAAGTCCCAGGCAGGACCCGATGACAAAGCCCGCCGCAAGGTAGACCCGCATGCCGCCAAGCGCCGAATTCGTCCTGCTCACGAGGTGGAAGGGCGTCGCCGCGAGCACGCAGGGCCATGCCATGCGCACAAGCGCACCATGAAGCCGCATGCCCCAGGCACGTACGGGCACATGACCCATCATCCCAACTCCCTTCGGACAGCAAGCGTTGCCATAGGTAGGAGCGACCGACTGGAGTGCGGCCTTAGGCCTCGAGCCTGGCCGTGAGCAGCTGGTTGAAGAGCTTGGGGTTGCCCTTGACGCCGGCCGCCTTCGAGGCCTTCATGCACTGACCGACAAGAAAGCCCACGACCTTCGTGTTGCCGTCCCTGTACTGCCTGACCTGGTCCGCGCAACGACCGAGGACCTCATCCACCACCGGCTCGAGGGTAGCACTGTCCGTGCTCTGGCGCAGTCCCCGCTCGTCCACGACCCGCTCGGGGTCCGCGTCTGTGCCGTCCACGACCTCAAGGACCTCGCGGGCTTGGGCGAAGCTGATCGCATCGGCCGCAAGTAGAGCCGAGACGGACGCGGCCTGCGCCGCCGTGATGGCCCCAAAGGCAGGCAGGAGGTTGACGACCACGTTCGCAACCGTGGGAGCGACCTTCTCCCCCGTCGTCGCGACGGCCTCCTCGAAGAGGGCGGCCACAGTCGGGTCGCCCGCGATCTGGGCGGCATCATCGCGCCTCAGGCCAAAGCTCGCCTCGTAACGCTCGCGCCTCGCGTCAGGCAGCTCCGGGATGCGCTCGCGCGCCTCCTCTATGAACTCGTCAGAGAGATCGAAGGGCGCAAGGTCCGGGTCGGGGAACAGCCGGTAGTCGTCGGCCGTCTCCTTGGTGCGCATGACGACGGTGCGCCTCCTGCCGGGCTCCCAGTGACGCGTCTCCTGGTAGACGATGCCACCCTCCTCGAGCACCTCGGCCTGGCGGCGTATCTCGTATTCCAGGGCATCGTGCAGGCTCTTGAAGGAATTGATGTTCTTCATCTCGGTCTTGGTGCCAAGCTCAGTCTCGCCGCGCCTGCGCAGGCTGACGTTGCCGTCACAGCGCATGGACCCCGACTCCAAGGAGCAGTCGGAGATACCCAGCGCGAGGAGGGTCTGGCGGAGCTTCTCCATGAAGAGGCGGGCCTCCTCGGGCGTACGCAGGTCGGGCTCGGTCACAAGCTCGATGAGCGGCGTGCCGCAGCGGTTGTAGTCGATGAGCGACTCAGAGGCGCCTGCGATGCGCCCCTCCTCGCCGCCAATGTGGACCATCTTGGCCGCGTCCTCCTCCATGTGTATGCGCAGGATCCTGATGGGCACCACGTAGGAGCCGTCAGCCGCACGCGGGACGGGCGTCACGCCATCTGCGGCGAGAGACTCCCGCATGGGGCGCTCCCTCGCGCCCGGACCCGACACCGTAAGGTCAAGGTGGCCGTGCATGCAGAAGGCGATGGGACCCTGCGTGGTCTGGAAGTTCTTGGCCATGTCGGGATAGAAGTAGTGCTTGCGGTAGAACATCGAGTGGCGCTGGATCTCGCAGTTCGTGGCCAAACCAGCCATTACGATGGATTGGATGGCCCTGCGATTGGGCACGGGCAGGGCTCCCGGCAAACCCAGGCAGACGGGACACACGTTGGAGTTGGGCGCATCGTCGTGGCTGAGCCTGCAGTTGCAGAACATCTTGGTGTCAAGCGTGGTGAGCTCGGTGTGGACCTCCAGACCAATGACGGCCTCCCAGTCTGCGAGCACCTCCTGCAGCGTCCTCATAGGAGCTCGCCTCCCTTCTCGATAAAGCCAGGAGCGACGGGGGCACCCTTACCCGGGCCAAGGCCCGCGTCCACGCCACGCTCTATGGCACGCGCAAAGCTGAGGAGCGTCGCGTCCCCGAAGGCCGGACCCTGGAGCTGCGCCGAGATGGGCAGGCCCGACTCCTGCCCCAGGCCCAGAGGCACCGATATGCCGCCGTTTCCGGCTATGTTGTTCGAAATAGTGAACATATCCGAGGCGTACATCTGGGTGGGGTCGCTGATCTCGCCAAAGCGAAAGGCGGTGCGTGGCGTCGCGGGCATGAGGATGACATCGCACTGCTCGTAGGCACGCTCGTAGTCTTGAGTGATGAGCGTGCGCACCTGTTGGGCCGGGTAGTAGTACCTGTCGTAGGTACCGCTAGAGAGAAGGTAGGCCCCCAGCATCTGGCGGCGTATGGCCTCCCTGCCAAAGCCACGCGCCCGAGAGAGTGCCGTCTGCCGTGCGAGCGTGGCGCAACCCTCCTCCTGGTGTCCGTAGCGCACCCCGTCAAAGCGCGCGAGGTTGGAGAAGGCCTCGCAGGGCGCAATCACGTAGTAGGCCGCGATCGCGGAGGCGATGTTGGGGAGGTCGACCTCCACAACCTTGGCCCCCTGATCCTCCAAGACCCTACGGGCCAAGGCAATGCCAGCCTTGACCTCACCCGTCAGGCCCTCTGCCTCGAGGAGCGCGGGGACGACGCCGACCCTGCGACCCTCGACGGCATCATCGAGCCGCCCCAGGAAGTCTGCCCGGCAGTCCTGGCTCGTGGAGTCGAGCGGGTCAGGGCCGGGCGCAACGAGGGCGCTCATGGCGAGGGCAACGTCCTCGACGCGACGCGCGAAAGGCCCCACCTGGTCAAGAGAGCTTCCGAAGGCAACGACGCCATAGCGACTCACGGTGCCGTACGTGGGCTTCAGACCCACGACGCCGCAGAGCGAGGCTGGCTGGCGGATCGAGCCACCCGTGTCGGAACCCAAGGCGAGTGCAACCTCACCGGCAGCGACGGCGGCGGCGGAGCCCCCCGACGAGCCGCCAGGCACACGCGTAAGGTCCCAGGGATTGTTGGTGGGGTGGAAGGCGGAGGACTCGGTGGAGGAGCCGAAGGCAAATTCATCCATGTTGGTCTTGCCCACAGGCGTCGCTCCGGCAGCGAGCAGGCGTCTCACGCAGGTCGCCGTGAAGACGGACTCGTAGCCCTCAAGCATGCGGCTCGCGCAGGTCGTGCGAGTCCCCACGAGGTGCATGTTGTCCTTGAACGCAACGGGGACGCCGGCAAGAGGACCCGGCTCCTCTCCCCTTGCGAGGCGCTCATCGGTCGCCTTGGCGGTATCAAGCGCAAGCTCTGCCGAGACCTGCAGGAAGGCGTGCAGCTGTGGCTCGCGTGCGTCGAGCGCGGACAGCGCGGCTTTCGCCACCTCGACCGCCGAGAAGTCACCAGCCGCGACCCCCGCCGCGATCTGCCTCGCAGAGAGCTCGTCGAGAGACACCATCAGCGATCACCCTCCTCATCGCCCAAGATAGAGGGCACACGGAAGTAACGTCCCTGCGTCGAGGCAGCGTTTGACAGCGCACTGTCTATGGACAGGGCGCGCATGGAGTCATCTACAACGTCGTCGCCCATCACGTTGGAGAGCCTACCAATGGGATGGAAGGTGGGCTCGACGCCGTCGAGGTCGTACTCACAGATGGGCGTGAGCAGGACGACGGCCTCGTTCATGTACGAGGTCATCTCATCGAGCTCCTCCTCGCTCAGGGCGATGCGGGCGTAGTCGGCGATGCCGGCCACGTCCTCCTTGGAAAGTGGCATGTCTCCTCCGATACGGGCGGTCACACGCCGCTTCGCGGCTGCCACCCTATGAAAGGCGCTTCTCTGTGCGCCCATTCTAGGTCAGCCCTGCGACCAACGCGAATGCTACATCTTGGTGGCAGCAAAGCGTCTAGCGGTCCTCTTCGCCGTGGGCCTCCTTGGCGCCGCTCCCTTCGGCATCGGCCTCGCTGTCATCGGCTGCGTTGCCATCAGCCTCGGATTCCTGAGGCCCTGTGAATGACTTCTTCCCGCTGGGCTTGAGCTTGTCGAACTCCCCCCTATATATCTTGAACAGGACGTTCTGCAGGGCATCGCTCTCGATGAGATCCTGCTTGGCGCTCTCGCGTATCGTACGGTCATACTCCGCGTCGTGACCGATGAAGGGAGGCTGCCCCTGCCCGCCGACCTTGTCGCCACCACTCTTGGTCGTGTCATCTTCACTCGAACGGCTTGCGCTGTTATCCATGATCCATTCCCTCCTCGTATCCCCATCGCTACCGCGTCTAACGGCATTCCGGCGCCAAAGCGCCAAGGAGCAGACACCTCTGGCCCCACGCGCCAGGGATGCCCTGCTAGGGTCGCTTGATATCCTTCAGCTTAGCACGATGCGGGAGTATCAGACCAGCGAGAAAACCCAGAAGAGAGACCATGAGACCGATCGCCAGATACTCGTGCGTGGGCAAGAAGACCTCATGGGAGTCACCGACGTGATCGATGATTGAGACCAACCACGGAAGCAGTGCAAACAGTCCCGCCAGCACAAGGATAGCAAGCCAGCGCACGGGTCCCCACCTGCGCTGCACCGAGATGGTAACGGAAAGCGCAAAGGTCGCCGACACGTGAAGCAGATAGGTCACCAGGACCCATCCCAGCGAGTCGAGCCGACTGGCGTCCATGCCCAAGCTGATGAGGCAACCCACCCATACGACAACGTATACACAGAGCACGACCCAGAAGGCACGCGTGGGACGCCCTTCTACCTCGACATGCTCCTCGACCCCGCCGTCGGTTGGGGCGCCTCCGCCCGACCTCGACCCTGCCGCTGGGGCTGTAGCCGCCGCAGGCTCATCTCTCGTCTTGTGTTTCAACCTCTTACGAGATTTACGTGACTTATTGCGTGATTTACATGACTTACGTGACGCACGCTTTGACACCGTATGTCAGCTCCCCTATATGCAGATCGTCGCGACATGTGCGTCGCCCATTGTACAGGTACGGGCGGGAGTAGATGCGACCGCAGCACAGCGAGCTCAGAGTGCGTCTTTGCGTAGCTGCTCCATGATCGCAAAATGCGCTTTTCCGTGAGCCGTTGGGTGGACCGGGTCACAGAATGCGCTTTTCCGTGAGGCGACGCCACGTTTGCGCAGGTGAGGAAAAGCGCATTCTACGGAAAGGCGCATTCTGGCTGCGGACCCTCACGGAAAAGCGCAGTGTGCGTGACTGCTCGCATGCAGAATGCGTCTTTTGGTGAGGTGCGCGATCAGAGCGCACTTTTCCGTCACGCCTCCCGTCCAGAATGCGCTTTTCCGTGAGCCGTCGGGCGCAGAATGCGCTTTTCGGTGAGGCGACGTCACGTTTGCCCAGGTGAGGAAAACCGCATTCTACGGAAAGGCGCATTCTGCGTGCACACCCTTACGGAAAAGCGCATTCTGGCTGCGGACCCTCACGGAAAAGCGCAATTTGGTCAAGAGGTCACGAGGGGCACGATCCAATCCTTGCGAAGTGAGTGAATCACTCACTTCATCAACCTGAAGTGAGTGATTTTTCGGCTCCAAGGCACTACAGTTCATCAAGGTAAACTCATATATGCGCAGGTAGAAGACTTACTGAATAAAAGATCGATGTGAGTGATTCACTCACATCGCGTTCATGGCGTGGGTGAATCACTCACATCGCGTACATGGTGCGGGTGATTCACTCACATCGCGTCCATGGCGTGGGTGAATCACTCACATCGCGTTCATGGTGCGGGTGATTCACTCACTTCGCGTAGCGAGCGCTACGATGTGCGCAACTGAGGATCGCTCACTTCTACCCTACCCCTTCCCGTGCTCACTCGCCTTCTGGGCTGTGAGCATCTGGGCGAAGACGTCCCGATCGTAGTCCGACGGCAATACGATAGTCGAGGCGTCGTTCTTGCTGATGTCGACCATCATCTCGGTCCACTGCGAGAACATAAACAGACTGTTGGCCTCGTCACTGGTGACACCGCTATCGCGGATGGTGTCAAGCGACTCCTTGATACCCTCGGCGATGGCCGTCCGCTGCCGCGCAATGCCCTCGCCACGAGCGCGCATGGCCTCTGCCTCGGCCTGTGCCGCGATGACCGTCTTCTGGCGGGCGGCATTGGCGTCGTTGGTCGCGCTCTCGAGGTTGTTCTTGGAGGCGACGATGCGGTTCATCGACTCCTGGACCTCCTTGGGAAGCCGGATGGCCGTGATGAGCGTCGCGACAACAGTGTAGCCATAGGCGAGCATCTTGTCTGCAACCGAGTGGTCGATGGAACTCGCGATGGCCTCCTTCTCGATGAACACGTCCTCGAGACTGCGGGCGGGGATCTCGGAGCGCAGCGCGTCCGCAAAGTAGTCCTTCATCTGGCCGACGGGATCGGTAAGGGTATAGATGCACCGATAGACGCCAGACTGGGTGATGTCTGCGGCAGGCGAGCCGTCGACGCGAAACTGGATGGAGACGTCGAGCTCGATGGTAACGTTGTCCTTGGTCTTGGCGTCAAAGGTCATGCGCTCGTCCTGCGTCATCATGCTGATGATCCTGACCTTGTCGATGCCGGGGATCTTGAAGTGGAGTCCGGCGTTGGCGATTCCGCTGAACCTGCCGAGCCGCTCGATCGCGGCACAGTGCTGCTGCGGGACCACGTAGAGCCCACCTCTGAGCACGATAACGCAGATGAGAACGATGACGACGAATGCAAACATTGCCCCTCCCCTTCATAGGACCATACGGACGCGCCCTGGCACCCGATGACAGGACAGTCACAGCCGGACCAAGACGCGCGAGCGTCTATTCTAGCGCACGGCTTGGCCTCGTCAATCCGAAGGTGGGGTCCTTGTGGGGACAGACGTCACGCCCGCAAATGCCTCCTCAAAGGCTGCAAGGTTAGACCCCCCGGGAATCGCAAAGACGACCCGCTCGAACGCGCCCGGGTGCTCCTCCAGCCACGAGAGAAAGGCCTCGCTCGCCACCTTTGGATCATTTCGGAAGGCGCCACAGCCAAGGGCCCCCGTGATCGCGGTCTGCACGGGCTCGTCGCTCGCCGTCGCCATGAGGCCCATCGCAAAGCGTGCGCGCTCGCCCATCACCCTGTCGCAGATCTGCTCGCTGACGCCCCAGGTCATCATGGCCCGACCCTTAAAGGGTGCCGCGACCACCGCTACGTCCACCTTCGCCGCCACGTCCTCATCACCTGAAAAGAGGAGGACGTCCGGAACGTAGAGTCCCCGATCGTAATAGAGGTCATCGTTATGGTCGGAGCGATTCGGCTCGTAGAAGTCATCCCATCGGGCGTCAAGCGCCGGGTAGAGCGATGAGTGGGCGCAGAGGGCCTCCTCCTGGGCCTGCGCACCCGAAAGGAAGCCACCGCCTGGGCTAAGGTAGGAGGCAAAGTCCAAAAGGCAGACCCGCTCGCCGCGTCGAGAGGCTTCGATCGCGGCACTCGCGGTGTCGGTGCTCGCGATCTCTATGGTGGTCGTCGCCCAGCGGGCCTCGACCTCGGGCAGGGCGCTCCCCTCCACGATGCGCGTCAGACCGATGCTGCGACGCAGCGCGCCCGCGTGCCGCTCGGCAAGCATGTCCACCCGCCACTTTGCATACGCCCTGCACTCAGCCGCGCTCTTCCGTCTGTGATGTGCCATGATGAGAACCTCCTCGTGAGTATAAGCGTAGCGGTAGGTCACGCGCCGGGACTCCCCGTCGCGTGAACTGTGCCCCCCTGCGCTCCCAGCACTCCCTGCACCTCCCTATACCACCCTATAGCAGGTGCTCTGCTATCTGGACGGCATTCGTGGCGGCACCCTTGCGGATCTGGTCGCCAGCACAGAAGAGCACGAGCGCGCTTGCGCCCTCCGGCGCGGAGAGATCTCGCCTGATGCGGCCCACGAACACCAGGTCCTGACCGCTCGCCTCGAGTGGCATGGGGTAGCGAAGCCTCGCGGGATCGTCCACGAGCTTGACGCCAGCCGCCTCTGACAGGATCTGGCGCGCCTCGTCGGGCGAGAGCGGGCGCTCGAACTCCATCGTGATTGACTCCGAGTGCGAGCGGACGATGGGCACGCGCACACAGGTGCAACTCACGCGAAGCTCGGGCAGGTGCATGATCTTGCGTCCCTCGTTTTGCAGCTTCATCTCCTCGGAGCTGTAGCCCTCCTCGTCAAAGCCCCCGATCTGCGGGATCAAATTGAAGGCGAGCGGGTAGGCAAAGGGATCGGTCGCGCCGACCTCATGTCCGTCCACATGGGCCCTGACCTCGCGCTCGAGCTCATCGAGGCCGGGCTTGCCAGCGCCTGAGGCCGCCTGGTAGGTGCTCACGACGAGCCGCCTGAGCTGCGCCCGCAGGTGGAGCGGCCACACCGGCATAAGGCCGATGATCGTGGCGCAGTTGGGGTTCGCGATGATGCCTGCGGGATGGTTGGCTATGTCGGCGGCGTTAATCTCAGGGATGACCAGAGGCACGTCCTTACGAAGACGAAAGGCATGGCTGTTGTCCACGCAGACGGCACCGCGCCTCACAGCCTCGGGGAGAAGCTCTTGTGCCTGGGCATCGCCCGCCGCACCGAGCACGATGTCGACACCCTCGAAGGCATCAGGCCGAGCCTCACGCACGACCACCCGCTCACCTCTGAAGGCAAGCTCTTTGCCCACCGAACGGGCACTTGCCAGGCACACGAGTTCGCGCACGGGAAAGTCCCTCTCTTCCAGGACCCTCATCATCTGCGTTCCCACGACGCCCGTCGCACCGAGTATCGCCACCACCTTGCCTGCCATGTCCTGCTCCTTTATCTTATGTCGCACGTCTTGCGCCTGTCGGCTGTCCCTCGCCCTGCTGCGGGATCTCGACCATCTCGCCCGCCACGAACTTGTCGTAGATGCACGTGATGGCCCGCTCGAAGTCGGCGTTGTTGACACCCAGTATGATAGAGATCTCCTGCGAGCTTTGGGTGATCATGCGGATGTTGATACCCGCCTCGCCGAGCACGCCGAAGACGCGCCCCGAGGTGCCCGCACGCCGACTCATGTTGCGACCGACGACCGAGATGAGCGCAAGCCTGTCCACGACGTTGATGCTGTCGGGCTTGAGCTCCTTCTGCAGATCATGCACGATGGAATAGATGCTGTCCTGGACGTCCGCGCCGTTGACCACGATGCCAAAGGAGTCGACACCCGTCGGAATGTGCTCGACCGAGACCCCATAGTCCTCAAAGACCGTGAGCGCCCTGCGGACGATGCCGACCTTGGAGGACATGTGCGCCTTCTGCACATGGACGGCGAGGAAGTCCCTCTTGCCGGCGATGCCCGTGATCAGGTGCTCACGGGCACCGTCGGCGGCGGTCTCGCGTATCATGGTGCCGCGCTTCTCGGGTTGGTTCGTGTTCTTTATCTGGATGGGGATCCCTACCTCGCGCACCGGGAAGATCGAGTCCTCCTGCAGCACCGAGGCGCCCAGGTAGGAGAGCTCGCGCATCTCATCGAAAGTGATGCGGTGGATGGTGCGCGGATTGTCCACGATGCGAGGGTCCGCCGAGAGGAAACCCGAGACGTCAGTCCAGTTCTCGTAGAGGTTCGCATCGATGCAGCGGGCAAGAATGGCGCCCGAGATGTCCCCACCGCCGCGATCGAAGAGCTTGACCGTTCCGTCGACCGTCGAGCCATAGAAGCCCGGCAGCACGAAGTCGCCCAGACGCTGGACGGCCTCGCGGATACGAGCCTGCGTGCGCTCGAGGTCGATCTTGCCGTCATGGTGAAAGATAATGACGTCGCGGGCGTCCAGGAAGGGCTTGCCAAGGTACTCTGCCATGAGCTGCGCGGTGAACCACTCGCCGCGCGAGACGACGTACTCGGGCGAGCAGCTCTGGACCTGGTCGATGAGCTCGTCGAAACGCTCGGCCACGGGAAACGCAAGTCCGAGCTCCTCGGCGATGTCAAGATAGCGCCTCCCTATCTCTCTGAGGAGGCTCGTGCAGTCGACGTGGTACTTGATGTGGGCGTTCACGAGGAGCAACAAATCGGTGACCTTGTTGTCATCGCTGAAGCGCCTACCTACGGCCGAGACCACCACGAAGCGGCGGTCCGGGTCACTCTCGATGATGGCCTTAACCTTCCTGAACTGCTCGGCATCAGCGACGCTCGAGCCACCGAACTTTGCGACCTTGATCATGCACCTACGCCTCCTTGGGGAGCGCCGCCATGAAGCTCGCCGCATCCTCCTCGCACGCCCGCTCAAGGAGCCGACGCGCCTCCTCTGCCGTGACGTCGTGAACCACGACCGCAGTTGGACCGAAGGGACGCGCGCCCTCGACGGTAGCCCTCGTACGGAGCACATAGTCTGCTCGAAGCAGAGACGCGTCGTAGCTGAGGTCAGCGGAGAAGTCGTAGTGGGGGCGTCTCCCCTCGCAATAGTCAATCACATCCTGCACGATGGCGTTGCCGGTGGGCAGCATACCGGCGCCCTGTCCATAGAACTTCAGCTCGCCCACCGTGGTCCCAACAAGGCTCACGAGGTTGAAGTTGGAGGGTACGTGTGCCTCGAGGGTGTCAGACGAAAGTGCCACGGGCTCCACGGCCACAGCGTAGCGCCCATCCCGCAGGACGCCCCTCCCCAGGAGCTTCACGGTTCGGCCGTGCGCGGCGAAGAGGTCGATGTCGGCCTTGGTGATGGTACGAAGCCCCGTCACGGGAAACTCGCTTGTGCAGGCGCAGCCAAAGGCGACGCAGGCCGCGATGAGGGTCTTGTTCTTGACGTCGATGCCGTCGATGTCGGCGGAGGGGTCCCTCTCGGCAAAGCCCTGCTCCTGGGCCCTCTTGAGGGCCTCGTCGAAGTCCGTTCCCTGTCTGACCATCGCGTCGATGATGAAGTTGGTGGTACCGTTCATGATGCCCGAGAAGGACGTCACCTCATCGATGCGGCGAGCCTTCTCGATGGAGGCTATCCAAGGGATACCGCCCCCGCAGGTGGCCTCGATGAGCAGGCTCGCACCCGTAGACTGGGCACATGCCGCAAACTCCTCGAAGTGTGCCGCGACGACGGCCTTGTTGGAGGTGACGACGGACTTCCCGGCGCCGAGCGCGTCCACGATGAAGCTCCTCGCGGGCTCAAGGCCACCCATGCACTCCACGACGAGCTCTATCTCTGGGTCCTTGACGATATCCTCGAAGCGAGAGGTCATGCGCGGGTCCGTGAGGCGCTCGGGCAGCTCGAGTATGCGGGCCACCTCGACGCCTCGTACGCGATTTGCGATGATGCGGTCTACTCCCTGGCCGACGGTGCCGTGGCCGAGAAGGGCAATCTTCATGTCAGTCCAATCGTTGCATGTGTGTGACGGCTGCGCCGCCCCCAAGGGAACAACGGTATGATACTTGACACACGCCCACTGTAGAATGACAAGGAGCGCAGAGGTGAAAACGTTCTATCACAGCACACGAGGCGGCGGCGAGCCTTTAACGAGCAAGCAAGCGATACTGAGAGGCATCGCACCCGACGGGGGACTCTACGTGTCCGACCAGCTCGGCGAAGAGACGCTCGACGTGGCCGCAATGGTCAGCCAGGACTACCACGAGACGGCACAAAAGGTGCTTGCGACGCTCATCCCCGACTACTCGACCGAGGAGATCGGCTCCTGCGTGAGAGACGCCTACGCCGAGAACTTCGATACGCCCGCCGTGGCGCCGCTCACACCTTTGGGCAGCGACTGGCTGCTCGAGCTCTCCCATGGTCCCACCTGCGCCTTCAAGGACGTGGCACTCCAGCTGCTGCCACACCTGATGTCAGTCGCGAGGGGCAAGAGCGGGCACAGGATCATGATCGTGACCGCGACCTCGGGAGACACCGGCAAGGCCGCTCTGGCGGGTTTTGCGGACGTCGAGGGCACGGGCGTCACGGTCTTCTACCCCGAGGGCAAGGTATCCGAGATACAGCACCTGCAGATGACCACGCAACTTGGTCGCAACGTCGCCGTGTGCGGGGTCGAGGGCACCTTCGACGACTGTCAGACGCAGGTCAAGCGCATCTTTGCCGACACGGCGCTGTCAGAGAGGCTCCACGGGAGGGGCGTCGCCCTCTCGAGTGCCAACTCCATCAATGTTGGTCGTCTCGTCCCTCAGGTCGTCTACTATGTCGACGCGTATGCCCAGCTCGTGAGGAGTGGCGCCATCAGCGTGGGCGATGCCGTCGACTTCTGCGTACCCACGGGCAACTTTGGCGACGTGCTCGCCGGCTACTATGCCAAGCGACTCGGCCTTCCCGTCGGGCAGCTCATCGTGGCCTCCAACACCAACAAGGTGCTCACCGACTTCCTCAAGACGGGCAGCTACGACCGTCGCCGCGACTTCGTGAAGACGATCTCCCCCTCGATGGACATCCTCGTCTCTTCCAACTTCGAGCGCATGCTCTACTACCTCACGGACGGGGACAGCGAGCGCGTGGGAGCCTGGATGGCCGAGCTGGCCACGCAGGGCGTCTACTCCATAGGCGACGAGCTTCTCGGGCGCCTGCGCGAGACCTTCTACGGCGAGTTCGCGACAGACGACGAGACGCGAGAGACCATCCGCACGACCTGGGAGGAGGAGCACATCCTCATCGACCCGCATACCGCCGTCGCAAAGACCATACTCGACCGACATGAACACAACGGGAGGATGCGCGTGTGTCTCTCGACCGCCAACCCGTACAAGTTCCCCGCAGACGTGCTCGCGGCGCTCGGCCACGACACGCAGGGTAAGGACGACTTCGCCTGCATGGACGAGCTCCAGAGGCTCACAGGTATCGCGGCGCCAAGACAGCTCTCGACGCTCAGGGGTGCTCCTGTCATGCATGACTCGATCTGCGCCAAAGAGGCGATGGCGTCCTTTGTCGAGAGCGCGACGGCAAGGATCTTTCGGTGAGTCGCCAAGGCGCGACCAGCACGTCGAGCGCACAGCTCGCCCGCGACACGCTCACCGTCGAGGTCCCGGCGACCTCGGCCAACGTGGGCGTGGGCTTTGACTGCTTGGGCCTCGCGCTCGACCTCATGGCCCGCTTCTGCTTCGAGCCGGCAGACGAGCTTCTCATAGACGGCTGCCCCGAGCGCTTCAGGGGGCAGGACAACCTCGTCTGGACGAGCTACCTGGAGGCCTGTCGCAGGCTCTGCAGCAGGCCGCTCACGCCGCACATCACGATAGACTCCCCCATCCCCCTCTCGGGCGGCCTTGGGTCGAGTTCTGCCTGCGTCGTCGCGGGCGTCGTGGCGGCCCAGGAGCTGAACGGGGCTGGCCTTGATGCACGGCAGGCGCTTGACATCGCCTGCGAGCTTGAGGGACACCCCGACAATGTCGCACCGGCCATCCTCGGCGGTCTTGTAAGCTCGTTTGTGGACCAGGGCCGCGCCCACCCCGTGCACCTGGACGTCGCACAAAACGTGAGTTTCGTCGCGATCGCACCCCCCTACGAGGTCCGCACCGCCGACGCACGCAGGGTCATGCCTGAGCAGGTCTCGCTTAAGACGACGGTGTGGCAAGTGGGGCACTGCGTGGCCGCTGTACACGCCCTCGAGCAAGGTGACCTCGAGCTCTTCTCGGCAGCTTCGCGCGACAGGCTCCACGAGCCCTTCCGCGCACGCCTGATCCCCGACTACGAGGCCCTGCGCCGCACCGCGCTCGCGGCAGGGGCAGCGGCGTTTCTCATCAGCGGCTCGGGCTCGACGATGCTTGCCGTCTGCGATGGCCGCTCTCTGGCCGAGCATGTCGCCGCATCCGTAGAGGGCATGGTCGAGAACCACGTTGATGGCCTCTGGGTACGCGTCCTTAGCAGCAGCCCCGCAGGCGTTCGCGTCCTTTGCGAGCACCCGTGAGCGTCAAGGCGCAAGCACCCAAGGCGGCCGCCTAGCGCTGATTACATGAGTGGGCCCGGAGACATTCCGGGTACTATCGGCTGAATGATGGTCTCTGGGGGCTTCGTGAGCGTCGCTGCCAACATATGCAGGCACGTGCGGGCTTGGGACTAATAGCACGCGCGGGATGACCTTGCTCCGTCAGCTGGCGCGAAACGTGCCTGGATGTGTGACGGGCCTCGAGGCGGGAGGCCAGCCGCTCGGCCTCCCTTGACGGGAACGCCTCGCAGGGTGACCCCACGGGGCGCGCGCCCGGGTCGTCCCGGACCAGGACGATCCCCCGCCTCGGGGAACAGGTCGTCCGACACCCACCGCGGCGTCTTGGCCTCGCCGCCTGTCCTGGCGTTTCCCGGCCCGCTGCGCGCCTTGCGCGCGAGCACGCCGTCGAACCCTCCCCGTGGGCGGCGACGCAGGAGTGTACACAGATCGGCAAAAACGGCCTCTCGGGGCCATTTCGGGGCACTTGTGTACACTGTTGCACCGTTGCGGACAACCGTGGGTATGCAGGAGTGTACACAGATCGGCTAAAACGGCCTCTCGACGCTGGTTTGGGGCGTTCGTGTACACTATTGCGACGCAATTCGCCAAGGCAACGACCCACACAAACCCCCGAAGAGCCTTATTACATTCTAACTATTGTATCCGAGCTGGGCCATGTAGCGCTCCGGACTCGTCGAGGGCGGGGCCAGCGAGGCGCAGATCCAGGGGTTCCTGGCCGAGGACGACCAGACGGCAAACACTTTCCGTGTACCCAGGAACCTCAAGGAGGCAGCTTCCGAGGCCGCGAGGCTGAGGGACGTCAGCTTCTCCGCCTTCCTGTGCTCGTGCTTGATCGACGAGCTCGCCTCCGGGAAGCACATGGCACGAAAGAGAGACGACTGATGTCGGCTGATCCCAAGCACATCGACAAGACGGACGGCACCGGCTACCTTGACCAGGCCGCTAAGGTCGTGCGCAACGCGAGGAGCGCTGCGGCCCACTCCGTGAGCCTCGCCATGGTCTATGCCTATTTCGAGGTCGACCGCATCGTGGTCGAGGAGGAGCAAACCAGCGCTGCCCGGGCGGAGTATGGCGGACAAGTGCTCACGCTGGTCTCAGAGCGCCTCACAGCCGAGTTCGGACGTGGCTTCTCCAGAACAAACGTGGCGCAGATGCGTCAGTTCTACCGTGTCTACGCGCACGATGAGATTGTTCAGACGGTGTCTGAACAATTCGGAAGCAAGCCCCCATCCTAGACGACTGACAGGAAGTTCTTCCTGAGCTGGTCACACTACCTCAGACTCATGCGCATCGAGGATGCGGGCAAGCGGCACTTCTACGAGATCGAGGCGACGCGGGGCAGCTAGAGCGTGAGGGAACTGCAACGGCAGCTCGACAGCAGTCTGTACGAGCGCCTCGCGCTCAGTCGTGACAAGGACGGCGTGCGACGCCTGGCCGTGGGCGGCCAGATCGTGGAGGCCCCCGCCGACGCGATCACAGACCCCTACGTGCTGGAGTTTCTCGGACTCAAGGAGGAGACGAGCTATTCGGAGAGTGACCTGGAGACGCGCATCATCGACCACCTGCAGGAGTTCCTCCTTGAGTTGGGGCGCGGATACGCCTTCGTGGGCAGGCAGCAGCGCTTCACCTACGAGGAGGACCACTTCAAGGCGGACCTCGTGTTCTACAACCGGCTCCTGCGCTATTTCGTGCTCTTCGATCTGAAGCTTGGCAAGCTCACGCACCAGGACATTGGGCAGATGCAGATGTACGTGCACTACTACGACCGTGACAAGTCGCTGGGGCGGTACGCTTATGGGTTCATACATCTTGGCGGCCCCGGGAGAGATCTTCCGCATGAAGTTCAACGTCATCATCGGCGACCCGCCCCACCAGCCGAGCGACGGCGGCAACGACGCCTCGGCGATGCCCATCTACCAGAAGTTCGTCGAGCAGGCGAAGAGGCTCGACCCCCGGCCCCTCATCATGATCACCCCGTCGCGCTGGGTCTTTGGCGGGCGCGGGCTTGGCGCACGCCGCTCCGGGATGCCCCACGACCGGCGCATCGGGAAGCTCGTGGGCTACAGGGACGCCGGCGAGCGCCTCCCCCAGCGCGGACCTGTCCGGCGGTGTCTCCTACCTCCTCTGGGAGCGGGACTACGACGGCGACCGCACCGTCGCGAATATGAGGAACGGCAAGGGCAGCGAGCGTCAGCGCGACCTCGGCCGCTGTGAACACGGGCAACGAGATGGACGAGGGCGACCTGCCCATCGTGGCCCGGTTCTACCTCTACCTCTCAGGCACGCCCTTCCGGGCCCTCAACTCCGGCGAGTTCATCGAGGAGCAGATCTACAACTGGACCTACTCCGGCGAGCAGTCGGCCAAGGAGGCCTGGCCCTCCAAGCACCCCGGCAAGCCAAACACCTACGAGGCGCTGCCCCGCATGGTGATGCTCACCTACCAGATGCCCGACGAGATCCGCAAGGTGGACGAGAATGCGGGGCCCGAGGAGAAGGTGAGCGAGTTCGTCAACTTCCTGTCGGTACTGGCCTACGACGGGAGCGCCATGCGACCGGTGAGCGCGACCGACATCCTGGACATCGCCATGGCCGGAACCCTGGCGACGCTCCTGGCCCGGCGCTGGGAGAGCGCGCCGCTCGTGAACGTGGACAACGACACCCTGCGGCGCATCATGGGCAACGAGGACGCCATGCGGGCGCTCATGAGCATCGAGGGCTTCCGAAACCTCAACGAGGACATCGAGACCATCATTACCCTGAGTCCCCGACACCTCCTTAGCCCACAACCGGCAGTCTGATGATGTCCCGGCCTGGCCCGGAGCGCGCCGTCAGCGAGGCCCCCTGCCCAGACTGCGCTTTTCCGTGCAGTCAGGCCACAGGCCGAGGCCTGCGGACCCTGGCGCAATCCCCCCCCGCAGCCTGGCGGGGGGTTGCTCGAGCGCGTTTGCCCAGTTGGGCCACTTTCCATAGTGCCCCGCAGGCTGGCGGGGGGTTTGGTCCCGCGCCTCCTGGGCGGCAACGTGACGGAAAAGCGCAGTCTGCGCTGTTTTAGTTCAATAAGAACTATAAGAACTGAGCAAAAGGGACTGCGCAGTTCTTATGAAACGTTCCACTCGGAAGGGCGGGTCAGGCGTGAAGCGCAGCCAGGTCGCCTTGGGCCCAACCCCACCGGCCCAAGGAGGGCCGCCCCCTACCCGCCCAGGTAGGCCCTCCTCACGTCATCGTCGTGCAGCAGGTCGCCACCGGTCCCCGTCTTTGAGATCGTGCCCGTCTCGAGGACGTAGCCACGGTCGGCGATCGAGAGCGCCATCGAGGCGTTTTGCTCCACGAGAAGGATCGTCGTGCCCTGTTGGTTGAGCTCCTTGATGATCGAGAAGATCTCATCGACTAAGATCGGGGCCAGGCCCATGGAGGGCTCGTCGAGCATCAGCAGCCTCGGCCTGCTCATGAGGGCACGCCCCATGGCAAGCATCTGCTGCTCGCCACCTGACATCGTGCCCGCCGACTGTCCGGCCCTCTCCTTGAGGCGCGGAAAGTGCTTGTAGACTATCTCGAGCGTCTCGGCATTTTCCGCATCCGTTCGGGTGTAGCCGCCCATATCGAGGTTCTCGGCAACCGTGAGCTGCGTGAACACGCGCCTGCCCTCAGGGCAGAGCGCAATGCCCCTCTGGACTATCTTGTGGGGCCTCGTGCCCGTGAGGTCCTCCCCCTGAAACTCAACCTGCCCGCTACTTGCCTTGTTAAGGCCTGCGATCGTATTCAGGGTGGTTGACTTTCCCGCACCGTTCGCCCCGATCAGGGTAACGATCTCACCCTCGTTGATCTCGAAGGATATGCCGCGCACAGCCTTGATGGCGCCGTACGAGACGTGCAGGTCCCTGACGCTCAGCAGCGCTGCCATCTAGCTCACCCCCTGCTTGCCCAGGTAGGCCTCGATGACCTTCGGGTCCCTCTGGATCTCCTCGGGCGTGCCCTTGGCGATGATCCTGCCGTAATCGAGCACACCGACGACCTCACAGATCCCCATCACAAGACTCATGTCATGCTCTATCAGAAGGATCGCGATCTGAAACTCGTCGCGGATCTTCTGGATGTTGCCCATGAGCTCCTCGGTCTCGTTGGGGTTCATGCCGGCAGCAGGTTCGTCGAGCAGCAGCACCTTGGGATGGGTTGCCAAGGCCCGCAGGATCTCGAGCCTGCGCTGGGCGCCGTAGGGAAGCCTGCCTGCCCGCTCGGATGCGAGCTCGCGCATGCCAAAGATGTCGAGCAGCTCGAGGGCCCGCTCGTGGAACTGCCGCTCCTGCCTCCAGTGCTGCGGCAGACGCAGCATGTCCGTCAGAAGGTGCGTCGACATCGAGTTCGTGAGGCCCACGAGCACGTTTTCCTCCACCGTCATCTGGTCGAAGAGGCGGATGTTCTGGAAGGTGCGCGCGATGCCCATCTTGTTGACCTGCACCATCGACTTGCCGGCCGTGTCATACCCATCGAGCAGAACCGTGCCGCGCGTCGGCCTGTACACGTTGGTAAGTAGATTGAAGATCGTGGTCTTGCCGGCACCATTGGGACCGATGATGCCCGAGATCTCCGTGCGACCGAGGGCGATGGAGAAATTGTCCACCGCCGTCAGCCCGCCAAAGTCGATGCCCAGGCGCTCTGCCTGCAGTATCGGCATGCTACCCAAATCACGCTCGGGAATGAGATTGGCCGTCTCCATCTGGACGAGGATGGGGCGCTTCCTCCTCCGCCTGGCTGTGCTCCCCGTGGCGTCTGCTGAGGCCGTGCCGTCGCCGACCGCACTTTTGGCCGCGCCCTTGGCGACGGAGTCGAGCGCCTCTCTTGCGGCATGCTTGAGCTTGGCGGTCGTGGCGGCTCCCATGCTAGGCATCGCCTTTCACCCCCTTGGCGGAGACCTTTCCCCTCCAGGGGAGCCTGCCTCCCATGGCGTTTTCTATCCAGCGCGAGAGAGAGAAGTCATAGGCACCCAAGAGACCCTGCGGACGAAAGATCATGACCAGGATCAAGACGATGGCGTAGACGACCATACGGTAGTCCGCAAACGCGCGAAGTGCCTCAGGCAGTATGGTGAGCACCGTGGCCGAGATGGTGGAGCCGAGCATGGATCCCATACCGCCCAAGACCACCATGACCAGGATCTCGATCGACTTCATGAAGCCGAACTTGGCGGGCTCCATGACCCCGATGCAACCCGCGTAGAGCGCGCCACCCACGCCCGCGAAGAAGGCCGAACTCACGAAGGCGAGCGTCTTGTAGTAGGTGACGTTGACGCCCGAGGCCTCTGCCGCGATCTCGTTGTCACGGATGGCCAAGATAGCCCTGCCGTGACGCGACTTCATCATGGTATGGATCAAGAAGAGCGAGATGGCCACCACGACGAAGGTGTTCATGAAGCTCGTGTAGCTTGGGATGCCTGTGAGGCCCTTGGCACCACCCGTCAGCTCGAAGCCCACGACGCCGTCGATGTTGAGCATGACGACGCGGATGATCTCGGCAAAGCCGAGCGTGATGATGGCCAGGTAGTCACCCTTGAGGCGCAGCGCCGGCACACCTATGATGATGCCAGCGACGGCGGCCATGACGCCACCAAAGAGGACGCCGCCCACGAAGAGGGCGCAAGCCGCAGGCGTGGCGGTCACGAAGTCCCTCATGCCGACGCCAAGGACGGGCATAAGGCGCATGATGAGGATGGAGCAGGAGTAGCCTCCTATTGACATGAACCCGGCATGGCCGAGCGGCAGCTGTCCCAGATAGCCAGTCGCGACGTTGAGCGAGACGGCCATGATGATGTAGATGCCCACCTGCTCGAGCACGCCAGTCTGATAGCGGGTGATGACAGCATTGCTGATCAAAAGCTGGCCGAGCAGGATGGCACCTAAGGTCAGGAGCGCGTTAATCGCGTAGCGCGCCGGCATGGGAAGCCCCCTTTGCCCGACGCCTTCCGTGCCGCTGGTACCAGCCAGCGAGTCCTGCCTCTTGTCCACGTCCCTCTTTTCCATGGTCTTCTCCCTACACCTTCTCGTTCATCGTGCGGCCGAGGATGCCTGTCGGCCGCACGATGAGCACGACGATAAGCAGGAGGAACACGATGGCGTCCTTCCAGACCGAAAGACCAATGGCCGAGACAAAGACCTCGGCGAAGCCGACGAGAAAGCCGCCGATGACCGCTCCGGGGATGGACCCGATGCCGCCGAGCACTGCGGCGACGAAGGCCTTGGTACCCAGCATGACACCCATGGTGGGCGAGACCTGCGTGTAGGCCATGGCATAGAGCACCGAGCCGATGCCTGCGAGCGCGGAGCCCAACGCGAAGGTGAACGAGATCGTGGTGTTCACGTTGATGCCCATGAGGCGAGCGGCGCCCATGTCCTCCGACACGGCCCTCATGGCCTTGCCGAGCTTCGTCTTCTGTACCAGAAGGGCAAGACCAGCCGTTGCGGCGATCGTCACGACGACGGTCAGGATCGATATGGGCGAAACGCTGACGCCCAAGAGATCGAGCGGGCGAAGGTCGAAGTACGGCGGCACCACCTTCGCGTCGGCCCCAAACATGAGCTGTGCGCCGTTCTCCAAGAAGTACGAGACGCCGATGGCCGTGATGAGGATAGAGAGCCTGGGGGCGCTGCGCAGGGGTGCGTACGCGACCTTGTCGATCAAGACGCCCAGCAGCGTGCAGCCCACAATCGAGAGGATGATGGCGAGGGCAGGGTGAAGTCCCAGCTGCGCCATCACAACCCAGGAGATGTAGCCACCGATCATGATGATGTCACCGTGGGCGAAGTTGAGCAGCAGGATGATGCCATACACCATCGTATAGCCGAGGGCGACGAGCGCATAGATACTGCCGAGCTGCAGGCCGTTCAGCAGCTGCGTCAGAATCGTCATGAACAACACTTCCTCTCTCGTACGCCGATGCGGGCGCGACACGCGCAGGAAACGCAACAGACAAGCTCAAGGCGCCAGAGGCGACTGCCCCAGCGCCTTGTCTGCTTGTGGCTGTGGGCCGCCTCCTACTTCGCTTCTATAGAACTGAATACCTTTTGTGATCCACCCTCGAAGGTGATGATCAGGGTCGGCTTCACGGGATCTCCCGAACCCTCGTACCTGATGGTCCCCGTGACGCCCTCGACGCTCCCGGCCTTCACGGCGTCGATGATGGCCTGCTTGTAGTCCTCGGTGCCCGCCTTCGCCTTGCCCTCGGTCTCGACGGTCTTGATGGCCTGGCAGAGCACCATGGCAGCATCATAGCCGAGCGCGCTGAAGTTACCGGGCGTCTCGCCGTTGTGGGCCGCCTTGAAGTCAGAGATGAACTTCCGGACCTTCTCGTCGGGGTTCTCGGCGACGAAGGAGCAGTCATAGAAGCAACCCTCAAGGTCGTTGGCGCTGGCGTACTCCTCGTCACCGCCCACGATGTTGGACCAGCCGTCCGCCCCAAGGATGGGTCCCTTGTAGCCAAGCTGGCGGGCCTGGGTCACGATGTTGCCGTCATCCTTGTAGTAGTTAGGCGAGAGAATCGCGTCGGGCTTGGTGGCGATGATGGTCGTGAGCTGCCCTTTGAAGTCGACGTCACCGTCGGCATACCCTTGCTGGGTGGTGACGGTGATGCCGTTGGCCTGGGCCTTCTCGACAAAGGCATCGTTGACGCCCTTCTCGTAGGCCCCGCCGGAGTTATAGATGGTACCTACCGCCTTGTAGCCTCGCTCGGCTGCGAAGTCTGCCAGGAGCTTGCCCTGGTAGGGATCGGTGATGCAGGCGCGAAACGCGTTGGGTCCATAGGTGATGAAATCCGCAGCCGTCGCAGAGGCCGAGACGATCGGCATGTTGTCATTGACGGAGGTCTGGGCGATCGCAACCGAAGGCGCAGATGTCACGTCACCGATGATGCCGACGACACCGTCCTCGACCATCTTGTTGTAGACGTTCTTTGCCTCGGTAGCGTTGCCCTTCTCGTCTTGGGCGTCGAGCTCGATCTTCTTGCCGTTGGCGCCTCCCTCGTCATTGAACTTCGAGACATAGAGCTCTGCACCCGCGCGGACGGCAAGACCGTACTGGGCGACGTCGCCCGTGTAGGGTCCCATGATACCGACCTTGATGGTGTCGGAGTTAGCTCCGGAGCCCGACGACGATCCACACCCAGAAAGAATGGATGCGCCACCTATGCCAGCAGCTATGCCGCCGAGCTTGACAAACGTACGCCTATTGAATGTGTGAGCCATCTCGTCCTCCCTGAAAGATAGGTCACCGATCACATTTCTGCCAGTGACTGACACCTTATACCATATCCACTCTCTTCAGTTCTGTATTGGTTTACTGCTGAGATGTAGTGTATTCGTAACACTCTCATTGCTACCCACCTAGCCGCGTGACGCACGACACCCTCTGTGGTTGCGCGTACGCAGCGCACACAGCGCACGCGCAAGGGCATATCCGATGCAAACCCCCGCAAGATCGATGAACACGTCTCTCACAGACCCCTCGCGTCCTGGCACGAACAGCTGGATCGTCTCGTCCACGATGGGTGTCATCACCATGACGACACGCGATGACAGCCAGATCCGTCTTTCTGGTCGCACTCCGGGCTGGCTGCGGCACAGAAAAAAGGCCAGGACCCCCAGCATCGCGTACTCCGAAACATGTGCGCATTTCCTCACGACGAAGGTCGCGAGTGCGATGTCTGAGAGCCCCAGCCTTTGGAGGAGGGGCAGTGCGAACAATACGAAACGCGTGCTCTCGTTGGCGGAGTCCGTGCCATTCATGAGCGAATGAGCCCAGATGAAACAGACCCACAGCGCCACGAGGATAGCTCTATACAGCAGCCTCCTATGCTGCCACACGAGTGGCCATGTGCTTGGGCTTGCGAACGTCCTCGCCGCCGCTGCGATGGTCTGCGGTCGGCGTGGTGGGAGCAGGTACCTGAGAGGATGTTCCCACATTGGTCCTCACGGCTGCCGCAGGACGGGTCCCGCCTCCCATCTGAGGAGATACGGCGGGCGCTTGCCTTGCCTGCCTCGCGCCGTTGGTGGGCGTACCGCCGGGCGTGCCCGGCAGACCGGACGGGGCCGAAGGCGTCACAGCTCCCCTGGCCGGGACAGCCGCCGGTGAGGCCGTCACAGACGGACGTACAGCGGCCACAGACGAGCTTGCGGCTGCGGCAACAGGAGTGGATGCGCCGAGCGCCGGACCCGCAGACACGGGAGCAGAGACGGTCGGACGCGCGACGGGGGCCGCATGAGCTCCCTGGTACGCCTCCTCGGCAGCTGCGTCCTCCTCATCCACCGCGACCAGCATCCTCTGAAGCCTCATGAGGTCAATGGACGTCATGCCTGCCTCATGCTGCTTGGCCTTGTTCTTGATGTGGTGGGTTGCCGTGGAGATCGACACGTAGGCCACAACCGCAACCGCTGCGGCGATGATCGGAAGCAGCGCGCTTATATCCTCAGAGGAGAGGCCCGCTGTCGATTCGGCCATGGTAATACGGGGAGCCAGAGCCGATGCGAAGCTGGCGGCCCCTATGGCTAACGCCATACCTTTCACTAGTTCCTTCTTCATCTGCTACCTCCATTGCTGCCAATCGTTTCCGCACTCCATATAGGAACACCCATGCCGGGCAACAACATAAGACGGATGGCTGTGGTAGCTCTGTCTTGCAACGGCCTACTTCGTCTTATCTGCATGCACCGTCATCTAAAAATGAGTGATCCTATCCCTCATTTGTTTTACCCTAACACGTTCTCGAAAGAATGTAAATAAGAAATAGTACAGTTTCTAAATTTTTTTCTAAATACTCGGCATGCACCATGCAAGGTCCACAAACGGACCTGTCGAAGACCAAGAGGCGTGCGAGCCTCTCGGTAAGCTCTACGTTAGGCGTCCCGTCAGGCATCAAGCGCCCGACAGGACGCCGATAGATGATCTGTTGTTGGTGAGCAGCCTGACATAGGCACTGGTATCCATCACATGGGGCTTGGCATCCGCCTCATGAGAGCGTATGGGCAGGGTCCTGGAGAGCGTTGAGCCGACGTTGTGCTTCGCCCCCCTCCTGCCGACCGGCCGCCTCGCATGACGTGGCGCCGACGCATCAAAGGGACGGGACGACTGATAGTTGAGCGTGATCGTCTCGTCCATGGCGGCAAGGGCCGCCTCCCATATGTCCTCGTGATCGAGATCGCTGGCCACGCGCTTGGCCGGATAGATTCCCTGGTTGACCTCAGGCACCCGCCTGGCGATGATTCGCGACCTCGCGCGGGCACGGGCCGCTGATGCCCGCTGCCCGCCAGGCCCAAAGGCAGTGCCGACCCGCAGCCCGCCACCTACCCTCGCTGCCCAAGACGGGAGTCCAAGTTGGCCCTTCTCGTGCAGCTGCGACGTAGCCCCGTCCCTTGTGTCGCCTGTGCCTCGCGCTGTGACGCCCAGCCGCCTCGCAATGATATCCGCTCTCGAACCCTGTTCTCTCATCTGCGCCGCACCTCCAATGTCCGCCACTTCACGGGCACGCACAGAGGCGACGTCTTCCGTAGCTACGGTTACACTACTCCCATGGGAGGTCTGCGTAAGGCGGCGGGGTACGTGTTATCTGCAAGTGCCGTCCAGCCCTTAAGGATGAGATCCAAGACGGGCTGCTTTGTATGATAACACGGACCCCGACAAAAGCAAGTGAGACAAGGCGCACGCCGCCAGTGGCGGGTGCGCCCAAAAGGATGCGGGAAGGATGTGGCTGCGCGGGGGCTCAGGCGATGTACTCGTTGCTCTGCTGTGCCTTCTTGGCGGAGCGAATAAGGAACTCCTCGTTGTCGCTGGTCGCCCTGAGGCCCTTGACCAGCACCGAGGCAGCACGCTCGACGTTGTTCATGTTGGCGAGCACGCGGCGTATACCCCATACGAAGGGCTGGATCTCGGACCTGATGAGCAGCTCCTCGTTTCGCGTACCCGACGCGACTGGGTCGATGGCAGGGAAGATGCGCCGGTCGGCAAGGTCGCGATCGAGCTTGAGCTCCATGTTGCCAGTGCCCTTGAACTCCTCGAAGATGACCTCATCCATCTTGGACCCGGTGTCGACGAGCGCCGAGGCGATGATGGTAAGAGACCCGCCACCCTCGATGTTGCGCGCCGCACCCAAGAACTTCTTGGGCGGATAGAGCGCCGCTGAGTCGACGCCACCAGAGAGGATACGACCACTGGGGGGCTGGGCCAGATTGTAGGCGCGAGCAAGGCGCGTGATGGAGTCGAGCACCACGACGACGTCCTCCCCCAGTTCCACAAGACGCTTCGCGTGCTCGATGACGAGCTCGGAGACGGCCGTGTGGTTTGACGCGGGCATGTCGAAGGTCGAGGCGACGACCTCGCCCTTGATGGAGCGCTCCATATCGGTGACCTCCTCGGGACGCTCGTCGACGAGCAGGCAGAGGAGGTGCACCTCGGGGTTGTTCGAGGCGATGGACTGGCAGATCCGCTTGAGCACGGTGGTCTTGCCAGCCTTCGGGGGGCTCACGATGAGGCCGCGCTGACCTTTGCCGATGGGGGCTACGAGGTCGATGGCCCTTCCCGTTATGGAATCCTTGCCGCATTCCATGACAAGACGCTGGTTGGGAAAGATGGGCGTGAGGTCACGGAAGCGCGGACGCTGCCTCAGCTCGTCGAGAGGGCGACCGTTGACCGTCTCGACCTTCTGAAGGGGTGGATACTTGCTGTTGTTGGAGCGGGCCGGACCAACCGATCCCTTGATCCTGTCACCGGGTCGCAGCCCGTACTGGCGGATAAGCTGCTGATGCACGAAGGCGTCGTCATCACCCGTCATGTAGTTGCCGGTACGCAGGAAGGCGTAACCCTCGTTCTGGACGTCCAACACGCCCTCAACCGGCCTAAAGCCCTCTGCACGTGCGGCGGCCTCATAGATGGTCTCCACGAGCGCCGCCTTCTTGAGGCCCACATACTCGACACCAAGTTGGGCCGCCTTGCTCCTGAGCTCAGCCACCCTCATGGACGCGAGCTCCTCGCGAGAGAGGCTAGGCTCAAAGCTCTGTTCCTGCTGGTTGCGACGGTTACGGCGATTGCGGCGGCTCCCACGCTGGTTACCGCTGGCGTTGCCGTTTGTGTTGGCGTTGGCGTTTGCGCCACCGTTGGCGTTATTGCCGGGACCGCCGCTCGCAGCTGTGTCATCCTTGCGCTCACGCCTGCCGCGCCTCTGACGTCCTCCCTCGCCTCTTTCGTCCTGGGACTGGGACTGCCCCTCCTCTAGGGAAACCTGTCGGGAAACGTCCTGGGCGTCAACCCCAGCCTCGCTGGCCTGTGCCCCATCGTCCTGGTCAAAGGTAGGAGAGCTCGCCCTCTTCTTGCGGTGCCTCTTGGGTGCTGCCTCGGCTACGTTCGCGTCGGCCTCGGCAAGGGTGGCTACCGGCGGCTCATGGATGACCGCAGATGCTTGCGTCGCCTCCTGCGTCACTTTGGTCATCGCGTTGACATCCAAGGCGACCTGCTCGCCTTCGCTTTTGACCTTACGGGGGCGACCACGGCGTCGCTTCGGCGCTGGCTTTGCTACCTCGACCTCGGCCGGGGTGCTCTTTTCCGATTCGCTTACACCGCCATTGGTTGCGGCTGGCGCCGGATGAGCCGCGCTGACCTCGCTCCCAGCGGCCACCGGAGCAACGATCCCGGGAAATAGCATGCTGTCCTGACCGGCAGGCTGTCCGGATGACTCAAACTCCCGCGACTGCTGCATCTCGCTTGTGCCTTCTTCTGCCATGTAGTCCTTCCCTACCTTCTATGAAAGCCGAACTGCAAATCTCAACACTGTCCGCCCAAGGCTCGAGACGCTTCTCCTGCACACCGTGACATCTCGGCTCGCGCCCCCTCAGGGGCCGGCGAGAATGTCTTGTGTACTGTGCGAGAAGCAAAGGATTTCCTGAGGGCCGTACCCTTGCGGCCCCAACATTTCCAAGAGTATACCAATGACTGCGCCCGCGCAAGACGCAAAAGTCGCTCCCTGCAGCCGCGAAATGAACCCACCTTCTCCAGGTGGGTGCCCTCATCGCAGGTTCCAGCTTCCTCAACAACGGAGGATACCTGTACTGATAACGATATGCAGGCTCCCTCAAAACGCTTGTCGGTTCACCCAGTTGTTGCCGCAGGGAGGCGACAACTCCACTATACGTGAGCCAGACACCAATACCAGTCTTGACTTGCACTCATTAATGTTCAAGACTAGAGGGTAGTGATTTTTTCATCAGCACCTGCTCGGGTCAGACGCTTACAGATCACATACTAAGGGGACGTGCCCTCATATGCCAAGATCGTGGTTAATCCACCTCTGCCTGTTTTTTGCGGCGCTCGTGACAACACTTCTGGTCACGCCCCTCGCAAAGAGGGTTGCCTGGACACTGGGGGCGGTGGACAGGCCTGGCGCCAGACGCATCAACAGGAAGACGGTTCCACGTATGGGCGGCATCGCCGTGTTCATGGGCATCGTGGCGGCCTTCCTCACACAGTATCTAGGCACGGTCTTTCTTGGCTGGCCGACGGTGTTTGCCCCCGCTCCGCACTTCTCTAGCATGGACTACCACAGGATCGCCCTGGGCCTTGTCGCCATCTTCCTCACGGGAGCCCTCGACGACGTCTTCCAGCTCACACCCTGGCAGAAGCTCCTTGGACAGCTCGTCTCGGCAGGCATCGCCGTCTCGGGTGGGCTTGTCATCGGGACGATCGTGAACCCCTTCACGGAGGGTCCCCTGTTCTTGGGTTGGCTCGCCTACCCCATCACGGTCATCTACCTCGTTGCCTATGTCAACATCTTCAACCTCATCGATGGCTTGGACGGTCTGGCGACCGGCATCGCAGGTATCGCCGCGATGACGATGTTCATCCTCTCCGTTCTTGCGGGCAGACACGACTCTGCCGCCTTGGCCATAGCCCTCGTGGGCGCAGCGATCGGCTTTCTCTTCTACAACTTCAACCCCGCCTCGATTTTTCTGGGCGACTCGGGCTCACTGCTTCTGGGCTACGTGCTGGGCGTGGTCTCTCTGCTCTCGGTCACGCGCGTGGCGGGCCTCACCACCATCATCGTCCCCTTGGTCGTAGCAGCGGTACCCATCATCGACACCTTCTCGGCCATCGTCAGGCGAAGTCGCGCCCATGTGAGCATAGGGCAGGCGGACCGTGGGCATATTCATCATCGTCTTATCGACGAGGGATTTAATCAAAGACAGGCCGTGCTGCTCATCTATGGGTGGACGGCGTTTTTGTGCCTTGGCACCTTCGTAATGACCCAGGTAGCCATTCTGCCTCGTATCGCCATCTTCTTCGTGCTCCTCGTGGTGTCGGCCATCCTCGCCAACCAACTCCACCTCTTCAAGCCGGTGCTCCTGCACCACACTAATCCGAAGACGGGCGACGACGAGCTCGTAGACCAGGACAGCCCCGACTTCGAGGAGGCGGAGGAGGAGTTTGAGGAGGAGAGGGCCGGAAGGCGTCACCTGCCGTAGGGGGCGCGAGACGTGTGTATCGGGCGTGGAGATCGTCGGTCGCTTTCGAGTGCAAAATGCGGTTTTCCGTCACGTCAAGATGGCGCCGCCGGCGCAGAATGCGGTTTTCCGTGAGATGCCGATTGCAGAATGCGCTTTTCCGTGAGGTGGCGGGTGCAGACTGCGCTTTTACGTGAGACCGTCTGCGCAGAATGCGTCTTTGCGTGAGCCGCCGGGTGCAGAGTGCGCTTTTCCGTGAGATGCCGGTTGCAGAATGCGCTTTTCCGTGAGAGTGAGACCCCAGAGTGCGTCTTTCCGTGAGTCGCCGGTTGCAGAATGCGGTTTTCCGTGAGGCATCAGTTGCAGAGTGCGCTTTTCCGTGGCGTCGCTGGTGCAGAATGCGCTTTTCCGTGAGATGCCGATTGCAGAATGCGCTTTTCCGTGAGAGTGAGACCCCAGAGTGCGTCTTTCCGTGAGTCGCCGGGTACAGACTGCGCTTTTACGTGAGACCGTCTGCGCAGAATGCGCCTTTTGGTAAGACGTAGGAGAAAGGGGCCGAGAAGGCGTCGCCTGATGTAAACGTACCGCGCCTGCAGTAGACGCACCGCACACCAACCCCCATCCCGAAACCTAATCCACAGTGTGGGACGAGGTTCACCGCCCGAACTCGAGAAGTTCAACAGCAGGCCGGAGACTCACTCAACCATTGACGACTTCCTCGTGATCGTCCCTGCGACGAAGGAGAAGCCCTGATCCGATGCTCAGTATGCCGAGGGAAAACGGGAGGGCAGCAGGCATAGAGGAAGATGGGTCGTCCATCTGAGGCAGGAGGCTCTTCTCTGAATTGCCGCCCGTTGCCTTTTTGCGATCGGTAATGCCATCGGAGGCAGGAGTGGGGTCAGGATCCCGGTCAGCGTCATCACCTTGATTGCCAGCGCCGCTGTTGACAAACCTGTTGCGAACGCCCTCACCCTCCGCATCGTTTGAGCCCGCAGCACCGTTGCCGCTCGAGTTCATCTGAGACAGTGTGCCTCTGCCTCTAGGTGCATCATTCCCGGCCCCAGATGTACCCTCTCCTGGACTTGCAGGGGCAGAGGGACCGTTTCCATCAGGTGTGGGGGCATTAGGCGTGGAAGCATCTGCTGAGCCGGAACCCTTGTCTGGTGTCGAGGGGGCCTTCAAGGCGTTATCGCCAGCATCTCCCCCGCTCCCCTTGCCCTGGTCGCCAGCGCCACTGCCATTCTCAGGGGCATTGCCGCCCGTATTAACCGGACCCAAAGCGGCGATGAAGCCCGAACGGTCTCCTGTCAACTTGTCAAGGGCAGACTGATCAGGCAGACCTCCTTGGTGATTCGCAGAGGTCTCGGCAGAGGTTAGCGACTTTGTGGCACATTCCACAACGTGCCTCTCCAGTACATTCAAGTCCTTTTCCTCGAAGTAGCCCGCATTCTGGATGTGTTTCAGGGACTCAACGGCACTGGCAGTGCTCCCCGAGAGGCCAAGAGAGTACATGCGATACGTCGAGGTCATGGACTGGGCCTGTCGCTGGGCGGAGTCACCGGTGACAGACATGCCGTTCGATATGGTCACGATACTCTTGACGTATACGTCGGATGGGACGCTCTCGAGACGCCTTGCCGTGGCATCGACGCTCTGAAGGCCTGCACCTGCGTTCACGCCAGCGTTCCCACCACTACTCATCCGCGTGTCGACGAAAGACTTCACGTCATCAAACTTACCTGTGAAAGGAAGGACAGCATTTGAGCGACCACAGCAAACGATCGCGACCCTTGCCTTCGCATCGGACTCGAGAATCCCCTTGCCAATCCTCTTCGCGGCCTCCTTGAGGCTCTCCCTCGAGCGTGGCGCCATGCTCGCAGAGTCATCCAACAGGAGCACGACGGCGTTGTGCGCGCCGGGCTGAGCCTTTGTGTCACGTCCCTGGGCACATGCCTGTGAGGGAAGTGCGGCACCGCACGTCAAAGCGAGCACGATGGACACCGAGAGGGCGCCGAACATCTTGCGAAGAGCGAAGAGCTTACCTTTCACTGAGATCCTCCGTTATCGACCGATATCAACCACGCGACTGACTATATTAACTGAATAGAAGCTTAGTTATTAGGACTCAGCGATGAGCACGAGAGAAACACAAAGTCCAAGCCTCCCTCTGGCCTCTCCCCTATCTTGCCACGAACAGAGCGGCCCGCGTCCCGCAAGCAAAAGGCTTTCGGGACGCGGGCACATGGTACGTCAGTGAGGACAGCGAACCTCAAGTTGTAGGCGAGAGGGACTCAGCCATCGACCCCACCTGAGTCGGCATCGCCACGCCTGCGCCTGAGCACGATGCCGAGTACGGTGGCAAGAGCACCAAGGACAGCGAGCGGAAGGACCATGAAGAGCGGCGAGGAGTCACCCGTCTTCGGCAGGTCGCCACCACCCCTCTCAGGCTGGACGTCCGACACCCTCGCGGACCCCGCGTTGCCATTAAACGTGGATGACACCTTTGATCCTTGGTCTGTGGGTCCCGGAGTCCCGTCATCACCCTTGTTCTGCTTATTATCATCCTTACCCTGCTTGGCTCCCTGTGCGCTGCTACCGATGGCCTTCTCGAAGATGCCGTCGCCGTCCTCGTCGATCGAGGCAGTGATGTCGGTGCCGTCTGAACTAATCTGGACCTCGGTGGCATCCCCGTCAAGCGCGATGCTCTTCGTCACGTCATCGCCGCTAGCCTCAGCCGTGGCCCCCTTGAGGGAGTCCGCCTTGATGACATAGCCGCCCTCGGTCTTTCGCAGTTCGACGTCGCCACCGTCGGTGCCCGTGACGCCAAACGTGTAGAGATCCCCCGTCGCACTGTCTAGCGTGGAGGTGAGCTTGTACGAACCCGTGTTGTGCGCAAGCTTGACAGTCCCGCCACGCTCGAAGGAGGCGGACTCGGCACCAGCGGACTGCACCAAGAGGAACGCGTCGGGATACTTGAGCGAGTAATCATATGCATCCGGGGAGCTGACGCTGTAGTCTTCCTTGTTGTCGGGAAGGGCTATGTTCAGGGGCGAGCCGGGTCCCCCGCCCAGATCATACCAATACGGTAGGTCGCTCCCACCATCGACGATGGTAGCTATACTTAAGGTCTTGTCTTTATACTTTAGGGATGCGTTAGACAGTTCGGTCTCTACCCTAGCGGTCAAGATGGCATGATAATTTTCTCGTGAAACTGAAACTTTCAAATCCTTTACATTCATGATGAAAGGCTCATCCATAAAAGCAAGGTAAGCCTTAGGGTCTGAGGACTTTATTCCCTCTTGCTCCACAAACCAATCACCAGTCTTGCTATTGATGTACAGGTAACGCTTGCTGTCCTCTGGATAGTTGCTGTCATAGTATCGAATACGACCGTTATATTTTTTGTCGAAATCCCCTACCTCATACTTATCTGCCACAACCGCATGTCCTAGAAGAATGCTTTTTCCAAAACTCAAAACAATAGGAGAACTTCCCTTAGCGACCATCTCAACACATTTCTTCAGTTTTATCACGGTTGATACTTGCCGTGCAGCCCTATCCTTGTTCAGCTCCATATGTTCAATATCGTCTTCCCATGCGCCTGGAAGGTATTGCGTCAGCTGATAGTAGCTAATATATGATTGAACATCCTTATACGATTCAACATCCTTTGAAATTTTCATGTCATGTAGATACTTAGGTTTTAGTTTTTTTTGTCTCTGCAATGGGCTGGCAACGTTCATTTTTTTTAGAATGGAACTGACGGCAAAGCCATAGCATTGGCCAATCCAGTTTCCTCTACTTTGATCCATAAATTCTGTATCCGAATGTGAAAGCCCTTTATAAAGGTCCCGCTTGTCCCGAGGGTTCAAAAAATATTGACCATCGAAATTTTCTCTCGTATTTGCAAAGCCCCAGTTATCCTGGCCAAACACGAACTGATTATTTTTCCCATTCTGTATATCCGGAGCAATTTTATCTGACTGCGTGAGTTCAACAATGTTGGCTCCACTCGCCGTCACAGAGTACACCAATGCACCAGATGCAGTGTCAGAGGCCTTAACTTTCCACTCTAATTTCGCAGTCTGCCCGGCAAAAAGCTTACCCCAAGTCTTCTCTAGCTTGCCCTCCTGCAAAGTAAGCTCTTTGGGTAGCTTGAGAGTGACTTTTAAATTTCTTATCATCTTTTGGTTGGGATTTTTGATCTCGGCTCTTAGGGTGAAGGAGCGCTTATCAGTAGTCCCCTCCGTATAATCGTGCGAAAGACTTATCTCAACGGGATTCAGCAGCTCATTAGCAATCTCAAGAAACTTCTTGATCAGGGCATCCAAGTCGTTTGCCTCAAAGTAACCTGAGTTCTGAATGCTCTTCAGGAACTCGATGGCCTCGGCATTATCCCCGCTCTTGAAAAAGCCAACTGAATACATATTGTAGTTCGGAAACATGCTCCGAGCTCGCCGTATGGCAGAATCATCATCGTTTGGCTCCCCATCCGACATGGTAACGATACTCTTGGCGTACCTATCGAATGCACTATCTTGGAGCAACTTTGCCGTTGTGTCAGCGCCCTCAAGGCCAAGGGTCACATCTGTCCCGCCATTAGCCCCCATCCTGTTATCGACGAAGGATCTGACCTCATTGAGGTTGCTTGTGAACAGAAGAACTTTGATCGAGTCCGAGAAGGCGACTATCGCTATCTTTGCACCCTCGTCCGCCTCAAGTATCTTCTCGCTGAACTTCTTTGCTGCCTCCCGAAGTCTCTCTCTCGGGCTTCCATCCATGCTTCCAGAGTCATCTAGGACGAGCACAACGGCGTTGTGCGCAATTGGCCGGGTCTCAGTCTCTGCCTCCTCAGCACGAGCCTGAGAGGGAAACGCGATGCCACACACCAAGAGAAGCGCGAGGAACACCGACAACGTAGCAAAGGCCTTGCGAATGACACGTTTGCGTCTCATATGAACCGTCCTTTCCCAACTCTATCCGCCGACTGGAAAACCACCTAGCTATAATTATACTTACTGAATTCCTATTTGGATCTACAAAAAACTTATTAACAGCTCTGAAATAGAGTCATGATGCACACGTCGTCCGAGTCGAGGGCAGCCCCATGCCCCGCCATACAAAAAGCCCCCGTGACACACTCGTGTCACGGGGGCTTCACCACGGACGCCTGGGGCGCCCACATAATCGCAGGGCGGGCTGCTTACTCGGCCTCGTCGAGGGCCTTCTTGGCCACCGTAGCGAGATCGGCGAACGCGACGTCGTCCTCATAGGCGATCTGGGCGAGGACTTTGCGGTCGAGCTCGACGCCCGCAAGCTTCAGGCCATGCATGAACCTGCTGTACGAGAGCTCGTTCATGCGGGCGGCAGCGTTGATACGCTGGATCCACAGGGCGCGGATGTCGCGCTTCTTGTTGCGACGGTCACGGTAGGCATACTGCCCAGAGTGCTGGACCTGCTCCTTCATGCCACGGAAGGTGCGGGAGCGGGCGCCATAATACCCCTTGGAGCGCTCGACTAGGGTCTGGCGCTTCTTGCGACCGGCAACTGCGCGCTTGACACGTGCCATATCTCATCAACTCCTTGGTGTTTCTCAAAAGAGCGTGCGCATGCGCAGCTCGTGCTCTAGTGCTTGCTTCCTATACGCTGCGAGACAACCTTGACGTCTCCAGGGGTGAGCTCGGCTTCCTTACGAAAGCCCCGAATACGCTTCTGAGACTTCTTGGTAAGGATATGGCTCTTAAACGCCTTTGCGCGCATGATCTTGCCTGTGCCGGTCCGACGGAAGCGCTTTGCCGAACCTTTGTGCGTCTTCATCTTGGGCATGCTTAGCTCTCCTTCTCGCTCTCGGCGTCGCCCTTGGGCCCCTTCTCGCTAAAGGCTCCCTTGATGGGGGCGACGAGCATGTGCATATTGCGACCCTCCATCTTAGGCTGCTGCTCGACCGTCGCATAGGGCGCGAGGTCCTCGGCCAACCTATCGAGCACCATCCTGCCCTGCTCGGGATGGGCCATCTCGCGACCGCGAAACATGATGGTGATCTTGACCCGCGCGCCCCTCTTGAGGAAGCGCATGACATGGTTTTTCTTCGTGGTGTAGTCACCCACATCGATCTTGGGACGAAACTTCATCTCCTTGACCTCGACCCTGATCTGCTTCTTGCGGGCGGCCTTGGCCTTACGGTCCTGTTCGTACCTGTACTTGCGGTAATCCATCACCTTGCAGACGGGTGGATCCGCGTTGGGAGCGATCTCCACGAGGTCGAGGCCCTGATCACTCGCGACACGCAATGCGTCGCTTAGGCCAAAGAGACCCAGCTGAGAGCCATCGACACCAATGAGGCGGCACGTGCGTGCGGTAATCTCGCGGTTGATGCGAGGTCCATCGTTCTTGGCTATCTTCTACACCTTCCCTTCCTCGCGACGTTCCCGTCGCATTTGCGTGCTGACGCGCGCCGGGTCCCTTGCATAAAAAAGCTCCCGACGCAGATAGCGTCTAGGAGACAAGATCCACCAAGGCAGAAGGGAACTCTATTGTCTGACCAGACGGCTACCGTGCGGCGCCATGTAGGTGGGGGCCCAACACCGACCCCGCTTTCCAAATGCATGCCTATCTTAGGCATGCGAGAGCGGCCACGCAAGGGCAAAGTCTGCCCTTGCCTGCCTCCCGTCCAGAAATACGCAAAGCGACCACGACTTGATAGACGCGCCCTTGAGCTGAGGTCTGCGGGTGCGGCGCAGGAGGCCTTGAGGAAGCTGATGAATGCTGTCAGCTATCCTGTCTACGGCGCAGGGGGCCACAGGGACGCTGCGGGTGCGGCGCAGGGTGAGGACGAAAGCCCAAAGCTACCCTCCGAGCAGGCCGTATGTCCCCGCACTCACCCAGAAGACCACCTGCAGCACCAACGAGGCCCCAAGCAGTGACCAAACTGCCTTTCTCCCACCGTCCTTCCTGTCGAGCTGCGCCACGAAGTAGGCTGCAGGAAGCGCCACAGGCACGATGTAGCGAAAGTTAGACGAGCACGAGAAAGGCTCGCTCAGCGAGAAGTAGACAAGTCCCAGCACGTAGCTCAAAAGTACGACGCCCATGAAGATTGTGCCTGCCTTGACGCCAAACGTTTTCGATCGCAAGTTGCTCGCAGCGCGCGAGATACCCACGAACACGGCGATGGTAAGGAGTGCGCCTATGAGCAAAAGCAACATGCCCACGAAGCCAAGAAGAGGCTTGTCCGGTACGAACTCGTCGAATGTCGCACTCTTGAGCGCAATGAGGGGGATGCTGTAGTCACTTGCCAAGTGTAGGAAGGGATCGAAGCCCCCACTCCACCAGGGCAGCAGCCTCTGGGCTAGACCAAAGCCAGAGCGGTTCATGGCATCTGTAGGGTCAACCTTCTGGAAGTAGCCGAAGGGCATGCCAAAGCGCAGGTGGGCGTAGACGTGCCACCAGCCCCCGAGCACCGCAGCGGGAACGAGCACGGCTGCGACCTGCAACGCGAGGCGTGCCGCAGAAGGGCTGCCCTCACGGCGTACAAGGCGAAGGATAAAGGTGACCAAGGCGGGCAGAAGCAGCAGGGCGGCCGTCGTCTTGGTCATGAGCGCGAGGCCGAGGCAGACGCCGGCACGAAGCGCCCGCGCGAGGGTCGGATCCTCGTACCAGCGCATGAGCAGGAGGAGGGTCGCGAGCGAGAGCAGCGTGAGGAGGCCGTCAGGACCGATTGAGCCGGAGAGCGGCACGAAGAAGGGCACGAGCGCCCAGGCGCAGAAGCCCAGGGCAAGCCTGCGGCCCTCGAGGCGGGCCTGCCTCAGCACGAGGTAGCCGACATAGGTCGCCCCGACCGAGTAGGCCAGCGAGAGCCACTGCAGGCTCTCCGCCGCCTGCGCGTCCGCGAGGCCGAAGGCGCGCCCCGCGCAGACCCAGGCGGCCCCGAGGTAGTAGGAGAGCGGCGGGTTGTAGAAGGACCAGAGCGATGTGGGGTCGACGTCGAGCAGGCGCAGGCCGTTGTCGGCGAGCCGGAAGACGTAGGCCACGTGCCCGGCCGTCGCGTCGAAGCCCCAGCTGTCATGCTGCAGAAACGTGTATCTACTTATTATGACATAGTAGATGCGCAAGAGCATCATGATCACGAAGACAACCGCACAGACCACGGAATACCCACCCGCCCCCGCCCAGAGCCTACGGGCGTACAGGACGAGCATCACGAGCAGGTACAACAGAAAAAGAGCTCCGACGACCGTGACAACCAGCTGCGTGGTGCCCATACCCTCGTACGCGGCCAAGGAAATAAGCGGCAGGGTCAGCGCAAGCAGGCCTGCCGCACACGCGAGGCCAACGCCATGTGCCTCTCGCCATACAAGCTCAGGTCGCAAGAAACCACCCATCAGAAGTCACCTCATTGATCATTTATGATACGCCATTGCGAAGAAATCATGCACCCATGCTAGCCGAAGGTCAAGCCCATACCCGCCCAAAAGGCCACCTGCGCCACCGCGTAGGCGGCAAGACAGACCCAGCAAGCGCGCCCTGCCAGCCTACGGTGGCCAAGGCGCGAGAGGAAGAAGGCACCGGCAAGTGCCACAGGCACGATGTAGCGGAAGTTGGACGAGCACGAGAAGGATTGACTGAACGAAAGCTGCAGTATACCGATCGCGTAAGCGACCAGCACCGAGGCCATGAGGGCAATGGGCAGAACCTGCTCATGACTGTGACTTCTCAGGTCAGACAAGCAAAACACAAGACCGCAGACCACGCCGAGCATAAGCGCAGCGCCCAACGCGTCGAGCACGATACCGATGGCAAAGAGCGGACCTTTTGGGACGACCTTCCCCACGAGGTCAAAGGTGGCCGTCTTGAGCAGGATTACGGGAATGCTGTAGTCACCGGCGACGTCCACGTAGTAGAAGGGGGTGAAGTCGCCCTCCCATGAGGGCAGCAGCCTCTGAGCCAAGCTATAGGCCGAACAGTTCATGGGGTCTGTCGGGTCCACCTTCTGGAAGTAGCCAAAGGGCATGCCAAAGCGCAGGTGGGCGTAGACGTGCCACCAGCCCCCGAGCACCGCAGCGGGAACGAGCACGGCTGCGACCTGCAACGCGAGGCGTGCCGCAGAAGGGCTGCCCTCACGGCGTACAAGGCGAAGGATAAAGGTGACCAAGGCGGGCAGAAGCAGCAGGGCGGCCGTCGTCTTGGTCATGAGCGCGAGGCCGAGGCAGACGCCGGCACGAAGCGCCCGCGCGAGGGTCGGATCCTCGTACCAGCGCATGAGCAGGAGGAGGGTCGCGAGCGAGAGCAGCGTGAGGAGGCCGTCAGGACCGATTGAGCCGGAGAGCGGCACGAAGAAGGGCACGAGCGCCCAGGCGCAGAAGCCCAGGGCAAGCCTGCGGCCCTCGAGGCGGGCCTGCCTCAGCACGAGGTAGCCGACATAGGTCGCCCCGACCGAGTAGGCCAGCGAGAGCCACTGCAGGCTCTCCGCCGCCTGCGCGTCCGCGAGGCCGAAGGCGCGCCCCGCGCAGACCCAGGCGGCCCCGAGGTAGTAGGAGAGCGGCGGGTTGTAGAAGGACCAGAGCGAGGTGGGGTCCACGTCGAGCGGGCGCAGGCCATTGTCGGCGAGCCGGAAGACGTAGGCCACGTGCCCGGCCGTCGCGTCGAAGGTCCAGGTATCGTGCTGCATATAGGTATAGGGAGTGGCCACGACGAAGTACAGGCGCAAGAGCACGGTGACACAAAATGCGATGGCGCAGATCCTCGAGTACCTGCCCGCAGCTGCCCAGAGGCGATCCGGGACGCAGATCGCGACGACGAGCGCGAGCGAACAGACGCTCGCAGGCACAAGATCGGCCACCCCACGCGCCCAGCTCAAGCACACAAGCCCCCCAAGCGCAAGCACGACGATGCCGACCTGCACCCACGCGAACAGGTCGGACCCGCCCGCAAGCCTCGTCGGTCGCGCGTGCCTGGCCTTAGCCGCCATCAGGCCTCCCCCAAAAGGAGTTGCAGGCCAGACACTCCCGGCGGCAACGTCTATGGCGGATTCGAGCTTTTTGCAAAAAACCCCTGTCTTGAACTTTGCCCATCCTAAGGCATAGTAGCCTTAAACGGTAGCCATTACAAGTGCCGTCAGTTGGAGCACTCTTGAAGAGAGTCATCGTCATCGGGGCCGGTCCTGCGGGTATCACCGCAGCGCATGAGCTGCTGAGCCGCGCACCCAAAGAGTTTGAGGTCACCGTCCTTGAGGAGACCCAGGCAATCGGCGGCATATCGCGCACCGTCGAGCACGACGGCAACCGCATGGACATTGGCGGGCATCGCTTCTTTTCCAAGGAGGAGCGCGTCAATGCCTGGTGGGCCAAGCTCATGCCCATGCAGGGCGCCCTCGCCTTCGACGACAAGGTCCTTGGCCGTATGTGCCCGCTTGCCGATGGGGGGCCAGATCCCGAGAAGGTCGACCGTGTGATGCTCTCTCGCCACCGCGTGTCTCGCATCTACTACGACCACAAGTTCTTTGACTATCCCGTGAGCCTGAGCGCTCGGACGCTCAGGAACATGGGACCTGTGACCACATTGCACGTTGGCTTCAACTACCTTGGGGCACGAGTTAGAAGACTTCCCGAGGACAATTTAGAGAACTTCTACATAAACCGCTTTGGTCGCGCGCTCTATTCGATGTTCTTCGAGGGCTACACCGAGAAGCTCTGGGGCCGCCACCCACGTGACATCAGCGCCGACTGGGGCTCACAGCGCGTGAAGGGCCTCTCGATAGCCGCCGTCCTCAAGGACGCCATCGCCAAGGCGACCGGAAAAAAGCAGGAACAGGGGGGCGAGACCTCGCTTATCGAGCGCTTCTCCTACCCCAAGTACGGTCCCGGGCAGCTCTGGGAGGAGGCCGCCCGCAAGGTTCGCGCCATGGGCGGCACCATCATCATGGGCGCTCGTGTGACGGGCGTCTCCACCGACGAGGAGGGCAGAATCACGGCCGTGAGTTGCCAAGACGGTAGCACCTACAAGGCCGACGCCGTTATGAGCACGATGCCCCTCAAAGACCTCGCGGACGCCTTCGACACCATCCCCACAGACGTTCATGCGATTGCCGCAGGCCTCCCCTACCGCGACTTCGTGACCGTGGGGCTGCTCGTGGACAGACTCGAGCTCAAAAACGAGACGGACATTCGCACCCTCGGCAACATTGTCCCTGACAACTGGATTTACGTCCAAGATGCCAGCGTGAAGCTCGGACGCATCCAGATCTTCAACAACTGGTCGCCCTACATGGTCAGACGGCCCACGGAGACTATCTGGATCGGGCTTGAGTACTTTTGCGACGAGGGTGACGACTTCTGGAACATGCGCGACGAGGATCGCGTGCGCTTCGCGTCTGCCGAGCTCGTGCGCATGGGCGTGCTCTCTCCCCAGTCCAAGCCCCTGGACAGCCACGTCGAGCACGTAAAGAAGGCCTATCCCGCCTACTTTGACAGCTACGGGCAGATCGACGAGCTCATTGCCTGGCTGGATACGCACCCCAACCTCTTCTGTCTGGGGCGTAACGGTCAGCATCGCTACAACAACATGGACCACTCGATGATGACCGCGTTCTATGCGGTGGATGACCTGCTTGGTGGCACGACAGATCGCAGTAACGTATGGAACGTCAACACCGAGACGGACTACCACGAGGACAAGAGCGCAAGCTAGCACACGCGAGGCCTAACCTTGGGGCTCTTGGGCCTAGTATAACCCGCGCCAATTAATGCCGGCCTTGGGTCAGGCGCTGGCCTTGGCCCTGCGCCTCCTCC
>ERZ773049.127-NODE-127-length-46449-cov-7.461805_pt1 | contig 46449 bp, 46 predicted proteins | sample MGYA00580633_ERZ773049 | MGnify/ENA primary metagenome ERZ773049 (study PRJEB29015, sample SAMEA2737991) | human oral metagenome | biome: human oral; feature: human-associated habitat; material: dental | place: China | collected 2066 ...
TCGAACAGGAGGGGCGCGACGACCTGCGCCTGCGCATCGCCGTCCAGCCGGGCGGTTGCTCCGGCCTGATCTACCAGCTCTACTTCGACGATCGGAGCCTCGACGGGGACGCCGTGCGTTCCTTCGACGGCGTCGAGGTCGTCGTTGATCGCATGAGCGTTCCCTACCTGAGCGGAGCGACGATCGACTTTGCCGACACCATCGAACGTCAGGGCTTCACGATCGACAACCCGAACGCCCAGAATACCTGCGCCTGCGGCGAATCCTTCCACTGAGCCGAAAGACCACGCACCTATGAAGTTCTCCCTGCGCCGCCTCGGCGCCCTCGTTGGATCCGCCGCGCTTGCCCTCTCCCTGGCGGCATGCTCGAACGCCTCCTCCACGTCCTCGACTTCCTCGCCCGCATCGATCGACTACTCCGCCTGCGCCACCGATGATTCGGCCGAGCAGGACGCAAACGTTGATCGCAGCGCAAGTGGGAGCTTCCCCGACGTCACGGGTGAGGACAAGCCCGTCATCGCCGCGGGCACGGGCGCAGAGCCGACGACGAAGGCCCTGGTCAAGACGCTGTCCGCCGGGGACGGTGCGATCGTGTGCCCCGGAGCAAAGGTCAAGGTCAACTACGTCGGAGCCCTGTGGAACGGCACCGTTTTTGACTCCTCCTATGAGCGCGGCGAACCGGCCGAGTTCTCGCTCACCCAGGTGGTCAAGGGCTGGACCTACGGGCTCGCGCACGCCCGCGTCGGGGACCGCCTCGAGGTCGTCATCCCCGCATCCCTGGGCTACGGAAGCCAAGCCAAGGGCACTATCCCGGCGAACTCGACCCTCGTCTTCGTCGTGGACATCCTCGGCGTGGGACGCCAGAACATTGCCGATCCATCGGTGCTGAGCAGCGGCGTCGCGACGGGTGAGGAGCTGCCCGAGGGCATCACGGTCGCCGGAGACGCCGGCGTGGAGCCGACCCTGACGATCGACGAGAGCGCTCCCGTGCCGACCGAGCAGAAGATCTACACGATCTACAAGGGCGCGGGAGATCCCCTCGAGGCCAGCCAGACCGTCCTGTACAAGCAGGTGGTCGGCGGATTCGGCGCCAACGGACAGACCCAATCCTCGTGGGCCCAGAGCCCGCTTGAGGCTCCCGTCGGATCGGCGGAACTGACCGGCTACACGATCGGTTCGCGTCTGCTCGTCGTTGCCCCGATCCAAGGATCCGGGCAGTCGGACGGCCAGGCCCAGGCCAACGTCTTCGTCGTCGACATCGTGGGGACTTCCTCCATCGAGTAGAGCCAGAGGCGTCAGTATCGCGATGCGGGCGGTTTCCCGGGTGAGGGAGCCGCCCGCATGCCGTTAGAATGGGTGCCATCGCGTCGAACTCACCGACCCACGCAAGGAGAAGCCATGAGCGACACATCCGTCAAAGTCCTCGTCTTTAGTGACGATTCACACAAGCGTCGCGCCGTCATGAACGGCATCGGGCTGCGCGCCTCCAAGGACACGCCGCGCATCGAGTGGGTGGAGGCAGCCACGGCGTTCGGGGTGCGCGACGCCGTTGACGCACAGGACTTTGCGGCGCTCATCCTCGACGCGGAAGCCAAGAAGGAAGGCGGCATGTCGGTCGCCCAGGACCTGCGCGAGACCCGCGACGACGTGCCCCCGGTGATCTTCCTGACCGCCCGAGTCCAGGACGACTGGCTCGCCACGTGGGCCGGCGCTGCGGCCACGGTCGCCGACCCGTTGGATCCGATCATTCTTCAGGAAACCCTCGCCGACGTGCTCGCGGGAGCTCACTGATGAGCGAGCGCCAGTGGGGTCCCATCATCGCGTCCGCGTTGCGCGGGCAGGCCCTCGACTACGGCCAGTCCTATTGGCTCATGGATCAGGTTATGAGCGGAGAGCTCGGTGAAGCAAGGCTGGCTTCCTTCCTTACGGCGATGGCCATGAAGGGAGCCACTGTCGAGGAGATCCACGGTCTCGCGGACGCCATGCGGGATCACGCCCTGACCGTGGACCTGCCGAGCCGCGCCCTGGACATCGTCGGCACCGGCGGAGACGGACACAAGACCGTCAACATCTCCACCATGGCGGCCGTCCTCGTGGCCGCCCTGGGCGTTCCGGTCGTCAAGCACGGCAACCGTGCGTCGACCTCCCAGTCGGGGTCCGCCGATGTCTTGGAGGCGCTGGGTATCAACCTGAACGGTGATGCGGCGACGCTGCGCCGGGTGTTCGAGCAGGTGGGTATCGCTTTCCTGTTCGCCAACCACATGCACCCCTCCATGCGTTTTGCGGCTCCCGTGCGGCGTTCCATCGGTTTCCCGACCGTCTTCAACATCCTTGGTCCGCTCACCAACCCCGCGCGCGTACAGGCGTGCGCGATCGGGTCAGCCCGTGAGGACAACGCCCGCCTCATGGCCGGCGTGTACGCCTCGCGCGGCGCCTCGGCCCTCGTGTTCCGCGGGGCCCACACCGGACTGGACGAGCTGACCACCGCGGACCTCAATCAGGTGTGGATCGTCGCCGACGGAAACGTCACCCCCACCGAGTTTGACGCGCGCTCGGCCCTGGGAATGGCAGCCTGCACGATCGACGACCTCGCCGGGGGCGAGGCGCAGGACAACGCCGCGGTCGCCCGCGACGTGCTTGCGGGAGCAGGCCCGCAGCCCGTGCGCGACGCGGTCGCTCTCAACGCTGCGGCCGGGATTCTGGCCTGGGAGGGCTTGGACGCTCCCGTGACGCCGCGCGACTTCGTCGATCGCATGCGTGACGCGGTCGAACGCGCCCGGAGCGGCCTGCGTGCCGGAGCCGGTGCCGCCCTCATCGAACGCTGGAAAAAAGCCTCCGCGAAGTAGAGGGGCGCGTTATCTCCCCCGCCTACCGGGGTGCGAGCTCGCCTGTGCCAGTAGATCACGCAGGCTCGCGTCGCGAAGCGGGCTGAGCATGGGGTGCGCCCACGGCAGCGCGCCGCGCCACTCGATGAGCCGAGTTCCAGGCGCGCTCAATTCGGCGCAGATCAGCGCGGTTTCCGCCCACGAGGCCACCTCGGCTGCTCGCGTCGGTTGCTCCAGCGCCGCCCCGGAGAGCACGTCGATCCACGGGGAAGGATCCGTACGGGGAGGCACGACGACGGAGGACACATAGCGACCAAACGACGCCGCGTGCGCGACCCAACCGGCCTCGCCGTGCTCGCGGCGCGTCGCCCACACGATGCGTTCGGCAACCAAGATGGGGCGCATCGTCGCTCGCTCGACTCCGGTGATATAGGCGCTCAGGTCGTCGCGCGTGCGCGCGGCCGACTCAAAGAGACCACCGCTGGCCAGTCGCGACATGATCCGAGTCAGTGCCAGGGGAACGGCGCTGGACGAGGCCGCGATCGCCTCATCGATGCTCACCCGGTCGCACTCGCCACGGGCTTGAGCGATCGCGTTGGCCGCGCGAGTGGCGTGCGCCCGAGACCCGAAGGGACCCAGGGCGCGAGCCACCTGACCCAGACCTATGCGTGCCTCGACGCGCGGATTCTCCCCGTCGCTCACGACCCAGTACTGAGACCCCTGCCGCATGGACGCCGAATTGTAGGGCGGAGACAGCGTCGATATGTCGCGAAGCTCGCGGATCCGGGCCTCAATGACGGAGGCGGTGGGAAACGAACGAACACCGGCAGCCAGCGAAACCATTCGTTGGATCTTGGAACGCTTCTCCGAGCGCGAATAGTAGCTGGCCACGCGCGAACGCAGCGACGAGGCAGAGCCCACGTAGAGGGTGTCGCCGTCGGTGTTGATGAAATGGTAGACCCCCGGGGAGGGTGGCAGGTCCGCCACGAAAGATGGTGTCCTCGGGGAGACATTGGGTGCCTGGGCGCTGAGCGCCACCAGGTCCTCCACGTCGCTCGCCCCGGCACTGGCCAGGAGGTCCACAAAGCCGAGGAGAACCTCCGCCGTTGCGCGCGCATCACCCAGGGCGCGGTGCCCCGGAACGGTCGCGGTACCGAAGTAGGAGGCGACCGTGGCGAGCTTGTGGTTGCGAACGATGGGGCGCGGCAGGGCCAATCGCGCGAGAGCGAGCGTATCGACGACCCTCACGCGCGGCCAGGGGAGCGAGCACGCCGCAGCGGCTCGACGAAGAAAACCGATGTCGAAGGGTGCGTTGTGTGCCACCAGGACGACGGGGTCCTTCGCCTCGAAGCCCGCCCACGTCAGGAAGCGGTCGAGCACGGTGGCGATGGGATCGGCGCCGCGAACCATGGCGGGCGTGATGCCGGTCAACGCGGTGATGGCGGGAGGGATGGGGCCGACGGGGCGCACGAGTGAGGAGAACTCCTCGCACAGGCGCCCCTCGCGTACACGCACCGCCCCGATCTCAGTGATCTCGGCACGCGCACCCAGGCCCGTCGTCTCCAGGTCGACCACCACCCAGCTGCCCGTGGACGCGGGCGTTCCCACCGAGTCCAGGCTCAGCTGTATCTGGGGCGCGGCCGCCCTCAGGAGCGCTTCCGACACGGCCGAACGAGCAAAGGGACGAGGCGACTCGCCAGGCGATATGGTTTGCCCACAATCGCGCACGGGAGTCTGTTTCGTCATACAGTTGATACTAATTCCTCCGCGCTCGCGCGCGCCCGTCGACAGTTCGAGGAGTGACAGTGGCGTTCTACCAGGCTCTCAAAGCGACCGGCAGCCCCATACTCAAGGCGGCCTACCATCCGTGGATCCGCGGCAAGGAGAACATTCCGAGCGAGGGAGCCGCGATTCTGGCATCCAACCACAACGCGGTGTGGGACTCCGTCTTCCTGCCGATGATGCTCGACCGCGAGGTCGTCTTCATGGGAAAGGCCGACTACTTCACGGGAACCGGCGTCAAGGGGTGGATGACCAAGGAATTCATGCGGGCCGTGGGCACCATTCCCGTGGATCGTACGGGGGGCCGAGCCTCCGAGGCGGCGCTCAACGCCGGACTGAAGCGCCTGAAGGACGGACAGCTCTTTGGCATCTACCCCGAGGGGACGCGTAGCCCCGACGGGCGTCTCTATCGCGGCAAGACCGGAGTCGCGCGCCTCGCCCTGCTCTCCGGTGCGCCCGTCATTCCGGTGGCCATGATCGGCACCCACGCCGCCCAGCCGATCGGCCAGAAGATCCCCTCGCGGACGAACATCGGGATGGTCATCGGCGAGCCCCTCGACTTCTCGCGATACAAGGGGCTGCACAAGGACCGCTACGTGCTGCGTGCGATCACGGACGAGATCATGTACAACCTGATGCTTCTGTCGGGCCAGGAGTACGTCGACCTCTACGCCGCAGACGTGAAGGCCCAGCTAGCCGCCGAGGGAGCCTTCGAGGGCCCGGTTCCCTCGAATGGCCGCGCGGCGCCGGGAGGGCGAACCGCACCCGACGTTGCCGTGCCGACAGCTCCCACACGCGATGACGAGGAGGACGGGCGGGAGGAAGGCCAGGAACCGCGCGGGTGAGCCCGCACTCCGGCGGATTTCGCGGGACGGGCGTCCCGGGCGAAAGCGCGCGCGGGACGCGTAGAATGAGTGTGCCCTGCGCTCACGTGCGGTTGTGCACGGGCCAGCCCCACCGGGTCGGCCGAGTCACGCCCCGCCCGTGCGAGCGCGGGACCGTACCTAACCAACCTGAGAAAGGTGACATTCATGTCGGTCCGTCGTGTTGCCCTGCTGACCGCAGGTGGCTTCGCCCCGTGCCTGTCCTCCGCCGTCGGTGGACTCATCGAGCGTTACAACGAGATTGATCCCACGGTCGAGATCATCGCCTACCAGAACGGCTACCACGGCCTGCTCACCGGCAACTACGTGCTGGTGGATGAGGAGGCACGCAAGAACGCTGCGGTCCTGCATCGCTTCGGTGGATCCCCGATCGGAAACTCGCGCGTCAAGCTGACGAACAAGAAGAACCTCGTGGAGCGAGGTCTCGTGGCACAGGACGAGGATCCCCTGCAGAAGGCGGCCGAGCAGCTGCGCACGGACGGTGTCGACGTGCTGCACACGATCGGCGGCGACGACACGAACACGACGGCTGCCGATCTGGCCGCCTACCTGGAGGAGCACGACTACCACCTGACGGTCGTGGGGCTGCCCAAGACCATCGACAACGACGTGGTGCCGATCCGCCAGTCCCTGGGTGCGTGGACGGCCGCTGAAGAGGTCTCCGAGTACTCCCAGAACATCATCGGGGAGCACCGTTCCAACCCGCGCATGCTCATCATTCACGAGATCATGGGCCGCCACTGCGGCTGGCTCACCGCGGCCGGCTCGCTGCGCTACCACGAGTGGCTCAAGACCCAGGAATGGGTGCCCTCGATTGGCCTGTCGAAGGAACGTTGGGACATTCACGCCATCTTCCTGCCCGAGATGAAGATCGACCTGGACGCTGAGGCGGCCCGCCTCAAGGCGATCATGGACGAGCAGGGCAACGTCAACATCTTCCTGTCGGAGGGCGCCGGCGTGCCCGAGATCATCGCCGAGATCGAGGCCGCGGGTGGCGAGGTGCAGCGCGATCCCTTCGGCCACGTCAAGCTCGATACGATCAACCCCGGCCAGTGGTTCGCCAAGCAGTTCGCCGAGAAGATCGACGCCGAGAAGGTCATGGTTCAAAAGTCCGGCTACTTCTCGCGTTCCTCGCGAGCCAACGCCGACGACCTGCGCCTCATCAAGTCGATGACCGACCTGGCTGTCGAGTGCGCGTTCAAGGGCGAGTCCGGCGTCATCGGCCACGATGAGGAGGACGGCGACCGTCTCAAGGCGATTCCCTTCCCGCGCATCGCGGGCGGCAAGCCCTTCGACATCACCGCACCCTGGTTCGTCGAGATGATGGCCGAGATCGGCCAGTCCGTCGAGCCCGCTGGCGAGTGAGTCTGCCCGCGTGATTCCTTCCTTCACTCCCGGACGCGGCGGAGAGCCCGTGCGTAAGCCTCGCTCCCGCCGCGTCCCCGAGCGCCTGTGGTCGCCCGAGTCCGGGGAGCGTGCTCCCTGGGATACGTGGCGTGGTTTGGATGCTTCCCAGCAGCCCTCGTACGCCGATCGTGAGAGCGTCGGTGAGGTCACGGCTCAGCTGCGCCGCCAGCCGCCGCTCGTCTTCGCCGGTGAGGTCGACGACCTACGCACCTGGATGGGCGCCGCCGGGCGCGGCGAGGCTTTCGTCCTGATGGGCGGGGACTGCGCGGAGACCTTCGCGGAGGCGACGGCCGACCACGTGCGGCTCAAGATCCAGACGCTCCTGCAGATGGCCGTCGTCTTGACCTACGGAGCGTCGCTGCCCGTCATCAAAGTGGGGCGCATCGCCGGACAGTACGCCAAGCCCCGGTCGGCCGACACGGAGACGCGAGACGGGGTGACTCTTCCCAGCTACCGCGGCGACGCCGTGAACTCCATCGAGTTCACTCCCGACGCACGTGAACCCGACCCGCAGAGGCTCCTGTCGCTGTACAACCATGCGGCCTCGACGCTCAACCTGATCCGCGCGTTCACGAAGGGCGGATACGCGGATCTTCGCCAGGTGCATCGCTGGAATCAGGGGTTCATGTCCAACCCCGCGTACGCGCGCTACGAAACGCTGGCCAAGGACATTCACCGGGCCATCAAATTCATGGGGGCGGCGGGAGTCGACTTTGAGACCCTGCGCGACGTTGACCTCTATTCCTCTCACGAGGCACTCCTCCTGGAGTACGAGTCGGCGATGACGCGCATCGACTCGCGCACCGGCGAACCCTACAACACGTCCGCCCACTTCCTGTGGGCGGGAGAGCGCACCCGCGAGGAGGAAGGCGCTCACATTGAGCTGCTGTCTCGCGTGCGCAACCCCATCGGCGTTAAGCTCGGCCCCTCGACCACGCCCGAGCAGATGTGTTCGCTTATCGACCGTCTCAACCCGGACGGCGAGGACGGGCGCCTGACCTTCATCACCCGCATGGGGGCATCGCGCATCCGCGAGGCATTGCCACCCCTGCTTGAGGCTGCGCGCGACGACGGACGCCCCGTCACGTGGGTGACGGATCCGATGCACGGCAACACGATCACCTCATCCACGGGATATAAGACCCGCCGCTTTGAGACGATCATGGACGAGGTGCGTGGATTCTTCGATGCGCACGAGGCCTGCGGGACGGTTCCCGGTGGCCTGCACGTCGAGCTCACGGGCGACGACGTCACCGAGGTGATTGGCGGGAGCGAACACATCGACGAGGAGACGCTGCGCAAGCGCTACGAAACGCTCGTGGATCCGCGTCTGAACCACCAGCAGAGCCTGGAGATGGCCTTCCAGGTCGCCCAGTACCTCGCGAAGGGTGCCGCCGAGGAACGCTGATCCCAGGCAACACGCGTGTGCCCGGCCTCGCTATGAGGCCGGGCACACGCTTCAGGCGACGACCGCATCGAATGGGACCGGTCTGGCGAGTTCGCTTAGACGACGGTGATCGTCACGACGGACCCCTTCTTCAGCATCGTTCCTCCCGCCGGATCGGTGGCACGCACCGTGCCGAAGAAACCGCCGAGAATCGACTCCTCCTGCACGGTGAATCCCGCTCCCTCGAGCGCGGCCCGGGCCTCGTCCCTCTGGCGGCCGACAACGTCCGGGACCGCGACCTTCTCCGGTCCCTTCGACACGGTGTAGGCCACCTGATCCCCGCGATAGAGGGTGCTTCCTTCGGCGGTCTGCTGAGAGATGACCTGTCCTTCGGGGACCGTGTCGGAGTAGGCTTCGGCGACGTTCGCGGCCAGGCCGAGGGCTTCGACGGCGTTCTTCGCGGCCTCCGCGCTCATGGCGGCTAGGCGTGGGACCGAGCGGGGCTCACGTCCCTTGGACAGGACGAGATCAACGGAGGAATCGTGTCGGACGGCGGATCCGGCCGGCGTTCCCTGGGAGAGCACGTGCCCCGCGGGGATGTCCTCGGAGTAGGCGTCGCTGATTGCTCCGACCTGCAGTCCCACCTCCGACAGCGCCGCCTCAGCCTCATCGCGGGGGAGGGAGACGACGCTGGGCACGGTCCTCATATCGACGCCCTTGGAGACGTAGAGCTGGACCTCGGCGCGCTTGTGCACGGAGGCGCCATCCTCGGGATCGGAGCGCGTCACGGAGCCCGCTGGCGTGTCGTCGGAGAACTCCTCGTCCACGACGGAGGGCAAGCCTAGCTGCTGAAGTTCGGCTTGAACGTCGGCGAGGGGTCGACCCGTCGTGTGCGGCATCGTCAGGTAGGAACCCGGGCCGTACTCGGTCCACCACCAGCTGCCGCCCACGCCCGCCGCGACCAGGAGGAGCGCGACGAGCGTCGCCCACAGCACCACGCGTCGCGGTGCTCTGGAAGGCGGGGCCGCGGCGACGGAGAGATTCGGGGCGGAGGTGTGGACGGTGGCGGCATTCGTTGGAACGGAGGGAGGCAGGGGCCTGGTGAACTGCGCGGAGAGCACCTCCGTGTTCAACGCGCTGGTTCGGGTGCCATCGTTGCGCTCGCCGGGGGACACGTCGGCGCGGCGGCTCGCAAGTTCGGCGGGGATCGCGGCGGCCGTGCGCGCGACCAGGTCGATGGCCTCGGACGCGTCTGCCGGGCGCGACGCGGGTTCTCTCGCGGTCAGGGCGGCAACGAGGTCGTCGATTTCACGGGGAATCCACGGCTGGGAAGCCGACGGGCTGGGAACGTCGTCGGCGACGTGATGGGAGGCAATCTGGAGGGGTGACTCGCCCGCCCACGGCACCGTGCCCGTGAGCATTTCGTAGAGCATGATGCCCACGGAGTAGATGTCGGAGCGCGCATCTGCACGTGCGGTGGTCGCGATTTCGGGAGCAATGTAGGCCACGGTGCCGAGCATGTTGCCAGTGGACGACATCGACACCTCGGAGGCGGCGCGAGCCAGCCCGAAGTCTGTGACCTTCGCCGGCCCGTCCGTGGGAACCAGGATGTTCTCTGGCTTGATGTCGCGGTGGATGACTCCCATGCGGTGAGCGGCTCGTAGCGCCTCGAGGGTATCGGAGGCGTAGCGCAGCGCCTGGGGGATCGTGAAGGCCCCCTGCGCGCGAAGAAGCTGACGAAGATTTGTCCCGTCGATAAGCTCCATCACCAAGAATCCTTGGCCCGTGACAACACCCTGGTCGAAAACGGAGACGACCCCTGGGTGAACGATTCGCGCGGCCGCGCGTGCCTCTCGGCGAAAGCGCGCGACGAAGTCCTGGGAATCGGCAAGGTGGGGATGCATGACCTTGAGGGCAACGGGACGGTCAAGGCGCTCGTCCTGCGCGATGTACACCGTCGCCATGCCACCGCGGGCAAGCCGACGCACGACCCGGTATCGTTCGTCGACCAGGAGGCCGATCAGCGGATCGGTCTGGTCGAATGTCTGTTCATCGCTCACTTGGTTGATTCTATGGGATCTTTCGCTCAATCTACGGAGATGCGGGTGTCGGAGCGCCGCCGCCTTGGGGTAGTCTTGCGGTCATGACGAGTGCTGACATGACCCTGGCAAGCATGGACGAGGCCTGCCGACTCCTCGGCATCGAGGAACGCCGCCTGAAGCAGCTGATCCGTGATCGAGTCCTCATTGAGGCGCGCGGAGCAGACGGGAGTCGAGGGATCCCGCGCGACGTGATCGTCAAGGGCGCCAACGGCTGGGAGCCCCTTGCGGTCCTGCAGGGAACGCTCACCCTGCTGGCCGATGACGGGTTCACGTCCGACGAATCCCTGGAATGGCTGTACACGCTCCAGGAGGAACTGGGGGAACGCCCGATTGACGCGCTCGTGTCGGGGCGTCACCACCGCGTCAACCGCATCGCCTCCACGCTCGCCTTCTAGGCGCGGCTGCCCATCCGGGAGCGGCCACCGTGGCTCCCTTGAATCGGCGCGGGAGGGGTGCTACGAGCGCCGTGCGGTGAGAAGAGAGCACAGCTCGGCGAGCACGCGTCGGGCCTCATCGCCCACGTTCGCCCGCTGAAGGGCAGCGTGCCCGTCGGCGACGAGACGAGCAATCGTTTCCTCGTGTGCGTCGCGGCCGTTGCGTGCGACGATGCGTGTCGCGGCGCCGATCTCGCGCGGCGAGGCGGTGGGCACTGCGAGAACACGAGTCAGCTCGCGCCGTTCGCTCGGCGTGGATGCCTCCCACGTGAGGGCGAGCAGTACGGTCCGCTTGCCCTCCCTGAGGTCGTCTCCCGCGGGTTTGCCCGTCACCTGAGGATCCCCAAACACGCCCAGGTCGTCGTCGCGCAGCTGGAAGGCGAGCCCCCACGGCGTCAGCACAGAATCGAGGATCGCCAGGAGGGCGCTCACCTGCCCGGGCGGGGCGGACGCGCAGATCGCGCCGAGCGCCGCGGGATGCACGACCGAGTAGTGTGCCGACTTGTGGAGTGCAACATCCAGAGCATCGGCGCCGCTGACCGCGTCGTCGCGATGCGGGTCGAGCGGGGTTTGCTCGGCGACGATGTCGAGATACTGGCCCAGAGCAACCTCGGCGTGCATGTCGGCGAAGCGGCGGGTGAAGGACTGGGCGGCGGCCTCGTCAAGGAGGAGTGCCTGCGCATCTGCCGCATCGGTGGCGGCAGAGAAGAGGAAGTCGCCGACCAGGATCGCCGCGTGCTCGCCGAAGTCGGTGGGGCTGCCCATCCACCGCCTGCGGCCGTGGTGATCGGCTAGGAGACGATGAGGCGTGGGGGCTCCCCGACGCTCGTTTGCGCGATCGATAATGTCGTCGTGAACGAGGGCGCTGGCCTGGTAGAGCTCGAGTGCGGCACTCAGGTGGGGAAGAAACACCTCGCCCAGCGCAAGCCCGGCGCCCAGACAATAGCCGACGTGAGCCATGAGGGCGCGAAAGCGCTTGCCGCCCGACGCGGCTGAGAGCACCGCCTGAGTGAACTCTTCACCGCGGGCGGAGGCCCCCACGCGCACGAGGAGGCCGCTCAGGTGCTCGGACGTGGCCTCGTCGATGAGGGGACGCAGAACGGAGAAACTGTCGCTCAGACTCATGGTGCAACTCTAACCGACGGCGGCTCCCGAGCGTTGCTTCGCGGGGGGCAGGCTCACATCGACCACCAGGAAAACTCCCAAGCGAGGCACTAGACTGGCGGTGGTATGCCGATTTGCAATCGGCTCAACTGTGCATGCCCATCAATGAAAGGGACCCGTGTGAGTGCATCGCGCGCTTCGGTAAAGGACTCCGCGACAAACGAGGAGATCACGGAGGTGACACCCGCCGCGAAGAAGAACACCCGCGGCAAGAAGGCGCCCTCCGCGTCCAAGAAGACGCCCGCGGCCGTGCCTGAGGGTGGGGAGAAGGAGTCTGCCGACCGCAAGCCCGCCGCGAAGAAGGGGAGCGCGAAGAAGGCGAGTGCGAAGAAGGCCGCCCAGGCGGCCTCCGACGCGGGCGCGGACAAGCCCGCTAAGAAGAGGAACGCGAAGAAGGCCGGCGCCTCGGACGCGGGCGGGGACAAGACCGCTAAGAAGACGACGCGAGGACGCAAGAAGAAGGAAGCCGAGGTCGCCGAGGAGGTCATTGACGACATCGAGACCGGTGACGACGAGGACTTCGAACCCACGGGGGAGGATCTGAAGGATCCGGACCTGGAGACCGACGCCGACGACGAGGAAGAGAGCGACGTCGAGGAAGAGGCCGAGGAGGAGGATCCCAAGGCCTTTGAGGGAGCGGCTCTGCGCGAGCGCACCAACGCGGGAATCCACGTCAAGGGCGGTTTCGTCGTCTCCGACTCTGACGAAACCGACGAGCCGGTCCAGCAGGTCACGGTCGCGGGAGCAACCGCAGACCCGGTGAAGGACTACCTCAAGCAGATCGGTAAGGTCTCCCTGCTGAACGCCGAGCAGGAGGTCGACCTCGCCCGACGCATTGAGGCCGGCCTGTATGCGGAGTACAAGCTGAAGAACCAGGCCGACGAGATGACCAGTCGCGAACGCCGCGAATTGCACTTCCTCGCCCAGGACGGACAGCAGGCCAAGAACCACCTCCTCGAGGCAAACCTGCGCCTCGTCGTGTCCCTGGCCAAGCGCTACACGGGGCGCGGCATGCAGTTTCTCGACCTGATCCAGGAGGGCAACCTCGGCCTCATTCGAGCGGTCGAGAAGTTCGACTACACGAAGGGCTACAAGTTCTCCACCTACGCGACCTGGTGGATTCGCCAGGCCATCACGCGCGCAATGGCCGATCAGGCGCGCACGATTCGCATTCCCGTGCACATGGTCGAGGTCATCAACAAGCTCGCCCGCGTGCAGCGTCAGATGCTGCAGGATCTGGGACGCGAGCCCACGCCAGAGGAGTTGGCCAAGGAACTTGACATGACGGCCGAGAAGGTCGTTGAGGTCCAGAAGTACGGTCGCGAGCCCATTTCGCTGCACACCCCCCTGGGTGAGGACGGCGACTCCGAGTTTGGTGATCTCATTGAGGACTCCGAGGCCATCGTTCCCGCCGACGCCGTCTCCTTCACGCTCCTGCAGGAGCAGCTCCACCACGTGCTCGACACCCTGTCGGAGCGAGAGGCCGGAGTCGTGTCCATGCGCTTTGGGCTCGGCGATGGTCAGCCGAAGACGCTGGACGAGATTGGCAAGGTCTACGGCGTGACGCGCGAACGCATCCGGCAGATCGAATCCAAGACGATGTCGAAGCTTCGTCACCCCTCGCGCTCGCAGGTGCTGCGCGACTACCTCGACTAACGCGCCTCGCGTACCCGGCGGCGCGGCGGTCGGGACGCGTGTCTTTCGACCGCCGTGATTATTCAGCTCACAAAGATGCGTGCGACGGGAGGCCTCGTCGCGCACGGACGGTCCATAGGGCAGGATGGGAGCATGCTTGAGGGTTCGCTGATTCTGGTCCTGACTGTCGTCCTCGTTCTGCTCGTGGCGGGCGCGGTTGTCGCCGGGTTGGCGTTGTCTCGGCGCAGCGCTGACGAATGGAAGGGCGTCATCAAGCGTGAGGGCGAAGAGATTGTGGATGAGGTGCGCAATCACTCTGTGCCGCGCCGATCCTCCCCGTCCAGCCTCCGCCCGGTGGTTCCCGCTTCCTCCTCGCTTGACGCGTTGCTGCAAAGCGGTGACTCTTCCAGCGCGTACTTCGACGCGGATCGGCTTCCGGGAATAGACCGTCTCGAGTCGGTCACCGGGCGCGTGAGCGACAGGCTCGACCGGGGTCGGCGCGGTCGCGACGGTGGTTCTCGGCCGGGCGAGGATACCGCGCGCTAGCGGGAGGTGACGCGTTGCTCACGCTTCCTTGTCGGGGCGTCCATGGGGGATAATGTACCCATGGACGCTTTCGTTTCTTTCCTTCAGACGCCCTGGGCGATCGTCATTGCACTGGCGATCGCCGTGGTCATCGGGATGGTCATCCGCCTCGTGGTTTCCTCCCGCCGCTCCTCCAACGAGGTCACCTCGAGGCCGCGCGAACAGGTGCCCGCCTCCGGTGACGTCGCCGCTCCTGCCGAGGCCGAGGGCGAGGCAACCGACCAGCCGCGTGACGGCCCGGTGGTCGAGGAGTCGCCGACGGGCGACGCCGAGCCATCGCCCGACAAGGCCGCACCCGCGCTCGTCGAGTGCCCCGAATCCGTTGGCGGGCGCATGGAGCGCCTGCGTAGCCGCCTGGCCTCCTCCGGCGCCCTCGGGCGCGCGATCCTCGGGGTCCTCAGCAGAGGCAAGCTCAGCGCGGCAGACTGGGAGGAGATCGAGGAGTCGCTCCTCGTGGCTGACCTTGGCTTGGAGGCGACCGACTCCCTGATGGAGGCGCTCAAGCGCCGCGTCGCCGTCGAATCAACGACCGACGAGGTTCGCGTCCGCGAGATCCTGCGAGAGGAGCTCCTTGCGCTCGTCGGCCCCGACATGGATCGATCCCTCGATCTTGCCAGGCCGACGGTCGATGGCTGCGTCAAGCCGGCGGTGATCCTCATGGTCGGCGTCAATGGAACCGGCAAGACGACAACCGTCGGCAAGCTCGCCCGCATTCTCGTGGCCGACGACAAATCCGTGCTCCTGGGGGCCGCTGACACGTTCCGGGCCGCGGCCGCCGACCAGCTGGCCACGTGGGGCGAGCGCGTGGGTGTCGACGTCGTCCGATCCGAGAGGGAGGGAGCAGACCCCGCCTCGGTCGCTTTCGAGGCGGTGCGTGAGGGCATCGAACGCGACGTTGACGTCGTTCTCGTCGACACCGCTGGCAGGCTTCAGAACAAGTCGACCCTCATGGACGAGCTCGGCAAGATCAAGCGCGTCATGAGCAAGCAGGCCCCCGTCGCCGAGGTTCTCCTCGTCCTTGACGCGACGACCGGCCAGAACGGCATGAAGCAGGCGGAGGTGTTCGCCGAGGCCACGGGAGTCACCGGCATCGTGCTCACCAAGCTCGATGGCTCTGCCAAGGGGGGCATCGTCGTGTCCGTCCAACGCTCCCTCGGCGTTCCCGTCAAGTTCGTCGGACTGGGGGAGGGCGCCGACGACCTGGCACCCTTCGATCCGCGGGGTTTTGTCGACGCGATCGTCGGCACCGCCTCCGCCTGACGCTCCCGCGATCAACGCGTTCCTCGGCCCCGGTCTCACCACCGGGGCCGAGGTGCGCTAACCTGTGCCTTGTAGAGCAGCCATCTTGGGAGTGAACACGTGTTTGGAAACCTGTCAGATCGTCTGACCCAATCCTTCCGCACCCTGCGCAGCCGCGGGGTCCTGACCGAGTCGGACGTCGATCATGCGATTTCTGACATCCGTCGAGCCCTCATCGACGCCGACGTCGCCCTGCCCGTCGTCCGGCAGTTCACCACCCAGGTACGTGACAAGGCCTATGGCGCGGCGCGCTCCAAGGCGCTCAACCCCGGCCAACAGGTTGTGTCCATCGTCCACGACGAGCTCGTGGAGATTCTTGGCGGAGCGACCCGTGAGCTGAACTTTGCCGAGTCGGGACCCACCGTCTTCATGCTGGCGGGCCTCCAGGGCGCCGGTAAGACGACGCTGGCCGGTAAGCTCGGTAAGTGGCTGCGCGAGGAGGGCAAGACCGTTCTCCTGGTAGCCTCGGACCTGCAGCGCCCCAACGCCGTCCAGCAGCTCCAGGTTGTCGGCGAGCGCGCCGGTGTGAAGGTGTGGGCGCCCGAGCCGGGCAATGGCGTCGGCAATCCCGTTGAGGTTGCGCGCTCCGGCGTCGACTTCGCTCGCAAGAGCGGTATCAACGTCGTCATTGTCGATACCGCCGGTCGCCTGGGTGTCGACCAGGAGATGATGGATCAGGCCATCGCCATCCGCGACGCGGTGAGCCCGCACGAGATCATGTTCGTCCTTGACGCGATGGTCGGCCAGGACGCGGTCTCGACGTCGACGGCCTTCCGTGACGGCGTGGGCTTCACCGGCGTCGTCCTGTCGAAGCTGGACGGCGACGCGCGAGGCGGAGCCGCGCTGTCCGTGCGAGGCGTCACGGGCGCACCGATTCTCTTCGCCTCCACCGGTGAGGGCCTCGACGACTTCGAGCGTTTTCACCCCGATCGCATGGCCGGGCGCATCCTCGACATGGGCGACATCCTCACGCTCATCGAACAGGCCGAGAAGAAGATGGACGCCGAGGAGGCGGAGAAGGTCGCCGCCAAGGCGATGGCCGGGGAGCTGACCCTCGGCGACTTCCTCAGCCAGCTCCAGCAGATCAAGAAGCTGGGGTCCATGAAGAAGATGCTCGGAATGATCCCCGGAGCGGCGCAGCTGCGCGATCAGATCGACAACTTCGACGAACGAGAGGTCGATCGCGTGGAGGCCATCGTTCGCTCGATGACGCCCGCCGAACGCGACGACGTCTCCATCCTCAACGGCTCGCGCCGGGCGCGCATCGCTCGGGGATCGGGAACCAGCGTCACCGACGTCAACCAGCTCGTCCAGCGCTTCGAGGCCGCGCGCGAGATGATGGGCCAGATGGGACAGATGGGTGGGGGAGTGCCCGGAATGGGGGCCCTGCCCGGTCGCGGCGGAAAGGCCAAGCAGAAGGCCAACGCCCGTAAGGCCCAGGCTCAGCGCGCCCGCCTGAAGAAGAAGGCGCGCTCGGGTAACCCCGCGAAGCGCCGCCAGCAGGAGCTGGAGGCGATGCTCCCCCCGTCGGAGCGTAGCTCCGCGCCGGGCTCCTCCTTCGGCGGGCAGCAGAGCGCCCCCGCCCCGCGTCCCACGCTTGACGACCTCCCCGACGACGTCAAGCGCATGCTCGGTCAGCTCTGAGCCATGCTGATCGCGGGCGTGTGCCTGTGGGCGCATGAGGCCTCGGCGCGCCCCCGCTGGGTGAGGGGCACCTGGCGCGTCGACGACGGGGTGATTCGCAGGGTATCCGAGCGCTACGAGGACGGAGCTCGGCGTGTCCCCTTCCTCGTCCCGGCCATGGCGGACTCGCACTGCCACATCGGATACTCCGAGAAGGGCAGCGTGAGCGGCGACGAGATGGTGCGCCAGGCGAGGCACACGCTCGAGAGCGGCGTGACCCTGGTGCGTGACTGCGGGGTCCCGGTCGACAACTCCGTCGTCGTCGGCCCGACCGGGCTGCGCCTCGTTCGGTGTGGCAGGCACGTCGCGCGACCCAAGCGCTACCTGCGGGACCTTCCCATCGACGTCGAAGACCAGCGTGACCTCCCGCGTGTCGTCGGCACGTTGGCAGCCCAATCCGACGGCTGGGTGAAGCTGGTGGGGGACTGGATCGACCGTTCGGGCGGCGCAGACGCGGACCTGCTGCCCCTGTGGGACGCGCAGGTCCTGGCCGATGCGGTTGCAGCCGCCCACCACCTCGGTGCGCGCGTCGCCGTTCACGCTTTCTCTCATCGGGTTATCGACTCGCTCATCGAGGCCGGCGTGGACGACATCGAGCACGGAAGCGGCATCGACCCGGACCAGGCCGCAGAGATCGCCTCCCGGGGCATCGCGGTGACCCCGACGCTTCGCCAAGTCGAGCTCTTCGCGGACTTCGCCTCCCAAGCCGCGTCAAAGTATCCGGTGTATGCCGCGACGATGAGCGCCATGCACGCCGAGCGTCGGGAACACTTCCAGATGCTCGTTGACGCCGGCATCCTCCTCCTGATGGGCACCGACTCGGGCGGCTACCAGGAGCACGGCTCGATTGTCGGCGAACTCGCCCTGTGGACCCAGTGGGGAGCCGACCCCGGCCTCGTCGTGGACGCCGCCACCTGGCAAACGCGCCGCTACCTGGGCTTCGAAGGGCTGACGGACGGAGCCGCTGCCGACTTTCTCGTGCTTGACGAGGACCCGACACGAGATCCGCTCGCGCTCGCGAGACCGCGCTGCGTCTACGTCGGCGGCCACCTGGTCTCCGACCGCCCATGACCGCGCCCGGCCAGGTGATGGATATTACCGTTTCGGGGCGTTAGGCCGACGTCTCCCGCTTGGGAATTGACTGAAAAGTGTGGCATAATCGCTAGCTGTACCCGGCGGAACGTAGACCCTCTCACTGCGCGCCGTCGTGTCCCGGTCCGATGCGACCCCTGTGTTTCCCACCTCGGGACGCAAAGGTCCACACCAATCTGAAATGGAGAGACCACTCAAGTGGCAGTTCGAATTCGCCTGAAGCGCGTGGGCAAGATCCACGCCGCCCAGTACCGCGTTGTCGTCGTCGATTCCCGCAAGAAGCGCGACGGACGCGTCATCGAAGAGGTCGGCTACTACGATCCTCAGCCGAACCCCTCGATCATTCGCATCGACTCTGAGCGCGCCCAGTACTGGCTCGGTGTCGGCGCTCAGCCCTCCGACCAGGTCCGCAACCTGCTGGTCCTGACCGGTGACATCGCCAAGTTCAACGGCAAGGCCGACGCGGTTTCCCGCGTCCAGGTCTCCGAGGCTGACAAGGCCGCTCAGGCCGAGCAGGCCATCAAGGAAGCCGAGGCCGCCGCCGAAAAGTCCAAGGCCGCTGCTTCCGCCAAGAAGGCTGAGGAAGAGGCTGCTGCCGAGGCCGAGAAGACCGCCGAAGAGCCCGCTGGAGAGGATGCCTGAGCATGCTCGCCGACGCGTTGGAGCACCTGGTCAGCGGCATCGTTGACCACCCCGAAGATGTCGAGGTGACGCCTCGCTCAATGCGGCGCGGCCAGCTTCTTGAGGTTCGGGTGAATCCGGAAGACCTGGGACGCGTCATTGGACGCGGTGGCCGGACGGCTCGCGCGCTGCGCACCGTCATGGGTGCACTTTCGACGCGCGGCGCTGTCCGCGTTGACGTCGTCGACACGGATCGCGAGTAGGGCTCGCGCACGTCGCGAAGGGGTCCGGCAGTGCCGGACCCCTTCGTTGTATGCTTCCGGTAGATTCCGGCGCACGACAAGGAGGACACATGCAGCTCACAGCAGCCATCATCGGACCCGCTCACGGTCTGCGCGGCGAGGTCATTCTAGACGTTCGCAGCGACGACCCCAGCGTTGTGGCGCCCGGGATGCGCCTGGACGTGGAGGGGGCCTCGCGCGTGCTGACGGTGCGTTCGGTGAGGGTACACAAGGAACGAGTGCTGGCCTCCTTCGAGGAGTGCGAGAGCCGCGAGGATGCCGAAAGGCTGCGGGGGGCGCGGCTGCTCGTTGAGGAGCATCCGGAGGAGGATGCCTGGTATCCCCACCAGCTCACGGGACTCACGGCTCGCACACCCGCCGGCGACGTCCTCGGCACGGTCAGCGGCCTGAGGCCCGGAGCGGCGCAGGATCTTCTTCTCGTGGACACCCCCGCTGCAACTGTCATGGTTCCCTTCGTGAGCGCCCTCGTTCCCACCGTCGACGTGGACAGCGGCGTCGTCGTCATTGATCCGCCCCCCGGGCTTTTTGACGACCACGGTGACGACGAGGGAAACAACTAGCGTGCGCTTCGACCTCATCTCAATCTTCCCGGACTATTTCGCGCCCCTGAACCTGTCCCTCATGGGCAAGGCTGCACAGGCCGGCCTCGTGCGCGTCGGCGTCCACGATCTGCGCGGGTGGGCAAGCGGGCGACACCGCAGCGTCGATGACACTCCCTACGGTGGGGGCGCGGGAATGGTCATGCGACCCGACGTGTGGTGCGCGGCCCTCGATGAGGTGCTCGCGATCGCGCTGGGCCCCCACGACGCGCCGCGGGGTGGCGAGCAGGCCCGACGTATCCTGGCGATACCCACCCCCTCGGGAACGCCGCTCACCCAGCCCCTCGTGGAAGACCTTGCCGGTGCGGACCAGATCGTTCTCGCGTGTGGGCGCTACGAGGGAATCGACGCGCGCGTCGGGGAGTACTACCGGTCCGCGGGCGTGGAGGTCCTGGAGTTTTCGATCGGTGACTACGTGCTCAACGGGGGAGAAGCCGCCGCACTGGTGCTCACGGAAGCAGTTGCCCGGTTGCTTGACGGCTTTATGGGCAACCCCGACTCACTCGTCGAAGAATCCCACTCGGGGGCGGGGCTTTTGGAGTATCCGGTCTACACCAAGCCCGCTCAGTTTCGTCAGCTCGCAGTTCCCGAGGTCCTCCTGAGCGGTAACCACGCCGCGATTGGGCGCTGGCGTCGTGATCGCGCCATCGAGAAGACCACCAGGGTCCGACCCGATCTCGCCCTCGCGCTGCATGCGGCGGACCTTAACGGGCAGGACCGTGCCACACTTGCCGCCTGCGGCATCGCCTATCCGCGCAGTGGGCCCGCACAGCACGTGACGATTCGGCAAGCCGAGGCCGCGGACGCGGGGATGGTCGCCGTGCTCGCAGAAAGAACCTTTCCCGACGCGTGCCCGAAGAGCCTGGGGCGCGACGCTATCGCCGCCTACGTGGCGAACGAACTCAGCGCCGAGGCCTTCGCGCGCATGCTCGCCGCGCCGGATCGCTTCCGCGTCTTCGTCGCGCAGGTCGGTGGCGAGCTTGTCGGCTACGTGCTCACGATCGTCGGTCGAGACGCTCTTCCACGCGACATGGTGCGACCCGGGCGGGTCGCGGCGGACAGCGCATACCTGTCCAAGTGCTATGTTGACCAGGCCTGGCGGGGAAGCGGCATCGCGGATGCCCTGGTGGAGCGAGCATGCGCCGACAGCGTAAGCCTCGGGCACAGCGCGATCGTTCTGGGAACCAACCGCGCCAACAGGGTGGCTCGGGCGTTCTACAAGCGGTACGGATTCCGTAAGCGCGCCACCCGCAGGTTCAACGTCGGGGGAATCGACAACGACGATGTCGTGATGGTGCGCGATCTCACCGCCGCAGACGGGTCACCGCTCGCCCGTTGAGGGATCGGTATGGGATAATCGCAAGGATTGTGCGCGGTTCATCCTGCCGCAGGGGGACACCGAGGCGCGCGATCAACCGTCAACTGAGCGGGTTCGGCCCGCCCAACCAGACGCCCCCGACCTGCGGCAGAGGCGTCAAGGAGAAGAAATGCAGAAGCTGGACGCTGTTGATGCGGCATCGCTGCGCGATAACATCCCCTCGTTCCGAGCTGGCGACACCCTCAAGGTGCACGTCAAGGTTATCGAAGGCAACCGCTCCCGTATCCAGGTCTTCCAGGGTGTCGTGATCGCTCGCCGCGGTCACGGCGTGTCCTCGACGTTCACGATCCGCAAGATTTCCTTCGGCGTCGGCGTTGAGCGTACCTTCCCGGTCCACGCCCCCACGATCGACCACATCGAGGTCGTCACCAAGGGCGACGTTCGCCGCGCGAAGCTCTACTACCTGCGTGAGCGCCACGGCAAGGCCGCGAAGATCAAGGAGCACCGTTCCGGCAAGGCCGAGTGAGGCCAGTCGCTCCGCACCTTGGCATTTTTCACGGTGAGGCCCGACACCGCGCGCCGGTGTCGGGCCTACCCCTATCCTTGTGACGATGGGACGTTCTGAAGGAGAAGCCATGACCTCGACCGCAGGCCCGCCGCTCGGACCGACGCATGCGCCGTCCTTGAAGGACCGCGATCGGGCGGAGGCTCGCAATCGTCGTAACCCCCTCGTGTGGCTGCGTGAGATCCTCATGATCCTCGTCGTCGCGCTCGTCATCTCCTCCCTCCTTCGGGCCTTCGTCGTCCAGGTCTTTTGGATTCCCTCTCCGTCCATGCGCAACACGCTCGTGGAGGACGACCGCATCGCGGTCTCGCGCGTTGACGCGCTGCGGGCAAACATCCACCGCGGAGACGTCGTCGTTTTCGACGATGCCCTCGGCTGGCTCGGCGCCAAGCAAGAGACCGCGCCCTCCATCGCGCGGCGCCTGGGTGAATTCACGGGCTTCGTGCCCGGGGGCGGCGAGCAGACTCTCGTCAAGCGCGTGATCGGAGTCGGCGGGGACCGCGTCACGTGTGCGACCCCCAGCGGCAAGGTGAGTGTCAACGGCGTCGCGCTCGACGAAACCTACCTGCCGCCCGGCCAGGTGCCCTGCGGAGAACGCACCTTCGACGTTGTCGTCCCGGAGGGACACCTGTGGGTCATGGGGGACAACAGGTCGAATTCTGCGGACTCGCGCTATCACATGGGCGCGGGTCAATCCCCCTACGTGCCGGTGTCCGCGGTCGTGGGCACGGTGCAGGTCATCATCTGGCCGGTGTCGCGGTGGTCCACCGATATCGCTCACCCGGAAGTCTTCGCCGCCCTGCCCTCCTCATCGTGATGACAGCATCAAGAGAGCTGGAATGCTCCCTGGCCCAGCGGTGGGGAGTGGTTGCCGGGATGGATGAAGTCGGGCGCGGTGCCCTCGCTGGACCCGTCGCGGTCGGCGTTGCCCTCGTCGGCGCGGATGCGCCCGCAGTGCCCGGTGGACTCACCGACTCCAAGGCGCTCTCTCCCCGGCGGCGTGAGGCCCTCGTCGAGCCGATTCATTCCTGGGTCCTGGCCTCGTGCGTCGCCTACGCGTCTGCGGCCGAGATCGACCGATGGGGTATCGTGTGTGCGCTACGGCTGGCTGGACGCCGCGCGCTAGCCAGCGTCGTCGCGAAGGGGCATGCGCCCGGGGGAGTGCTCCTTGACGGCTCCCACGACTGGCTGTCCATCCCGGATGATCTCTGTGCGGCCGACGGCCCGGACTATCCCGACTGCGGCGCTCTGCCCGTGCACACTCAGGTCAAGGCCGACGCCTCCTGCGCGGTCGTCGCGGCGGCCTCGGTGCTGGCCAAGGTTGCCAGGGACCGCCTCATGCGCGAGGCCGAGGACCCCGGCTACGGATGGGCATCGAACAAGGGTTACGGCTCTGCCGCCCACGCCCAGGCCATCGCTCGGCTCGGCGTCAGCGACTTCCACCGACGCACGTGGAGGATGCCGCAGGTACGGACAAACGAGGGCACGCCGGGGTGGCGCGGCGCGTGAGCGGCATGCTTTCGGCATGATTGGTCTGTGAACGAAGAGATTGAAGGCTACGAGAACAAGCTGGAGCTAGAGCTATTCAAGGAATATCGCGACGTCATAGGCTTGTTCAAGTATGTCGTGGAGACAGAGAGGCGTTTCTACCTCTGCAATCACGTTGACGTGCAGGCCCGCCCCGTGGGAGGCGATGTCTTCTTCGAGCTGACGCTGTCCGACGCGTGGGTGTGGGACATCTACCGCTCTTCTCGCTTCGTGCGCTCGGTCCGCGTCGTCACCTACAAAGACGTCAACGTCGAAGAGCTGTCCAAGCCTGAGCTCGACATCCCCTAGGCAGCGCGCTCGCAGGCGCGAGCGAGTATCCACAGCACACCCAGCATGCCGTCGCCTGTCCACAGGCGGCGGTTTTCGCATTGAGCGTGCGCCTTCGCGGCGAGCATCGTGGTGGTGGAGGTGAACCGACATGACACGCTCAACACGTCCCGATCGACGCGCGCTCGGGATAGCCGGGGAGAACACCGCGTGCCTCGTCGTCGAAGAGGAGGGACTTCGCGTTATCGAGCGCAACTGGCGAGACGGGCGCCGCGGAGAAATCGACATCATCGCATGCGACGAGACGGACCCGTGCGATCCTCGCACCGTCGTGGTGGAGGTGCGCACCAGGGTGGGACGTCGACACGGAAGCGCTCTGGCGTCGATTGACGAACGCAAGGTCACGCAACTGAGAAAACTGACCGGAGCGTGGTGCCGTGCTCGGGGGCCTCTCGGGTCACGAGTGCGCATCGACGTCGTGGCGATCACCCTCGATGCCGCCCAGCTGCGGCTATTCCCCGGCCACGGGTGCCAGGACGTGGATCTTCGCGATCTTGGAGCACGCGTCGCGTGGTTGCGAGGCGTGCAATGAACGCTCCCGGACTGGCCCGCACGTACTCGATGAGTATCGTCGGCATTGAAGGACACCTGGTCGACGTCGAAACATACGCGGGATCGGGGCTTGTGGCCTTCACGCTTGTTGGACTACTCGACACCTCAGTTCGGGAGGCACGCGATCGAGTCCGCGCCGCCTTCGAGTCCTGCGGGCTGGATGTTCTCGACCAGCGCATCACCGTCAACCTGTCGCCGGCGGGGATCCCCAAGTCGGGGTCCGCCTTCGACCTCGCTATCGCCGCGTCGGTCGCACTGGCGACCGGCCTGGTATCGCCCCTCGCATTCGAAGACACCGTGATCATTGGGGAACTGGCTCTCGACGGCAGCATTCAACCGGTGCGCGGAGTCCTCCCCGCGGTGCTCGCGGCGCGCTCGCGCGGGGTGCGCCGCGTGATCGTCCCGACCGCGTGCGCGCGTGAGGCATCCCTCGTGTCGGGGATTGAGGCCGTTCCCTTTGCGCACCTCGCGGACCTCATCGCGTGGGCCGGGGGAGAGGCGGTGAAGGCACCGTTCCACGGTCGCCTCGACATCGACAGTCGGACGGGAGCCGCGCACGCGGAGCACGCGGTCGACATGTCCGACGTGAGAGGCCAGCCCGAGGCGGTGGCGGCAATGGAAGTGGCGGCGGCGGGCGGACACCACGTGTTCCTCCTCGGTGAGCCGGGGTCGGGAAAGACAATGCTGGCATCGCGACTGCCGACAATCCTGCCAGACCTGGATCCGGACACCGCCCTCGTGACGACGTCCCTGCACTCGGTGGCCGGCTTGGTTCCCGCGGGACTCCAGCTTCTCACTCGCCCGCCCCTACAAGCCCCCCACCACAGTGTCACGATGCCGGCGTTGATTGGCGGTGGGTCGAGGTCGCTCGCCCCCGGCGCCGCCTCTCTCGCCCACGGAGGTGTTCTCTTCCTTGACGAAGCCACGGAGTTTGCCCCCTCGGTGCTCGACTCCTTGCGGGAGCCGCTCGAGTCGGGGCGCATCCACCTGCATCGATCGGGGGTCCACGCCACCTATCCGGCGGCATTCCAACTCGTCATGGCCTCGAATCCGTGCCCGTGCGGGGGCGGGAGGGGCGGACGCAGGTGCTCGTGTTCCTCGCTCAATAGGCGTCGCTACCTCTCCCGATTGTCCGGACCGCTGCTTGACCGGATGGACATCAGGATCGACATGCACACGCCCAGCCGCGCCGACATGGCCACGGGGGCAGCGCAGGACTCGGCGTCGATGCGTCAACGCGTCTGCGAAGCCCGCGAGCGCGCACGCCACCGACTGCGCGACACCCCGTGGGTGGCCAATGCGCAGCTTCCCGGCGCGTGGATCCGCAGGTGTTCGGGCATCGCATCCGACCTGGTCGAGCAGATCGATCGTCTCGTTGAGGCTGGCCGTGCCTCGATGCGCGGCGCCGATCGAATGCTGCGCCTGGCCTGGACGCTAGCCGACCTGGAGGGCACGAAGAGCGTGACCTTGGACCACATTGTTGCCGCTGAGCAGTTACGGAATGGAAGTGATCACCGTGAATGACCAAGATGTTCGTGACGCCGCGTGGTGGTCGGCGGTCGCGGAGCCTGCGGATCGGGCAGCGCGAATCGCGCGCACGAAGCTCGGAGACTGCCAGGCGCGCCAGTGGCTGTTGGGGCGATGGCACAGCTCTCCCGACGCGCTTGCCGAGCACCCCGAAATCGACTGGCGGCGACAGTGGAACAGGTGGCGGGAGCGAGCGCTGGCGGTCGACATTGAGCGCGAGTGGGAGCGCGCAAAGCGCGCGGGAGGTGGCTTCATCACGCCGTCTGATGCGCGGTGGCCCGCGCAGCTTGGGTGCCTGGGTGACGAGGAACCGATGGGACTGTGGTTCCTTGGGCGCCTCGAGAAGAACCCCGAGCTCGACAGGCACGTCTCGATCGTGGGGGCTCGCGCATCGACGGGATCAGGGGAGCGTTGCGCGCGCAACATGGCTCACTACTTGGCTCGCGTCGGCTACACCGTCGTTTCCGGGGGAGCGATCGGGATCGACATCGAGGCACACAGGGGAGCAATGCTCGCCGGCGGTCGAACAATCTGCGTGCTCGCCGGTGGAGTGGCCAACCCCTATCCGGCCTGTCACGGGGCGGTCTTCCGTGACGTGCTGACCTCAGGGGGTGCTCTCGTGTCCGAGGTCGCTCCCAGCGCCAGGCCGGCTAAGTGGCGCTTCCTGACGCGCAACAGGCTGATCGCCGCGTGGAGCGGCGCCACCGTCGTCGTCGAGGCCGGGGCGCGCTCGGGTGCCTTGGCGACCGCGCGGTGGGCGATGGAGTGCGGACGACAGCTCGGTGCCGTGCCCGGAGCGGTTGATGCGCCCATGTCGGTGGGGTGCCTCGAGCTCGCTCGCAACGGTGCGACGATCATCCGCGACGGACGAGACGCTGCGGAACTCGCCGGACCCATCGGTGCTGACGAGAGTGTGCCGCTGTTCGGCATGCCCGTGGAGGAAGACCGCGGAGCCGATGCCCTGGCGCCCGTCCCCCGTCGCGTGTGGGAGGCGCTTCCGCGAAGCTCTCCCGCCGACGTCACCTCCATATGCGTTGCCGCCGGCCTTGGTCGCGATGAGGTCAACCGGGCGCTCCTCGAGCTGTCCGCGGCCGGGATGGTCACGGGTTCAACGCGCGGGTGGTCGCGAGCACGTATCGGGAACGGGCGCACGTGACCGACGGAGCTTTCGCGCGGGCACTCGAGCGGGGACGCGCTGCGCGCGAAAGCGCCTGGCGAGGCGTGGAGGAGGCATGCGTCGGCGTCGTACTCGCCCGGGACGGTGCCGAAGCGACATGCGCTGGACGCCGTAGGATGGCGACATGGAAGCGAGCGTGGGCGATCGGTGGGGCGAGTACCTCAGGCACGGGCGAGGCATGAGCGATCACACGATCGAGGCGTATCTGGGGGACCTTCGCTCGCTTCTCAGCTTCGCGGGGTTGGCGTGGGAAGCCTCGGCGGCCGAGCTGGCGGAGGCGCTCACTCAACGACGTATCCGATCCTGGCTTGCCGACACGCTCGCCCGCGGCGGAGCGCGATCGACGATCGCTCGCCACACCGCGTCGGTGCGCCACTTTACGGCGTGGGCGACACGCGAGGGAATCCTTGCTCACGACCCGGCTGCGTTACTCACGAGCCCGCGTGCCGACCAGCGCCTCCCGGCTCCGCTTGATGAGTCGGAGGCTCGTCTGCTGCTCAACCACGCGCGCGACGAAGCGCGCGGGGGCGGCCCGTCCCAGTTGCGTAACTGGGCGATCCTTGAGCTCATCTACGCGTGCGGACTGCGCGTCTCAGAAGCATGCGGACTCGACATCTCCTCCCTGAACCGTGAGGCGCTCACCGTGCGCGTCACGGGTAAAGGAAACAAGGAACGCGTGGTTCCCTACGGCCCACCGGCAGCCGATGCTCTCGATCACTGGCTGGTGCGCGGGCGTGCGCTTCTCGCGCGCGAAGGCAGCGGGGACGCGCTATTTCTCGGGGACCGCGGCGGGCGCATCGACCCCAGGATTGTTCGTTCGATGGTGCACGCGGCGGCGGCGCGCGCGGGCGTCCACGACGTCGCGCCGCACGGGTTGCGACACTCGACGGCCACGCACCTCCTGCAGGGCGGAGCCGACCTGCGTGCCGTCCAAGAGATGCTGGGCCACGCCTCGCTGGCCACGACGCAGCGCTACACCCACGTTGATACCGCTCGCCTGAGCGCGATCTATCAACGCGCCCATCCGAGGGCGTGATGATCACGAAGGCCCCTGCCGCTCGTCGCCGTCCCAGGGAAGCAGGCGAGGCGGACCAACGGTCAAGCGCAGGGGGTTGACGTAGGTTGTCCGGCCGGTCTTGGCGCCCCAGTGGAGCGTCGTCGAGTCCTGAGAAACCGTCCCGATCTCGTCTCCCTTCTCGACGGTGTCTCCGGCTTTGACGCGCGGGTCGATCGGCAGGTACGTCGACCATATCGAGCGGTCGCCCATCGTGTGTCGAATCGATACGACTCCCCGCCCGCCGACGCGGCCCGCAAAACTGACTGTTCCCTGCGCGCAGGCGTAGACCGGACGTCCCGGCCCGTATGCGAGCGTGACTCCGCGCCTGCCGGGAAGCCAATCGTGGGCGGGCGGGGCAAAAGACGACACGACCGGCACGGGGTCCCCGGTGGGCCACTGCCACACGCCGGGGCGCTCGGCGACGCTCGGCGACGGCGCCGACGCCAGGGCCACGCACGCAAGGGCGACACCCAGGAACGGGTGACGACAAGAGGAGAGAGAAAGGGCCATAGCCCCACGATGCCCGCCGAGGCCTCGTCGCGCCAGAGGTCCTCAACCGCCTGTGGATACGATGCGCGCTCGCTTCCCGCCTGTGAACTCGGTCGCAGGCCGACGAATGAGCCTCGGCCATCCGAGCATGCGGCCAGCGCGCAGTCGGCAACCTCTCACGCGCTGTGGCTGACACGGGAAGGCCTGTGCGGTACGATTACCGGGCGCTTGCCTTGTGCAAGTGACTTCGCGTGCCATTGTCGCAAGCCCGGGGAGAGCTTCCCGGAAGGCGAGGCGCGGCAGCCTCGGTCCCCTCGGGGATGGTTGCCGGTCATGGCACCAGGGTGCGTCCTGCGCACAGCAAACCGATAACCCGGGGGAAACCCCACTGATCACTCGCGACTTGCGGGGAAAGGACGAACCGTGGCAGTCGTTACCATGCGTCAGCTCCTCGAGTCCGGTGTCCACTTCGGTCACCAGACTCGCCGTTGGAACCCGAAGATGAAGCGCTTCATCCTCACCGAGCGCAACGGCATCTACATCATTGACCTGCAGCAGACCATCGCCGACATCGACATCGCCTTCGATTTCGTCAAGCAGACCGTTGCCCACGGCGGCACCCTGCTGTTCGTCGGCACCAAGAAGCAGGCCCAGGAAGCGGTTGCCGAACAGGCTCAGCGTGTCGGCATGCCCTACGTGAACCACCGTTGGCTCGGCGGCATGCTCACCAACTTCTCGACTGTTGCCACGCGTCTGCAGCGCCTGAAGGAACTCGAGCAGATCGACTTCGACGACGTGGCCGCCTCCGGGCACACCAAGAAGGAACTGCTCATGATGCGCCGCGAGAAGGACAAGCTCGCCCGCACCCTCGGCGGCATCCGCGACATGACGAAGGTTCCCTCCGCCGTGTGGATCGTTGACCCCAAGAAGGAGCACCTGGCGGTTTCCGAGGCACGTAAGCTGCGCATCCCGATCGTCGCCATCCTCGACACGAACGCCGATCCGGACGAGGTCGACTACCGTATCCCCGGCAACGACGACGCGATCCGCGCCGTTGCCCTGCTGACCCGCGTGGTCGCAGACGCCGTCGCCGAGGGCCTCATTGCCCGCTCCGACGTGCGTAAAGGCAAGGGCGAGGAGACCGACGCGGAGCCTCTGGCCGAGTGGGAGCGCGAGCTCCTTGAGGGCGAGGTCAAGGCCGACGAGGCTGCCGCCGCCGAAGAGGCCGCCCCCAAGCAGGACTGAACGTTTTACTGAGAGGAATCATCCGATGGCGAATTTCACCGCTGCCGATGTGAAGGCGCTGCGTGAGCAGACCGGCGCCGGCATGATGGATGTGAAGAAGGCCCTGACCGAGGCCGATGGCGACGCCGAGAAGGCGCTGGAGATCATCCGTCTGAAGGGTCTGAAGTCCCTGTCCAAGCGCGAGGGTCGCCAGGCGGCCGCCGGCCTGCTCGCGGCCACGACCGACGGCACCGTCGGCGTGCTCGTCGAGGTCAACTCCGAAACGGACTTCGTGGCCAAGAACCAGAAGTTCATCGACTTCGCGAACGAGGTCCTGGACGCCGCCGTGACGTCCGCGGCCGCCGACCTGGATACCCTGCTCGCCGCCCCCATGGGCGAGGGCACCGTGAAGGACCGCTTGGACGCCTTCGCCGCGATCATCGGTGAGAAGCTGCAGATCGGCCGCATCGTGCGCGTCGAGGGCGAGAACGTCGACCTCTACCTGCACCAGACGAACCCCGACCTGCCCCCGCAGGTGGGTGTCTTCGTCGTCACCGATGCGGCCGGCAAGGCGGTCGCTCACGACATCGCGATGCACGTTGCCGCCTACATGCCGGCCTACCTGGATCGCGACGCGGTGCCTGCCGACGTGCTTGACAAGGAGCGCGCGACCCTCGAGAAGATCACCCTCGAGGAGGGCAAGCCCGCCAACATTGTCCCCAAGATCGTTGAGGGTCGCCTCAACGCGTTCTACAAGGACAACTGCCTCGTCGATCAGGCCTTTGCACGTGACCCCTCGAAGTCCGTGGCTCAGGTTCTGAAGGAGGCCGGCGCGCATGTGACCCAGTTCGTGCGCGTCCACGTCGGCGCCTGATTGACTCGGTCGTCGCCTTGGCGACAGTTGGCAGCGGCCCCGCCTCACGGGGCCGCTCCTGGCTTTACGGGTAGTATGGTCACTAACCGTTTCGCCCTGCCGGGCCGTCACTAAGGAGAAGCGTCATGTCGACCCACCGCCGCGTTTTGCTCAAACTATCTGGAGAGGCATTCGGAGGTGGAACGATTGGGCTGGATCCGTCGGTTGTGCGCGATATCGCCGAGCAGGTGGCGCGCGCGGTTCGCGAAGGAGTACAGGTCGCCATCGTCGTCGGCGGTGGTAACTTTTTCCGCGGCGCTCAGCTCGCCCGAGAAGGCCTCGAACGCTCGCGCGCCGACTACATGGGGATGCTCGGAACGGTCATGAATGCCCTCGCGCTGCAGGATTTCGTCGCTCAGGCGGGCGTTCCCGCTCGCGTGCAGACGGCGATCACGATGGCTCAGGTTGCCGAGCCGTACCTGCCGCTTCGCGCGATTCGACACCTGGAGAAGGGGCGGGTCGTCGTCTTCGGAGCGGGCGCGGGTTTGCCCTACTTCTCGACGGACACGGTCTCTGCCCAGCGCGCGCTGGAGATTCACTGCGATGAGCTCCTCGTTGCGAAGAATGGCGTGGATGGTGTGTACGACGACGACCCGAACCGCAATCCCGATGCGCGGCGATTCGATACCCTCACCTACTCGGAGGCGCTGCGGCGGGACCTGAAGGTGATCGACGGCTCCGCGTTGGCGCTGTGCCGCGACAACGGCCTGACGACGCGCATCTTCGGTATGGGGGGCGAGGGTGCGGTCACCCGCGCGCTCATGGGCGACGAAATCGGTACGCTAGTGACAGCGTGATATAACCTTCAGAGACGACCTACGTTAAGGAGCACACAGTGATCGACGATATTCTCCTCGAGGCAGAGGACAAGATGGATAAGGCTGTCGACTCGGCGAGCCACGAGTTTGCAAACATCCGGACCGGACGTGCGACCTCTTCCATGTTCGAGCAGCTCATGGTTGACTACTACGGCGCGCCGACGCCGATGCAGCAGCTGGCGAGCTTCCAGATCCCGGAGGCGCGCACCGTCCTGATTTCTCCCTTTGATCGCACGGCGACCCAGGAGATCATCCGCACGCTGCGCGAATCGGACCTGGGTGTCAACCCCACCGACGACGGCAACGTCGTGCGCGTGGTGCTGCCCGCCCTGACCGAGGAGCGCCGTAAGGAGTACGTCAAGCAGGCCAAGAGCAAGGCCGAAGACGGGCGTGTCTCCGTGCGCGGCGTGCGCAGGAAGGCCAAGGACCAGCTGGACCGCCTCAAGAAGGACGGGGAGGTATCGGAGGACGACACCGCGCGTGCGGAGAAGTCTCTCGACGCGATGACGAAGGCTCACACCGACAAGATTGACAAGATGCTCGCCACGAAGGAAAGCGAACTGCTGACGATCTGATGGCCTCACCGGATCAATCGTTTCTCGCCCGCGTCTTTTCCCCGGGGCCCACTCGCGTGCACCAGCCGACGAGTGGGGCGACGGGGAAGGCGGGGCGCAACCTCCCGCAGGCGGTCACGACGGCCATCGTCCTCATCGTCGCGGTTGCCGTTCCGCTGTTCACCTCGCTGCCCGCCTTCGTCGGGGTCATCGGCTTCGTGTGCCTGATCGGCATCTGGGAACTGGCGGGAGCCTTTGCGCGCATGGGCGTCACCCTCGCGGTGACGCCGCTGTACGTCGGCGCCATCGGCATGGTGACATGCGCCTGGTGGTTGGGCAGCGAGGGCATGCTCTTCGCCCTGTACATCACGGTCTTCGTGTGCGCCGCGTGGCGCCTGCTTGACCGCAGACAGGAATCGCGCATGAGCGACGTCGTCTCCTCGGCATTCACTGCACTCTACGTGCCCTTCCTGGCCTCGTTCGTCGTGTTGATGCTGGCCGCCTGGCGCTCGCCGTGGGTGTTCGTCGTCTTTGAGTTGATGGTCATTGCCAACGACACGGGTGGATGGGCGCTCGGTGTCCTCTTCGGTAAGCACCCGATGGCTCCGGCTCTGTCGCCGAAGAAGTCGTGGGAGGGCTTCGCCGGGTCCGCGCTCACCTCGACCGCCGTGGGCGTCGTCGGCCTCTGGCTTCTCGGCGCCTCCTGGTGGTGGGGAGTCGTCGCGGGAGTCGCCATTGCTTTCGTTGGCACGATGGGCGACCTCACTGAGTCGCTGATCAAACGCGAGGCCGGCCTGAAAGATATGTCGCAGATCCTTCCCGGGCACGGCGGTGTTCTCGACCGGGTCGATGCGCTGCTCATGAGCGCACCGGTGGCCTACTTCATCTTCGCGTGGGCGCTGCCGGGTATTTCGTGGGAGTCGAGCCATTGATCCAGTCCACGAGAAGAAGCCGTCGTGACGGTGGACGCCGCGACCCGCGAGTCTCCCTCGCCGGGGAGTCGGCGCGCCGGGAGGTTCGGCCCACCGACCAACCCCCGGAGGGCGCCACTCACAGGGACGCCAAGCCGGTCCTGTCCTTTACGGCCAAGCGCCGAGGCAAGGCACCATCTCACCTGGCTGACCTTGACAGCGCCGCGCGCAAGCAGGTCGTGAAGGACCTCGGCTTCCCGGCCTTTCGAGCCGATCAGCTTTCCCGCCACTACTTTTCTCATTTCGAGGCCGATCCGGCGCGGATGAGCGACATTCCAGCCGGGATGCGCGAGGCCGTGGCCGAGGCGCTCCTGCCCCACCTGGTGACGAAGGTCGTCTCGCTCGAGGCGGACGGAGGGCGCACGATCAAGGACCTGTGGCGACTCTACGACGGAGCTCAGGTCGAGTCGGTGCTCATGCGCTACCCCCAGCGTACGACTCTGTGCGTCTCTTCCCAGGCGGGCTGCGGCATGGCCTGTCCTTTCTGCGCGACGGGACAGATGGGTCTGACTCGCAACCTCTCGACGGCTGAGATCGTGGATCAGGTGCGGGCCGCGCAGGCATCGTGCCGCGACGGGGCGTTGGCGGGAGGGCCCACGACCCTGTCCAACGTGGTCTTTATGGGGATGGGGGAGCCGCTGGCCAACTACAAGACGGTTGTCGCTGCGCTGCATCGGTTGATCGATCCTGCGCCCGAGGGCTTCGGCATGAGCGCACGCAACATCACGGTGTCGACCGTCGGACTGGTTCCCGCGATCAAGAAGCTCGCCGGCGAGGGAATGCCGGTGACGCTCGCCGTGTCGTTGCATGCGCCGGATGATGATCTCAGGGACGACCTGATTCCGATCAATTCGCGTTGGAAGGTCGGCGAGCTTCTCGATGCCGCTCGCGGTTACTTTTTGGCAACGGGGCGCCGAGTTTCGATCGAGTACGCGTTGATCAAGGACATGAACGATCAGGAGTGGCGCGCTCAGCTGCTGGCGGACGAGCTCAATAGGCGCGGGCACGGGTGGGTACACGTCAATCCGATTCCTTTGAACCCGACCCCCGGCTCGATTTGGACGGCGTCGACGCGGCGTGCCCAGCATGCGTTCGTGTCGCGGCTGCGTGACAACGGCATCGCGACCTCCATTCGTGACACGCGAGGCTCGGACATCGACGGCGCCTGCGGCCAGCTGGCGACGGCGCACTCCGGGGGTGCCTCGATGCGACAGGAGAAAGCGTGAGTGAGCGGCGAGCGTTCCGGCGCGAGAGAAGCGCGGGCTTTTGGCCTACGCTATCGGGTAGCCTCTGGTTGGGGACTGCGGGCGCGGTCGATGAGTATCTTTGTGCCAGGACAGAGAATTAGGAGTAGTGATGACTGAGTTTCCTACGGTGAGTATCTTCTCGAAGGGCTATGACCGCGCTCAGGTTGACGCGTTCTTTGAAGATGCGCGGCGCGCGTACGAGGGTGGGGTTCCGCCCGAGCAATTCAGTGCCGAGCAGGTGCGCCTGGCGACGTTTGAGCTCAAGAGCCGGGGCTACAGCATCGACGCTGTTGACGGTGCGATGAATCGCCTTGAGGCTGCCTTCGTCAACCGGGATCGAGCGGATTCGGTCGCGGCCGACGGCGAGGCCGCCTGGTATGACCGAGTTGCCGACCGTGCGACCACCCTCTATCCCAGGCTCCAGAGGCCGCGCGGTGAGCGCTTCTCTCATCCGACGTCGGGACGCGGGTACGCGTGCGAGGAGGTTGACGACCTGTTGGATCGTATCGCGGCCTACTTTGACGAGGCCGCAGAGTTGACCGCGGACGAGATCCGCCACGTGACCTTCCGTCCCAAGCGCGGCAAGAAGGCGTACGCGGAGGGGCCGGTGGATGCCTACCTGGGGCGTGCGGTCGAGATTCTTCTCGCGGTTGACTGATGAGTGATTCGTGCTCTCCTCACGGCGAAACGATCCCCGTCGTCCTGCTGGGCTCGACCGGATCGATAGGAACGCAGGCACGCGAGGTCATTGAGGCTCACCGCGGGCGCTTTGACGTCGTGGGCTTGAGCGCGGGCGGATCGACGCTGGGTGAGCTCGCCGCGCAGATTGTCGCGTTGAAACCGTCGTTCGTCGCGGTCGCGCGTGATGTGCGCAGCCAGCTGGAGGCGGCCGTGCGGGAGCTGGGGGCACGGTGCCCCGAGGTGTTCGTGGGCGCGCAGGCATCGGTCGAACTGGTGCGGGCGAGCGCCGAACTCGTCGGCACCGACCCGGGTCGCCCTCGCCTCGTCGTTCTCAACGGTATCACCGGCGGCGTGGGACTGTCGGCGACGCTTGCGGCCCTGCAATGCGGAGCACGCCTGGCGCTGGCGAATAAGGAATCCCTGGTCGTGGGCGGAGCGCTCGTGAGGGACGCGATGCGTTTCCCGGGCCAGATCGTCCCCGTCGACTCCGAGCATTCGGCCATCGCGCAGGCGTTGGCGTCGGGCGTCCACGAGAAGGGGCTGACCTCGCCGCGTTTGTCGGGGCGTTCGGAGGTTGCGCAGATCGTCCTGACTGCGTCGGGTGGGCCCTTCCGCGGACGAAGCCGTGCCCAGCTGCGGGGCGTGCGTGCCGAACAGGCCCTCGCCCATCCGACGTGGCAGATGGGTCCGGTCGTCACGATCAACTCTTCGACGCTGGTCAACAAGGGGTTGGAACTCATCGAGGCACACCTCCTGTTCGACGTCGAGCCGAGCAACATCGTTGTGACGATTCACCCGCAGTCGATTGTTCACTCGATGGTCACCTGGCAGGACGGGGCGACGACGCTCCAGGCCTCACCTCCCGACATGCATCTGCCGATCGCGCTGGGGTTAACGTGGCCGGAACGCCTGGTCGGCGTTGAGGAACCGCTCACGTGGCGCGATGCGTCGTCGTGGACGTTCGAGCCGATTGATGCCGAGACGTTCCCGGCGCTCGAGCTGGCACGTTTCGCCGTGGGCGCGTCTGCGACCCACCCGGCTGTCCTCAATGCGGCAAACGAGGTCCTCGTCGACGCGTTCTTGGCCGGTGCTGTCCCGTGGCTCGCGATCGTCGACACGGTGTCGGCGGTTCTCCAGGAGCACGAGGGAGTTGCCGCCCCCTCGCTTGATGACATTGTGGCGGCGCAAGAGTGGGCGGCTCGTCGTGCACGCGAAGTGGTGCGCGGTGGCCGATGGAAGGATATGTGAGTGGGTTCGGTTTTGGGCATCGTCGTTATCGTTGTCGGCATTCTCGCCTCGGTGGCGCTGCACGAGCTGGGACACATGATTCCCGCGAAGAAGTTCGGCGTGCTCGTCCCCGATTACGCGGTGGGTTTCGGTCCGGCCCTGTGGAAGAAGAAGATCGGGGAGACCACCTACGCGCTGCGTGCCATCTTGTTGGGCGGATACGTCAAGATCATCGGCATGTATGCCCCCGCCCGTGCGGGCACGCGCCTGGTGGGGCGTAGCGGTAAGCCGACGCTCGCCCAGGAGGCTCGGCAGGGCTCCGCGGAGGAGATCCCAGCGGGGCAGGAGTCGCGCGCCTTCTACCTGCTGAGCGCGCCGAAGAAGATCGCCGTCATGCTGGGCGGGCCCCTCATGAACCTGCTGATCTGCGTCGTGCTCTCGGCCGTCACCATGATGGGAATTGGCGCACCCACTCCGTCGCGTACGATCGCCGATGTGCCGGCGACGGTGAGCATGCCGGGCGGCGAACTGGCGTCGCCGGCGCATGAGGCCGGGGTTCTGCCCGGCGACACCGTCGCGGCGTGGAACGGCACGCCCGTGTCCTCCTTCTCCCAGTTGCAGCAGCTGATCGGAGCGACCCCCGAGGGCGAGGCCGGCGTCCTCAGCGTCGAGCGCGAGGGAACACGCCTTGACCTGACTCTCACCCCGGTGACGGGGGCGAGCGGCGGACGCATCGTGGGGATTACGGCCGGTTACGAGTACGTATCAGCGTCGGTGGGCGAGGTAGCGAGCGCGAACTGGCAGATGTTGACCGGCACGCTCGCGGTTGTCGGCAGGTTGCCGGTGGCCGTGTGGGAGGTTGGTCGCTCGGTGTTCACTGATGCGCCCAGGGATGCCTCTGGTGTCGTCTCCGTCGTCGGTGTGGGGCGCTTGGCCGGGGAGGTGACGGGGGATTCCCAGGCGTTGGGCCTGCGCGATACCCGCCAGGTCGTGGCCGTCCTGTTGAGCCTGTTGGCCTCGCTCAATATGGCGCTCTTCGTTTTCAACCTGATCCCCCTGCCGCCCCTGGACGGAGGACACATCGTGGGCGCGCTCTTCGAGGGAGCGCGGCGCCAGGTGGCGCGCCTGCGAGGCGCGAGCGACCCGGGGCCCGCGGACACCGCTCGTCTGGTGCCCCTGACGTGGGCGGTTGGCTCCCTCCTGGTGGCCATGAGCGTGATCCTCATCGTCGCTGATATCGTCAAGCCGATTAGCCTGGGCTGATCGGGTGGCGTCCGGCCGGACGTGGCGGGGCGCGAAAGCGACTCTGACCACGTGATCGTTGTCCGCGTGGGACTGTTCGTCCCGTGTGCGCGATAATGGGCCGGTGAGTGAAATCAATCTTGGTATGCCCGGCGCCTCTTCGGCTCCCTTCCCGCGCAAGCCCACGCGCCAGATCATGGTCGGCGACACGCCTGTGGGTGGAGGCGCTGCGGTGTCGGTGCAGTCGATGACGACGACGAAGACGCACGACATCGGTGCGACCCTGCAGCAGATCGCCGAACTAACGGCCGCCGGCTGCGATATTGTTCGCGTGGCTTGCCCGACCGATAAGGATGCCGATGCGTTGGCGGTCATCGCCAAGCAGTCGCGCATCCCCGTCATCGCCGACATTCACTTCAAGCCGAAGTACGTGTTCCAGGCGATCGAGGCCGGCTGCGGTGCCGTCCGGGTCAACCCCGGCAACATCCGTCGCTTTGACGATCAGGTGAAGGACATCTGTAAGGCCGCCTCCGACCATGGAACGTCCCTGAGGATCGGGGTCAACGCGGGGTCTTTGGACCCGCGCCTGCTCAAGAAGTACGGTCGCGCGACTCCCGAGGCCTTGGTGGAGTCGGCGATCTGGGAGGCCTCCCTCTTCGAAGAGAATGACTTTCATGACTTCAAGATTTCCGTGAAGCATCACGATGTTCTGACGATGATCCAGGCCTATCGAATGCTGTCCGAGGCGGGGGACTGGCCGCTTCACCTGGGCGTGACTGAGGCGGGGCCGGCTTTCCAGGGGACCATCAAGTCGGTGTCGGCCTTCTCGATTCTCCTCGCGGAGGGCATCGGTGACACCATTCGCGTCTCGCTGTCGGCCCCTCCCGTGGAGGAAGTCAAGGTGGGCACGAAGATGCTCGAGTTCATGGGCCTGCGCGACAAGACGCTCGAGATCGTCTCCTGCCCGTCGTGCGGACGGGCGCAGGTGGATGTGTGGACGCTCGCCGAAGAAGTCACCGAAGGCTTGAAGGACCTGACGGTTCCGTTGCGGGTCGCCGTCATGGGCTGCGTCGTCAACGGCCCCGGCGAGGCTCGCGAGGCCGACCTTGGCGTGGCCTCGGGTAACGGCAAGGGCCAGATCTTCATTCGCGGCGAGGTCGTGGAGACCGTCCCCGAGGACCAGATCGTGGAGACCCTCATCAGGCGCGCGGGCGCCCTCGCCGAAGAACTCGGATTGGAACCCGGTTCGGGTAGCGTCGAGGTCGCTCCGGTGAGCGCCCCCCAGGCCAAGCTCCCCGGAATCGACTTCTGAGCCTGCGTCGTCACCCTCGAAGAAAAGGAGCGCAGCATGCGCATTCATACTCTCGTTGGACTTTCCCTCGTCGCGGGCGCGTGCGCGCTGGCCGCTTCGGGCTTTCCGCGTCGGATCGGCCTGACCGCCTCGCAGGCAGACGTGTCTCTCCCGGGTGACCTGATCCTGCCCGGAGCCAACGTTGTCGTTGACCGAGGGGTGGCGATCGATGCTCCCTCGTCCGTTGTGTGGGACGTGCTGGGGCGCGCCTTCGAACCCGACGACGAGTCGACGATCATCGAGATCCGCGATGAGGATTACATCCTCATGCGCGTCGCGCCGCCCGCCTCCCCGCAGGGCACGCCGGCGTCGGGCACCTGCGTGATCGCCTTGCTTCCCCTCTCGCCGGGCCGCACGCTCGTCCACATCCGGGAACGCCACGAGGTCAGCGGGCGCGAGCGCGCGCTCGTGTGGGCGGGAGTGAGTGCCGAGTCGGCCTCATCGTGGTCGATGCTGCGCGATCTGCGCGACGCCTGCGTGGCGGGCGTCGTCGACGCCTGAGACCGTTTCTTCCGCTCGAATGGACATCATCCCGGGGCGATGCTGTAGTATCGGTGGGTACGCAACGCCAACGGGGATGTTGCTCTCGTCCGAAGGGGGATGGAATGGTCACCAGCTCGACCGCGCCGCTCATTGTTGTGGGATTGTCGATCGCATTCCTGTGGGCGTGGGCGTGGTGCGGGGTGGGAGCCAGCGCGCGGCGGATGTCTCTTCGTCTTGAGCTTTCCGGCGGCGACGCGCCCGGGGAAGTGTTCCGTGTCGTGTGGCCTCTCATGCCCTTCCTGTCGGTCAGCTGGTTCGTGGTAGCCGACATCGTGGGGCGCGAAGCGCGCGGCCTTGACGTGCTGGGTTCGTGCGCGATCCTCGTCTCTATCTTCGCGCTCATGACCCTCCTGGCGATTCAGTCGCTCTACCTGGGTGGGCTTCCTGAGTGGGCCTACCCGGGGTGGATGGCTCGCCGCTACTACCGTGCGCATCCCCAGGCGCGCGAGGCCGAGCTCGGTTCGGTGGCCGACGTGGCCTAGGGGCTGCTTCCCGCATCGGTGGTGCCGGTCGCCCGGCGAGCGCGAAGTAACGTACTCTTGGACCATGCTTCGAAATCTCTCGACTTTCTTCCTGCGAACCCTGCGCGAGGACCCGGCGGACGCCGAGGTTAACTCCCATAAGCTCCTGGTTCGCGCCGGTTACATTCGCCGCACCGCTCCGGGCATCTACACGTGGCTTCCTCTCGGCCTGCGCACGCTGCGCAAGATCGAGGACATCGTGCGTGAAGAAATGGATGCGATGGGCGCGCAGGAGGTTCACTTTCCGGGCCTGATCCCCGCTGAGCCCTACAAGGCAACGAACCGGTGGGAGGAGTACGGGCCGACGCTGTTTAAGCTGGAGGACCGCAAGGGCGGCGACTACCTGCTGGCGCCGACCCACGAGGAGATGTTTACCCTCCTCGTCAAGGACATGTTCTCCTCGTACAAGGATTTGCCGACCACGCTGTATCAGATCCAGACGAAGTACCGCGACGAGGCGCGCCCGCGCGCCGGGTTGATTCGCGGACGCGAGTTCGTCATGAAGGACGCCTACTCCTTCGACGTCACCGAGGCCGGCCTCGACGCTTCCTACCAGGCCGAACGCGACACCTACGAGCGCATCTTCACCCGCCTGGGCCTGCGCTACGTCATTGTCTCGGCGATGAGCGGCGCCATGGGCGGCTCGCGGTCGGAGGAGTTCCTTCACCCCTCGCCCATTGGTGAGGACACCTTTGTCGCCTCCCCGGGCGGCTACGCTGCAAACGCCGAGGCGGTGACCACGGTCGCACCCGATGCGGTGGATGCCTCCGGCGTGCCGTCTCCACTCGAGGTGCCCACGCCCGACGCGCCGACGATCGAGTCGCTGGTTGACCTGCTCAACGCCGAGCATCCGCGCGAAGACCGCCCGTGGCAGGCGGCCGATACTCTTAAGAACGTGGTGCTCACGCTGACCCACCCCGACGGAAAGCGCGAGCTTCTCGTCGTGGGTATCCCCGGAGATCGCGACATTGACATGAAACGGCTCGAGGCCTCCGTCGCCCCGGCCGAGGTTGACATGGCCACCGACAGTGACTTCGCGGGGCACCCCGAGCTGGTCCGCGGCTACATCGGCCCCCAGGTGCTGGGGCCGAACTCCCCAGCGCGCACGGTGGATTCAGAAGGAAACACCAGCGGTAGCGTGCGCTATCTCGTGGACCCGCGAGTGGTCGAGGGAACCGTGTGGGTGACCGGTGCGAACGCCGACAAGCGCCACGTCCTGAACCTGGTGATGGGCCGCGACTTCGCAGCCGACGGCACGATCGAGGCCGCTGAGGTCCGCGAGGGCGATCCGGCCCCCGACGGATCGGGTCCCCTCCACCTCGAGCGTGGCATCGAGATTGGCCACATCTTCCAGCTCGGACGCAAGTACGCGCAGGCCCTGGGGCTGACGGTGCTGGACGAGTGTGGCAAGACGCAGGTGGTGACGATGGGCTCCTATGGCATCGGTGTCACCCGCGTGATGGCGGCCCTCGCGGAAGCCAACTGCGACGAGCGCGGCCTGAGTTGGCCCGCCCAGATTGCCCCCTTCGACGTGCACGTTCTCGCCACCGGCAAGGGGGAGGAGGTGTTCGCTACCGCCGCGTCCCTGGGGGATGAGCTCGACGTAGCGGGACTGGATGTTCTCGTCGATGATCGGCGCAAGGTGAGCGCCGGGGTGAAGTTCAAGGACTTCGAGCTGGTGGGCATTCCCTTCGGCCTCGTGGTCGGACGGTCCCTGGCCGACGGAAAGGTCGAGATTCGCGTGCGGGCCACGGGTGAGACGATCGTCGTGCCGGTCGAGGAAGCCGCCGCGCGACTGCGCGAGCTCCATGGCGCGGCCGTGAAGGGAGAATGAGATGGCTATTCGTCCGATTCGCATCATCGGAGATCCAGTGTTGCGCACCGTGTGTGATCCGATCACGGAGATCACCCCGTCCGTGAAAGCTCTCGTTGAGGATCTCCTCGAGGGAGTCGACATGGAGGGGCGCGCCGGGCTCGCGGCCAATCAGATCGGTGTCAGCCTGCGCGCCTTCTCCTGGAACATCGACGGAGATATTGGCTACGTGCTCAACCCCCGCATCGTGGCGCTGAGCGAGGACGAGTACCAGGATGGGGACGAGGGATGTCTCTCGGTTCCCGACCTGTGGTACCCGACCAAGCGCTCGTGGTACGCCCGCTGCGAGGGAACGGACCTGGACGGCAAGAAGGTTGTCGTCGAAGGTGAGGAGCTGATGGCGCGTTGCATCCAGCACGAGTGCGATCACCTTGATGGTCACATCTACATCGACAGGCTCGACCGGCCGACGCGGAAGAAGGCGCTGCGCGATATTCGCGCGGCAGGTTTCTGAGGCGGCGGTCGCGCCATCACGTGAGCGCGCCGGGGTATTGCAGTGCATTGCCCGGCGCGTTCGTCTATCCTGTAAGCACATCGCACGTGTTGTCGACGGACCGCTCGGCGCCTCCGGTTGCTGGTTAGGACGTAGGGGAAGACGATCCTGAACAAGCAAACAGGAGGAACAATGAGAGGGACATACACCCGCGGTGTACTTTTCGTGCACTCAACACCGCCCGCTCTGTGCCCGCACATCGAGTGGGCGCTGGGCACCGCGCTCGGCCAGGAGGTTCACCTCCAGTGGTCGGATCAGGAGGCGGCGCCGGGCATGGTTCGCTGCGAGTTTTCGTGGGTCGGACCCATCGGCTCGGGCGCCCGTTTGGCGTCCGCTCTGCGAGGGTGGGAGCACCTGCGCTACGAGGTGACGGAAGAGGCCACGGCCTCGAGTGACGGCGGCCGCTGGTGCCACACTCCCTCGCTGGGAATCTTCCACTCCCAGATGGACACGGCGGGCAACGTCGTCGTGCCCGAAGACAGGGTTCGTGCTGCCCTGGAGGCGGCATCGTCCTACGAGGAGCTGCGCGAGGGATTGAACCTTGCGCTGGGGCAGGCCTGGGACGACGAGCTCGAGTCCTTCCGCTACGCCGGCGTCGGTGCGCCGGTTCGCTGGCTCAACAACCGGGTGGGCTGATGGGGTCCATCGCCGATCTTCTCGGCGATCAGCTGCGCGCGGGCTTAGCGCAGCTGGCCGACGCCGAGGCTCCTCCCGAGGACGACGCACCCTCATCGGGAGGCGAGAGCGCGTCGGATGCCTCCGAGAGGGCGCGCGTCATCGCGATGGAGGCCGCGGCCGACGAGGCCGAGATCGATCCGGCGCGCGTGAGGGGACGGGACAGCCTGCGCGGCGATCTCGACCTCGATGACATCTCCCTCTACGCTCTCGTGGCGCGCATCGAACGCGAGGCGAAGGTGACGCTCGCGGACGCCGAGGTCGAGACGTGGGTGAGCCTGTCGGACCTGTTGGACTCCGTGTCCGAAGCCGCTTCCAATAGCTAGCGAAAGAGCGCGTTAGGGAAGTATCAACGACGTCTCCAATGTTCGTAAAGTGCCGTAATGTCGGGTCTGCCGGGCCTACCATGGAGGCGCATCGCCCGGAACGGACCGGGGAGCGAACTCATGGAAGGAACGATGGTGAGCCGCACCGAAGAAGATCTGCTCGGGACCCGCGACGTACCCGATGACGCGTACTGGGGCATTCACACGCTGCGAGCGATCGAGAACTATCAGATCTCCGGACACACGATCAACGAGGCACCCGAGTTGATTCGCGCCTTCGCCCAGGTGAAGAAGGCTTGCGCGATGGCGAACATGCAGCTCAAGGCCATGAAGCCCGCCAAGGCGGAGGCGATCATTGCCGCCTGCGACGAGATCATCGAGGGCGGCAAGTGCATGGACCAGTTCCCCGTCGACCAGTTCCAGGGGGGCGCCGGGACCTCGGTGAACATGAACGCCAACGAGGTGATCGCGAATCTGGCGCTGGAGATCCTGGGGGAGGACAAGGGACGCTACGACATCATCAATCCTAACGATCACGTGAACCGTTCGCAGTCCACGAACGACGCCTACCCGACGGCCTTTCGCATCGCGCTGTGGCGCAAAGTCAACCGCCTGCGCAAGGCGCTGGATGAGCTGGCGGACGCGTTTGACGAGAAGGGAAGCGAGTTCCGCGACGTGCTGACGATGGGGCGCACGCAGCTCCAGGACGCGGTCCCCATGTCCCTGGGCGGCGAGTTCACTGCCTTCGGGCACACCCTGCGCGAGGAGGATGAGCGCCTGGTGAACAACGCGGAGCTCCTCCTGGAAACCAACCTGGGGGCCACCGCGATCGGGACCGGCCTCAACACGCCGGACGGCTATCAGGAGGTCGTCGTGCGCTACCTGCGTCGTATCACGGGCGCGCGCGTGGTGGCCTCTCCGAACCTCCTGGAGGCGACGTCGGACACGGGGGCGTACGTGTCGATGCACGCCACGATCAAGCGCAGCGCGGTGAAGCTGTCAAAGATCTGCAACGACCTGCGACTGCTCGCGTCGGGTCCGCGCGCGGGCCTCAACGAAATCAACCTGCCGAAGATGGCGGCAGGCTCCTCGATCATGCCGGCGAAGGTCAACCCGGTGATCCCCGAAGTCGTCAATCAGGTGTGCTTCAAAGTGATCGGCAACGATCAGACGGTCACGGCCGCCGCGGAGGCCGGTCAGCTGCAGCTCAACGTGATGGAGCCGGTGATCGCCCAAGCCCTCATCGAGTCGATCAATCTGCTGGTCAACGCGTGCGACACGCTGCGTGAGCGCTGCATCAACGGGATCACGGCAAACGCGCAGGTGTGCCGCGCCTACGTGGAGAACTCGATCGGCATCGTCACCTACTTCAACGACGTGATCGGCCACCACCTCGGCGACGTGGTCGGTAAGCGGGCCGCCGCGGAAGGCAAGACGATCCGCGAGGTCATCCACGACATGGAACTCCTGTCGGAGGAGGAGGTGGAGCGGATTCTTTCCCCGGAAAACCTGGCCCACCCCAAGTATGCGGGCACCGAGGAAGAGTAGGCGAAGCACGGATGGGGCCGGGGAGACCACGCAGGAATCCCCGGCCTTCGTCGTCGCGGATGCTAGGGGAGGAGCGAGTCCTTGAAGGGGCGCACGAACCTGCCGAAACGCTCCACCCGGTCTGAGAAGTACCGGTAGATGCGCCTGCGCGCATCGCCCACGTACTCGACGGTGTGCAGGTCCTCGTAGCGGAAGCGACCGTTCTCGTCGATGAGGGCAGGGGTGACCAGCCGCTGGATGATCTCGCAGCGAAAATGCGTGTAGCTGCCGTCATCCGTGGCTTCCAGGACACGGCACAGCAGGCTCATCTGAGAATCGTCGAGCACGGGGATGCCGTCGTGGTCGCTTGATGCGACGCGCGTATCGGCGAGCTTGTTCCCGCCCGAAACTGTACCCGCGTACTCGTACAAGCCCATGGCCTCGGCGCCGAAGAGGTTGAGCGAGCAGACGCCGGAGCGCTTGATCGAGCGGGCGGCGTGCGTCGTCGAGTCGCAGCCGATCATGACCATCTGTCCCAGCGAGTACGAGGATGATCCCGTCGTGATGCCGACGCCGACGGCTTCGTCCGGGTAGGCCAGGATGTAGACGGGAAAGCCGTAGTAGAACTTCTCGGTGTCATAAGGTACGTGCATGCCTCCATTGTGCGCCCCACCGGGCATGCGGGCCGAGGCTGAGCCGCGTGTCGGGGGCGGCCCTGGTGACAGCTCGTCGCTTTGCCCGCGAAACGGCCGTCCCACGTCTCGGCGATGCGACGAGGCCGGGGACCCCGCGTGGGGACCCCCGGCCTCGCTACGTGGCTAGTTCCGCGAATGGAGGGACGCGGCCCTAGCGTCTCCTACTCCTCGCCGGCGTGGTCGTTGCCCTGGATGGCGTAGTTGAACAGGTCGTACTTGGCGATTGCCTGCTCAACGAGAGAGGGATCGATCTGCCCGGAGTCGGCGAGAGCGGCGAGCGTGCGAACGACCATCGACTCGGCATCGATGTGGAACCAGCGGCGGGCGGCCCGGCGCGTGTCGGAGAAGCCGAATCCGTCGGCGCCCAAGACGTGGTAGTCTCCGGGCACCCACTGGCGGATCAGGTCGGGGAGCATGCGGTCGAAGTCCGAGGACGCGACGAACGGGCCCTCGCGCCCGGCGAGCTTGGCCGACACGAAGGGGGTGCGGCGCGGCTCGGAGGGGTGCAGGTAGTTGTGCTCGTCGGCTTCGAGGCCGTCGCGGCGCAGCTCGTCCCACGAGGTCACGGACCACACGGCGGCGTCCACGCCCCAGTCGCGGGCCAGCAGCTCGCGGGCCTCGCGTGCCCACGGCACGCCCACACCGGAGGCGAGGAGCTGCGCCTTGGGACCACCGAAGTTCTGGTGCTCGTCGAGGTTGTAAATGCCCTTGACGATCCCCTCAACGTCCACGTTCTCAGGCTCGGCAGGTTGGCGGATGGGCTCGTTGTACACGGTGATGTAGTACATGACGTTCGGGTCACGTCCGCCGGCGTCGCCGTACATGCGCTGCAGCCCATCGGACATGATGTGGCGGATCTCGTAGGCGTAGGCGGGGTCGTAGGACACGAAGGCGTGGTTGGTGGCCGCCAGAACCGGGGAGTGGCCATCCATGTGCTGCAGGCCTTCGCCGGCGAGCGTCGTGCGGCCCGCGGTCGCGCCGATGACAAAGCCCTTGGTCAGCTGGTCGCCGGCCGCCCAGAACTGGTCGCCGGTGCGCTGGAAGCCGAACATCGAGTAGAAGATGTAGATCGGCACCATCGGCAGGTCGTGCGTGGAGTAGGCGGTGCCAACGACCTGGAATGCCGCGGCTGATCCGGCCTCGGTGATGCCGGTGTGCATGATGCGGCCCTGCTCGGACTCGCGGTAGGAGAGCATCATGTCGGCGT